>Ga0265338_10006428_pt1 | contig 14979 bp, 17 predicted proteins | sample 42126metaG_FD_193579 | JGI IMG/M metagenome (GOLD analysis project Ga0265338, IMG submission 193579) | Rhizosphere microbial communities from Carex aquatilis grown in University of Washington, Seatle, WA, United States - 4-21-26 metaG | ecosystem: Host-associated > Plants > Roots > Rhizosphere... | reverse complement strand
TTCATAAGGGATTTCGAGGCACTCCACGAATTCCAAAATTTCCTTGAATCTCGCGCGGCTCTCTTCGGAAAGGAAATTAATGGCTTTCGGACACTCGGCGGAAAGCTCTACGCACTTTTCGTGCGTGCAGCCGAGAAGAGAAAATGGGTCTTTTTTAAATTTTTCTTTGCACGTTGCCGGCAAATCGGCGAGATGTCGGCGATAGTAGGCGGTAAGCTCTCGGCCGAAGCGGGCGGTTGATTCCTTGTCGCCGATAGAGTTGATTTCAAGATGAAGGTCGGTGTATCCGGCTTTCGAAAGAAGGGCGAGCGCCGTTTTTATGAGCATCGCTTCGGCAATGCTCCTGTTCGTTCCGAGAATGTCAAAAGAATGATGAGATTCTTTCGGATTTGTTTTCGTTCTGTCGTTTTTAAACGGTCGGATAGTGGAAATCATTACCGGCTGTGGCTCGCGATACAAATTATATTCTTCGTAAAGACGGATGAGGGCGACTTTTTCCTCGAGTTTCGTCCAAGCGCCGCCCTCGTGACTGTCGCTGTCGACAATCATTTCGCCTTCGGAAACTTTTTTAGCCGCCGCGGTGTCGGCGGGCGTTATGGACGGCACGTTTATCGGCGTGAAGCCGTAGTAAAGACCCACTTCGTGACCAGTCGAAAGATGCGCTCCAGCCGTAATGTCGGCAATGCTTCTCTTTTTTTCCTTCGGCGTGCGGTCGTTCATAATTATTGACTGAAATGCGTATCACCCGGACGAGCGGCGAGAGTCGAAAGAGGGAGGAGGCGCAAGATCGGCGTGCCGACGATATCGTTTGACGGTACCGGTCCCCAGAGGCGTGAGTCGGAGGAAACCATTCTGTTGTCGCCCATTACGAAATATTGGGTTGGGCCGAGCGTGACCGTTTCCTCGCCGAAAGTTTCGCCTTGGGCGTAAGGCTCGGAAAGTACGAATCCGTTAGGGTTTGCGATATTTTTTATCGTGACGGTGTTGTTGTGGATGACGACCGTTTCGCCCGGAAGGCCGATGACGCGCTTGATGAAATATTCGCTCGGGTCGAGAGGGTATTTGAATATCATCACGTCGCCGCGATTCGGAGTCCCGAGTTCATAAGAAAGCTCGTCGATGATGAGATACTGGCCGTTGGCGAAAGTCTTATCCATCGAATCGCCGGAAACTACGAAAGGTTGGGCTATCCAAAGGCGAATGGGAACTACGATAACGAGAGCAATGACGGCGTATATGAGGATTTCTTTAATGAAAGAGCCGGATTTCTTGGCGGGCGGAGTATTTTCCATGCGCGTCATTATACACGAAAGATTTAATAAACAAAATAAAATCGGCTATTTTTGAGCGCGTAAGTCGCAGCGTTGCCGACAAGCGAAAAAATAGGCGATTTTATTTTGTGCTATGATTTTTTTATGATAATCGTCGGACTTGGAAATCCCGGAGAAGAATTCGAAAACACTCGGCACAATACCGGAAGAATAATAGTGAGCGCTCTCGCGAAAAAGCTCGGCGCAGACTTCGAATCGGACAAAAAATCAAACGCTTTGGTCGCGTCGGGCAAAGTCGGCAAAACGAAAGTAACTTTCGTTTTGCCCGAAACTTATATGAACAAATCGGGGAATGCCGTAGGCAAGTTTGTTAAATCGATGAAAGCCTCGAAAGACCTCGTTGTCGTCCACGACGACCTCGATTTGCCTTTGGGCCGAATGAAAATATCTTTCAATAAAAGCTCGGGCGGTCACAAGGGTGTCGAGTCGGTAATGCGCGCCGTAAAGACGGAAGCCTTTTGGCGTCTCCGCGTGGGCATTTCCGGAGCGAAAGCGGGCGGCAAAACGAAAAAACCTTCCGGCGACGCTCTCATAAATAATTTTATCGTCGCGCCGTGGAAACCGTCCGAAGAAGCGGAATTTAAAAAAGTGATAAAAAAAGCCGCCGAGGTTTTGGCTCTTGCGGCTATGGAAGGTCCGGAAAAGGCAATGATGATTGCCAATCAGAACTAAGAACAAATTGGGGTATGAGGAGCGAACGAGCCGACCATTTTTAGTGGCGACGATCGTCGCTCCCCATACGGGCACTCTGACTTTGATAAGCATCGAAAGACGTTATGCGGAGGCCTTGGCGAATTCGCCCCGACTCCCCGCGCGTCTATCTTGCCGTTTCGCTTGAGCATAGCTATGCTCCCGTCGTCTTTTGCAAAACGCTCTGTTTGGAAGTCCCGTGACTTATTACCCGATGCATCGTCCCGTGGCTCGTGAGCGCGCAGGGTCGTTGGGTAACCAGATTCTCGGTATCGTTAGAGCCGCGCCATAAGCGCAGAGTGACGGATTGTTATCGCATTCGCGGACAGCCGCGATTTGAAAACCCCGAGTGCTTACCGAAACTTAGCAGACCGTCTCCATACGGGCCGACGCGTCTGTAGGTTCCATTTCAATGTGCCGTGAGAAACAAGCTACTACTTTGATAAAAATATGTCAATAATCGTAAGCGTATAAAAAGAGAACCCCCCAAGCGCCGGCCAAGTGGCGCAAGGGGGGTCACCCATGAGCCCCGCGGCGGTTGGCCGGCGGGGGAAGGGAAAAAATGAGAATGTAAACAAGGAACTTATCTTGCCGCCGAGTCGGCGGGGCGGGACAAAAGCCCACGCGCCCCGCCGACCGGTCCAGCTTCGCCCCCCTTCGACGTCGTCAAAAGGCGGCTTTGATAAGCTACTATTTTAGGGAAAATATGTCAAGTGTTTTCCGTTTATCGCTTTATTTTCTGTCTCCGGCGTAGGAAAGAGTCATTTTCTGATTGCTCGGGTCGAAAAGGGTTATTTTGAACGGATAGACTTTTCCGAGCTCGAGATTGGCGCGGAGTTTCTCTTCGCTTCCGAAATCGGAAACGTGGACGAGTCCAGCGACGCCTTCTTCAATCGAAGCGAGCGCGCCGTGTTTGTTGAATTTGATGATGACTCCGCGGACAGAGACGTCTTTTTTGTATTTCGTCGCGGCTTCTTTCCAAGGATTTGGTTTAAGAGCTTTGAGCGAGAGAGAAATCTTGCCGTCTTTGATTTCAATGATTCGCACTTTTACTTTCTCGCCGATCTTGAGGAAGAGTTTCGGGTCTTCGACAAGTCCCCAATCTATTTCGGAAATATGGACGAGGCCTTCGAGACCTTCGGCGATTTTCACGAACGCTCCGAAGTCTACGATGCCGGTCACCGAGCCCTCGATATCGTCTCCGACTTTGTATGTCGAAGTCATTTCGGCTTTTTCTTTGTTTTCCGTGCCTTTCTCAGAAAAAATGAGTTTGCCTTCTTTCGGCAACGCTCCGATGATGGTGAGTTCGAGACGGGTGTTTACCAATTTCTTCAATTCCTCGAGGATTCTGTCTTTGTCGCCATCGGGAACGCGAGGATAGTGCTCGGTCTTGAGCTGTGAAGCCGGAAGGAATCCGACGATGCCTTGCCACTCGACGATGAGACCGCCTTTGTTGGCTTCCTTTATCGGAAGGTCAAAAACTTTTTTCTCGGCGATCGCTTGCTCGGCTTCGGTCCAGATGGCCGCCGTGCGAGCTTCTTTGAGTGAGAGTTCGACGTAGCCGTTTTCGTTGCCGGCGTCGACGACTTTCGCCGCCACTTTGTCTCCGATATTTATTTTCTTAATAACGTCGCGAGCGATGATGTATTCGCGTCCGTAAATGATGCCTGTGCCGTAGGGAGGCAAGTCGATATAAACCGCCGATTTCTCGATGGTTATGACCGGACCTTCGACGATGTCTCCGACTGACGGAGGCGTGACGCTTTCCGTAATCATCCGTCCCATCGGCGTATTCTTCTTGGCGTCGGCGGCAGCTTCAATAGCTTTGTCCGACGCTTTCTTTTCCTTCTTAACTTTTCCTTCTTTTTCTTTTGTAACCATAAATGAAAAAAGCCTGAAATTTCTCTCCTCCAGTTACTCGTTGCCGTGGTCGCGGGAGAGGGTTAATTTCTAGGAATTTTCTGATAAAAACCTAACGGGATGATGATAGCGGAAATAGGGAAGAAAGTAAAGAAACTAGAAACAAAATCAAAAATCATTTATACTACACGCCTATGGTTATCACATACCTCGGACAGGAATTTTTTAAAGTCGGATTCGGCGACATCACGCTTGCGCTCAATCCCATTTCTAAAGATTCGAAATTAAAGACTTCGAAATTCGGTGCAGACGTCGCGCTTTCGTCGACGAACCACGTCGATATGAACGGTTTCGACCAAGTCTCTTTCGGCGAGAAAAAAGCATTTGAAATTTCCGGTCCGGGCGAATACGAAGTAAAGGAAGTTTTCATCAAAGGTTTCGCCAGCGAGTCGCAGATTTCCGGCGAAAAGGGAATGAATACTATTTACACGATTGAACTCGAAGGGATGCATATTTGTTTTCTCGGCGCTTTGTCGAATAAAGATTTGTCCTCCGAAACTTTGGAAGCAATAGACGACATAGATATTCTTTTTGTTCCGATTGGAGGCAAAGGCGTTTTGGCTCCCGCCGACGCTTACAAACTGGCGGTGAAACTCGAACCACGACTCATTATTCCTATGCATTGGAGCGAAGACAAAGCGTCACTAAAACAATTTTTGAAAGAAGCCGGCGAAGAAAGCACTAAACCCGTCGACAAACTCACACTGAAGAAAAAAGATTTGGAAGGGAAAGAGGGTGATGTCGTCGTTCTCGAACCGGTAGCTTAAAAACAAATGCTAGATTTTTTGGAAAGATTGCGCGCGAAACCGGAGAAAACCCGCAAACATATCGCGGCGGCGGCGACGGGCACGATAATACTCATAATTTTCGCTTTTTGGCTCACGGCGACGATTTGGAAAATAGAAAATCCTCCGGCCGCCGCCACGTCCACGATAGCGGCGCTTTCGTCCAGTGTTTCCAATATGATTCAGAGCGCTCAAAACAACGCTCCAGCGGTTTCTTTTTAAATAAAAAAAGCGGCCGAACGAAATTCGGCCGCAGAGATCTATTGAGTCAAGAGATTTCCCAAAATATTCCCGTTTTCATTTCGGCCTCCCGACTTTTATAATCAAAGAATATATAAGGTTCTCTTCCCCTTTCTTTATCACATGCAATTTCAAGTTGGCGCGCGGTTTTGAATATTTTCATCGCACCGGCTTTTGTTGCGGCGAGGACGATTGAACGTCTGGGAAATGTGAACCCATGGATACGGCACGAGATGTCGTAGATATGGAGATTTTTTTTCATAGAGCTAATTAGGTTGAATTGGTTGTCCTAAAAGCAATTATTCATAATAAATAACATGTGTCAAGGTAGGGATTTTTACTTCCAATTTCTCATCCAAAATGCTATACTTTAAACATCAAAAGCCCTCGGGCTTATTTAATTTATGGCAAAGGAAAAAGGGGAAAATCAGGACGGAAAAAAGGGGAATTACGGCTCGCCCGTGGCGCTAAATCAGTCCATAATCTCGCGCAACATCGTGACGGAAATGCGTGAGAGCTATCTCGATTACGCTATGTCCGTCATCACCGCGCGCGCATTGCCTGACGTCCGCGACGGTCTCAAACCCGTTCACCGCAGAATTCTTTATGCGATGAACGACATTGGTCTAACGGCGACGGCAAAGACCAAGAAATCCGCGACTATCGTCGGAGACGTACTCGGAAAATATCACCCGCATGGCGACGCGTCAGTCTATGAAGCGATGGTCAAAATGGCGCAACCTTTTTCGATGAGATATCCGATGGTCATCGGCCAAGGCAACTTCGGTTCTATAGACGGCGACGGTGCGGCGGCTTATCGATATACCGAAGCGAAAATGTCTCGCCTCGCGATGGAAATGCTTCGCGATATCGAAAAAGACACAGTTGATTTTCGCCCGAACTACGACAACACCAAAAAAGAGCCCGTAGTTTTGCCTTCGGCTGTGCCCAATCTTCTCCTCAACGGCACTCTAGGTATCGCGGTCGGTATGGCGACCAACATTCCGCCGCACAATCTCCGCGAGCTCATCGCCGCAACGACCCATCTCATAGACCAAAGCGACGCCACGACCGAAGACTTGATGAAGTTCGTCAGAGGACCGGATTTTCCGCTCGGCGGCACTATTTTCGACGAGAAAGAAATCCAGCACGCTTACGCGACCGGCAAGGGCGGCATCGTCTGTCGCGGCGACGCCGAAATCATCGAGACCAAAAGCGGGTCTTATCAAATCATCATCACTTCGATTCCTTTTCGCGTGGTCAAAGCCGATTTGATTATGACAATCGCCGACCTTGTCCGCGAGAAAAAACTCGAAGGCATAAAAGAGCTTCGCGACGAATCGGCGAAAGACATTCGCGTCGTCATCGAACTCAAAAATAACGCTCATCCGCAAAAAGTTCTCAATTTTCTGTACAAACACACGGCGCTTGAAGACACTTTCCACGTAAACCTAGTCGCGCTTGTGGCGGGTGTGCCGGAAACGCTTTCTCTGAAATCCGTTCTCGAAGAATTCGTGAAGCATCGCGTGGAGGTGATAAAACGCCGCACGGCTTTTGACCTCAAACAAGCGGAAGCGAGGGAACACATACTGCTTGGTCTCAAAAAAGCTCTCGACCATATCGACGAAATTATCAAACTCATCAGGAAATCGGCCGATGTTGAAGACGCGAAACAGGGACTTATGAAAACATTCAAGTTCTCGCTTCTACAAACGATGGCGATTCTCGAAATGCGCCTTCAGAAACTCGCCGGACTCGAAAGAAAGAAAGTCGAAGACGAACTGAAAGAAGTTCAAGCTCTCATCAAAGATTTGCGTGAGCTTTTGAGCAGCGCCAAAAAAATAAAAGAGACGATTAAAAAAGAATTGGCGGAAATCGCGGAGAAATACGGCGACGACAGACGCACGAAAATAGTGAAGCACGGGGCCAAAGTGATGTCCGACGAAGACCTCATTCCCGACGTAGAAAGCGTGCTAGTTCTGACTCAAGGCGGATACGTGAAACGCACGGCGCCGGAAGAATACAGAAAACAAAAACGCGGCGGCGTCGGCGTAATTGATTTGGATACGAAGGAAGAAGACTTCGTCACGAAATTAATCGGCGCGACGACCCACAGCGATATGCTCTTCTTTACCGACAAAGGCAAAGCCTACCAGCTCAAGATGCACGAACTTCCTGAGGGTCGTCGCGCCACGAAAGGCAAATCGATTATGAATTATCTTTCCATAGCGTCCGACGAAAAAGTCACTTCGATTTTGCCGATGCCGAAAGAATCAAAACAAGCCGCCTCGCTTTCATTAATGATGGTTACGAAACTCGGCACGGCGAAAAAAGTAAAAGCCGACAGTTTTCATGAAGTGCGACGCTCCGGTCTCATAGCAATCACCTTGGAAGCCGGCGATGAACTTATGTCGGTCAATTTCGTCACGAAAGGCGACGATGTTTCGATAGTCACTTCCGAGGGCCAATCAATCAGATTTAAAGAATCAGACATTCGCGAAATGGGCAGAAGTGCTATGGGCGTGCGCGGCGTGCGTATCGACAAAAAAGACACCGTCATAAGCGCCGACGTCATAAAAAGCGGAGCCAAAGGCGCGCGCATTATGGTCATTTCCAAAAACGGTTACGGCAAGACGACCGAAGCCGGCGAATACAAAACGCAGAAACGCGGCGGCTCGGGCATTCTCACGATGAAAGTCACTGACAAAACAGGGCCTGTCATTTCCGCGAAAGTTATCACCGAAGAAGACAGCGAGCTTGTGGCAATGTCCAAGAAATCTCAAGTGGTGCGCGTAGAACTAAAAGAAATTCCGACTCTTGGTCGTCAGACTCAAGGCGTGCGCGTGATGAAACTGCGCGAAGGCGATTCGCTCGCGTCAGTTGTGTGTTTGTAAATAAAAAAAGCCGCTGTTTCGTCAGACGAAACAGCGGCCGATTGCTCCCCCTGATCACGCGTGACAGGTGTTGATATAGGTAGCGATTAGCATTCCCGATGCACTGATTTCTTCTCTAGTTGCCGAGACTGAGATGATCACGGCGTTGAGCACCTCGAGCTGCTGATTTCCGTTGAGTTCGGCAGTTTCATTAACCGCATTTTCGAGGATTCTCAAAAGCTCATACCTTGCGCCCGCCGCTTCTTTTCGTAGTCCCTCGAGGAATATTTTTGCATTCATGTTAAATGTTCTCCACCGAATCGCGACGGAATGTCGTAAGTCGGTGTAAACACTCAACGTAATATTCAACGAACCTTCCAAGGTTATTTTTAGCATATTTATATTAATTTTGTCAAGTACCAATATGTATATCAAAGTCCACGTTGGGACGAATTGTAAAGAAGAGAAATTTGAACAAAAATCGGAAGATTTTTTCGTCATTCACGTAAAAGAAAAGGCGGAAAGGGGACTGGCGAACAAAAAAGTCCTGGAAATCCTCCGGAAACATTTCGGTCCGTCGGCAAAGGCAATCAGAATCGTCAGTGGCTACGATTCTCCGTCGAAACTTATATCGGTTGATCTAATTTCTTCTTCCGAAAAACAAAAAGCTTGAGGCCGGTGAAATTCGAAACCATAGCGACGCCGATAGCAAACAGGTTGCTTATCAGAGGATTTATTCCAAGTCCGGAAACCAGAAGGCGTAGGACAAGCAAGTTCAAGCAAAGCGACACAAGGTAAACCAAAAGATACAATCCGAATTCTTTTTTTCGGCTCTCGATGACGGATTCGAAAGTAAAAGTCCTGTTCATAATATAGGCGACGAATGTTCCGGCGATGAAACCTATGGCACTCGCCGCTAGATAATTTGTGCCGAAATGAAAAAGTATGAAAAAGAAAAAATAGTTGACCGCCGTGCTTATGAAACCGATTATGACGTAATTTCTGATTTGCTTATACATTTTTAATAATCAAAACACTATAGTATCATAGCGCCCATGTCATCCACGCGAGAAATTCCGGAATTTTCCATTGCCGAATTCCACGGCAAACACACGAAATATCTCTGGGTAATTCCGGTTCTAAACGAAGCGGAGAGGATACAAAACCAGCTTGCGCGCATGAAGCCGCAAATTGCGCTTTGCGACGTCATTGTCGTGGACGGTGGAAGCACGGACGGTTCCGTCGACCTCGAGGCGATGAAAAAAACAGGCATTCGCGCGCTTCTAGTCAAAAAAGGCAAAGGAAAATTGAGCGCTCAGCTTAGAATCGGTTTCGCTTACGCTTTGCGCGAGGGCTACGCGGGCGTGGTTTTGATGGACGGAAACAATAAAGACAATCCGGCGGCGGTTACCAAGTTTATCGAGGCTCTCGAACAAGACTATGACTATGTCCAAGGCTCGCGTTTTTTGCCGGGTGGGAAACAGGAACACACACCGCTTGCTCGCTATTTGGGAATTCGACTACTCCACGCGCCGCTAATATCAATTGCAAGCGGAATTTGGTATACCGACACGACAAACGGTTTCAAAGCTCTATCTCGCAAATTTCTCGAGCACCCGAAGCTACAGCCTTTCCGTGATGTTTTCGACACTTATGAACTTCATTCATATATAGAAGTCCGCGCTGGCGACTTAAAAATGAAAACGAAGGAAATTCCGGTTGAGCGAGTTTATCCCGCGACCGGCGCGCCTCCGACCAAAATCAAAAAAATAAGCGGAAATTTTCTGATGCTTAAGATTCTTTTCAAAGCCTGCCTGCGCCAATATGACCCGCGCTAAATTACGGAACGATTTTCGTTAAATCCAGAACAAAAACGTTGCCGTCGTCATAAATTCTTTCTCTTTGGTTTCCGATAATAGTCATATCGTCGTCGAAATCTATGGCGTGTTCGGCTTCCGTGCGTATCCAGGCGTTCGTCGTCGAACCAAGACGGCTCGAAAGACTTTCTTTTATAGCCGCGGTCTCGCCGTAATAATAAGCGATATATCTTATCCCTTCGCTTCCCAAATAATTTACCAAAGCCTCGGGTCCTTTTTCATACGGCATTCCCGGCGGCAGGCTTGAGCCTCCCGGCCAGTCGGCCACGAGAATATTGTTGCGGGTGAAATCAAAATCAAAAGGTTTGTCGACCCTTTCCATAAACGTCGCGCCGGCCGGCACAGCGTCTTGGATGGCGGCGTCATTTGAAATTTCCGCTTGGGAAATCACATCCGTCCCTCTGAAAACATTTACGAGTTCGTTTTTGGTGACGGAAGAGAAGCTAGCGACGCCGCCGGCGACAAGAAGTCCGGCGAGCACAAAAGTCGCCGCTGCCGTTTTCGGATTGTCATCGGCAACTTTCGCGGAGCGGATAAACAAAACGATAAGTACGGGGAATACGAAAGCGAAAGAATATCTGTCGACGCCATAACCGGCGCTCGCTACGCCGACGACCGCGATGCCGAGGAGAGCGGAAACAGCGAGGTAAACATCCTCCCTCATTATTATTTTTCTAAACGCTTTGCCGAAAAGAAAGAAAATGCAGAGCGTCAAAAAAACCAAAAGAAAAGGCGTTTGAAAGGCGTGGAGAAAGGAAAAAAGATTTTCGACGTTTATCTGCGATGTCGGCGAAAGAAAAGTGTCTCCCGCTCCGCCGTAGAAACCTTTTCCGAGTATAGGATAAAACCAAGTACCGGTCGTAGCTTTGGAAAAAATCATCCAAGGGAAAATGCAGGCAAGTCCGACGGCAATGGATCCGATGATCTCCGCCCATATTTTTTTAGCGGGGAAGTCCCGCGCCCTCAAAACGAAAAATGCCACGGCAATAATTCCGCAAATCGGGGCGAAAGTGTTTTTGAAAGCGACAAGCGCGGCGGCAATTATCGCGAAGACCGCTATGTGTCCGAAATGCGCCGTTTTGTTTTTGTAAAAGAGTTTTACCGCTAACGCGAATAAAGCCGCGCCGGTATACATTGCCGTGATGTTGGCTATGGGCGCCAAAGCGAAAGCCGCGACGAGAAATATCGCTATGGCGTATTCGGTCGGCAAGTCCGAATCCGCCAGTATTCCGATGACCAAGAGAAGGAAAGCGATATAGGCTACGCCCATATCGAGGAGAGAGAAGTTTTTGGCGCTCCCGAGCGTGAGCACGGAAGAATCCAGGAAAGCTTGGCCGCCGAGAGAAGAAATCGTCCTTCTTTCGGAATAAGGGTCGGCTCCCATGTTCCCCGTCTGTATCATTTTTTCCGGATAGACGAAATAAGCCTGATAGTCGTCGCCGGGATTGTATGACTGATAGGAAACAGCGAGAGTGTAATTTAAAACTATTCCGCCAAAAATAATGACGGCGATGACGGCAACGGCTTTGTGCTCCTTAGCATATTTCCATATTTTGGAAATGCCGGAAACGATTTCTTTTCTCGCGGTCGCGATATAAATCAAAAACAAAATAACCCCGGAGACGACGACGGCAAGAAGGGAAGATTTCGAAATGCCGCCGAAATAATTCAAAAATCCGCCGATGACCACGGTGACTGCCATGCCGAGACACGCAAGCGTTCCGGAATCTTTTGTTTTTAATCTAAGTGCGATAGAAACAAGCCAGCCGATTCCTATCCACGAAAAAAGCAACGCGAGCCCGAACGAAAACATTAATAGAAATGAATGCATCGCATTTGTATTTGGTCTCGGTGATTATCGCATATGAGAAAATTTTTGCTATAATTGCCGCGTGTTCAGCAACCCAAAAGAAAACATAAGGCAGTTCGGACTCTCCGACGGGATGATTGTCGCCGACCTCGGAACCGGTTCCGGATTTTACGCCATCGAAGCCGGCAGAGCGGTGGCGCCCACCGGCAAAGTCTACGCCGTGGATGTTCAAAAAGATTTGCTCCTGCGTTTGCGAAACGACGCCAATCGCGCTCACGTGAGAGACATCGAAATAATTTCCGGCGATTTGGAAAAAATCGGCGGCACGAAGATCAAAGAAGCATCCATAGACCGCGTCATCGCGGCGAACGTCTTTTTTATGATTGACGACAAGAAAAATTTCATAAGCGAAATAAAAAGGATTTTAAAACCGCGCGGACGCGTCCTTCTCGTAGACTGGTCCGGTTCGTTTTCGCAAATGGGGCCACAGGGCGATCGCGTCGTTTACAAAGACAAGGCGATGAAATTTTTTACCGACGCGGGCTTTGAAGTGGAAAAAGAGATTTCAGCCGGCTCGCGCCATTATGGTATGATTTTGAGGAAGGTCTCATAATATATGAGCAAATTCCAAATAATCCTTCTCGCCGTATTCATCCTTCTCGCCGTCATCGGCGTTTTCATATTTGCCACTTCATCGTCAAATCAAGGCGCCGCTTTGGTGCCCATCACGATTTGGGGCACGCTTCCCGAGGCAGACGTAAGACAGGCGATAGATGATTTGGAAAACGCAAATAAAACGACTTTTCAGGCAAGCTACACGTATGTGGACGAAGCAGATTTTCAGTCAAAGCTGGTGAACGCCATCGCCACGGGGCAGGGACCGGACGTTGTTTTAATTCCGCAGGATATTTTTCTTTCGGTAAAAAATCTTCTCTACCCCATTCCTTACGCCAGTTATTCGCAGAGACTTTTCCAGGACAGTTTCGCTCAAGCGGGGGAGATTTTCCTCGACCCGACGGCGGGCATTTACGCACTGCCCGTCATCATCGACCCTACCGTGATGTTTTGGAATAGAAATCTGCTTTCGCAAGCGGGCATAGCTTTGCCGCCGAAAACCTGGACCGACCTTTTGGCCGAAGTCCCGGTGTTGACCGCGAAAGACGGCAACGGAAATCTAACTCAGAGCGCCGTCTCGTTCGGCGAATGGACCAACGTGCCTCACGCAAAGGACATTCTCTCGATGCTAATGCTTCAGAGCGGCTCGTCCATAGTTTTGGCCGACCCGACTACCGGAAAATTGTCTGCGACGCTCCTCGCGCAGAGCCCGTCGGGCATCACGCCTTCCGCCGAGGCTCTGTCTTTCTTTACGCAATTCGCCGACCCTTCCAAAAACGTGTATTCGTGGAATCGCGCCATGCCGTCCGCCGATTCCGCTTTTCTCGCCGGAGAACTGGCGTTTTATTTCGCGCCGGCAAGCGAGACGCCGACGCTGCGGGCGCGAAATCCCAATCTCAACTTTGATGTTGCGGAAGTTCCGCAGACGGGGACGACGCTTTCGGGAACTTTCGCCAACGTTTACGCTTTCGGACTTTTAAAAAGTTCACAAAATCTAAACGCGGCTGTTTTCGATATGAATCTTTTGACCGGAGACACGGCCGCCGCCGATATATCGGCGGCGGCCGCGGTCGCGCCAGCGCGGCGCGACCTCCTCTCGCAGACGCAGGCTTCGGCGTATCAAGCGATATTCTGGCAATCGGCTCTCATCGGAGAAAATTTTCCCGACCCGAACCCTTCGGCTACGGACAATCTTTTTGAGCAAATGGTAGAATCAGTTACGTCAGGTGCCAAGGGAGCCGCCGACGCCGTAAATACGGCAAACGCTTCTCTCGGCGCGTTGCTACAAACTCAATAATATGAAAAATCTTTCAAAGAAAATCTGCGTTGGACTCATTCTCGCGGGAACGATATTTCCCTTACTTGCTTTTGCGCAAACCAATCCAGCGGACAATCCGGCAAATTCGGCTTTTCAGCTTATTCCGTGCAATTCGGCAAATGCCAGCCAAGATACTCTTACCTCAAATCCGACTACTTGCGACTACAACGCTCTCGTTCTCACCGTTCAGAGATTTATAAATCTTTTGCTTTACGCCTCGGGCTTCATCGCCGTCATTTTGGTGGTTTTTGCCGGATTCAAATATCTCACTGCCGGCGGCGACACGAACAAAACAACTCAAGCGAGGAAAATCCTCTCCGCCGCTGTCATAGGAATGATTATCGCTTTTTGCTCATGGCTCGTGGTGAACACCGTCGTCAACTCTTTTATATCCTCGAGTTTCTCCGGCGGAGTCGTCGTTAACCCATTAAAACAACAATGAAAAAAATATTTATAACAGTCGCGGTCTCTACGATACTTTTCGCGCCAACCATTCTTCTTGTTCATGCGGAGACTGGTTCTGTTCCGCCGGTCGCTCTTGTAAATCCAATAAAATACACAAGCATTTCCGCTATCGTCGGCGCGATACTAAACGGAGTCGAATACATCGGCGGCATTTGTTGTGCCCTTTGGATTATTTGGGGCGGATTTCTTTTCGTCAAAGCGCAAGGCAATCCCGACGCCCTGTCAGATGCCAAGAAAACGCTCTTGCACGCCGTCATCGGCACGGCTATTATTCTAGGTGCCGGAGCGATACTTACTATTATACAAAGCACCATTACCGCTATAAAATCATAATATGAAAAAAATCATTCTTTTCACGACGGTTTTTCTTTCTTTTAGCGTTTTGCCAATGTCGGCTTTTGCCCTAATAAATTCAACCGGCAGTTTTGGGGCAGTCGATACATCAGCCGTCTCGGTAGGTTCGTCAGGAGATTGTACCCTGAACTCTTATTCCGGTCTGATTAACTGCTCGTTATACATTTTAAACTCCCTCATTCCGATTATCATCGCTCTTATCGTCGTCTGGGTTCTTTGGAGCGCGTTTCAGTTTACAAGGTCTGAAGGCGAGGGAAGAGAGAGCGCTCGCAGTTCAATGGTCTGGGGAATCGTGGGACTTTTCGTCGCCGTGTCGATCTACGGCCTCGTGGCGATTTTGACGGGAACATTTTTTGCCGGCAATCAGACCAACACCATAAAGCCGGTCGGCGTGTCATCAACTTACATAACCCCTCCAACTCCATAAAATAAAATGAGCACCTGCACAAGCCTTACGACATATTCAAACCTCGTTTCCTGCGTCATCGGAATAATCAACTCCGTTATTCCCGTCATCGTGGCGATTACCGTTCTCTATATCGTTTGGGGCGCGTTCAATCTGACGAAATCCGAAGGCGAAGACCGCAAGAAATGGTCGCAAGTGATTCTCTACGGCGTCGTCGGGCTTTTCATTATGGTTTCCATTTACGGCATAGTGAACATCCTCGTCGGCACTTTCAAATTTGGAACTAGCACAATCA
>Ga0265338_10006426_pt1 | contig 14980 bp, 14 predicted proteins | sample 42126metaG_FD_193579 | JGI IMG/M metagenome (GOLD analysis project Ga0265338, IMG submission 193579) | Rhizosphere microbial communities from Carex aquatilis grown in University of Washington, Seatle, WA, United States - 4-21-26 metaG | ecosystem: Host-associated > Plants > Roots > Rhizosphere... | reverse complement strand
GTAGTAGATGGCCTCAACCGGGCAGACGGGCTCGCATGCGCCGCAGTCCACGCACTCGTCCGGGTGGATGTAGAGCATGCGCTCGCCCTCGTAGATGCAATCCACCGGGCACTCTTCGATGCAGGCCTTGTCGAGTACGTCGACGCATGACTGCGCGATGACGTAGGTCACGTGAGCTCCTCTATAACGTCTTAACCCATTCAGGTACGACGCCAGTATGGCGGGTCGCCCTGCTAGCTGGCGACAATACTTCCCGCTGGTGCGGACGGGGCTGACTGCCAGCTCGACTCGGTGAGCCGGGCGGTCCACTGGTACCCGGCATAGCTAACCCGCGTTATTCCGTAGGAACTGGCGTTCGCGACCAGCCAGTTCGCGGCCGTCCAGCCCGCGCCGCTGGCCGGGTGGACCGTCATCGACTGGCTTGCCGCGGAGGTGGTGATTCTTGTCACTGCCCCGCCGTCGCCAGCCGCACCGAAGGTGTCCGTCAGCGCCCTGGCCGTCCCCGCCAGGTTCAGCTTCGTGGTCTCGTTCGGCAGGGCCGACTGCGTGCCCGGGGTGTACCAGCAGCTGAACGCGTGCGGGGTGGCGGTGTAGGCGGCGGCCATCGCGGCCCCGTCCGGCGCGTACTGCTGGTAGGCGTAGCCGTAGGCGCTCGCCTGCACCGCCTGGGCCGCCTGGTACACCGGGATCGTCGTGTAGTTCGGGACCTTGACCAGCGCGCCGAAGAACGCCCGGGCCGCGTAGGCGGGGTCGAGCAGCTCCGCCCGGGTGCCCCAGCCCTGTGACGGCCGCTGCTGGAAGATGCCCACCGAGTCCCGGTCGCCGTAGGTCAGGTCCTCCAGCTTGGACTCCTGGAACCCGGTCGCGTAGGCGATGGTCAGCGCCCGGGCCGGCAGGTGCTCGCGGGCGGCGACGCCCGCGATGTCGGCCGCGTCGGCGGCCTGGCCGAAGTCCAGCGCGACCGCGTTGTCGCCGGTGCCCGCCTGGCAGCCGGGCACGGTCAGCAGCTTGACGATGTACCGCTGGTACGCCTCGTAGGCGGCGTACGCCCCGGCGCCGAGCAGCAAGGCGATCACGACCAGCACGATCAGCGGGCGCCGCCACCGGGGCCGCCGGTACCGGTAGTACTCGCTCTGCCCCGAGTAGGTCGTCCGCACACGTCGAAGCTACCCGGTGGAGCGCCCTTCGGTAGGCTCGTCGCTCATGAGTGAGCTGAAGTCTCCGCTGTCCTCCGTGATCGACCAGGCCATTGACGACCTGTGGGAGCGACGAGCCGGGCTGACCCCCGACGACTCCGCCGCCCGGGACCAGATCGTGGCCGCGGTGGACCAGATCGACGCGGGCACTGCCCGGGTCGCGTTCGTCGACCCGGAGACCGACGAGGTAGTGGTGGACGAGCGGGCCAAGCGGGCGATCCTGCTCGCGTTCAAGGTGCTGCCGATGGTGGAGTCGCGGGCCGGGGAGTTCCGCTATCACGACCGGGTGCCGCTCAAGACCCGCCTCGACGGGGTGCGGGTGGTGCCGGGCGCGGTCGCCCGCTGGGGCGCCTACATCGCGCCGGGCACGGTGCTGATGCCGTCGTTCACCAACGTCGGGGCGTACGTGGACACCGGGACGATGGTGGACACCTGGGCCACGGTCGGCTCGTGCGCCCAGATCGGGAAGAACGTGCACCTGTCGGGCGGGGTGGGCATCGGCGGGGTGCTCGAGCCCCCGAACGCGGTCCCGGTGGTGGTCGAGGACGAGTGCATGATCGGCTCCCGCTCGATCGTGGCCGAGGGCGCGCGGGTCCGCACCGGGGCGGTGCTCGGTTCGGGCACCAACATCACCAGGACGACGCACGTGATCGACGTGGAGACCGGTGAGGAACTGCCGCGCGGCGAGGTGCCCGCGTGGTCGGTCGCGGTCAACGGCACCCGGTTCCGCCAGTTCCCCGGCGGCCAGTTCGGCCTGCCCGCGGTGCTCATACTCAAGCGGCTGGTCGCGGGGGAGCGGCACGACAAGGCCGCGCTGAACGAGATTCTCCGCGAGCACGGCGTCGACTGCTGAGTTACCCGCGGTCAAAGCCCCTTTCTGTTGTGTTAATTCGCGTTGCGTTCTCCTCCGGGCCGCGTGTTTCACGCAGAGCAGTGCCCGCGGATGGCTACCGTGGACGGACTATGGGTGGAGCAAATTCGCGCCGGGTCCGTCGCCAGGGACCCGTGACGCTGCGCGACAAGCAAGTTCCGGCGACCACGACCGACCAGCGGCTGCTAGACCGCCGCGGCCCGTCGGACTGGGTGCACGCCGACCCGTGGCGGGTGATGCGCATCCAGGCGGAGTTCGTGGAGGGATTCGGGCTGCTGGCCGAGCTGGGCGTGGCGGTCTCGGTTTTCGGCTCGGCCCGGACCAAGCCCGGCACGGCCGGCTACGAGCTGGCCGGCGCCATCGCCGCGGGCCTGGTCGAGGCCGGCTACGCGATCATCACCGGCGGCGGTCCCGGCATCATGGAGGCCGCTAACAAGGGCGCCGCCCAGGCCGGCGGTGTCTCGGTCGGCCTGGGCATCGAGCTGCCGATGGAGTCCGGGCTCAACGACTACGTGAACATCGGCGTGGAGTTCCGCTACTTCTTCGTCAGGAAGACCGTCTTCATCAAGTACTCGCAGGCCTTCGTGGTCCTGCCCGGCGGCTTCGGCACCATGGACGAGCTGTTCGAGGCGCTCACGCTGGTCGCCACCGGCAAGATCACCAAGTTCCCGATCGTCCTGGTCGGCAGCGCCTACTGGACCGGCCTGCTCGACTGGCTCAAGTCGACCATGCTCGCCGAGGGCAAGATCCACGCCGAGGAGCTGGCCCTGCTGCACATCGCGGACGAGGCCGACGAGGTAGTCAAGATCATCAAGGACGCCCACAAGGGCCTCTCCGTCAACCGCTAACCCTGCCCGCCCCCAGGCGGCAACCCCAGCACCACAGGCAGGCAGGGGAGCAGGGGGAAGCAGGGGGAAGCAGGGGAGCGCCGCGGCGGCCCTCAGCGGGCTGTTCAGTCTCCGCCGGCACCAGTCGCCTCGCGCACCCCTCTGTTTTCCGTTGCGGCCTCAGGCGACCCTAATCCAGGGCAGTAATCGAAATTTCTCGTGATCATGGAAACTTTTTAGGGTTATGACCATAAAAAGTTTCCATGATCATACCCCTTACTGCACAGACGTGACATTTGATGCAGATGCGACTGCTTCGGCGGAGGCGGCCGCCCGCCCGGGCGCGGCAGACCGCCTGCGTCCCTTGACCGCGAGCCCGGCGGCGGGCAGCGGGGCCGCCGCACGGCCTCCCTGGCGCCGCGCTCGCCAGGCACAATGAATTTCATGACCGATCAGGCGCCGACCGAGCTCGGCCGGTTCCTGCGCGCCCGGCGGGAGGGCGTCCGGCCGCAGGACGTGGGCCTGCCGCCCGGGGGCGGCTCCCGCCGCACCCCGGGCCTGCGCCGGGAGGAGATCGCGACGCTGGCCGGGGTCAGCATCGACTACTACACCCGGCTAGAGCGCGGCCGGGAGACCAGGCCGGGCCCGTCGGTGGTGGACGCGCTGGCCCGGGCGCTGCGCCTGGACGACGAGGAGTACGAGTACCTGAAGGCGCTGGCGGCGCAGGCCGCCCGGCGCGCCCCGGTGCCGCCGCGCCCGCCGTCCCGTGCCGTCCGTGCCACCAGCCGGCGGCTGCTCGAGGCGGTCCGGCCGAACCCGGCCTACGTGCTCAGCCGGACCTACGACATCCTGGCCGCCAACCCCGGCGGCGCCCAGTTGCACCCCGGCCTGCTCGACTGGCCGCCGCGGCGGCGGAACACGATCATGTACACCTTCCTGCACCCGGCCGCGCGGGAGCTGTGGCCGGACTGGGAGCAGAAGGCCCGCGACTGCGTCGCCGCGCTGCGGGCGATCGCGGGCAGCGACCCGGACGCGCCCGACCTGGCCGCCCTGGTGGGGGAGCTGCTGGTGAAGAGCCCCGACTTCGGCCGCCTGTGGGCCCGCTACGAGGTGCGGCGGTCCGGCCCGGGCGACCGGGTGATCAGGCACCCGCTGGTCGGCACGCTCCGGCTCGCCCACGAGATCCTGGAGCTGAACCGGGCCGGCGGGCAGCGGCTGGTGGTCTACCTGGCCGAGCCGGGCACCCCCGACCACGACGCGGTGGTGCTGCTCGACCGGGCGGACCAGCCGGCCAGCGCAACCGCCCGCTTACGTACCGGGCAGTCGGCGGTTCGTGGCACGATTGCCGTGTGCCTGTTGTCATGGTGATCGCCATTGTCGTGGTTTTCATCGTCGCGGTGGCCGTCGCCAACGGCCGCGGTGCCCGGATGCCGGTCGAGCGCGGCGACCACGTGCCGCTCGACCTGGGGCCGGTGTCCGCCACCGACGTCGTGCTGCTGCGCCCGCCCACCAACCTGTGGGGCTACAACATGCAGGCCACCGACGAGGCGATGGAGCAGATTGCCGCGTCGATCAGGGAGCGCGACGTGCGCATCGTGGCGCTTGAGCAACTGGTCACCGACCTGAGCCGGGACCACGCGCCCGCCCTGCCGCTCGGCAGCCCGTACGCCGGGGCGCGGCACCGCCGCGAGGCCGACGAGACCGCCGACACCACCGCGATCTACCAGGCCCGGCCCGGGTACGCGGCGCCGGGCCCGGTTGCCCCCGGGCTGACCGATACCAGCACGGCCGACACCATCCCGGACGGTCTCGGCCTGGCTGAGCACGGCCCGGCTGAGCACGGCCCGGCTGAGCCGGCCCCGCAGGCTGAGCCCGGCGGGCCGGGACCGGGCGAGCCGCCGTTCGACGCTGGCCAGCCCGCACCCGGCCAGCCGGCACCGGGCCAGCCGCCCGAGCAGTCCCATGACTGATCCGCAGCCGGCTGGCCCCCTCCCACCGGAAACCGCGGGCGGGCCGGTGACCGGGCCGGACGGCCGGCTGCGCTGCCCGTGGGGGGTAAGTACCCCCGACTACGTGGCCTACCACGACGCCGAGTGGGGCCGGCCGGTGCACGGCGACCAGGCCATCTTCGAGCGGATCTGCCTTGAGGCGTTCCAGTCCGGCCTGTCCTGGCTGATCATCTTGCGCAAGCGGGAGAACTTCAGGAAGGCGTTCGCCGGGTTCGACATCCCGGCCGTGGCCGCGTTCACCGAGGCCGACCAGGAACGGCTGCTGGCGGACGCCGGCATCGTGCGCAACCGGGCCAAGGTCAGCGCCGCCATCGCCAACGCCCGCGCCGCCCTTGAGCTGCCGCAAGGACTCAGCGACCTGGTCTGGAGCTACGCCGAGGCGGACCGCCCGGCGCCGCGCACCCTGGCCGACCTGCCGGCCAAGACGGCTGCCTCGGCCGCGCTGGCCAAGGAGCTGCGCAAGCGCGGCTTCGTGTTCACCGGGCCGGTCACCATGTACGCCGCCATGCAGGCCTGCGGACTGGTCAACGACCACCTGGAGCACTGCTTCGCGCGGGCCGCGGCCGGCTGAGCCTGGCCGCCGGCGCGCTGACCCCCCGCGCTAACCCGGTGCCCTGGCCCCGATTTGCGCCCAGCTCCGCACATCCGCGGGCAGTCCCGTAGCGATCGTGTAACAATACGCCGCATGGCTGATTCCGAACCTGACATCGCCGAGCTCTTCGCGCCGCTGCGCCCGGCGCACGCCGCCGACGTCGTGCTGAGCGAGGCACGCGAGGTGCTGCCGCACGTCAGCCGCCCGATCGACGCCGAGCTGTGGGGGTCGGACATGATCGGCGCCCTCGGCCGCCCGGCCGCCCGGGCAGCCGCCGACAAGGCGGCAGCGGATAACGCGGCCGGTGACAGCACCGATGACGGCGCCGGGCTGATGGCGGAGCTGGCGCAGTCGCTGGTGCCCGCGGCCGAGCGGGAAGCGACCCCGGAGGCGCTGGCGCTGCTGCGGGTGCTCGCCGCGGTCGGCACCCCGGAGCTGGCGGCAGCGGCGACCGCGGCGGCCGGGCGGGTCACCGCGGCCGGCGTGCCCGACCCGGACTGGGCGTCGGCCGTCGGCCACCCCGAGGTCGGCCGCTGCTGGCACTACGGCGACGTCGGCGGCCAGCAGGAGTCGGTCACCGTGAGCTTCGGCTACGGCGCCGCCGAGCATGCCCTGTCGGTGCTGATCGACCACAACCGGGGCGGCAAGATCAAGGACGCCTGGGTCGACGACGCGGCCGGCCTGCTCGACAAGACCTGGCTGGCAACGGAGAACGACCCGCTGGTCATCTTCGAGCCGATCGAGCCCGAGGACGCGGCCGGGCGCCTGGCGCAGGCGGTCGCGGCGGGCGAGTGCCCGGTCAAGCCGGACGAGGCCGACGACCTGGCCGCGCACCGCGCCCTGCTGCACGCCCGGGTCCGCTACCTGACGGCGAACTTAGCCAGCCGCGGCCGTCGCCGCCGCAAGCCGGTCGGGCCGGTCAGGCCGTGAGCGCGACCGTGATGCCGGCCGCCGGGTCGACCAGCCGCTGGTAGCCGGGCGCGGCCGGCAGCCGGGCCAGGTCACCGGTCACCCGCCGCGACGGCCCGTCCGGGCCCACCAGCACCAGGCCGTCACCGCCCGCCGCCACTAGCCCGCCCGGTTCACCCGGCCGGTCCCGCTCTCGCAGCAGCACCGGGCCGTCCCGGGTGGCGGAGATCGCCACCCGCCCGGCCCGCAGCCCGTCCATGATCCCGGCCACCCCCGGCTGCGCGCACGCCACCCAGGTGGTCGGGGTGCCAAGCGGTGCGTCCGAGCCGGGCCGGTGCCAGTCGCTGCCGCCGACCGGGATGGCAGCCGGGTCCCACGCCTGCCACCAGGACAGCGGCGTGGTCCAGGTCCGGTCAAGCCACGACCAGTGCCACACCTCAAGCAGCGGCGGCCGCCGTGGCATCGGGTGCAGCCACGAGGCCGCCCCCGCGAACGGGTGGTTGACCGACATCAGCCCGCCGCCGGCTTCCGCCGCCGCTAGCCAGGACGCCGCGGGCGCGCGGAAGTCGACCCACCCGGTGTCGCCGAGCACCCCGGCGTGCCCCCGGTCGGTGGTGACCTCCTGCCCGGGCAGCAGCGTCACCCCGTAGCGGGCGGACAGCGGCCCGAGGCTGGCGTGGTGGCTGACGGTGTTGTGGTCGGTGACCGCGACGAAGTCGAGCCCGCGGCTGGCCGCGTGCACGGCCAGCTCGGGCACGCTCATCACCCCGTCGGAGTGCACCGTGTGCGCGTGCAGGTCCCCCGCCAGCCAGGTCAGCCCGTCGGGGGCGGGCAGCGGCCGGCGGGCCGGGCGGTCGGCCACGGCCGGGGGCAGCACCGGGTCTGCCGCCTGGTGCGCCGCCAGCAGGCGGGCCAGCGCGTCGCCCGCCGCGCTGACCGGCTCGGCGGTGACCGTGAACGGCACGCCGCCCGCGGGGACCAGGTGCAGCCCGATCACCACCTGCCACTGGCCCGCGGTGACCGGCCCGGCCAGGTAGCCCGGGGTGGCGCCGCCCTCGGCGACCGCGAACGCCTCCCGGGCGCCGCCCGACCAGCCGCGGAACCCGGCGGGCCCGAGGCAGCCGAGGTCGAGTACCGCCCCGGACTCCCGCGGGTAGGACAGCGTCACCCGCAGCGCGGACGTCCCGGCCGGTACCTCGAACGGCAGGTAGTGCCACGGCGCGGCGATCCGGTCATCGACGGTGAACGTTCCCGTGCGGGTGAATGCCGACGACCCCATGAGCACATCTGATCACGCCAGAAAACCAGATGCCAGCAGCCGGTAGCCGGTGCTAGGGTCTTGAGCTTCGCGCTCATCCGCACCCACCCCAAGCCTGCCAAGGGGGTTCAGCCATGCCCGCCGACTCCGCGGACCGTGCCGCCGAGGACCGTGCCGCCGAGGACCGTGCCGCCGAAGACGGGGTAATCGCCGACGAACGCGCCCACCTCGCCCGCTCCCGCGAGTTCCTGCACCTGATGCGGGATAACGCGCTCGCGCTGGCGGAGAACCCGATGGCCGGGGACCGGGTCAGCCTGGAGTTCCTCAAGGCTGACCTGTACCGGCGGGCCGAGGCGCTGAAGGACCTGCCCGACGCGCCGCTGTTCTTCGGCCGGCTCGACTACCGCGAGCTGGCCGCGGCCGAGGCCGAGGCCGACTTCGCCGGCGGTGCCCGGCGGGGGGCTACGGGGGGTCGCCCCCCCGGGGGACCACTGCATATTGGCCGCAGGCACGTGCATGACCAGGACGGCACCCCGGTCGTGCTCGACTGGCGGGCCCCGGTGTCGCGGCCGTTCTACCGGGCCAGCCAGTCCGACCCGATGGGCCTGACGCTGCGCCGCCGGTTCGGTTTCGCCGGCGGCACCCTGACCGCCTTCGAGGACGAGAGTTTCCCGGCCGCAGCCAGCCGCACCCGTTCGGCCGAAAATACTGAGGAACAGGGCCCGAGCAGGCTGCTCGTCTCCGAGATCGAACGGCCCCGGTCCGGCCCGATGCGCGACATCGTGGCCACCATCCAGCCCGAGCAGGACGACATCGTGCGGGCGGACGCGGGCGCCACCGTCTGCGTGCAGGGCGCGCCCGGCACCGGCAAGACCGCGGTCGGCCTGCACCGGATCGCGTACCTGCTGTACGCGCACAAGGAGCAGGTGACCAGGAGGGGCGTGCTGGTGGTGGGCCCCAACCTGGCCTTTCTCTCCTACATCAGGAACGTGCTGCCCGCCCTGGGCGAGCTCGACGTCACCCAGACCACCGTGGCCGGCCTGGTCGCCTCGGGCCCGGTTCGCGGCACCGACACCGACCAGGCGGCGGTGGTCAAGGGCGACGCCCGGATGGCGGAGCTGCTGCGGCGAGCGCTGTGGGCCAACGTTCAGCCGCCGCCCGACGCCCTGGTGCTTAGCCGCGGCACCCGGCGGCTGCGGCTGCCCGCGCACCAGGTCGAGGCGCTGGCGGCCGAGCTGCGTGACCGCGGCGTGCGCTACGGCACCGGCCGTGACCTGCTGGCCCACCGCATCGCGCACGTGCTGCTGACCCAGCTTGAGGCGGCCGGCGAGACCTGCGACGACCGCACCCACGACGCGGTCCGCCGGTCCGCGCCGGTCCGCCGCTGCGTGGACCAGGCGTGGCCCAAGGTTGACCCCAGGAGGCTGGTCTTCGCCCTGCTCAGCGATCAAGAGCAGATCAAGATGAACGGGTTCGGCTTGCTCTCGGACGCCGAGATGGCCCTGCTGGCCTGGCCGAAGGCGCCGCGCGGGCCGGGCTCGGCCCCGTGGAGCCGGGCCGACCAGGTGCTGATCGACGAGGCGGCCGACCTGATCGAGCGCACCCCGTCGCTCGCGCACATCGTGGTGGACGAGGCGCAGGACCTGTCGCCGATGGAGATGCGGGCGGTCGGGCGGCGCTGCGCCACCGGCGCCGCCACCGTGCTCGGCGACATCGCCCAGGGCACCACCCCGTGGGCGGCTACCTCCTGGCCGGCCCTGCTTGAGCACCTGGGCAAGCCGGCCGCCGCGGTCCGCGAGCTCGACGTCGGCTACCGGGTGCCGCGGCAGATCCTCGACTTCGCCTCCCGGCTGCTGCCCGCGATCGCTCCCGGGCTGGCGCCCGCCCGGTCGCTGCGGGCCGACCCGGACGCGCTCCGGCTGGTGCCGGCCGCGCCCGCTGAGCTGGGTGCCCTGGTCGCGGCCGAGTGCGCGGCGGCCATGGGACGGCCCGGCTCGGTCGCGGTGATCGCCGCCGACCAGCAGGTCGCCGAGGCCGGGGCGGCGCTGCGGGCGGCGGGCCTCGGCTTCCGCCTGCTGGGCGACGCCGACCCGGATGCGGCCGGGGCGGGACCGGGCGAGCCCGTCCGGCTGACGCTGGTGCCGGTCACCCTGGCCAAGGGCCTCGAGTTCGATCACGTGGTGCTGGTTGAGCCGGGCCGGATCGCGGCGGGCGAGGCCTACGGGCTGCGGCGGCTCTACGTCGCCCTCACCCGGGCAGTTTCCCGGCTTACCGTGTTTCACGCTGAACCGCTGCCCGCCGAGCTTTCGTTACGTACGATGAGACCCGGGCCACATTTTCGGCCTGTCGGTGTGAACCCCGCTATTTGGACAGTGTCCTAAGCGGCACGTCCGGGCGACACGGGGCTCGCCGACCGGTGGGGGCGTTGCGCGTGCCGCGGTGCGGCGGCATCCTGGGACGATGCGCCCGCGCCGGTACCGGGAAACTACGATCAGTTACACGGTGGTGTTCTGTGGAAGCCAAGGGAAACCACGCAGCGGCAGCTGTCTACCTCGACAAGCTGGCAGAAGAGCTGACCAACCGCGGCCTTGAGGCGTGGCTGATGGCCCCGCCGGGCCGGGTGCCGAGCGTGTACATCACTAACCCGGGCGCCCGCGCGCTCGAGGAGAACGTCTACGTCGACCGGGGCAAGGACGGCCTGTGGTGGTTCTGGTGGTCGTGGGCCGAGCGCATCGCGATGGCCGACGACCTTGACGCCTCCGCCGCCGCGATCACCCGCGTGCTCAAGCTCTAGCTCCCCACCGCCGGACGCCGCCCCGCGCCCGCGCCGTGGTTGTGGCAACCACGGACGCCGGATTCCCTCAGGTAGCGGTATTATTGCGGAACTTTTTGGGCAGTGTGGAAATAATTTGGTGGGCGTGTCGTAGCATCAAATTATTTCCACACTGAACCATTGGCCTGCGGCTACGTGACCAGAGAGTGGCGCTGGTGACGCTGCCCGCGGGCGGCGGCGCCCGCCTAACTCAGTGGCATTGCGCTATCGGCCCCTGGTTGCCGCAACCACGTGGCCCGGAACCCGCGGCTCAGCTTTGCGTGCCCGGCAGCCCGGGGAATGCCTCGGTGTTACCGCTCCAGGCGTAGGCCTGGCCGGCCGCGGCCTGCACCGCCTGGGCGCCGAAGGAGCGCAGGGACGCGTCGTTCACCGCCACCACTCCCAGGTAGGCCCGCGTCACCCCGTGCTCAAGGGCGGCCACCAGCCGGGCGGCGGACGCGCCGCCGGTGACCGCGAACGGCAGCCGGTAGGCCGCGCTGGCGGCCACCGGGGTAGCGCCGAGCGCGGTCAGCATCGTCTCCAGGGTGTCCCTGGCCCGCTGGTGCGCGATCCAGCCGGCCCGCGCGGCCGCCTGCTGGCGGCCTGCCAGCATGGCCCCGGCGACGCCGTAGCCGTAGACCGCCGCGTGCTCGGCCGCCAGCGCGCCCTGCAGCGCCGCGATGCGGCCGGCGCCGGCGCCAGGGCTGGCCCCGGGGCCAGCGCTGGCGGTGGCCGACGGGGTGCCCATCAGCCGCCGATCCTGGCGTTGAGCACGGTCACGTGCACCGACTCGGAGGCGGCGATCGACGCGTAGAGCTGGGCGAGCGACGGCGACGCCCCGCTCAGGCGGCTCATCAGGGTGCGCACGGCGGCCTGCTCGGCCGCGCGGATCTGGGCGAGCACGCCCGCCTGGGTGCCGGCCAGCGCGGGCCTGGCGGTCACCGTGGCCGGGACCGGCCGGCCGGCCGGTTCGATGACCCGGGAGCGCAGCTCGGTCAGGTGCGCCGCGTGCTCGGCCCGCAGCGGGTCGAGCGTCGCCGCCAGGCCGGAATAAGCGGCGCTGGCCCTGGTGTATATCCAGATTAGGTTCAGCTCGGCGGTCACCGAGTGCAGCAGCATCTGCGTCTGCGGTGACACGGTGGGCGGCGCGCTCAGCACGGCCGGGCCCTTGCAGGCGCTCAGCGCCAGAATCAGGGGCAACGTGCTCGGCGACGCGGCAAGCAACTGGCGCCTGGACAGCATAGGCTCTAAGCATGCCACGCGGCGCTGGCTGAGCGGGCCACCGCTCGCGGCCCGGCGCCCGGGCGCCGGCGCGACGCGGCAGACTTATCGCGATAGAGGCGCGCAGCACCCTTGGCCTATAGGCTGGACCTGGGAAAATATTAGCCTGGTGATAGCGGACCGTGGACGCGGACGAGGAGGTCGAAATGCCGGGTAACCTTCGCTCCACCGCTGGGTCGGTGGACGACAGGAAGCTGGCCGGCCTGATCGAGCCTGTCGTCGCCGCGGCGGGGATGGACCTGGAATCGGTGCGGGTGACCGTGGCCGGGCGGCGGCGGCTGCTGCGGGTCGTGGTGGACAGTGACCACGGGGTCAGCCTGGACGACGCGGCCGACGTCAGCCGCGATGTCTCGGCGGCGCTCGACGCGGCCAACGCCCTGGGTGACACTCCCTATACCCTCGAGGTCTCGTCCCCGGGGGTGGACCGCCCGCTGACCGAGCCGCGGCACTGGCGGCGGGCCCGCGGCAGGCTCGTCCGGGTGAAGGCGGCGGGGGAGGGCGCGGTCGAAGGCCGGGTGCTCGCGGCCGACGCCGACGGCGTCACCCTCGGCCTGGCCGAGGCCTCAGGCGCTAAGGGCCCGGCCGCTAAGGGCCCGGACGCCGCCAGCGAGCGCAGGTTCAGCTATGCCGACCTGGGCGCGGGCAGCGTCCAGTTGGAGTTCGGCCGGATTCCGGACGCCGAACTCGACGAATTCACCGATCCGGAGCGTGACGAAGAAGCAGATCTTGGAGCTGGCGGCGATGGACATTGACCTGAGCGTGCTGCGCAGTCTCGAAAGCGAGAAGGACATCTCGTCCGAGACCGCGATCAAGGCGATCGAGGACGCGCTGCTAATGGCGTACCACAAGACCGACGGCGCCAACCCGGCCGCGCGGGTCGAGGTCAGCCGGGAGACCGGGCACGTGACCGTCTGGGCTAAAGAGGCCGCACCCGAGGGCGCCCCGGGCCGCGAGTACGACGACACCCCGGCCGGCTTCGGCCGGATCGCCGCCACCACCGCCCGGCAGGTGATCCTGCAGCGGCTGCGGGACGTCGAGGACGAGATGACCTTCGGCGAGTACGCCGGGCACGAGGGCGACATCGTGGCGGGCATCATCCAGCAGGGCAAGGACCCGCGGACGGTGCTGGTCGACCTGGGCAAGATCGAGGCGGTGCTGCCGCTGGCCGAGCAGGTGCCCGGCGAGCGGTACGTGCACGGCGAGCGGATCCGCTGCTACGTGTGGCGGGTGCGCAAGGGGCACCGCGGCCCGTCTGTGACGCTGTCCCGTACGCACCCGGACCTGGTCCGCAAGCTGTTCGCGCTGGAGGTGCCGGAGATCGCCAGCGGCGCGGTGGAGATCGTCAAGATCGCCCGTGAGGCCGGCCACCGGACCAAGATCGCCGTCCAGTCGCACCAGCACGGCGTCAACGCCAAGGGCGCCTGCATCGGGCCGGTCGGCTCGCGAGTGCGCAATGTCATGGCCGAGCTGCACGGCGAGAAGATCGACATCGTCGACTACTCGGACGAGCCGGCCGATTTCGTGGCCAACGCGCTGTCCCCGGCCCGGGTGACCCATGTCGAGGTGGTCGACGCGGACGCGATGGAGGCCCGGGTGACGGTGCCGGACTACCAGCTTTCGCTCGCGATCGGCAAGGAAGGGCAGAACGCGCGGCTAGCCGCGCGGCTGACCGGCTGGCGGATCGACATCAGGTCGGACGGCGCGGTGGGCGCCTCGGCGCCCGCGCCGCGCAGCTCCGGCAGCGACTCGGCGGTGCCCGCGGGCCAGGCCGCGTCCGCCCGGTCGGCCCGCGGGCACCGCTCGGCCGGGACCTCCCCGGCCGGCACCGTTCAGTCAGCAGGCACCGTGCAGTCAGCAGGCACCGTGCAGTCAGCAGGCACCGTGCAGTCAGCAGGCAGCGCGCAGCCGGCTGGCAGCGCGCAGTCAGCGAGCACCGCGCAGTCCGCCGGCACCGCGCAGGCGGCGGGTGCCGCCGCCGACGCCTGACCCGCTCGTTACCTTGCGGCGTGCCGCTGGCAGGCTGACGGGGTAGACTTGGCACGCAATGACTGCGCGAGCCGAGCTGCCTGCCCCGGGGAAGAATCCCCTGCGTTCCTGTGTTGGCTGCAAAGCACGCGTGGCAAAGTCCAGCATGCTGCGCTTTGTGGCGGCCGGGGGCGGTATCGTCCCTGACCCCAGGGCGCGGCAGCCGGGCCGGGGAGCGTACCTGCACCCTTGTCTGGCATGCTTTGAACTGGCGCAGCGGCGTCGGGCGTTCTCACGCGCATTGCGCGTCCCGGGTTCGCTTGAGGTCGCCTCGCTCGCTTCGTACCTCAGCACGCTGGGCACGACAGAAAACCTGTACGGAAAGCAGGTCGAGAAGCTATGAGCGCTCGATGAGCACAAGGCGATGAACGGCATGAACTGACGCCGGCCCGGAGCAACTATGCGCCGGATCGGCTGATGATCCGGTTTTAAAGGCCCCTGGGATGGGCCGGGTAGAGGAGCATAGTGGCGAAGGTCCGGGTTTACGAGCTCGCGAAGGAGTTCGGCGTAGAGAGCAAGGCCGTGATGGCCAAGCTCGAGGAGATGGGCGAGTTCGTGCGGTCCGCGTCCTCGACGATCGAGGCGCCGGTAGTCCGCAGGCTCAAGGAAGCTTTCAACGGCGGCAGCGGCCGGGGCGGTAACGGCTCCGGCGGCGGCCAGCGCCGTGATCATGGTGGCCAGGGCGGCTTCACTGACCGCCCGCGCGGCGACCGTCCGGCCCGTGGGCCGGAGAACGTCAGCCAGGGCGGGCAGCCTAGCCCGGCCGGGCCGGGCGGACTGAGCGCCAGGCCCGGGCCGCGCCCCGGGCCGCGCCCCGGTGCGCCGGTGCCCGGCGTGAGCGCGCCCGCGGCCAGCGCCCCGGCCGCTCCCGCGGCTCCGGCACCGGTTGCGGCGGCTGCGGCGGCCGTGCCTTCGGCGCCGGCCCGTCCGGCCGATGCCCCGCGTCCGGCCGAGCCCGCCCCGGGCAGCAGCCCGGGTGGCCAGGCTGGTCCCGGCGCCCCCGGGCAGGGTCCCCGCCCGGTGGTGCCCGGTGCGGCCCGTCCCGGCGCGCCGGCTCCCGCCGCCCCGGCTCCCGCGCAGGGAACCCCGGGCGCTGAGGGAACTCAGGGCCCTGCGGTCACTGGCCCGCAGGCAGGCGGCCAGGGGAGCGCCCCGCGTCCCGGCGGCGCTCCGCGTCCCGCTGGCGCCCCGCGCCCGGCC
>Ga0265338_10006424_pt1 | contig 14983 bp, 8 predicted proteins | sample 42126metaG_FD_193579 | JGI IMG/M metagenome (GOLD analysis project Ga0265338, IMG submission 193579) | Rhizosphere microbial communities from Carex aquatilis grown in University of Washington, Seatle, WA, United States - 4-21-26 metaG | ecosystem: Host-associated > Plants > Roots > Rhizosphere >... | reverse complement strand
GCTTGGTACTCTGAGTCCCCGATTCTGCAACTTCAACAGGTTTTTCAGGGCGGAATAGCTCGGGTTTGGGTTGAGCGGGGGCAGTCTTCGTCGAGCGCACGTGATCCCGCCGGGCGAGTAACGCTCCCAGGGACTGATCTGCGCCGGCCGTTTTCGGAACTCCACGCAAGAACAGCACGCGCCTGAGTAACCGCTCCCATTCTTCACGATCGATTTGGATCCGGCGCACGCCGACGTCCAGAATGAAAAGAAGGATGGCAAGTTTGATCAAAGATTCCCAAAGATCGCGGGGCTGAAAAGTCTTGCGCCGATCATGCGAGAATGGATTAAGCGCCGGAACACTTGGCTCAAGGATCCTACCCCCACCGCTTTCGGCCAGGCGACGGAGCAGGTTCACGTTAGGTTCGGTGGCATTGAACTCGGGTGAATAGTTAACACTGGTGCCCACCACTTGCGAGCCGCGCACTTGGCCATTCTTGATGTCCATCAGGTTTAGCAAGTACGCACCGACCTGTTTGGTTGGGAAGCGGACCTCATAATGGCCGGGACCGGTTTGCTCAAGGCGCACGGTTTGGCGTTCGCCCTTTGGACTCACTACGGCGGCCTGCAGATTGAGGAAGTTGCGATAATTGCCCTGGTCATCCACCGCTTCCACATTGAGGACCCCTTCCCCTTTGTCGACGGAAACCTCAGTAGTAAAATCGGCATTCTCCAATCGCCGCAGACTCCATTGACCAATCTGGGACCAGAACTGGCGGTATTTATCCCAGTTCATCCAAAGGCGCGCCCATTTGGGCTTGGCATCGGATGTGAAGGCAACCGACCGGCCCAGGCCGTATTGCCAATGGGCCAGGAGGGGATCGCCTTTGTCCGTCCACAAGGGCGTCTCGGCCCGTGGCTTAGGGGTGGTGGCAACGTATCCGAGGAGAGAAGGATATTCGGTGGCGCCAATTCCCCGAACCACTTCGCTCACCGAGCGGACTTGCGGTTTAAAAGGCTCTTCGTAGATGGCCGATTTCAGAATCACGGCGGTTTCTTTAATGAAAATCTGGGGCAAGTCATCCGGGGAGTTGACGTTGTAGAACCGGCCTTTGCCCTGGTCAGCCATCCAGATCATCGTATCTGGACCGGCGTGGCCTGAGATGAGAACGGTGCTGACGGTAATCCGGTCGCCGACGATCGCCTGCATCAACGCCTGGTTAGGCGCGCCAGGATCGCCGTCACTAAACACAATAATGTGTTTCAGATTTGAGGTGGATTTCTTAAGAGCTTCGTGAGCCAGGCTCATGATCTGCTGAAAACTTCCAAGGTCGCCCTGGTTCATTCCGGCGATTTGACGCGCGAGTTCAGCCTTCTTGCCAACTTTTTGAAGCGGGAAAAGCCAGTGCTCGTCGCCGTCCCAAAGCAAAACGCCCATTTCATCGGTGGGACCGAGCGCCGCCAGCACGCCCTGGGCGCAATCACGCGCCACCTGATTGCCGTTGTTGAACTCCATGCCGTGCATGATAAGAACGACCGCGCCGCTGGGCAGGACCTTCTTGCTGTCCAATTCCATGTTGACCGGGAGTGTTGATTCCAGCGGGGTGCCCCGATAACCACCTGCAGCGTAAGTCTGATCGCCGCCGACGCATACCAGGCCGACACCAAAATCCCGCACGGAGCTCTCGAGCAGTTTTTGCCGATCCAGCCCCAGATCCCCGGCCGCAAGATTGCTGATAAAGATTGAGTCGTAACTCTGCATTTCGGCCAGTGTGCTGGGAAATTTGTTGATGCCGACCAAATTAATCACCAGACGCGCGGTTTGCAGCGCGGCGGCCAGTTGCTGATCCTGTTCCGGATCGGCGGACACAACAAGAATCCGCGGTTCTCCGCGCACCGTCGCGAACCCCGTGGCCCGGTTATTTTGAGGAAGTGGATCGCCAGGAGCGTCCACGCGCACGTCGTAGCTGTAAAACCCAGGATCGGGCAACGTCTGTGGGAAGCTGAACAGATTCTTGCCCGCCGCCAGGTCGACCTTCTGCTCGCCCAGATACTGTTCGTTCCGATACAAACGAACGGTGGCCGTTTGAGCCTGCTCTGCCTGCACAAAGATCTTCACGTCGAAGGATTGCCCTTTCTTGAGCTTCGGCGGGATTTGAACCTTTTGAACCGAAACGTCGTTAGCCCGGGTAACCCCCAGGGGCATTACGTCGACAGTGACATCCAGAGCTTTGGCTGCCAGCACGGCGCTCATCGCGTCGCCCACGTTCTCGTTTCCATCTGTTAACACCACGAGGCGCTTTTGTCCCGTCTCCGGAAAAGCAGCCGTGCCGAGCCGGATTGCGGCCGCCAGATCTGTCCGATCCGCACCGACTACGGCTTGAATTTTCTGGACGTCCACTGCGGAGTTGGGGGCTGACTCGATGCTGGCTTCACTGCCGAAAACGATCACGCCGGCCTTATCGACTTTGTGCATCTGCTTCGATGCTTTGTTGACATATTCCCGCGCCGATTCCTGCTGTGGAGAAGGGATGCTGTCGGAACGATCCAGCACGAAGAAAACATTCATACCTTCGACTGGCAGCAGCCATTGCAGGCCCGCGATGGCAAACACGAGCGATACGACCACGACCAGCCGAATCAGTACTGCTGTCCAGCGCCGCCAGGCGCCAATCTGCACGTCGCTTTTCCAGGCAAACCACAGCACCCAGGCCAGCGCCGGGATCAACGCGAGCAAGTACACCGGATGTGTGAATTGAAGTCTCATTCCTTTCGAACCAACTTCTCCACACGGTGATTCTGTGAATCGGCTACGTACAGATTGCCCGCCGAGTCGAGCGCCACGCCCCAAGGATTACTGAAACGTCCCGGTTCAGCTCCGGGTCCCCCGATGATTTCGATGGGTTTGTCGTGCGCGTCGAACACCTGGATGCGGCTGTTCCCGAACTCGCACACGTATTGTCGGCCTTCTTTGTCGACGCAGATATCGTACGGATAACTCAACTCCCCGGGACCTTGTCCAGGTTTGCCGTAGGCCCGCAGAAACTTGCCATCAGTGGAAAAGATTTGAATCCGGTGGTTGCAGGAATCGGCCACATAGAGACGATCCTGGGAGTCAACGCACAGACCTTCCGGCCGGTTGAATTCGCCCGGCCCGGTGCCCGCGTGACCAAAGCTCGCGGTCCAGCGCGGAGGCGGCCGGAGTCCTCCTCCAGCCGATCCTGCGACCTGGGCGGAAGCGGCTGGATCAGGGGTGTATTTTTGCACCCGCTCGATTTCCTGGTATTCACTGACGAAAATTTCTTGGCGTGAATCGACCGCGACGGCGCGTGGAAGAGACAACTGTCCATCGTTGGTTCCATGACTTCCCCATTGTGTCAGCAGCTTCCCCATCGGTGAGAAGAGGTTCACGCGCGAATAGTGCGGTTCAACCACGAAAATGTTTCCAGCGCGGTCGCGACCCATGCCTTTGGGTTTCCCACGGTCGGTCTGGGGCATTTGCCAGGACAGCAGAAAGACGCCGTTCGAAGAAAATTTCTGCACGCGCCCGGTCATGTCAACGACGTAAAGATTATCGGCATCATCCACCGCCACTGAGCGCGGTTTGTTGAGTTGGCCAACGCCAACGCCGCGCGAGCCGAAGACTTGGACACGGTCGAAGATCTGGCTATGGAGAGCAGCGTTATTGGATGACGGCGAGCAGGAGGTAAGCAAAACGACAGAAAAACCAGCAAGAAAAAGGTTGAAGCGCGGAGCGTAGGGTGTCGGCTGACTCCCTAGCAGGTTAAACCGCGAACTCAACTCCTGATAAATTTTGGCAAGAATCAACGGGATAAGAGCAACTCCCAGCAACACAACGCACAAAGCGTTGACCTGGGCGTTATGTCCGTAGTGGAGCAAGTTAAAGATCCGTAAAGCAAGCGTTTCCCCGCCTGGCGGAACCACAAGGATCATCGACTCGACATCCCAAACGCAGAGCAGAAAAACGATATACCAGACGAGCAGGACCGGTCGGGCAATCTGCGGCCACTGAACGTAACGCAACATCTGCCAACGTGTCGCGCCTTCCAAGACGGCCACCTCGGTCAGATCCCGATCTACTTTCAGGACTGCTCGACTCGTGGCGTAAAAACCAATGACGAGATAGCGAATCACGAAAGCCAAAATCACGATTCCCGCACTTTGGTAAAACGCTGCCGACCAGCCGTGGTTAAACGCGTGGATCAACCCGATGCCGAGAAGTACGCCAGGCAAGAGAAAGGCAAGCCAGGCTGCTGCAGCAACAGAAATCCGAAATCCGAAGGCCGAAATCCGAAAGAAACCCGAAGGCCGAAATCCAAATTTCTCGCAAAGATTCTTTGCGCGATTTTCTGCAGCGCATACCGTTGAGGATGGATGTACCGGAATGGTCTCCCAATTCGGATGTCGGATTTCGGGTTTCCTTCGGCCTTCGAGATTCGGCCTTCGGGTTTCCCTCCGCATCGCTGCCCAAAGACTCGCGCCAATGACCACCGTTGCCGAGGTTGCCGCGTACCAACTTGAATTCCAAATCGCACTCCGTCCGGCGGCAAACGCCCCGGGTAACTCGGTCCAAGTCCGACGCACAGACAGGATCTGAAACAAAGGCAGGACGACGGCGCAAAGACAGGCAAGAAAGGCGTAAAGGCCGCTGAACCAAAACCAAATGGGACCAAGCTGTTGGCGAAAAAGCTTTGCAGAAACCGGAGACTCGCGGTTTGGCCAGGGGATCTCATGACGCGAAAACCAAATGACGAGGAATAGCGGCCCGACTACCAAGGGCCAGCTCAACACAAGTGATCCCAATGTATCGAACGTCGTATTGAATCGGATCCACATTTCCGCAGGAAATACCTTAACCTGGAGGATCGCGGGGACGGCGAAGTTGTTCAGGGACAATACAAACGTCAGGGTTGCGGCCTGGGCCAGGGCGCTTCGTGCAAGCGGCAACAGAAGCGCCCTCATGAGCCCCCAGCCTGTGACATGCATGTCGGCTTCCAGTTGAGCGGGCTCGAGTCGGTGCCAGGCGCCCCAAACCAACAACAAGCTGAGCGGCCACAAGAGTAAACTAAGGATCCAAACGGTGCCACCCAATGAGAAAATATTAAATGGCACCCATTTGTGCCACGTGCCGGTTTGGCCAAGAAAATCCAGCCAACAGTTAGTAACGAGGAAGGGGGGCAACGCCAGGGCCATGACGGCGGCGCTCAAAAAACCAAAGCGCCAGCGCCGGGGTAATCCAACCAGACATAGCGCGCAAATAAACCCGGTTCCAACCGAGAGGATCGTTGTAGTGCCGGCAACGAGCAGGCTGTTGCGGAGCAGGAGCCAGTTCATCTTAAAAAGATCTGGTTCAGCTCCGTCGTTGTCTGGTCCAGATCCTCGAGCACAAGCGTCCAGTTGACTCGCAGGGTCGGTGAGCCGACGTCATCGCGCGAACTGCCCTCCATGGCATGTGAACGAACCAACGCTTCGACGACTTCGCGGCTTTGAAGATACTCGAATAGCCTTTGGGCAGATTTTGGGTCTGGCGCTCCATTGATTATGGCTATCGTGTTGGGGATTAGCAGTGTTTCCTCATTCATCGGCAGGGCAGCCACGGGCAGGCCTTCACGTTGTCCGTCGGAGATATCGTCTGAATCGGTCAAGCCTAACTGGGCTTGGCCGCGCCCGACGATTTTGACCACTTCCGAGTTGCCGTCGACCAGAAACGGCCGATTGGCAGCCACGGCCCAGCACCACGATTGCCAAAGAGGATCTCCCCACCGCTGGCGCAGAACATGCAATTGTGTGGCCGTGCTTCCGAACTGAGGATAAGCCAGCGCGAGTTTTCCTCGCCAGGTTGCATTGGTTAAGTCGAACAGCGAGTGGGGGGCGGATGACAGCAAGAATTGGTTGGTATTGATGACGATCCGCCGGCTGCGGTACCCAAACGCAGCCCAGCCGTTAGTCTCGCGAAATATTTTTCGAGCAGCCAATTGGCGTGTCCGCATTTCCTCGTTGCCCCAAAAGACGTCGCAGATGGGATGTGGGCTTTCGGCAATCAACCGGTTTGCCAGCCCAACGGTCTTGACCGCTTCGTTATCGTACACGGGTAGGACCTTAATGCCAGTGGCCTTCGTAAACTGCTGGAAGATCGGTTCGGCATAAATCTGATCCTGAGCGCAATACGCAATAACGTGAGGTGCGGCTTTCGCAGCCTCGATCGCAAAAAGAGACAACAGAGCCGTGACCAGCTGAACGAGCAAGGCGGCACTATGCCGGCTGCGCTTTCGCATGGGACCGTAACTCTGAGCTATATCTTCAGTCCTTTTGCGGCCTTTGCGATCTTGGCGTGAGGCCTGTTGGTTTGCAACTGCATGCACACGGCTGAAGCCGGCGCCGCGCTGAGGCGCTAACCTGCCGGCTTTGAATTCATTTCGCTGTCTCACATCTTTGAAGTGAAATTAAGGACCAAAAACCAAGAACCCGATTCCGCTCAAACGGTCCGCCGATGATAGTACCACCACTCAATGAGCAGCACTAAAAGTCCAAGGCTGGCAATGCTTCTCCACAACTCCGTATTGGTTCGTTGTCTCGTCGTGGCGGCGATTTTGGAATATTTGCCCAATTGCAGCTCCTCGCGCGGTTTGATATTGCTCTCGGCTGCGTCGAGCAGGTCTACGCAGAAAGTGGTTTCATTGGTTCCGAGACGCACACGATAGATCCCTTGTCGGTAGGTTTCGGCAAAAACCAATTCGTTGGCGCTGGGATCGAGTTTGAGCATCTTGACCTGGCCGCCGGGCAGTGTCATCTGAGCTTCTTTCTCGACCCGCAACAGCATGAGTCGAAACGCGTCTCCCGCTTTCACGAGGAGCTGACCTCCTTTGGCGTTGGCGGGATTCAGCCACTCGGCAGCATTCGCTATGAAAATCGGAAAAGAAACCCGCAAGGGCCAGTTGCTCTCGAGGACATCGAATCCTACCCAAATGATGCGTTGCCGTCCGAGTTCCCCCGCCAGGATGAGCGGAGCTTGCGGGGAATCCACAAGCGACACCGCCCAACTCGGGGTCTTGGCTCCAAGGCTCTCGGCAACTTGGACATTGTCGAATCCGGCATAGCGCAATAGAGGATGGGTGGATCGCCAGTCAACGATCGGGGGGCCGTCCAGGTGCATCACTTCTGGTATCCAGTTGGTATTGACCACATGAAAAGCAAGGACATTGACTTGGGGCCAAACCACCGGCGTCACACCATCCAGAACTACAAAATCGAAACCGATAGCCGGGTCGGTCAGATCCGAACTGGTCGCCAGTTCGACGTTCGCGACGGATCGCAGTGCTTTCTCCAAAAGCCGGTTGCCTCGCGAGACAAGCAGCACTTTGATCGGTTTAGGCAGCAAGCTTACGATCGACGCCTGATTGTCGACCGCGAGATCGTCCTTGCCCTTAAGGCGGAGAGTGAAGACTCCGTCGCTCGATTGACCGGCCAGGAAGACCTGCGGCGAGGTCTCTCCGGCTGGAATGCTCAACGGTCGCGTTTCCAACAGACGGTCGTCCAGAAGAAGTTCGAGCTCTGTTTGCACCGTATTGGTCGAGAAATTGGCTACGCTGGTGTAGATGGCACGCTGGTGTGCATCCTCGGGATTGGCCCGCACATCCAAAGCGGTGATCCCGATGTTGTCTGAACTTTTCCCGATTCGATGATACACGAGCGGCAATCCTTTGTTGTCGAATTCGGTGAGCTCAGGAACGGCGCCGTCGCTGAAGAGGTGAATTTCCGCGCCACGCTGATCGCGCACCAGCGATTCAGCCATGCGCAGGGCAGCCACAAGCCGGGTGGGGCCATCCGAACATGCGCAAGCTTGCAGAGCCCGTCGCAAAGCCGCTTTTTCGCTCGTGGCTGATTGCTTGACTTCGGTGTTGGCGCCCGCTTGCAGAATGACCATTTGATCATTGTTAGCCAGGCTATCAACCCATTTGAGGGCTTCGGCACGGGCTTTCTCGAATCGCGAAGGCGTTTCGTCGGTGGCTTGCATAGAAGCCGAGGCGTCCAGGATCACCACCCGTAATTGGGCGGGTTGAGTCTTCGCGGCAAAGTAAGGGCGCGACAGCGCCAGCACTACTAGCAGAAGCAAAAGAATCTGCAAAATGAGGAGCCAATTCTTGCGGAGTTTCTGGAATGGCGCGCTCGCCTGGGTTTCAGCCAGAAACTGCTGCCATAGCAGCGTGCTTGAAACCAGTTTGACCACCCGCTTGCGCTTAAGCAAATAGAACAGAATGACCACCGGGATGGCGGCCGCGAAGACGAAAGCAGCGGGAGCAAGAAAACTCATTCGAGTGCGGAATGCGGAGTGCGGAATGCGGAATGGGGATTCATTCGACTCCTCAGGCCCACACTTCCGCCTTTCTGAGTTGCTTGAGCAACAAGTCCTCCAAGGACATATTGGAACTGACGCTGAAGAAATTGATGCCACGGGCTTGGCAAAATTCACGCAGCCGCTGGATGAAATTTTGCACCGTCTGCTGGTACGCCTTCATGCGATAACGTCCGAAGGTGACTTCTTGCATTGCGCCATTTTCAGAATCTACGAGTCGGAGATCTCCGAAAGTTGTCGGCGAGAGCTCTTCTGGCGAAAGAATCTGGACGATGTCCACCTGGAAACCACGGCCGATCAGAGCGTTCAGCCCTGATTCGTATCCGGCGGGATCGAGGAAATCGCTCAACACGACGGCCAGACCGGATTGCCTGGCTTCGAGGGCGCCCCGGCGCAACGTCTCATTGAGAGTGGCTGCACCGCCCGCAGTCAGGGTGTTAAGATTTTGGAAGAATTGAATGCCCGATTTTTTTCCCCTCACCGCCCGTAGCGCGACACGGGCGGCAAGCTGGGCCGAGCGTGCTCCGGCGTCGGACTGTGTGTCATTTGGAGATGCGGGAAAGGGGATAACACTGACTCGATCAAATCCACACAGCGCAACGTATCCCAACGCCGCAGCCACCTGCCGGGCAAAATCAAACTTGCGCGGAGTGCCAAAAGTCATCGACTCGCTGGCATCGAGGAACATCCGCACCGGCAGTTCTCGCTCCTCTTCATAGAGTTTTAGGAACAGGCGCTCCAGGCGTCCGTAAAGGTTCCAGTCCAGGTAGCGGAAATCGTCGCCCTGCACATAAGTGCGATAATCCGCAAACTCGACCGATTGACCGCGCGCTCTGCTGCGGCGCTCGCCCTTGGCGGAGCTTTTCGCCCGGCGGGCGGCCAGGAGCTGAAACTGCTCGAGGCGCCGAAGCATTTCGGATGTAAGCAGACTCTCAGGCATCTGGGGGAGGAGTTGGTTTCCTGATTGCGGGATGGCTCAAGCCGGCACCGATCGAAGGCCTCCGCATAAGCCTCACGATACCAGCGCTCGGGCGTCCCTTGGAACATCCCTCAGGATCTGGGCAATCACATGGTCCGTGGTGATTCCTTCGGCCTCGGCTTCGAAATTTAAAATCAGCCGATGGCGCAGAGCGGCAAAAGCAACCGCTTCAATGTCGTCGAAACTCACATTAAAACGGCCATCGATGAGCGCACGCGCCTTGCCCGCGAGAATGAGGGTCTGGCCGCCGCGCGGGCTGCTTCCGAAACGGAGATACTGATTGGAAATGGGCGCTGCCGTGTCGGTTTTGGGGTGGCTGGCCAGGACCAGCCGCACGGCGTAGTCCTTGACATGGGAGGCGATGGGCACTTCACGCACCAGGCTCATTAATTCCATCAGCGCCTCTCGTGTTATCACTTTCTGTACCTGGGCACGGGTTCCTGTGGTCGTGCGCGTCAGCACTTCGCTGAGTTCCTCGGCTGAGGGATACCCGACCAGGATTTTAAAGAAGAACCGGTCCAGTTGTGCTTCTGGTAGTGGGTAAGTTCCCTCCTGGTCAATCGGGTTCTGGGTCGCCATTACGAAAAACGGCTCGTTGAGACGGCGCAGCTCGCCCCCCGCGGTAACCTGGTGTTCCTGCATCGCCTCCAGCATCGCTGATTGCGTTTTGGGCGTTGCGCGGTTGACCTCGTCCGCCAGGATCAGGTGTGCGAAGATCGGCCCGCGCTGAAACTGGAACTCACGCCGGCCGCCCGGGATTTCCATCACAATATTTGTGCCCAGAATGTCAGCCGGCATCAGGTCGGGTGTAAATTGAATCCGGCTAAACGAGAGATCCAACACGTCGCTGAGAGTGCGAACCAGCAAGGTTTTGCCTAAACCCGGAACCCCTTCCAGAAGAACATGGCCACCCGCAAACAGGGCAATGAGCGTTCCCTCGACAATGGCATCCTGGCCGACAATCACCTTCCCGAGCTCGGCCCGCAGGCCGGCGTACGTTTCGCGGAACGATTGGATGGACTGTTCGGTAGTCATTAGGTGAAGGTTAACTTGATAACTCCGTGGCCTATTTCTTCAAATCATCAAAATAATCCTTCACCGCCCCTTGATATGCGCGCGGCACTTTTTCCTGGCTCAGCGCGCTTTGGGCAGCTGACTGTGCTGTCGTGGCGGCCTGTTCGTAGTCTACCTTGCTCTGTCCTTTGATGCTCACGCCTTTCAGGGTGATGCTTGGCATGGGGCCGCCCGGAGTGAACTGGCCTTTGACCTTCGTAGGTTTAAGGGCGTCGTTTAGAGCCCCCTCGCCTCGATCGGTTTGGCCCCGACCGTCCATTTCAGGCCGCTCCACGCCTGAGTTATCCCAACCGGCCGTTGATTCTCCATTCCATTCAGCATTGTCGTCAGCCCATGTCCCCACTCCTGAGCCAGGTTTGCCACCAGGCTTAAATCTTGGCGGACCTACGCGCCAGCATTGGCCGCTCCCTATGCACATCGAAGCCTGGTTCATCGCATCCAAGGTCGCGGAAAGCTCCTTTGCATCCCCCATCTGCTGCATCAAATTGTCCAATTCCTTGGCCGCCGCCGCCAGCGATTGAGCTGCTCCTGATTTGTCATTCGCTTTCATCTGGCCCGTAGCAGCTTTCAGATGGTCCGCCACCTTGCCGTAGTTTCCTGCCGGATCGACTGCTTTGGAAACATCATCGAGAATCTTCTGAAGCTGCTGCGGCGGCACGTTCGCCGAGTTGAGTTGCGTAATCATCTTTTGCAGGGTCTGCTGGGCGATCTCCGGCTGGCCGTTCTTCAGTTGCTCGGCTAAATCCTTTCCCAGCTTCTCCATTTGCTGCTGGAGCTGCTGCAGGCTCTTGGCCATCTCGCGCATCTTTTCCAAGTCCGTTGTGGCTGCCTCCAGGTCTTTAAGAAACAGGTCGGTCTGGTTGGCCGCCAAGGCGTTGATCGCCTCATCCAACTGCGGCAATTGCAGGCCCATGCCTTGCATCTGCTTTGAAAGCGCCGAAAGTGAGTCGGAAAGTTTTTGGCGTTCCGCGTCTGAGCCGGAAGAGTTCTTGTCTGCCATTCCCTTGGCTGCTTGCTGCAGTTTTTCAAGACTTTTTTGAAGCTTGTAGAGCGCATCCGGATTGCCTGTTGGCGTGCCCATTTGCTTTTGCAATGAATCGATCTGCTTTTGCAATCCAGCAGCGCTTTGAGAGTCGTTGCCGCCGGCACTCCGCGCAGCTTCCTCCAGGCGTTTTAAGCCAGGGTCTTTCCCGAGCTCCTTGAGCTGGTCTTTGAGCTTGTCTGCGACATTAGCCAAGTCCTTTAGAGCGTCGCTGCGAGTGAGGATTTGCTTCGTGAGCTGATCGCCCAGAGTCGCGACCGCTTCCATCGATTTTTGAGTTGGCTCGAACGCCGGCGGACGCTTTTCGAGGTTGTGGCGGGTCAGTTCGGCAAGCAAACGACCGGCTTCTTTGATGTTTTGCTGATCGGCCCGCTTCTGCAACGCGCTTTTGCTCCTGTATTCAGGGACAAAGCCCAACCCCGCTCCCAAAACCAGGATCACCAAAACCCAGCGGCAGACTTTGGGCAGATGGAAGGGCAGGAGTTCGCGCGCATCCAGCCCTTTGACATGCGTTGCGGCATCTGCAATCACAAGCTCACGCCATTGTGTCTCGCTGGATCCGCTACAAACCTCCAATGCTGTGCTAAGACGCTCTTTCAGGTGCTGCCTGCCATCGACCCATCGCGCAACTTCAGCCATGCCAGGCTTCTTGCGACCTCCGACGATGAACCCAATCAACATGCCTCCTAAAGGCAGCAATGCTGCCATTACCAGTGTGCTTAACGGGAGGGGAAACAAATGGTAAGCCCCCAAGAGCAGGAGAGAAACAACGGCAGCGATCAAGAGCCCAGTCCAAAGACCGCGGAGAGCTCTGGCTAGACGATGGCGCCGCGCCGCCTTTTCCAGCGCCGTTTGGATCGTTTCCAGTTCGCTCATGGCCTTCCTAAGCTGCCGCACCGCCGGCTGCTTCGCCAGCGCTAAATATCTGACAACCCGCCCTCTAAAACGTTCCATCTAGAACCGCTAAGGAGTGAAACCGCGAATAAACGCCAATAAACGCTAATGGATGAACCGAAAACGAAAGAAACGAGTTCCGAGTTAGACTGAACCAAACACCGACCTCTCACACGGTGCAACCTGAGAACTTGATAACCTGCTAACAGGTGGGGCTACTGCCTTTCATATTCGCCCTTGTTTACCCGTTTCAGCACAGTGAACCCGGCTTTTTTCGCATCGGAAATCGAAAGGGCCTTCGGAGAGTTGAACGAGGACCAAACCTTGCGGATCGGCTTCTTGCAGGCCGGGCACTGCGTTAGAGGCTTCGCCGAAAGCGGGCGGGACAAAGTAAACTTTCCGCCGCACACTTTGCAGTCGCCTTCGCACAGCTCATATTCGTAAAGAGGCATAGATCCAATTCTCTACTGCAAATTTCTGGAGGTAGAACCTAAAGTCAAGCGGGGAGGGGACCGCCGGTTATCCGAGGCAGCGCTTGAGGTTCGCGTACCCTCGCCCGGGACGGCCAAGTTCTCTAATCACGAATTTCAAAATCAACCCTTTGGCGGCGCTTTCAGAAACGGCCCGAACAGGTCGATCGGAACCGGGAGGAAGGTTGTGGTATTATGTTCGCTGGAAATCTCGCGCATGGTTTGCAGGAAGCGCAGTTGCAGCGCGATCGGTTCTTTGCTGATCATCGCCGCTGCCTGGACCATTTTCTCGGCAGCCTGAAATTCACCTTCGGCATTGACGATTTTGGCCCGTCGCTCGCGTTCGGCCTCAGCTTGCTTGGCCATGGCGCGCTTCATGCCTTCGGGAAGCGACACGTCTTTGATTTCCACCGAGGTGACTTTGATGCCCCACGGGTCGGTCTGGCGATCGATAATCTCCTGTAAGGTCTGGTTTATTTTGTCGCGGTGCGCGAGCAACTCGTCCAGTTCGGCCTGCCCGAGCACGCTGCGCAAAGTCGTCTGCGCAATCAGTGAAGTCGCTTTCCAAAAATTCTCCACCTTGACTACCGCAGCAACGGGATCAACGACTCGGAAATAAACCACCGCGTCGACGGTGGCTGGCACGTTGTCGCGCGTCATGACTTCCTGTTTGGAGACATCAATGGTGACAACCCGAAGATCCATTTTCACCATTCGGTCCACCATCGGTATCAGAACAATTACCCCAGGGCCCTTTGCGCCCAATAACTTGCCGAGACGGAAAACGACACCACGCTCGTACTCCCGCAAAATACGCAGTGCGTTTGGCAGGACAATCGAAACGAACAGCAACAGGACAAAGAGAGCCGGAATGAGTTTAGCCAGAAATGAGAGCTGGTCCATAATGCGTCGGTTTGGTTGAGGCTAACTTTGCTTTGGTTTCACTTTGAGCGTGAGTCCGGTAATGTCAACTATTTGCACGACTTGCCCGGGTTCAACAGGTGTATCGCATACCGCGTTCCAGTATTCGCCTTCGACGAAGACCTTCCCGCCTTGCGGGTCGATTCGCGCCAATGCAGGAGCCGTCTTGCCGAGCATTGCTTCCTTGCCGGTGCGGACAGGCAGGAACTGAGCTCGAAAACCCTTACCAACGATAAATATAAAGAACAGAGCAGTAACCGCAGTGGAGGGTATGATATAGGCTAAAGACAATCGAAAGGCGGGGTCGGAGCGGTTGAACAACATCAAGGCTCCCAAGAAAAAAGCCACGACGCCGCCAAGGGTTAGGACACCGTGTGAAGGGGCAAACACATCAACGATGAACAGGACAATCGCCAGCCCGATTAGCGCCAGACCTGCAAGGTTGATCGGCAAAATGGCTGCTAAATAAAGCGCCAGAATCAGTGCAATTGCTCCCACAACCCCAGGCAGAATGGCCCCGGGACTGCTCAATTCACCAATCAGCCCGTAAATGGCTGCCAGCATCAGCAACAACATAACCTCAGGCCGCCAGAGCAACTGAAAAACCCGTTCTCGAGCAAGCATCGGGATCTCCGTAACTTTGGCGCCCACAGTATTGAGTGAGTTGCCGTTTACTTCCCGTCCATTCAGTTGCTCGAGCAAATCTGGAATGTTCTTAGCCACTAAATCGACGACCTTCATGTCCAGCGCCTTCTCCGCAGTAATGGATTCGCTCTTGAGCACTGAGTCTCTTGCCCAATCAACATTTCTTCCGCGTTTCTGTGCGATTGCTTCGATGTAGGCGCTGGCATAATTCTCCAGCTTCTCCTTCATCACATCGTCCATTTTTTGCCCAGTGCCCCCACCCATTGTTACCGGATGGGCAGCCCCGATAGTTGTATAAGGCGCCATCGCGGCAATATCCGCAGCCAAAGTGATAAAGCAGCCTGCGCTGGCGGCGGTGGCCCCTGAGGGAGCGACATACACCACAGTGGGGACGTGTGAGGAGTAGAGTTTCTGGACAATTTCTTTAGTGGATTCCAGTAAGCCGCCGGGAGTGTCGAGTTGAATGATCAGACAAATATCTTGTCGTTGTCCGGCAATATCCACTGCCCGTGAAATATAGCTGGCGGTGGCCGGACTAATGGCGGCATTAACCGTAATCAGCTCAATGTTGCCAGCACAGACGCCGGGAACCAGCCGGCACGTTA
>Ga0265338_10006421_pt1 | contig 14988 bp, 29 predicted proteins | sample 42126metaG_FD_193579 | JGI IMG/M metagenome (GOLD analysis project Ga0265338, IMG submission 193579) | Rhizosphere microbial communities from Carex aquatilis grown in University of Washington, Seatle, WA, United States - 4-21-26 metaG | ecosystem: Host-associated > Plants > Roots > Rhizosphere... | reverse complement strand
ACCGGCAGCCTGTCCGTCACAGTGACCAATTTTTCAGACTGGACGGACGGGCAAGGGAGGTCGGACAGCAACGCCTTTTTTTCAGCGGCGGCAAATGTTTCTCAAATCGGCCTGGCGTTCGGCGGCGGCAGTTTTTACGACGTCGGAATTGCCGTCAGCAACGGCGCGGCGGCGTTCCATTTGACCGGCTTCCAAAATTCGGCGCTCGTCGCGCCAACGAACATCGTCGGGAAATGATAAAAACCGTGTCCATATTGTTTGCGCGAAGTGATTCAATTTACAAAAAAATGCCCGGCTGCGATGTTTGGGATGGCGCACGCGACGCCCGCGCCTGGCCAGGTGGAAATCCCGTTGTGGCCCATCCCCCATGTCGGCTTTGGGGTAGTATGGCCCATTTATCAACCGCGCCGGCTGATGAAAAACTGCTCGCAATTTTTGCCGTAAAGCAGGTTCAAAGATTCGGCGGCGTGCTGGAGCATCCTCAACGTTCAAAGTTGTGGCCGGCAGAAAATCTTCCACGACCAGGCCTCTGTGACGAATTCGGATTTACCATGTCCGTCGCGCAATACTGGTGGGGCCACAAGGCTGAAAAAATCACCTGGCTTTACATCTGTGGCTGCAAACCGAAAGATGTTCCCCCAATCCCGTATTGCATCGGTGAAGCAAGCCACGTCATTGCCAGCTCCTCTAATCGCCAAAAAATAAAATATCGCCCGGAAGTAACCAAGTCCGAGCGCGAACACACTCCGCCCAAATTCGCAGAATGGCTGGTCGAGCTGGCTCGGTTATGCTTTGTTGACCATAACAAAAAAGTATAGTCGCCGTGCCAGAAACCAGTTGACGGCGGCGCGCTTCCGTGGTTGAGTGTCCATGTGAACACGGTTAACCCAAAAATGTCCAGCGCGGCGGCGCAAACGCATCTCTGCCGTGTTCACATCCGTCTGACCTGCTTTGTCCGCCGCGCTGGCTTCAATGGAGAAACATCATGCACTTAATCGCACTTCACACCATCGGCCACGGTTTTTGCCGTGGATTTTTCACCCCGCACTTTCACTGCGTCGCGCTGCCGCACTGCGTGGCCGAATTCCACGGCGGCGGCGGACACGGCGGCGGCGCGCTGCCCATGTTGCTGCTTGGCGCGCTGATTGTCTTTCTCGCCGCCATCGTCGCCACGGCCAAAAACAAAAAAGATTGACGCCATGCAAGCCATGATTCCAATGAAAAACTGGGTGCTTAATGAGGCCGACTCGCTGGCGGTTCACCCACAGACGATCAGAAATCGGCTGCGCGCAAGGACAATTCCAATGCCCCCGCACAAAAAAATAAACGCGCGCGTAATTCTGGCGCAAAACAACTCCCCCAAGCAAATGACTAATTCCGAAAGACTCATTGCCGTGAAACTCGACTCCGGCGTCGCGTCGCAACTGGCCGGCGATCTCATTAAAACACTGATGCAGGAACGCCGGGAAAAAACCACACCGATTGAAACAGCCATTTTGGTTCAGTGCGAGCGCCGGCTGGCCGCCGCGCACGCCGCCGCGTTCGCGCTCGTCCAGCAAACAAAAGGCGAGTCGCCGGAAGCTCTGGCACCATGAAACCGCCTTACACCATCGAAAATTTGCAGGCCGAAATCACCAATCTGCGCGCGATAAAATTCCCGGCCAAAAAAGCGCGCGTCAACGGAATGTCACAGAGTTTCGTTGACCGCGAAGTCAAACGGCTGAAAAAGGAAATTTCAAAACTTCAAGTCGTGGACTTGCCGGGCCTGGAAATGCCGGAGCAAAATCCGTTTCCAATTGAAACATTCACGCCCGTCGCCTACAAAAAAAAATGAACAGCAGACACCACGACGGCACGCTTTGCGTAGGCGGCGGATACACTCCGCCATTGTTTGACAGCTTGAACGTTTGCCCGCTTTGTGCCCGCGATTCGGCGGATTGGGCAACAGAGCAGGCAGCCGTTTCGTTGCGGACTATCAGCCGGCTTTTTGACTGCGAAAAGGCGGGCGCGCTGGCGGACGAGTTGAAGAAAATACACCGTGAAATTTCGCGTCTGACATGGGCAAAGAAAAATGAATGACGCCGGCGCAAAAATCGCTCCTGGAAAAAGCTTTGTCGGACGGGAAACTGACGGACGGCGCGCTGCGGCTGTTGCTCATCCTCGTCGTGCTGAACGAGGAAAACACGGCGGACAAATTTCCGTTGAGTTACAAGCAGTGTGGGCAGTTGGTTGGTCTTACGGACAAAGCGACGATCTACGCCCGGCTAAAAAATCTCTCGCCAAAATACCTTCGCCGGCTCGGCACGCGCGGCTGCCCACCAACCATGTGGTTTGAAATTAAATTGTGATCTACGTTGACGAGCTAAAAAAATGCCAGCCGCGCGACGAACGCGACGGCGGGCGCTGGCGCTGGAAAAATTACTGCCATCTTTTTTCCGACGCAGACGATCACCACGTTGAGTTGCACGTGTTCGCCATCAAGCTCAAGCTCAAGCGCGACTATTTCCAGGACTTGAAGGGTTTCCCGCACTACGATCTCACAGCGACGAAACGCCGGCTGGCCGTGAAGCTCGGCGCAGTGCCGATCTCGTCGCGCGAAATGGCCCAGCGCGTCAACGCCGCGCTGGCGGCCAAAGGTATGCAAAAGCCTACCCTTCAATTTGCCACGCCGGCACGGCCATGACTTTCCACGTTTGCCAGGTTGAGAAAATCCGGCTGGAAATGTGCGCGCTCCGGTATCTTTTTCACTGCGTCAGACTGCCGCTGATTTCTGATGCGCGGTGGGATAAACTCGCCGCCGACACAAAAAAATTTTGCCCGGCGGCGCTGGAGAATTTCAACCCCATGATGGACTTGAAAGACCCGGAAACCTACGCCGAAAACGAGCGCTTTCACGCGCACTGGCTTTTGCAGTTCGCTTAAATCCCCTGTGGCAGTGTGAATAAAATCCGTTTTTCAAAGAGTAGGGTATTCCCCACTCTTAAGAGTAGGGTTTAGCCACCAATCAAAGGTAGGGTTTTCCATGACTAATAAACCGGTGAATAACTTGTGGAAAAGTAGGGGGTTGACAAAAAAACTGGTTTCCCCCATACCCCCTTCCAGCCAAATGCGCGATCTGTTGCCTTGTAATCCGGTTGCGTCCATCACGAATGAATTAATATAGGCCGCTGGCGCGGCGAGAAACGGCCTGGTGATTGAATTGCTCGCTTCGCTCGTTTAATTGAGTTGACAAATGGCGGCTGTCGCCGCTAAATGGTGTGGCAAAGGGGAGCCGGGCGAAAAAGAGCGGTTGCCGCGTTTTGCTCGGTTTCTTAATTTTGAAAAACCAGCCATGCCGGACAGAAAAACAGCGGACGGTAAAAAACTTTTTGTGAAAGGCGGCGCGCCAGGGCCGGGCCGTCCAAAACTTCCACCTGGCGCACGCGAGTCGCGCAAGCGCGTCAAAGCTGTCGCCAAATCGCAAAAAAACAAGGTCGTCGCGCCGGAAAAACCGGCACCGTCCGCCGCGCCGGAAATTTCCACGCCGCCAAAGCCGGTTGTTCCACCGCCGATCACGCCCGCGCCGGACGGCGCGCCGTCAATTCCGCCGGCCAAGCCAGACACCACGCTTTTTGGCGAGCACGCGCGCACGCCGAAACCGGACGCCACGCCGCCGCCGTCGTCAACGCCGCCGCCGAAACCAGACGAGCCAAAAAAAGAGCCGGAACCAGCGTCGCACGCAGAGCCGATCAATCACCGTCCGCTGGCGGAAATGGCTTTTGCCATGTGGACGCAGATTTTTGCGATGATGTTTGGCGACTTCTGGTTTCCGCGCCGGGTTGGACATGACGTGTCCAAGGGTGAAATTCCATTTGACGAGCGTGAGCCGGTTGTTTCCGCGCTCGTCGGCTACATGAATTTTGTCGGCATGGTGGTTTTGACGCCGCTGCAAAATTTGTGGCTGGCGATCGCCGGGTATTCGCTGCCGCGCCTGGGCGCGACATTCCAGGCGATCAAACACCGCTACTGGAAAAAGACGCCGACGAAAACGGCGACGGCGGCACCAAACACAGAACAACGCGCTCCAGCTGGTGAAACTGTGGACATAAAAACCGAGCCGGAGAAAAAAACCGAGCCAGCCGCGCCGGCGGCGACGCAGCAAGCCACCGATGAAGCGGCGGAGAATTTCAAATGAACCTGGACGACATGAAAAACGGCGGGATTTTCGGGATGATTCAATCCGGCAAAACCACGCTCGCCGGAAAAATCTCGCGCTACTTTAATTCCAAGCACGCGCGGCCCAGCATCGTGCTTGACCCGATCAAGAAATTTGACTGGGGAAAACACTCAACCGTTTTTGACCTGAACGAGGAGTCGGCTTTTTGGGAGACGGCGTGGAAAGTTACCGGCTGCCTGGTTGTGGTGGACGAAAGCAGCACGACAATTGCGCGCGACAAAGATTTAATTCCTGTGTTCACTCGTTTGCATCACAACAACCACAAAATTTTGGTCGTGTGTCACAACAAGGCGGACTTGCTGCCGACGATGCGGCAGCAGTTCACGAACATTTTTCTTTTCCGCCAGCCGGAAGAGTCGGCGAAAATTTGGGCGAGCGAATTCACCCAGCCGGGGATCCGCGACGCGGAGCGGCTGGAACAATTTCAATTCATGGCGTGCGGACGTTACACGCCGCCGGAAATTTTTCAACTGACGCCGTGAAGCCGTCCGCCAAAAAAAAATTCTCACTGACCGCGCGCGAGACTGACGTGGCCCGGCAGTTGCAAATCGGCGCGCCGCGAAAAATAATGGCGGAGCATCTTTCAATTTCCGTGTTCACGGTTGACAAGCACGTCCGCCGCATCCGCAAAAAAATTGACGCGCCCTCGACGCGTGAAGCCGTCGCCGTTTTAGGGCATTACAGTTTTTAGCCGCGCTTTTTTTGGCGCGGCTGCTTTTTGCATCTTCACATTTTTTCCGCACTGGCGCAATGTCACCGCCAATGAATGTTAACTGGAAATGGTTGATCGCCGGAGTCTTGGTGGGTGCGGTTCTCTCTCACTACATTTCCGCGCGCGGCAACGTGACCGCAACCCTCTGAAAAATCCCAATGAATAAATCCCTCTACATCGCAATCGCGCTTGGCCTCGTCGCCGGATTGCTTTACGCCGGTTACAGCGACGGAAAGGCCGGCGTTTAACATGAGCACCAAGCACATTCTCGCGTTCGCCATTGCCGCCGGCGCTGCGTATTACATCGTCAGCGGCAGCGCGACGGCCTATCAGTGGCCAGTCGTCAATACGATTTACAGCGTCGGTTACAATTACGGCTCGACCGGCGCGTTTTCCACAACGTCAATTCCGTAACTGATCATCACCAAATAAAAATTATGGCGACAGCACCAAATTATCCTCAATTGCTCGCGCAAAATCCCTACACGAACACGGGACGCCAGCGCGCTTTCATCACCGGAATTCAGGGCGTCAGCGCCGGCGGCCAGGCGCAAATAAATCTGCCGACCGACCGCCGTTTTCACCGGCTGATTTTCCAATGCACCGCAGTCTATTTTACGGGCGGCACCGCGTTGACGGCTACTGCCCTGACGGGCAGCGGCACCGGCCTGAAAGTTGACGTTACTGTTGCGTCAAATTTCACCGTGGCCACCATTGCTCAACACACGGGCAACGCTGGCAGCGGCTTTGTGACCGGGGACACGATCACTTTTACGGACGCAACCGGCGTCGGCTTCGTCGGCACAGTGACCGCTTCCGGCGGCGCTGTGACGGCCATTGCCATCACCACGAACGGCTCGCCGTCCGCGATTCCTGCACAGCTTTTTTGCAGCACCGTCAAGTTGCTCGTCAACGGCGTGAACATCGCCGACTTGACCGCGTCGCAGGAAATTTTGCGCGCTCAATTTGCACCTGGCCAGGCTGGCGCATTTCCAGTGACTGCCGGGCAGTTGCCGATTTTGTTCACCGAGCCGCAGCGCAACTGGACGCGTTGGCCGGAAATCACGTCGTGGGACATGGCCGGACAGAATTCCTTCCAGGTGCAAATCGCTATCGCGTCGAATTTGGTGACGCCGGGCATGACTGGCCAATACGAATTTGACTACATCCGCAACACCGTTGCCGGGCCAATCGTCGCCACGCTTTATCAGCAGATGCTGGCCAACGGCAACGCGCCGGCGCCGATGCTGATGCCGATTTCGCGCCACGCGTTCACTTTTCAGTTGAACGCTGGCCTGAACTTGATCGGCCAGGGACAGATTCCGTTCAACTTTCCGATTTTACGTTTGCTGATGATCGGCAGTGTGCCCGGCAACATCACACAGCTTGAAGTTGACCAGGACAGCAACAAGGCGCTCGAAGGTTACATCATCACGCAAAACAACGGCGGCCAGCTTGGCCAGGAAACGGAAATGCTTTTAGAATACGGCTTCCGTCCGTCACTTGTTGACGCGGCTTACGTCGCCGACATTTCGGGCCGGATACAGGACGCGCTAAAATGCCGTTCCAATTTGCAGTTGAAAATTTACAGCGCCGTCGCGCAGGCCCTGACAATCATTCAGGAAAAATTGCCGAAGGCATACGCGAGTTAAATTTTCGGGGTTCGCTGGGTTCATAGCCGGTGCCGTCTGTTTCCGGCACCGGCTTTTTTAATTGAAATTTTATGGCATACAGCGCGGCAGTGGCAATTGCACCGGCAACGGATTCGGGCGGCCCGTTTTCGGCGGACACCTATTTTGATTTCGGGGCGTATGACACCAACACGCCGTCCCAGACGCAAAACGAGACGCTGACGCCAACGGCGACGGCGGCAGAAGGCGGCAGCGCGAGCACCAACGCCGCCGGCGCGGGCACGCTCGGCGCGCTGTTGACCAATCCGACAACCGGCGGGCCGTCCGCGACACTTTACATTTTAATTTTCGCCGGCATTGCAATCGCCGGCGTGGCGGCGATATATTTGGTTCACAAAAAAGGTTGAAATTTTATGGCAAAAAGACAAGTCACACAATTGGGCGCGACGCGCGCAGTCACCAACGGCCTTTCGCGCCAACCGCAGGCGCCCAACGCCGGCACACGGCACCTGGACGCCTTTAATCAGCCGACGAGCGGCATCACCGCCAGCGTCACCAATCCGCTCGCACGCAAGCCGCGATAAAATGTCCTACCAAGCGCCAGCGCCGTTTGTTTTGCCCGCGATCACGCCAATGACCGCGCCTGCAGCGCAATCGCCCGGCCCGTCACTGGACGCCGCGCCGACCGCGCCGAACATTTTACCGACTGACACCGCGCCGACGCCGGTTTCATCGTCGCCGGTGAAAAATCCGCTGACGTCGCCGGTTGCTTTTGTCACCACGCGCACTGGCGCGCGAAACTACGGCCAGGCACGGGCTGGGACGTCACAGTTCAATCCAAATCCGCCGACGCACACGCCACACGCAATGGCCCTGCCGCAAAATAATTGAAAAAAATGCCACGCCGACTAACAGCAGACGAGCAATGCGAATTCGCCAGCGCGCCGGATGACGCTGCCGGCGAGCGCGTCATTGCCACCGCCCTTTGCGACTACCCAGAAAGTTACTATCAGGAAAAAGTTCGCGCGGGAATTTTTCAGATGACGACGATCTCGGTTGACCGCAAACCGGCTTTTCGCGTCTATCATTTCGTCAGTTCCAACAACGTGCTTTATGTGCCAGCCGCTTTCGGCGTCGCCGCGAAAAATAATTTCAGCCATGCCGTGCAGGGCGTGCTGCAAATCGCCCGCGCCGCCGGCTGCCGTGGAATTGAATTCAACACCGAGCGGCCCGGAATGATTGCAGTCACCCGCGCGCTCGGATTTGTGCCGTGCGGCGTGACAATGGCCTTGCGTTTGAAAAATGATTAAGCTCGAAAATAATTTTGAATTCGGATTTTCGCACGGAAGTTTTTACGACCGTCGCCGGAAATTTGAAAATAATTTTCGCTGCTACGGTGGCAAAGGCGGCGACAACGCCAGTCCACAGAGCACGACCACACAGTCCGCGCAAAATTACCAAGTCGCCGCCGCGCCGTCCGCGTCGGCCATCGGCGCGAATTCCAGCGGCAACACCGTCAACGTCACCACTGTCAGCACCGACGCCGATGTTGCGAACGCGGCGATTGCGGCGAGCGTGGTGAACGCAAACAATTCTGATTTGACCGTCGCGCACGCGCTGGACGTGAACGGCGCGGTTGCCGGCGATGCAATTGACGCGAACACCGCCGTGGCGCAAGGCGCGATTGGAGTTGCCGGCTCGTCACTGGCCGTCGTCGCGCAAAACGACGCGAGCACGGCGGCGGAAATAAACACGCAGACGGCGCTGGCATTTTCCACAATTGACCATTTGATAACCGGCCAGACTGCCGGCCAGGAAGCGGCGGCAAATCAGGCGGCGGCATTGCAATTGCAGGCCGCGCAAGGTTACGGCGCGACGAACACCGCCGGCGCGAACACACCGACGATCATTTACGCGCAGCCACAGCAAAACGCACCGAGCGGCGGACTGTTGACGAGCGGCTCGACTTACAATTTCGTCTGGATTATTGCCGGCGCGCTGACGATCTGGTATTTTGTGAAGGGCAAAAAAGCCGCGTAACTTTATGGCAAAATTGAACTTGAATTCCGCCGCGTCAAAACTGTTGACGCCGAAAAATCTGATCATCGGCGGCGGCGTGCTCGTCGCGCTGTATTTTGTAAATCAGACGAGCACGCAAGTCGGGAACGGCGTGGCGAACGGCGCGGAAATTGCCGGAGCCGGCGCGGCAGCGGCTTTGATTTTACTCGTTTTAATATGAAAGAAGATGACATTATTTTGCTGATTGTGGGCGCGGCGGCGCTTTACTTCATCACCAACCGCGCGGTTTCCAGGGGCGTTCAAACCGGCGTCACTGGCGCTTACACCACAGCAACCAACGCGCTCACCGGCGACGCCATGACGGCAGCCGGCTACGGACTAACCGGACTTGGCTACGCTTCCGACTTTTTACAATGAAAGAATCATCCTTAATCACTCTGGCAGTCATTGGCGGCCTGGCCGTCGCTGGTTACTTTATTTACCAGCATTACAAAACCACCACACCGGCCGCGCAGACGGGAATTTCCGCGCCGCCAACAGTCGGGCAGCAAGTCGGCAGCACCATTGACACGGCGGGCACACTCGCTGGCGACATCTATGGACTTTACAACGAATTTTCCGGCAGCGGCAGCGGCACCGACAACAGCCAAGGCTAAATGACCTCTCACCAAGCAAGACGCGCAGCACCGCCGGCCCAGCAATTTTCGCTGGGCCACGGAGGACGCGCGATCAATTTGCCACTCGCGCCCGGCGCTTCAACGAACGTCACGAGCCAGGGAAATAAATTTTATTTGATCGTCGCCACGGCGGCGGTCAACATCCGGCCTGGCGGCAGCGCCGGCGGCGACTTCACACTTTATTCACAAGGCACCGGCGCGCAGACGCAACAGCCGTTCGACTGGCTGGAGTTGAATAATCCCAATTCCATCCCGATAATAATTTCGATTTGGTGCGGCTTTGACGACTTTATTGACAACCGGCTTATTCTCGCCAACGCGACGCTCCAAAACATTGCCTATCCGACCCAGAGTACGGCGACGACCGGCCAAATTCTGATTCCCGATTTGAGCGGCGGCGCGTTTTTCGACATCAACGGCAAAAAGTGGCTCGCGCTTTTCCGGCAGGCGATTTTAGTTTCCAATTTGGATCCAGCGACGCCGGTGCTGTTGCAAAAATACGGCGCGGCAACGTCCAGCGGGCCAGCGATTCTGAACTGTCCGCCGCAACTGCCGGTTGAATTCCAGGGCAGCGGGAATTACACAGTCGTTGGCGGCAGCGCCAACGTCATCGTCAGCGAAATTTATCAGGCGATTCCGGCCAGCTAATTATGCCACAAGGGCCAATCTCATTACAATACACCGGCACGCTGCCGCCGTCGCTCAACGTGCCCTTTTTTACCATTGAAGGCTCGCGCTACTGGCCGCAGACTCCAGGCAACGTGACACCGTCACCAGTAATTGGCTCAATTGTTTTAGGAGCGATTGCCGTAACAGATTCCACCGCTACACTCACGTCACTGACTTGGGGAATTGGTGGGGCAACTTCGACGGTAAATTTCTCCAGCGCTAGCGGAATAACTTCGCTGTCGTTGCCAATGTTCCAACTCTCTGGCGGAGCGCTGACAATACAGCTAGCGGGCTTAACGTCGCTGTTGATGCCTAATTTTCTTTTTGCGTTGAGCACGGCAGCTTTTAACTCAATGGCATCACTTACCTCAATTTCCCTGCCGTCATTGGAGTTTTTTGGTGGGACAGTAACTGTTTCAGGTTGTTCAAGTTTGACGACCGTGTCTTTTCCAGGCGTGGTCAACATCATTGGCAACATTACCATGAATTCCGGCAATGGCGCGCTTCAGAATGTTATTTTGGGAACTCCCGGCATCACAAAAGCAATGTCCGCCTCAATAAACATTTCCAGCCAGGCGTTGACCGCCGCCAGCGTCAACAGAATTTTGGCGCTGCTTGTTTCGCTGGACGGCACCAACGGGACTACGCTTTGGGGTTCTGGCAGAATCTTAAACGTGTCCGGCGGCACATCCAGCGCGCCAACCGGCCAGGGCGTGACTGACAAGGCGACTTTACAGGCGCGAGGCACGACGATCACCACAAACTGAAATGCTTCCCTTGTATCCAGTGCCGACACCGCTGTTAGCGCCGCGATTGCGGCCTGGAATTCCAACTGTCGCAGAGCTGCTTGGCGTCGGACTTTTGATGACGGCATTTCTGCCGCTTGGCCCTCACACAGAAACAATTTCCGACGCCGCCAACAGCGGGTTTGCGATCACCGCGTTTGTCACGCCGACGCCCGACCCGGACGCGATCACCGACTCTGCGAACGCCGGATTGGTGATGACTGGATTTGTAACCGCGACGCCAGAAACCGAGACGGCGGCGGACTTGGCCAACAGCGGATTTGCGATCACCGGCTACGTAACCGCGACGCCGATAACCGAGAATTTGACGGAACTTCCCAACGGCTCTAACTTTTCAATAGTGAGCATTGCATGAAAAAAAATCTACTTACCACCACGCTCGGCGCTCGCGTCCAGACGCGGATTATTGACTCGCGCACCGGCCTTGTGTTGCGCGCGTCGCGCTGGACGAAAAACCTTGTCTTTGACAGCGGCCTAAACAAGCTCGCCGGCAGCGGCAGTTCCTTTGCCGACTTTTTTAATTACTGCAAAATCGGTTCGAGCGCCGCGCCGAATTCCTACGGCGGCGGACTGATAACTTTCACGCAGTCGGGAACGACGATCACCGCGAGCGGCCCGTTTTTCACGTCGGCCATGACCGGCGGAATAATGAAATACGGCACCGGCACCGGCGGCCAGGAAGTTTACATTACCTACGTCAGCTCCACCGTCGCCACGGCGAGCACCTCTTACTCAATCGTCGCCAGCGCCGGCACCGTCTGGCAGGTGCAACAGACGCAGTTGAGCGCGCTGCTTTACGCGAGCGACACTTATGACACCACCGCCGGCGCGTGCGTGACTAGTTACTCCAATTACACTGCGACGATGCAGCGGACCATTAAATTTCCGACACAGGCGACGACCTACACCGTCAACGAAATTGGCTATTTCGACAACGGCACCGGCGCGACGGTCAACGGAAGAATTGTTTTGCCATCGCCGGACGTGGTGACGCCGACGCAGTTTTACGTTGTCGTCATTCAGATGACATATGTGGTGCAACCGAGCAACGGAACAACCGGAGTCACAGTCGGCGACGTTGGCGGCGGCTCGCCCAACACGAGCGGTAAAGTCGGTTACAATTTTTGGGACTGCAAAGTCGTGGACACTTCCGGCAACAGTGTGAACAAGCAGCCGCTTTTTCCAACGGGCTTGATGGACGCCAGCGGAGGGACTTCATTGACGCTGGCTTTTCTTTATTCGGGCACCTGGACATTTCCGGCGAACATTGACACGGGAAATTCATACAATCAGAATACCAACGTCCTGACAACTGGCGCGTTTTCCAGCTTCACCAACGCCGGGCAGCCGGTTGGCGTCGGGCAGGCCGTGTTGTCACTTTCAGTTTCGGCGTCCGCGCAGACGGTGAGCACGTTTATTTTCGGTGGACTCGTAACGACGAATCAGCTTTACCCGATTCTCGCGCAGATTTTGACGACGCCGTTTACTCTGCCGTCCGGCACTTACGCCAAAATTGTGACGCTGTCCCTGACTTTCACGCGAACACTTTCGAACTAATGCCAGACGAAATTAAAACTCCGGCCTTTGTGGCGACGCTTTTGCTGACAACCATCCTCGCGATGCAGGCATGGGCGCTGTTGGAGATTGTCAACTTAAAAGTTGACGTTGCGGCGATAAAGGCTACACTCGCCTTGACTGTCAAACCTGTCACTGCTTATGAAAAATGAAACTCGCTTCGCCAAAATCGTCCGCCGCATTTGCTTCACCGCCGGTTTATTCGCGCTCGGCATTTGGGCGAACGGATGCGCCACGCCGCAAATAATTTCCACGCCGACGCCGGTGGTTTCCGCGCCGCAAACCAACCCGATCACCGGCGCAATCACGCCGCCAGTGACAAACTACGTTGTCACCTTGACGACCAACTACGTTCCCAACGCCACGGTAACGAGCGTCACCACGCTGGCGAGTCAGGCCGTTCCTTTTGTGCCCGCGCCTTACGGTGAAATTCTCGCCGGCTTGCTCGCCGTCGCCACGACCGTTTCAACTTACATCGCCGCGAAGAAAAACGGCCAGGCGAACACTGCAAATTCTGTCGCGTCAACAATTATTCAAGGCGTTGAGTCGGCTGGCACCGCTGCCGCTACGGTGAAACAGTCTGTCGCCAAAATGGCGGCGGCAAACGGCACGTCCGACTTGGTTGAAACGGCTGTCAACGCGCTCACTGGCAATGGCTGACTGTTGCCACAGGTGAACACCCCACTTGAAACGCGCTGCCGAAACTGCGAAACTTTCCCCGTAAAAATTAAACATCAAAACTGCAAAAAAAATATGACACCGACACTGGCTCAAATTCTCCAAAATCTGCAAGCCGACGTTGCCGCGCTCGCAACTTACGTTGCCGCGCAATCACCGACGCCGCCAAGCAACACGGTTGCCGCCGCGCTGACGCAACTGCAAAACGATCTGTCCGCCGTCACGACCGCCGCCAATGCGTCGCCGTTCAATCAGGCGACGCTGTTGTCCGCCGTGGCCACTGCGCAGGCCGATCTTGTCACACTGGCCAATGCAATCTTGGCAGCGCCAACGTCCGCCGGCCAGATGTATGCAGACCCCTCGGTCAATCCGGCCACCGGCCAGCCGTATCCGCCCAACCCTCGCAGTGTTAATACCACGACCGGAAATTAACTCCGGTGATGAAACTTGCAGCAATCATCGCAGCAATCGCAGCCGTATCAGTCGGCGGATTGCTGTTTTTTTTGTCTCACGAAATGTCCGAACACCAGCCTCCAACATCCTCTTATGAACCCAAGTAATTCCATCCTACAGCTCGAAACCACGCTTCACACGCTGCGCGCCATCGCCAACGACGGGCACGACCTCGTTAAAGACCATACCGCGCTGTCAGACGGCGGCACTGTGTCTAACCGCTTCACCGCCGCCGTGCTGAAGCTCGAGCCGATTTATTTGCAGTTGCTGGACGCCGCGCAAATTCCAAATCCAGCCGCGCCGACGCCGGCAGCCGCAGAGGCGGCAGAAGTCGCCAAAGCGCTAGGCGTGCCCACAGACGCAGTTTCCGACTCACGCGCCGCCATCGCCGCTTTCGCGGCCAAAGGCGTGCCGGGCGCGATCAGCGCGCCGGCTGGAGCGCGTCCAGTGGTTCACCGAAAGCCAAACCCGTTGACGGGCCGGCTGGATTAAGCTGCGCGCGGAACGCCGCCGCGCACGACGGGCAGACGCCGTGTGAAATTTGGACTGTCCCGCTTAATTCTGGACACGCGGCCAGGACACTCCGGCCGGGAAAGCACCACGCGCACACAGAAATGAAGTTTTCGCCGATCACCTTGTATTTTTTTTCATTCATGCAATCACTGAATGCATGGCGCGTGCCAATCATCATCTTGGGCGCGTTTTTCATCGCCGGCTGCACCACGCAAAAGCCATATCCGCCGCCAGCGCCACCGTCCGCAAAGACCGCCAGCGCGCTTACGTCAGCGCCTGACCTAAATCCAGCCGACGCCACCACAAACGCCTCGCCAGTGACCGCCAGCGTCGTCGTGGTGCCAGCGCAGACGAACACACTGAACGTCACCTGGACGCCGAATTACACCGCTCCGGGCGAATACACGGTGATTGTCACCAACGGCGATTTGCTTTTGCCGCGCGCGGATTGGGGAATTTACACCAACGTTGCCGGCAGCAACTGTCAGGTGGTTTCCATGTCGCCAAACTTGTTTGTTTCGGCTTACAACGCCGTCGCGGCCGACTGGCAGGCGCTGAACTACTGGCCGGGCTACTATTTTTCCGGCACCACGACCGGCAGCGGCGAGATTTGCGAATTTCCATTTCAACAGGTGACGGCTCACGCCGGATTTCCAGCGTTCCTGGTTGAGACAAGCGCCGCGCCATTTTCCATCATCGGCCAGCAAATCAGTTGCACGGTGCAAATCACCGCCGACGCCGGCGCGGTGATTTTTTTCGGCGGGCAAGACTCCTGGAATTTTGGCGCGCTGCCGGCGAACGCGAGATTGTTTTTTTCAACGGCGACGGGTTACGACAACAACGGAACGGCAACGGATTATTGGTTCAACGCCGCGCCGTGGTTGCAAATTTCCAACAACATCACCGGCAGCCTGTCCGTCACAGTGACCAATTTTTCAGACTGGACGGACGGGCAAGGGAGGTCGGACAGCAACGCCTTTTTTTCAGCGGCGGCAAATGTTTCTCAAATCGGCCTGGCGTTCGGCGGCAGCAGTTTTTA
>Ga0265338_10006420_pt1 | contig 14990 bp, 7 predicted proteins | sample 42126metaG_FD_193579 | JGI IMG/M metagenome (GOLD analysis project Ga0265338, IMG submission 193579) | Rhizosphere microbial communities from Carex aquatilis grown in University of Washington, Seatle, WA, United States - 4-21-26 metaG | ecosystem: Host-associated > Plants > Roots > Rhizosphere >... | reverse complement strand
AGGAGAATGGCACAAGTCAATCCTGGAGAATCTGTGAAATCGAATGCCGTGATCGCGCCTACGACCACGAGGTACACGACAGCCCAAGCAAAGGAAAACCGAACCCAGAGGCGGCGAGTTTCAAAGGTCTCCCAACATCGCTGACGGTCGCTTTCACGCTCAGTGGCATTCATTCAGTCCATTCTCGCTCCGAGTTTCAGGTCGGAAGTATGACTAAAATAATTCAGCGACAGTACCGCGATTCCGTCAAGGCTGAAGTCTCTGCGTTATATCATTCACTCCCAGAAACCTGCTTGTCGGCCCTGGGCCCGTGGGTTGGTCGTCTGGTGGAGCACTTATACCGGGATTTGGCACATAATCGAAATTGCGGTGATCCATTGAATCGCAGTTCGGAAAATCGTCAGACCCTATACCACCCGAATCATTTATGCACGTACTTGTGCTGTCTCCGCCTGACGAGTCGCCGCTCGCGCCGTCGCCGGCATCGTCCGGATCCCAAATTGGGAAATCATCCCAATCATCGTTCGCATCAACTCCAGGAGCCCAAGACCACACAGTCGCCGCCGCCGTGTTCGTACTGTACTTGCTAAACGCCCCTCCTTGTGAAAAGCCGATATTAATCGTTACGAGATTTGTTCCATTGCCGTCTTTTGCAATCGTAAACGAGATCAACGGCAGATTGATATTGAATTGGCTAAATATATCTCTGAGCTGTTCTATGGAGGTTGCATTTGTGAAGGCGAGACCGGTAGAAAAAGCCGTCCAATTGATCCCCAATGCCCACGGATTGGAGGCAACATTTGGCGTTTTTAACTCAAAGCCAGGTTGTTGTACAAATGCTCCACCGCTGCTAAAGACGCCGTTGCTGGGGGCTCCTCTTGGGCCACTGGTGAACCCCATAAATCCGATTGAGCCTTGGGCTCCTGCGCTTCCCTTTCGGCCGACACCAACTTCGTTAGCTACCGTCACGACAACTCCAGCGCCGTGGATCCCTATCCCGGTTATCAAGCCAGACGCATGGAAGTTCTCGCCGCCGCACCCTATCCCGGGAACCATCCCCAAACGGTCCCAGTAGTTGACCGCATTGTTGTTGGCAAAACGATAGAGATGCACGCCTCCGATCTCTTCGCTCGGATCACGATTGACGAAGCGGCCAAGGGAGGGGCTGTAGTATCTTAGGCCGTAGTTGGCGAGGCCGGTCTCGATGTCCGTGTACTTGGTCGAGAATCGGAATGGATTTCCGGGCGCCCAAGCACCGGCCTCCCGTATCGTTTGGCCGAAGGCATCGTACTCGTAAACGGCCGCCAGGACGCCATTTGTCATCAATAGTCCATGGATGTTCCCTAGAGCGTCGTAGATCGGCATATACGTGGCGCCGCCGCCTCCGTCTTGAAGCAGCAACAACCCACCGACGCCCCCGGCACCTTGGATCGACCCGGAAAGATCGAGCCCCCAGAAATAGTTCCGGATGACCGTGTCTCCACTGAGGTGATTGATCTCGGCGGCCAGATTCCAGCCTTGGTAGATGAATCGGCGCCAGAGATCCGTGGACGTATAGGTCGAGCCATTCCACCCGCTCTGGGCCTTCTTCGAGATCCGGCGGCCCTGGTTGTCGTATGCGAACGTCAGCAACTGGCGCGATACTCCGGCACCGACAGAAGCTGAATTGCTCTCCATTGAGATCAAGCGGTTCTCGGCGTCATAGGTGTAGTGCCAGCGACCATCATCTGTGAGATTGCCGTCGAGATCGTAAGTGAATGACTCCGGCGTCGCGGCTACGAATGTCGGTTGAGTGGCTGCGTAGGAAGAGTCGGTGATGTCGGCGATCTGCGTACCGTAGGCCTGGAATGGCTGTGCGCCGCCATCCCAGGTGTAGAAGCAGCGCGGACTGGCGCCCAAACTTGTGTACGCCTTGGTGACCGCCACCCACTTCCAGTTCGTGTCAATGGTCCAAGTTGCGCTCGTTATCCCATCGTTGATGTTATCCGTTAGCATCAGCGTGACAGTGCGCGATCCACTGAGCGTTCGCGCCCAATATCCGAAGGTGTAGGTCCGACCGTTCTGGAATGTGTAGCCTAGCAATGAGTATTCGATTCCAACATGATACGGAGTGCCCTGAAACTCCAAAGCCTGCGCGGATTGGCCTGCGGGTCCCGTAACAGTTGGCGTGCCAATTGGCTGACCTGAGTAGTTGAAACTGACCACGCCATTGACAGACTTGACCTGAGGTTGGATGCCGAGCACCGAGCCTGTAAACTGCGTCGACGAACTGTTAAGAATGAAGCTCTGGGCAAAGTAGCCTCCCTTCCGGGTCGCCAGGACGCCGTCGACCCAGAGCGACGTCCCGGCTGTGGCGGCGCCAGTCAGATCGAACCCAGTGACCCCTCGTGACGTGTACTGGTTGAGGGCATTCGGATTGTACGTGGCGCTGTTGCCGTTGTGCGTGACCGAGTTTCGGTTGCCGATACAGTCGTAGGCATAGCTATCATTGCGCGGCGGGAGGACGCTCGAATCGCTGTTTGCGCGAGTAACCTCGCTGTTCACTTCACTGCGGTCGTCATAGCCGTAGGTCGTCGTGAGGCCAGACCCGTCGGCGTAGGGGGAATAGATCGTGCCTGTCTTTGAAACATGGTCGACCCTGCCGATGTTGTCCCTTGTGTATGTGAATGTCGCCACGTTACCGCCCGAGTTTGTTGTCGCGCGCGTGGCGACCCAGTTGTGATGGGGGTCGTACGTCCGCGAGTCGGTGTAGTTGACCGCGGAGTCGGTGATCGTACCTATTAGGTGCGAGTTCGCAGTGTAGCCATAGGTGAACGTCTGTGTGGCCGATCCCGAGCCCCCCGTAAGTGTATTGAATCGCCCATTCGTATCATAGCCGTACGTCACGTTCTGGTCGGCAGTCGGGTTACCGCTTGTGCCAACGCCGAAACCGGTCGGCCGGCCGACGACGCCCGAACTTGCATACGTGTAGTTCACGCGCCGCCCAGTCCCGAAGTAGTCGGCAAAGTCCTCGTTCTGGAGTTCGAGGGTGCCGCCCAAGTTGTAGGTCATGGTCGACGAATAGCCGGCGCTGTTGTTCGATGTGGCAACCTGCCCCAGGCGGTTGTAAGTGTACGAAACCGAAGGTGTCGATGCGGGGTCGTTCGAATAAGTGACCGAAGTGAGTTCACCGGTGTTTGAATCGTAGCCGTAGGTGGCGACGCTGCCACGCGCCCAAGTGCGGGTATGCACCCGCCGGGCTACGTCATAGGTGAAGTTCGCCCCGTGAATTGAAGCGTCGAGTTTCGATTGGAGCAGGCCTGTCGCTTGGTGGAAGTTCCATGTGGTCGTGTCCGCCGTTCCGGGATTAGACGGCCAAGTGGCGTTGTTCCAGCCCGCGTCCGCCCTATATGTCGACTGGCTCGTCTTTCGTCCCAACGAGTCGTAAACGTAAGACACCGGATAGACGGCGTTTCCGTATTGGTGGACTACATGATTGAGAGTATCGTAGTCGTATCGCGTGATTTTGGCGACGCCGTCCGTGACCGTCGCCACTCGTCCGGCGCTGTCGTAGGTGTAGGTGGCTTGGGCGACATTGGCTGGATCGGTCAACGAGTACACGAACGAAGAGCCCGAGCAAAACGCCGTGGTCGTGGTGCCGGTGCGTGGATCGATATCGCGGATCTTGCGGCCCAAAGCATCGTATTCGTACCGCATGATGACACCGGTCGTGTCCTCGGCCTCGCACGGGAGACCGTTGTACGCCACGGAGACAGAACTGATCGTCGAATCAGGGGCCGTAACAGTTGTGGTCACCTTCTTGTTGGCCCGGTCTAGGACAGTGGTGGAGTGGGTCGCGTTCCCAAACTGATCGAAGCTGTACTTCTCCTGAACGATGCCGGTCGACGAACCCGCCAGACATTCGTCGAGTCGGCTGGTCTGCTTGTAAGCGCCGCTGCCTGCAATCGGGTAGTCGATGTAATACTGGCGCCGCCACCAGCTGTTACCGCCATCGTTCGACGAAATCTGCCATATGTGTTCCTTGATTCGGTCACTGCTATACGCCTCAATCGTGTTGTTGCCATTTACGTCGAGGCACTCCTGTAAGAGGACGCCCATCGTGTCGTAGCTGTAAAGGGTTGCGGCTACGCCAGGCTGGGTGAATTTGCTGAGCAGTCCGTTGGAACCGTAGGCCCAATTTCTGGCCGAGGTGCTGCCACCCCACTCCGGGCGCGATTCTTGGATCTTGCGCCCGAGCCAGTCCAAGAAGGTGTTCGTCCACGCCGAGGAGATGCCGCCGAAAACGGACTGACACACCCGTGCGCCAGTTCCGGCGTCAATCGAGTAGCTGTAGTTCTCCTGGACGACTCCAGATCCCGTAACGCTCTTGAGCTGTCCGTCCAGGTACGCTTCGGTAATCTTGGTCGCGCCTCCGGGCAGTGTTGCTGTTACGATCTTGCCTCCTGCGGAGAACGCGTAGCTTGTCGTGTAGGAACCGGGAACTGTGATTGACGTGCATCGACCTGCGGCGTCGAACGCTCGATGCGTGGTGAGACTTAGGCCACCGCCTGAGACGACCTCGTCTGTCACGTTGCTCGCGCCGTCATAGGTGTAGGTCGTGACGATGTCACCCTGTGCTGGATACGAGTAACCGCTGGTGAGAACCGCATTTATGCTCGGTGCACTCATCTTGGTGGAAGCGTGGGTCCGGCCAATTTCGTCGTATGTGAAATGCGTCTCGGTGCCATCGGGAGCGACCGTGCTCATGAGTCTACCGTCCGTGTAGCCAAACGACGTGGTCTCGCGCGCGGCCGTGCTCGTGCCATTGCCGGCGGTCCGGGAAATCACGTTCCCATGGCCATCATAGTCGAGGTTCTCCCAAGTGAGGAGGGCGAAACTCCCGCTGCCCGCGTAAACCCAGGTTTCGGTGCGGACAACCTGCCCGTTCCAATTCGTGAACGCGTGTGGGTAGATCACGGTCTCGACCGTCGACTTGTCGGGCACGAGGTAGATCGCCGGAATGGTCTGCACGCCCCAGCTCGAGACTGCCTCCGCGCCACTCCCATTGGTTGATCCGTGCGCGTAAATGTAGCGGACGTAATTCGTGCTCGAACCTATATTGTCGAATACACCCGTGGACGGATGATAGTCGCCTGTCGCCATACTCCATGACGTTTGTGATTGATCGGCGATCTTGCTCGCCGTGACGCGAAGCGAAAGATCGGGACCGCAATCCGCTCGGTAGCGTTCCGTATAATCGGTGCGATAATTGGCGGCGTCGGAATGTGCGTAGGCGTAGACAAATTCTCGCGGCCAGCCGCTGCCCGTGATATCGCCATTGGTGTACGTCGTCTGTCCGGTGAGGACGTTGTTGATATTCTCCTGCTGCAGGGTCGGCCTCGTGTAGCGACCAGACCAGTCCGCCGCATATTCGAAATAGGTGACCCGACCGGTTGTCGGAGAGGTGCTGACCGTCGCGGGCGCGTCGAGATACGGCTCGAACCGGTATTTCAGCTCCCCGCGGCGGTCCCAGTCGTTGTAATACTCGTACGCCGTCCAGGAAGAGGTCGGAGCGGTGACCGACCGAACCCGGCGGTAATTGCCCAGGCTGCTCGAATCCTCGTAATAGGTGTACGTCGTCGTGAGGGCACTCGAGTCCGGGTCTGCGACAGTCGACACGAGCTCCTCGCCCCACGCCTTTTGTGTGTACACGTACCTGGTCTTGCTCACCACCGTCCCCGTTGCGCCACCTGTGCGCACTTCCACGACATCAGTCCGGTCGTTCACAACCGGTGTTTGATACCGGACGACGACGACTCCCGAGCCGCCGGGTTGACCTGCAGCGTTCCAGCCAGGGCCGCCGGACTGTCCGCCACCGCCACCGCCGCCCGTATTGGCCGTGCCCGAGGCGGGACCGCCGTCGGCTCCGTTTCCCTTGCCTCCACTGCCCGCGCCGCCCGCGCCGCCATTGTGGTATTCAGAACAACCGCCGCCTCCGCCGCCATAAGTGTTCGCAGCACCAGTAATCGAAGAGGTGAATCCGGCCCCGCCGTTGCCGCCGCCTGGCCCTGAAGTAACCGGAGGGAAAGTCTGCTGGCCACTGGCCCCGGCGCCGCCTGCGCCACCGCCGCCGCCGGCATCGCCATAGGACGCGTAGGGGGACGCCCCGCCGGCACTCCCGTGACCCGTGCCGCCGCCTGAGTTGTCTTGGGTGCTTACACTCGTTGACGTCGATCCCATGTCGCGCCCTGATCCGCCCCCAGATCCGCCATTGGCGCCAAGCGATCGGTAGGTGCCACCACCGCCACCACCTTTGGCTGTAATGCCCGAGAAGGAAGAATCGCCTCCAACGCTTCCGCTCGCGCCGCCCGTGCCGCCGGCGCCCACAACGACCGAATAGGAACCCGTGACTGTGGCCAGTGAACCATGATTCACCACGCCGCCTCCGCCCCCGCCTCCGCCGCCATTGACTCCGGTGCCTCCTCCGCCCCCACCGCCGGCGACCACGAGCGCTTCGAGGTTCTGTCCGGTTTGAACGCTTGTGACCGTGAACGTTCCGGAACTAGTGAACTTGTGAACAGTATATCCACCGCTGTTCGTGATCGTGCCACCCGAAGCCACGATCCCGGTAAGGGTTCCGGTACTCGTATGCGTGGTCGTGCGAATCCACGTCGAGGCATCGCCCTCCTGCAAGGTCCAGACATAGGTCCCTGAACCGACGGAACCGCTCGTAAGGGTGAGCTGGGACCTTCGGGTAACCGCGCCCTGCGTCTCGGTAATCGTAAGCTGATTGGACGCTGTTAGCTGAACGTGGATTGTCTTCCAGGGATCACCGTGAAGTATGAAAGGATTGCCAGGAGAGCCCTCGAGCTGGCTGTACATGAAAAAGCGCAGGTTATAGCCGCCGCTCCCGTCATCGAGCAGATCGATCAAACCTTGAGGGACGCTGACCTGCCGCAGCGTCTGGTTGGAAGGGCCATCATAAAAGGTCCAAACTTCGCCGTAATTGGGAACCTGGCCCAAATAGAGCCTGGCGCGCGATGAGGAACTATTCGACAGGTCATATTCCTTGAATGTGATCCGTCCCGCGCTCCGACCGCCGGCAATGGTGCCGAGCCCAATCTCCCAGGAAACGGACTTACCGATCTGGATACCGCTAAAGCTGGAAAACGGCGCGGGGTCGGCGCTGCTAGCTGCCGGACGAAGTTCAATCGTGTAATCGTAATTAAACCCACCGCCTCCGGTGTTTCGGTAGACCAAATCACGCTGGGTGTTGTCCACGAAAAGGTCGTATCCTTGAGGCGCTACAAAGTTCAGCCAGTACTCGGAAGCCCCGCTGCCTTGAATGTTCACCCTGTATTGCTTCCCAGGGCGCATCCACCCAAAACCAGCGTTTGACTCCGTGGGCGCTCCGCTGACAGTCAGCGCCAAACTGGGCGCGGTGGGACTTTCCTCGTAAAAGGTCATGGTCCCGGAGCCGGTGCCGTTAAGACGGAAAGAGAAACCGATGCTCTCGGTGTAGGAACAAGGGGCCACCCCCATGACTGATGTGGCGGGCCAAAACGCGATGAGAAGGGGAAGGATGAGCTTTTTCACGGGGTTCGCCCTCCTTATGACTTGCGGTTGGCAACTAAGAGGCGGACCTCCGCGGCCCGGCTATTGCGCACGACTGGTGGAGTAAAGATTTCCAGAGACGAGGGGACGCCACCTTTCGCGGGTTTGGCTTCGGATCCGTCCGGAGCGATGTTTGAAAGGCCAGCCGCTTTGGCCGTGCCTGTCCGCCTGAACTGCGATGAGTTTGATGCAGTGGAGCGCGCACTTGAGGCTTCACTCGCCGGCGGGAGGGACCGAAACGCCGCGCTGTCGGCGTTAACCGAGTCGCTGTCGGTCGTTCTGACCGAGATCCCGAATTGGTCGAAGCTCCAAGGACTGTCGCTGCCCGATGACGCGACGACTCCAGACGGAACCTCGGGAGGGCTCTCGAGCGGAAAAGTCAGTTTCTGGTCCCCCAGCTCAAGAGCAATGGATCCGCCTTTCTCAGCAGAGCAGGCGAGGGTCAGCGTGAGGGGATCTGTGCAGCGCCCGTCAACATCGAGTGCGATGGCGACGGGGATCGTCACCGGATCTGCCAATCCCGCCACCAACACCAACGTGCCTGAATCCCCATTTCGCGCGAAAACCAGCGCTGCCGGGCCAACTTCAATCACCGGCCATTGCTCGGGTGCCACTCCGATAACTGGCTGCGTCGTCAGGGTGACCTTCACGTCGGTCGCTCCAAACGCCCTGGCGAGCTGTGCGCCTGCGGGAACCGTCAGCTTGGCGTCGCCGGAGAGGGCCTCCGCTGATGAACCGACGACTGACCATCCATCCAGTGATTGCGGCGTTAGGCGGGTCACCCACTCTCCGGCCCGCAAGAGGGCACCAATGGCAAATAGACTGATTCCAACAACGAGAAAGGAATGGGGCTTCGATGAAGTCATGGGTTCGTCCTCCTATTTCTTGGGTCCTTGGTCGACTGATCCCGAATTGCCGCCCGGCAGCATTTCCAGTTTGTGTCGTACCGAATCATCGTCGGGCTGCAGCTTTGCAGCCTCTTCAAGGTCCGCTTTCGCGGCTGCGGGTTGGTTTAGGTAGTTTGCTCGGATGAGAGCCCGTTTTTGCAGTAACATCGCGCGGTCCTTCGCCGACGGAGCTGGTTTGGCGTCGAGCGCTGCGGTGAGTGCCTTGTCGGCCTCGGCAAAGAATGGTTCGGCCGAAGAGACCTGGCCCGAACCCACCAATCGAAGCGCCAGGTCCAGGGCTGCGAACGCGAAGTCCGCGTTGCGTTCGGGTTTGAAGCCGGTCGGCGAATCGTCGACCTTGAGTCGCTCGATTGCCGCGCTGGCGGTTAACGAGCCGCGGCCAATTTCAGCGACCATAGCTTCGCGCCTCGCGAGCGCCTCGGTCGCCGCATTGCGAGGATTGTCGTTATCCGCGAGGAGAAAACAGCTGGAGAAGACGAGCAGAGATGTCCTGCCGAAGAGGCGAAGAATGGATGTCATGTTCATGAGATTTCGGATTCCAGTGGAACAGTTGACTTGAGGGATGAGCACACGTGTGCCGTCGCGTAATGGCCGGCGGAGATCCACAGATGGGGTATCTAGTGCGCCGACTGTGCGGATTCGCCGAGGCTCAGCAATATTCGAGAACACTCAATTTTTGGTAGCCTAGAGCTTGTAATACACACGATAAGACGAATTGCTGGTTCCGTATCGTTTCTACGGAATTACGGCGCGTAAGTCCTCGATAGACTGCCAACATGCGGCAGTGCGGGGCGACCAGCGCTGAGGCATCCAGAGGCGTGAGAACTTGCGCCGTGACCTGAGCTGGACTCCAGTTGTTCTGCCGGGTCATGAACGGCGCCGTGTTTGGTCAATGCCTCACAGCTCTTTCGCGGGTGTCTGGCGTGATTCGGTCGCACGAAGGAGAGCGGCGTTTTTGTCTTGAACGAGTGAGTAGCCTCCTCAATGGCAAAGGCGAAAGCTTGTGGAAGAGCCCAGATCCACGACAACAAATGATCACTGGTCGTATTCGCTGAAACAGGGGAGACGGCCTAGACGGTAGCCAACTGAAGATTTCGCAACCGCGAGGCGGTTGACCTCACATGACAGCGCAAGAGTGGGACAGCCAGGTGCTCGAGTGGAGCCGCCACTACGATGTCATCCAATGGACCATAACGGGCATCTCGTTTGCGTCCACGGGCGCGCTCTTCGGATTCTGCTGGGCCACGGAAGGAATACCTTACTATGTTTTTCTGTTTGGAATGGCGCTACCTGTTCTGGGACATATCTACGCGGCCTCATTCAGAAACCTGAGGCGGAAAGTCCATGAGAGGCTAAACGACAGGAGATACCTCGAACTGATCAGGGCGAATCCCGGGTATCACACCTGGGGACTGGCGGCTGCGCTCCATACGATGCTTTTCTCGGGCTGGCTGGCGCTGACGTATGACAGATTCCCTCTGCTTCGATGTTTGTTGGCCCTTTTGGCATCTGTAGGCTATGGGATCTTGCTTCTGTACTTTGTTTTTGCGGATCAGCAGCCATCCTAGACGCCGGTCTCCTGATCTCGCGGCGGTGCGGTAGACGAGAAGCTCAACGGCGACCAGTTTGCCGATTTCTACCGGCCGCTCGAGGAGCGCAAGAAGCAGCTTGAAGACGAGGCTCCCCGCCTCCAGGCGGAGCTTGACGTGCTCAAGATAAACGGGGTATCGGCCGACGAGGTCCTTGCTGAGGCGACCGACCTGTACTCCCGCTGGCCCACGTTCGAGCGGGAACTCAAGCGGCGGGTTGTCGAGAGCATCACCGAAAAGATCGTTATCGCCAAGGACGAGGTCTCGAGGGGAGAACGCATGCTCCGAGGTATGCGCTTCGTTTCCGTGGATCAGATCCTCGGGCAGGTTGCTATCGCGCCGAGGTCGTAGCGCGGTTATGGGTTCAGATCCCATTGGATCGCATTCAACAGTTGCGCGAGGTGGATGCCGCCCTTGCGCAGCTGTTCCTTGACGACTTGGGCGTTCTTGGCCCGGTATGTGGCGGTTGATGGCTTTAGAGTGACATCGATTTTCGTCAGGTCGCCGTGTTGGTCAAAGGTCGCCATCCCGAACTCCACGTCGGCGTATGCGCCGATCGCCTGCTTCATTGAGTCGGAGGCCCACTTTGCGGCCCAGCTCGCCGGTTTTCCGGCTGTTCTGTAGCTGTCGGCTGAGACGCCCACCATAATGTTGGCGGCGAGCGCCACCGGGTCGTTGGTGGCGAAGATGTCGCTCACGAGCACCTTGTCCCAGCATGCGTGCAATTCACCGGGGCCGTAGTCTAGGGCATTCCCGCCGCCGTCGCTCGGCGTGTCGGAGGTGATGGCCGTAAAATTCGTGATGAGCTTCGGGTGCTGTGGATCGGACACATCGTAGTAGCCAGCAACGGTGTGGAGCGGCTGATGGACATCGCCTATGAGGTGAACGAGGAATCGCAGCGCCTCCTTCTGCGTCAGGCCCTCAAACTCTCCGCCCTCGAGCACTGTGACGCAGCCATTGATCATGTTCACCACGGCTTCGATGCGCGCCAGTATTTCATCGTAAACAGAGAAGCGCCGAAATCCTAATACCCGAAGCTCGACCTCGGCTCCAACAGCTTGTTCTTCAGTTACGGCGGGCCCTTTGTCATAAAACCCGAAGCTTTCCGAGAGACAATTGCCACCCCCGTTTTTGTGGTATTCCTCGCATTCGTGGTGCTGCCACTTCCAGGTCACCTCGCGGCGCTCCTCCGTGAAAAGTTCGTCTGAGTGCCGCCATTCCCAAAAGCATCTCCAAAGGACGAATGCCAGCGCGGGAGGGTCAAACGGGGGTTCGAGCGTAATTCCGCGAGGTATCCACCCGCCGCGGTCCGGGCTTTGCCCCGAGATGGTTCGGATGCTTCGCCGATGGCGCCGCAGTAACCGGCGGTAGAGATGCCGGCAAATCGCTTTATAGACCTGTCGCTCGCGCATCCGTTTTTGCACCCTCCAACTGCCGAATTGCACGCGACGGCGCGCACGCGGCACCGCTAGGTTCTTCCCCATCCCTGCGTCCCCTGGGCCTTGGGATTTTGGCTTTGGGATTTGGCCTTTGGAACTTGGGACCTAGCCCATGGGATTTTGGGAATTGGTGCTTGCGAATTGGGGCCCGCATCCGGCTGAGGAATAGTGTCGCTTTTCGGGCGGCATTTCGGAGGCTGCGGAGCAACGTGCCGATTCTGCGGCGCGCCTCTTTCCCCTCCCCGAATGAAAACCCACCAGCCTGCCAGAAGCACCACGGGGCGCGCAATCCGGACGTTCCTGGCGCCCGGGTCCCGACTGGGCACCGTGCTGTTGTTCGCCAGCTGCCTGACGCCGCTCACGCGGGCGGCGGCCGCGACAGAGACGGCGGAGATCCTGCCGCGGCACGCCCTGGCTATGCGCTACTACGGCAACGACGCGCCGTGGTACGAGCGGAACATCCCCTTCTTTGACTGTTCGGATGCCGACCTGACGCGCGTGTACTACTACCGCTGGCAGCTCTACAAATCGCATCTCAAGGATCTCGGCGAGCGTGGCTACATCGTGACGGAGTTTCTGAACGATGTGAGTTGGGCGTTCAATCCGTACCAAAGCCTGGACGATGCCACGGCCTTCCACATCAGCGAGGGCCGATGGCTGCGGGACGCCCGTTACCTGGATGACTACATCACGTTCATGTATTCCGGCGCGAACGATCGTCACTTCAGTGACGCCATCGCCGCCGCAACCTATGGGCGATTTCTCGTCAATGCGGACCGAGCATTCGCCATCAGCAATCTCGGTGGGATGAAGCGGCTTTACGGGCAGTGGAGCGACCATCTTGATGCCAGCAAAGGCCTGTACCATATTCCGCCCATTGCGGATGCGACCGAGTACAGCATCGCGTCAATCGACGCCAGCGGAGGCAAGGATGGCTTCTTTGGCGGCGACGCCTTCCGGCCGACCATCAACAGCTTCATGTTTGGAAATGCCCGGGCCATCAGCCGGCTGTCGGCGCTCGCCGGCGACGCAGCCGGAGCGGAGGCCTACGCGGCAAAGGCGGCCGCCCTGAAAGCGAAGGTGCAGACCGATCTCTGGAGCGAGCCGCTGCAACACTTCATCGACCGTTACACGGAGCACAACCAGTTCGTCCACTACTGGGACTTCATACGCGGTCGCGAGCTGGCAGGCTTTGTCCCCTGGGCGTTTTCGCTGCCCGACGACAATTCCCGGTACGCGGTTTCCTGGCGGCGCCTGCTGTCGCCACAGGGATTCGCCGGTCGATTTGGGCTGCGCACGGTCGAGCCGAGCTATGAGTTCTATATGCGGCAGTACCGGTATGATCAGGCGAACGGCGTCAAGCGCCCGGAGTGCCAGTGGAACGGGCCGACATGGCCGTTTGACAACACGCTTGTCCTGCAGGCGATGGCGAATCTCCTCAACGACTATGCGCAGAACGTGGTGACCGTGGACGACTACATGCGCCTGCTGAAGCAGTATGCGCGCCAGCATTTCCTCAATGGCGAACCCGACCTGCAGGAAGACTACAACCCGGATACCGGCGCCGTCATCGTGGGACTTCCCCGCAGCCACCACTACAACCACTCGGCATTCAACGATCTGGTGATCGGCGGCCTGGCGGGACTGCGCCCGCGGGAGGACGACGCGCTCGACATCAATCCCTTGATCCCCGGCAGTCCCGATGCGCCAGACTCGATCGCGTACTTCTGCCTTGAAGATGTTCCCTATCACGGCCACAGCGTGACGGTCATTTACGACCGCACGGGCGCTCACTATGGGAGGGGCGCCGGCCTCCAGGCCTACGTGGATGGGCGGCAGGTGCTGAAGCCATCGCCATTGGGGCGGAGGACCATTCCGGTGCCCGCGCCAAGCGTCCATCCCGTTGCGCGGCCGATCGATCTTGCCGGCAACTTCACGAAGAAGGGGTTCCCCGCGGCGTCGGCCTCCGTGAACAACGCCGTGGACGAGGTCTACCAGGCGATCGACGGTCGCGTCTGGTTCTTCCTTAACGTGCGCAACTACTGGACCGACGCGGGTTCAACCGCGGCGGAGGACTGGTTCAGCATCGACTTCGGCCGCGAGAGGAACATCAGCCGGGTGTGCCTCTACTTCTACGGCGACGGAAAGGCTTTTCGGGCGCCGGCCGGTGTCAGGCTCCAGCGGTGGAGCGGTGCGGACTGGGTCGACATCGAAGATACCGCGCTGTCGCCGCAAGAGCTTGTGGCGAACGGCGAGAACACCGTCGCTTTCCCGAGCCTGCCCACGTCGAAGCTGCGTCTGGTCTTCCTCAATCCACGTCCGGCTGCTGTTGCGCTGGTGGAGGCGAAGGTGTTCGAGTGACCGTCACCAGCGCATCGGCCTGAGTGGCGCCGCTGCCCCGTGTGCCCCGACCTCATGTCGACCCTTCTCCGCTGCGCTCCGTCGAAGCCGGCATCAGGGCCGGTCGGAGTTGGCAAATGCTGCCTGGAAATTGGTGTTTGCGAATGGGGACTTCCGTGGAGCGGTGGGAGTGGGCCTGCTCGTATTGGCTCCGGCCTGACGGCCTCCGGGGCTCCGCCCTCGGCACTCCGTGCCGCCCCTTCTCCGCTCGCTGGGCTCGCTCCGTCGAACCGTCCAGGTTCTCATCCTGGCGAGTGACGCGCCATTTTTCAGACCGTACCAGCTGAATCTGCCACGAAACGGGCCGGAAACGGCTGAGAATCCCTCGCGATTGCCATCTGAGTCTGCCAGCGACCACCGAGTTGACACTTGAACCTGCCAGATAGCCCATAATGGGAGGTCCGCGCTGCCTGCGCTGTGCCCGAATCTGTGCCCAAAAAACGGACGCAGACCATCGACGCCGAGGTTTTGGGCGTCGATCCCACGACGTTAGCGAGATGGGAGCGGGGAGAACGCAAGCCGATAGGCGAGGCACGCTACAGGATCCTGAGCGCCTTGAGCACGCTGAAAACGCTCGCGATTGCCCCCACAATCGCCGTGGCGGTCATAAGGAAGCCGCTGGCGCTGGAGTGAACGGTCACGGTCTCTTGCCGCCAGCCGATCGGCGTCGCCCCGACGAAAGCCTCAATGCGCAGCGGCATTTTTCCACGCTTCTGAGGTGTCACAAGGACTTCGGTCCGAACAAAATTGCTCATATCCCGGAGCAGAACCTCACGGTGCTCCGGCTTGATGAAGAATGTCGGACCAATCACGTCTAGGCGGAGGGTCGGATTCCCGGGGTTGCCACGAAACGCTTCTGCCGGCCAGGTGCGTGGGGGTGAGAAACGGCACTGCACTTCATAGACCCGACCGGCCGTCATCGGGTTGTTGTAGATCATGGTCCAGAGCCCCTCCGGCGGTGAATCGTGTAGCATCCTTTCTTCGATTACCTCGGAGCCAATCGTCAATAGCGGCGGATGCTGCCTTGCCTTCTGGAGCCGTTCTAGCGCGTCGGCAGATTT
>Ga0265338_10006419_pt1 | contig 14992 bp, 12 predicted proteins | sample 42126metaG_FD_193579 | JGI IMG/M metagenome (GOLD analysis project Ga0265338, IMG submission 193579) | Rhizosphere microbial communities from Carex aquatilis grown in University of Washington, Seatle, WA, United States - 4-21-26 metaG | ecosystem: Host-associated > Plants > Roots > Rhizosphere... | reverse complement strand
CGCTCGCGACCGCAGATCCGGACGTGCTCGGCGCGCAGCGCTGGGTGACGGTGAGTGGGACGAGCGCCGCCGCGGCCGCCACCGCAGGCGCGCTCGCGCTGCTCGCGCAGGCGAGGCCGCAGCTCGCGTCGCCCGACCTCGCGGCGCTGCTCGTCGGCCATGCCTCGACGATCGGCGGGACGCTCGCCGCGCAGGGCAGCGGCATGGTGAACCTCCACGCCGCCGTGCTCGCGCAGGACTACGCCGTGCCCGCGACGGTCACCGTGCGGGACGGCACCGCGGCCTTCCGGCTCGTGAACGCCTCGACCGAGCCGCTCGACCTGACCCTCAGCTCCGCCTTCGGCCAGGGTGGCGGTACGTACGCCGTCACCTTCACGCCGTCGGCCGTCACCCTTCCACCCGGCGCGACGCGGACGATCCGGGCGCACTTCGCAGTCACGCAGGCGCCGGGCTCGGCGGCGGCCGAGGGCCTGATCATCGCCGCCCCGGCGCGCGGCGCCGGCTCGCAGCTGCAGATCCCGTGGGCGCTTCGCTTCCCGCCGCGCACGATCTCTCTGCTCGGGCGCGTCCGGCTCTCGAGCCGCGACTTCTCGGCGTCGGCCGCGACGCCCGCGGCGCTCTCTGTCGACGCGGGCCGTCTCTTCGGCCCGTCGGCGAAGCCGGACGTCCGCGCGCTCTCGAGGCTCGATGTCGAGCTCTGGCGCGGCCGGAAGAAGCTCGGCCTGCTCGCCCGGCTGCGCGACGTGCTGCCAGGCCGCTACACCTTCGGGCTGACCGGCCGCGGGCCCGAAGGGCAGGTGTTGAGCCCGGGCGACTACGCCGTCGTCGTCGTCGCAACGCCGGTAGATGGAGGCAAACAGACTCGGCGGAAAGTACGGTTTGCCCTCCGCTAGGCCGACGTATACTCGCCGCGGGAGTCCAGGTTTCCCCGTGTTTGCACGGAAAAAGGAGACGACTGTGAGCACAGCTACGGTCTCGCATCTGCGCGAGAACCCGTTCGAGCTTGCGCGCGAGCAGCTTCATCGCGTTGCGGGCGTGTTCGACATCGACCCGAACCTCGTCGAGGTGCTGGGCCGGTGCAAGAAGGCGGTGGAGGTCTCGATCCCGGTCAGCATGGACAACGGGGTCACGAACGTCTTCACCGGCTTCCGCGTGACCCACAACATCGCGCGCGGTCCCTCGAAGGGCGGCATCCGGTACCACCCGGACGTCACCGTCGACGAGGTGCGTGCGCTGGCGATGTGGATGACGTGGAAGTGCGCGCTGATGAACATCCCGTTCGGCGGCGCCAAGGGCGGCATCGTCTGCGACCCGAAGAAGATGTCGCGCGGCGAGCTCGAGCGGATGACCCGCCGCTTCACGAGCGAGATCATCAATGAGATCGGCCCGGAGAAGGACATCCCGGCGCCGGACGTCGGCACCGACGGCTCGACGATGGCCTGGATCTTCGACACGTACTCGATGAACAAGGGCCACTCCGTCCTCGGCGTCGTCACGGGCAAGCCGCTGACGCTGGGCGGCTCGCTCGGCCGCGAGGAGGCCACCTCACGCGGTGCGCTGTTCTGCATCCGCGACGCCGTCGCGAAGCTGGACACCCAGATCGCCGGCAAGAAGGTCGCCGTGCAGGGCTTCGGCAACGTCGGCAGCTACCTCGCGCAGTTCCTCCACCAGGAGGGCGCGACGGTGGTGGCGATCTCCGACTCGACGACGGCGCTCTACAACCCGAAGGGCATCGACGTCCCGGCCGCGTTCGCCTACAAGCGCGAGAACCACACGCTCGTCGGCGTCAAGGATGCAGAGACGATCACGAACGAGGAGCTGCTCCTCGTCGACTGCGACATCCTCGCGCCCTGCGCGCTGGAGCAGGTGATCACGGAAGAGAACGCCGACAAGGTCAAGGCGACGATCATCGCCGAGGGCGCGAACGGCCCGGTCACTCCGTTGGCCGACGCGATCCTCGAGGACCGCGGCGTCATGATCCTCCCCGACGTCCTCTGCAACGCGGGCGGCGTCGTGGTCTCGTACTTCGAATGGGTCCAGGGCCTCCAGGAGTACTTCTGGAAGGAGGTCGAGGTGAACGCGAGGCTGAACGACATCATCAGCCAGGCGTTCGACGAGACCTGGGAGACCGCGAAGGGCAAGAAGCTCCCGATGCGGGTCGCCGCGTACGGGATCGCGGTGCAGCGCGTCGCCGAGGCAACGCTCACGCGCGGGATCTATCCGTAGAGAGTTAGCTGGAGCGGGGCCGCCTGCGGCGGCCCCGCTCTGTTCCCGTCGCACCGCTTCGCGCCGCGTGCGCTTCGCGCAGGCGGCGCTGTGCTGTCCTGCTCGGGAACCTGTCGGCCGGCGGTTACGAGCCGCGCCCGCGCAGGTCGGGCGCGGCGACGGACCCGGGCGTACGCTGCCAGCGTGGTCGAGGTCGTCGTCTACCACGCGGCTCGGTGTCACCTCTGCGACCGAGCGCTGACGCTCGTCCGAGAACTCCGCGAGGAGCTCGAGTTCGAGCTGCATGAGGTCGCGATCGACGGCGATCCGGAGCTCGAGGCGGCCTATCGCGAGTGGCTGCCTGTCGTCGAGATCGACGGCGAGCGCCGGTTCGTCTACTTCGTGCAGCCCGATGCGTTCCGGCGAGCGGTTGCACAAGCGGCGGCCTCCGAGTAGCTGCTAGAACGGGAACCGCTGTTACAAGCTGAACCGAAGGAGGCCGTGTGGCCGACCGCCTGACCGTTGGCGTCGCCGCCCGCCTGTCCCGGTACCTCCAGGTGCTGACGCAGGCGCGGAAGATGGGCAAGACCCGGATCTCCTCACAGGAGATCGCCGAGTACACGAACATCAACGCGACGCAGATCAGGCGGGATCTGTCCACGTTCGGCAAGTTCGGGAAGCGCGGAGTCGGCTACGCGATCGAGTCGCTGCTCGAGGAGATCCGCAAGATCCTGCGCACGCAGGGCCAGCACAACATCGCGCTCGTCGGTGCCGGCCGGCTTGGCCAGGCGATCGCGTCCTCGCCGATCTTCGCGGAGCACGGGATCAACATCGCCGCCGTCGTCGACAGCGACGCTGCCAAGATCGGCGACCCGATCGGCAACGTCCACGTCGAGCCGTACGACCGGCTCGCCGAGCTCGTGCGGGAGAAGAACGTCGTCGTCGGCGTCCTCGCGGTCCCGGCGGCGGGCGCCCAGCAGGTGGCGGACGATCTCGTCGCCGCGGGCGTGAGGATCATCTTCAACTACTCCGAGGCGCTGCTCGAGACGCCCACCGACGTGACCGTGCACACGTCGAACCCGGCGGTGGAGCTGCTCTACGCGCTCTACTTCCACCTGACCTGAGGATCCTGCTTTGGCACGGGTACCTCCTCGGAGGTACGGGCTCGAACGTCTACACGCGGGCACTGGCGCGCGCGTGGACGCGCGCCGGCCACGACGTGACCGTCGTCTGCCAGGAACGGCACCCGGAGCGGTACGACCTCGGCGGCGCGCGCGTCGTCGTGCCGGAGCTTCCCGAGGGGTTGCTGCCGGTGTTCGTCCTCGATCGCTACGAGGGGGTCGAGGCGCGGCTGCTGCAGGATTTCTCCCCGGCGCAGCGCGAGGCATACGTCGAGGCGAATGCGGCGGCGCTCCGCGAGCTGCTCCCCGCGGATCTCGTCTTCACGAACCACGTCCTGCTCGGCGGTCCGGTCGGTGCCGCGACCGGCGAGCCGTTCCGGGTCAAGGCGCACGGCTCGGAGCTCGAGTACTCGATGCGCGGCCGGCCCGAGCTGGTGCGCTGGGGTGCCGAGGCGCTCGCGGGCGCGGAGGTGACATACGTCGGCTCCGAGCACATCCGCGGCGTGCTCGAGGACGTGGTCGGCCACGTCGACCGCGTCGAGGTCGTGCCGCCCGGCGTCGACCCCGACGAGTTCGTGCCCGAGGAGCGCGCCGCCGCGCTCGCGGCGCTGCTCGAGGAGTCGCGGCGCGACCCGGACGACGGCGGCGAGCGCCATCCCGATCCCGAAAACGCGGAGCGGTTCACCGCGTTCTTCGGCGCTGCAACGAAGGGGGAGCGGCCGACCGTCCTCTACTTCGGGAAGCTGATCGAGAACAAGGGCGTCCACGTCCTCTTCGACGCGCTGCGCGGGCTGGACGCGCGCGCGGTGGTCGTCGGCTTCGGCGACTTCCGCGCCGAGCTCGAGGCGCGCGCGCCCGAGGGGACGCTCTTCACCGGCGCGCTCGAGCACCGGCACCTCGTCCATCTGCTCCCGCTCTGCGACGTCACCGTCGTGCCGTCGATCTTCCCCGAGGCGTTCGGGATGGTCGCCGCGGAGGCGGCCGCCGCGGGCGTGCTTCCGGTCGTCGCCGACCACTCCGGCCTCGCCGAGGTCGCCGCCGGGATCGCAGACGAGCTGCCGCCGGAGAGACGCGAGCTCGTGTCCTTCCCGAACGGCGACGCCGGCGCCCTGCACGAGCGCCTCGCGGCGATCTTGGCGCTCCCCGCCGCCGAGCGGCGCGCACTCGGCCTCGCCGCCCGCCGCGCCGTCGAGGCTCGCTGGAGCTGGGCCGCGGTCGCTGCACGCTTGCTTTCCTGAGTGAAGCAACGACTACGCTTTCCACGATGGGGGAGGAGCAGAAGATCGGCTACGAGGAGCTGCTCGCGGCCTCGCGCGACGCGTTCGAGCAGGTCACCGACTTCACCCTCGCGGTCGAGGAGGAGTTCGCGCTGCTCGATCCGCAGACGCTCTCCCTCGTCAACCGCTTCGAGGAGATCCAGCAGGCCGCGAAGGGCACCGGGCTCGAGCCGCACCTCGTCGGTGAGCTGATCGCCTCCGAGGTGGAGGTCCGCACCGGCCGCTGCGACTCGTTCGCCGACGCGGCCGCCCGCCTCGGCGAGCGCCGCGAGCAGCTGCGCGCGCTCGTCGACCCGCTCGGTATCCAGCTCTCCGCCGTCGGCACGCACCCGTGGAGCCCGTGGCAGGAGCAGCGGATCATCGACACGCCGCACTACCGCCGCAACGACGAGCTCCTCCGCTACGTCGTCTGGCGCAACAACACCTTCGGACTGCACGTGCACGTCGGCGTCAACGGCCCCGACCGCGCGATCCGCACCTGCTCGACGCTGCGCAACTACCTGCCCGAGCTGCTCGCGCTCTCCGCCAGCTCGCCCTTCGTCGAGGGCGTCTTCTCGCATCTCCACTCGGCGCGCACCGAGATCTTCACGCGCATGTTCCCGCGCTGCGGGATCCCGGACGCGTTCGCCGGCTGGCAGGAGTGGGAGGACTACGTCCGCTTCCTCTACGCGACGCGCTCGATCAGCGAGCACACGCAGATCTGGTGGAGCGTGCGCGCGCACCTCGCTTTCCCGACGGTCGAGATCCGCATCTGCGACGCGCAGCCGGATCTCGGCGAATCGCGCTCGCTCGCGGCGCTCTGCTACGCGCTCACGGCGCGGATCGCCCGCGCGCTCGACGAGGGCGAGCCGCTGCCGAACTTGCCGAACCGCCTGCTCGAGGAGAACCTCTGGCGCGCGATCCGGCACGGGCTCTCCGGCGAGCTGATCGACTTCGAGCGCGGCGAGCCGGTGCCTGCGCGGGCGCGGCTGGAGCAGCTCGTCGAGTGGGTGCGGCCGGTCGCGGAGGAGCTGGGCGCCGCCGACTGGCTCGCGATCCCGGAGAAGAACGCCGCCGAGCGGCAGATCGCGCGCCACGACGAGGGCGCGACGATGGAGGAGATCTTCGCCGAGCAGGTGCGCTGGCATGAGCGAGTCAGACACTCCTAGCGCCGAGCAGCTCGACTCTGCTGCTCTGATCGGGGAGCTCCGCAGGGCGAAGGTCTCCGACCTGCTCGCGGGCACGTGCTCGATGCTCGCCTCGATGGCCTACGGGAAGCTCGCGCCCGAGGTCGGCGACCTGGAGGAGGCGCGGCTCGCGATCGACGCGCTCGTCGCGCTCCAGCCGCTCCTGCCGGAGGACGCGCGCCGCGACGTGCAGCAGGTCGTGGCAAACCTGCAGCTCACGTACGCAGATCTCACGCTTGCCCACCGGCAGGCGACGCGAGAAGAATCGGAGCATGCCCCACAAGCGCCGCAAGACGAAGACGGGCCAGCCGAGCGGTCACCCGACGCCGGAACGGCCGAATAGCAAGCTCGCGCACGTGATCAAGACGCCGCCGAAGCTGCCGAGGCTCCCCGGCCACGGCATGCGCTGAGGGCGGTCGCGCCGCCTCCTCGTAACACAATCCGGCCGCCGCGTATGGTAGAAACAGGCCCGCGCCGAGGAATCTCGGCGCTGACTTTGTAACGCGCCGTTTCGACGAGGGAGAGCCTCACCGATGAGCTGGTTCATGCATCACGCAGTGCTGTTCGCGCTCCTCTGCGCGGGCGCAGCGGTTCTCTACGGGCTCGGGCTGACGCGCTGGCTGATGGGCCGGCCGGCGGGCACCGAGCGCATGCAGGAGATCGCCCGTGCCGTCCAGGAGGGCGCCGCGGCCTACCTGCGCCGGCAGTACACGACGATCGCCATCGTCGCGATCGTCCCGTTCCTCCTGCTCGGCTTCTACAACAAGCTCGGCTGGGGGGCGGCCGTCGGCTTCCTGATCGGCGCGACGTTCTCCGCGGCCGCGGGCTTCATCGGCATGAACGTCGCCGTGCGCTCGAACGTCCGCACCGCCGAGGCGGCTCGCAGCGGACTGCCCGCCGCGCTGAACGTCGCCTTCCGCGCCGGTGCCGTGACGGGCCTGCTCGTCGTCGGTCTCGGCCTGCTCGGCGTCGCCGGCTACTACTGGGCGCTCACCGGCTGGCTCAACCACACGCCGCACTCGGCGATCAAGGACCTCGTCGGGCTCGCGTTCGGCGGTTCGCTGATCTCGGTCTTCGCCCGGCTCGGCGGCGGCATCTACACGAAGGCCGCCGACGTCGGCGCGGACCTCGTCGGGAAAATCGAGGCGGGCATCCCGGAGGACGACCCGCGCAACCCCGCCGTGATCGCGGACAACGTCGGCGACAACGTCGGCGACTGCGCCGGCATGGCGGCCGACCTGTTCGAGACGTACGCGGTCACCGCGGTCGCCGTGATGCTGCTCGGCGTCACCGGCGCCGCCTACGCGCAGGGCAAGCACCTGTGGCTCCTGCCGCTCGCGATCGGCGGCGTCTCGATCATCGCCTCGATCATCGGCGTCCAGTTCGCGCGCGTGCGCGAGGGCGGGAACGTGATGAACGCGCTCTACCGCGCGGTGCTCGTCGCGACGGTCATCTCGGGGCTGATCTTCATCCCGGTCGTGAGGGCGTTCTGCACGAGCGGCACCTTCTCGTTCTGGCACCTCTACGGCGCGTCGCTGATCGGGCTCGCGATCACGGCGCTCCTCGTCGGGATCACGGAGTACTACACGGGCACGCGCTGGAACCCGGTCAAGAAGATCTCCGCCGCGTCCCAGACGGGCCACGCGACGAACATCATCGAGGGCCTCGCCGTCGGCATGCAGGCGACCGCCGCCCCCGTGATCGTGATCGCTGCGGGCATCCTGGTCGCGAACCACCTGGCCGGGCTGTTCGGCATCGCGATCGCCGTGATGGCGCAGCTCTCGATGACCGGCCTGATCGTCGCGCTCGACGCCTACGGCCCGGTCACCGACAACGCCGGCGGAATCGCGGAGATGGCCGACCTGCCCGCCGAGGTCCGCGCCATCACCGATCCGCTCGACGCCGTCGGCAACACCACGAAGGCCGTCACGAAGGGGTACGCGATCGGCTCGGCCGCGCTCGCCGCGCTCGTCCTCTTCGGCTCCTACTCCGACGGCCTGCACACGCAGTCGTCGGTCGGGTCGGCGCTGCACACGCTCACCTTCCAGCTCAACGACGCGTGGGTGATCGCGGGCCTCTTCATCGGCGGCCTGATGCCGTTCCTGTTCGCGTCGCTCGCGATGCAGGCCGTCGGCCGCGTGGGCGGCGAGGTCGTGCAGGAGGTGCGCCGCCAGTTCGCCGAGAACCCGGGGATCATGGCCGGGACGTCACGGCCCGAATACGGCCGCGCGATCGACATCGTCACGAAGTCCGCGATCCGGAGCATGCTGCTGCCGGCGCTCGTGCCGATCGCGTTCCCGATCATCGTGGGCGTGATCAACGTGCGGATGCTCGGCGGCCTCCTGATCGGGACGATCGTCACGGGCCTCTTCCTCGCGATCGCGATGACCTCGGGCGGCGGCGCCTGGGACAACGCGAAGAAGCTGATCGAGGACGGCCTCTACGGCGGCAAGGGCTCGTCGGCGCACGCCGCCGCGGTCACCGGCGACACGGTCGGCGACCCGTACAAGGACACCGCGGGCCCGGCGATCAACCCGATGATCAAGATCACGAACATCGTCGCGATCCTGATCATCCCCTTGCTCATCTCGATCCACGGCTGAGTTGGCTTGCGCGGGCCGCCGAGAGGCGGCCCGCGCTGTTCCCTTCGCACCGCTTCGCGCCGCGCGCGCTGCGCGCGGGCGGCGCTGTGCTGTCCTGCTCGGGAACCGCTGGCGACGGATGGTCGCGTGCCGCGGCTGCGCATGTCGGCCGCGGCCTACGAGCGGAGTACGGTTCAAGACGTGAAGCGGTGGCTGCCAGCATTGGCGAGCGTCGCCTCGCTCGCGGTCGTCACCGGAGCGATCGAGCTGCTGAAGCCGCACATCCCGGTGCTCAGCCTCGCGGTGCTCTACCTGCTCGCGATCCTGCCCGTCGCCGTGTTCTGGGGAGTCGTCTACGCGGTCGCCGTCGCCGTGGCGAGCATGCTCGCCTTCAACTTCTTCTTTCTGCCGCCGCTCTACACGCTCACGATTCGGGACTCGCGGAACTGGTTCGCGCTGCTCGTCTTCCTCGTCACGGCCGTCGTCGTCAGCCAGCTTGCCGCGCGCTCGCGGCGGCAGGCGCAGGAGTCGGCGCTGCTCGCACGCGTGGCGACGACGCTGCTCGAGCACGGCAGCGTCAGTGCCGAGCTCGACCGGATCGCCGCCGAGGCGGCCGCGGCGCTGCAGGCGGACCGCGCGACGATCGAGCTCGGTCCGCCCGAGGTCCGGATCCACCTGGAGGGCGAGCACCGCGCCGGGGCAGGCTCGCGCCGGCGGCTGCTGCCGCCGCTCCGGTCGTTGCTCGGCATCGCCGTCGACCGCGAACGGCTGGCGCGCGAGGCGCTCGAGGCGGAGGCGCTGCGCCGCAGCGACACGATGAAGACCGCGCTCCTGCGCGCCGTCAGCCACGATCTCCGCTCGCCGCTGATGGCGATCCTCACCTCGGCCGGCGCGCTCGCGCACGGCGAGCTCGCGCTCCAGCCGTCCGACCGCCGGGAGCTGTCGGAGACGATCCTCACCGAGGCGGAACGGCTCGACCGTCTGGTCGGAAACCTGCTCGACCTCTCGCGCCTCCAGGCCGGCGCAGCCTTGCCGGAAGCCGCCGACTGGGCCGTGGAGGACGTCGTGCTCGAGGCCCTCGCCGCCGTCGAGGCGGCCGGACGCGTCGAGGTCTCACTGCCCGAGGACGCCTCGCCGCTCGTCCACGCCGACCCGCACCAGACCGAGCGCGCCGTCGCGAACCTCGTCGAGAACGCGCTCCGCTACTCGCCCGCCGACGAGCGCGTCCGCGTGCAGGTCCGCGCCACGGCGAGCGAGGTGCTCGTGCGCGTCGTCGACCGCGGCCCCGGCGTCCCGCCCGGTGAGGCCGATCGGATCTTCGAGCCGTTCCAGCGCGGCTCCCGCGCGGGCGATGTTCGCGGCGCCGGGCTCGGCCTGGCGATCGCGCGCGGGTTCGTGGAGGCGAACGGCGGCCGGATCTGGGTCGAGTCGCGCGAGGGCCAGGGCGCGACGTTCGTGCTCGCGCTCCCGCTCGCGCACATCCCCACGGAGGTCTTGACGTGAGCGGCCCGCGCGTGCTCGTCGTCGACGACGAGCGGCAGATCCTGCGCGCGCTGCAGACGAGCCTGCGCGGCGCCGGCTACGAGGTCGAGACGGCCGAGACGGCGGCGACCGCGCTCGCCGCCGCAGCGATGCGCCCGCCCGAGGCCGTGATCCTCGACCTCGTCCTCCCGGACGGGACCGGCACCGACGTCTGCCGCGAGCTGCGCACGTGGAGCTCCGCGCCGGTGATCGTCCTCTCGGCGGTCGGCGAGGAGAGGGAGAAGGTGGCCGCGCTCGACGCGGGCGCCGACGACTACGTGACGAAGCCGGTCGGCATCGACGAGCTCCTGGCGCGGCTGCGTGCCGTCCTGCGGCGGAAGGCGCCGACCGGGGAGCCCGTCGTCAGCGTCGGCGAGCTCGTCGTCGATCTCGAGAAACGGGCGGTGACGATGGCCGGCGAGCCGGTCCACCTGACGCCGCACCAGTTCGACCTGCTCCGCGTCTTCGCCCTCAACGTCGGCAAGCTGCTCACCCAGCGGCAGCTGCTCCAGGAGGTGTGGGGGCCGGGCTACGCGGACGCCGCGAACCTCCTCCAGGTGAACGTCTCGCAGCTGCGTCGCAAGCTCGAGCCCGACCGCGGGCACCCGCGCTACCTGGTCACGGAGCCAGGCTCCGGCTACCGGCTCGTCCAGCCCGCCTAGCGCCTTCAGGAAATCGTCAGCCCGCGGGCGGCGATCCACAGCTTCCGTTCAGCGGCCCCGTCATACCGTCGCAGGGCATGTTGGGGGAGAGAGGGCACGAGCTCCATGCGCTGCGTCGCGGTGAGACCGCCGTGCTTCTCCGTATCCGAACGACCCTGGAGGCCACCTGATGTTCGACGTCGGGATGATCGCGATCTTCGCGGCGTGCTTCGCCGTCGTCGTCGCGATCCTGTACTCGCTGGAGAAGGTCTGATGTCGGCCGCCGACGCGTTCGGCCTCGCCGTCTCGCTCGCCGTGCTCGGCTACCTCGTCTACGCGCTCTTCCGTGGGGAGCGCTTCTGATGCTGCCCTCCGGGATCGGCCAGATCGTCCTCTACAGCGTCGTCCTGATCGCGCTGGCGCTGCCGCTCGGGCGCTACATGGCATGGATCTACACGCGCGAGCGCGACGACGTCGTCGAGCGCGGCCTCTTCCGCCTCTTCGGCCGCGGCAGCGGCGACGAGCAGGGCTGGAAGCAGTACGGCGGGACCGTCGTCGCCTTCAGTGGGCTCTTCATCCTCGTGGTCTACGGGATCCAGCGGCTCCAGCACCACCTGCCGCTCAACCCGGACCACCTCGCCGCCGTGCAGCCGCACATCGCGCTGAACACGGCTGCCAGCTTCATCACGAACACGAACTGGCAGTACTACGGCGGCGAGTACACGATGTCGTACCTGACCCAGATGGCGGATCTGGCGGTGCAGAACTTCGTCTCCGCCGCCGTCGGCATGGCGGTGCTCGCCGCCGTCGTCCGCGGCATCGCGCGCCGTTCGTCGGGAACGCTCGGCAACTTCTGGCGTGACCTCTACCGCTCGCTCGTCTACATCCTGCTGCCGCTCGCGGCGATCGTGACCGTGATCCTGATCACGCAGGGCGTGCCGCAGACGTTCCACGCGCACGCGACCGCGCACACGCTCCAGGGCGCGACGCAGACGATCGCACGCGGGCCGGCCGCCTCGCAGATCGCGATCAAGCAGCTCGGCACGAACGGCGGCGGCTACTACAACTCGAATTCCGGCGTGCCCTTCGAGAACCCGACCGGGCTATCGAACTTCGTCGAGATGCTCTCGATCCTGCTCATCCCGGCCGCGCAGGTGTTCATGTTCGGCTGGATGGTCGTCGCGCGCCGGCACGCCTGGATGGTGTTCGCGGCGATGTTCGCGGTCTTCGCGCTCGGCGTCGCGGTCAACCTGCCCGCCGAGCAGCACGGCTCGCAGGTGCTGCGCAACTCGGGCGTGAACATCACGATGGGCCACGGCCAATCGGGCGGGAACATGCAGGACAAGGAAGTGCGCTTCGGGCAGGCGGACACCGCGACCTGGACGGTCGCCACCAGCGACGCCTCCAACGGCTCGGTGAACGGCGGCTTCGATGCGCAGACTCCGGTGGGCGGTGCCGTCCCGCTCGTCAACCTCTTCCTCGGCGAGGTGATCTTCGGCGGTGTCGGCTCCGGCCTCTACGGGATGTTCTTCTACATCCTGATCGCCGTCTTCGTCGCCGGGCTGATGGTGGGCCGGACGCCCGAATGGCTGGGGAAGAAGATCGAGGCGAGAGAGATGAAACTCGCCGCGCTCGGGGCGCTCTTCGTCCCGACGATGGTGCTGGCGATGACTGCGGTCGCGATCCTGACCAAGTCGGGGCTCGCCTCGGTCTACAACCACGGCGTCCACGGCTTCACCGAGACGCTGTACGCCTACGACTCGCAGTCGAACAACAACGGCAGCGCGTTCGCCGGCTACGGCGCGACGAGCTTCTCCGCCTCGTTCGGCACGGTGGCTCTGATCTTTGGCCGCTTCGTGCCGCTGCTCGCGGCGCTCGCGCTCGGCGGGTCGCTCGCGAAGAAGAAGATCGTGCCGGCCTCGGCGGGCACGTTCCGCACCGACGGCGGGACGTTCGTCGTCCTCCTCGTCGGCGTGATCGCGCTCACCGCCGGACTGATGATCCTGCCGGCCCTGACCCTCGGGCCGATCGTGGAAGGGCTGATGCACTGATGAGAACCGTCGTTCGCTCGCTCGTCGTGATCGTCGCGACGACCCTCGTCTTCGGGTTCGCCTATCCGGCGATCATGACCGGCTTCGCGTCGGTCGCCTTCCCCGGGAAGTCGACCGGGAGCCTGATCCACGACAAGAACGGCCGGACCGTCGGCTCGCGGCTTGCCGCCCAGGCGTTCACGTGGCCGCGGTACTTCCACGAGCGGCCGTCGGCGACCGTCCCGGCGTACAACGCCGGCGCGACCACCTTCGACAACCTCGGCCCGACGAGCCCCGACCTGGCGACGTTCGTCCACGACCAGGCCGCGGCGATCCTGAAGCTCGAGCAGCCCTACAACCCGGGGCTGACGATCCACGACATCCCGGTCGACGCCGTCACGACCTCGGCGTCCGGCATCGACCCGGATATCTCGCCCGCCTATGCGCAGCTGCAGGCGCGGCGCGTCGCCGCCATCCGGCACCTGCCCCTCGCGACCGTCCAGACGCTGATCAAGCGGAACACGGACGCGCGAAGCCTCGGCTTCCTCGGCGAGCCGGGCGTCAACGTGCTCGAGCTCAACGTTGCCCTCGACAAGCTGGGAGGAAAGTAGATGTCGGTCACCGCCGCGGAGCCCACGGCAGCGAGAAGGCGCACGGGCGTCTTCTCCCGCGACCTCGTGGTCGCCGCCATCGCGGGCTCGTTCCCGAAGCTCGACCCACGGCTGCAGCTCAAGAACCCGGTGATGTTCATCGTCGAGCTCGGGTCGGTGATCACCACGGTGATCTTCGCCAAGGATCTGGTGCAGGGGCACCACGGCCAGCTCTGGTTCGTTGGCGTGATCGCCGTCTGGCTCTGGCTCACCGTGCTCTTCGCCAACTTCGCCGAGGCGATCGCCGAAGGGCGCGGCAAGGCGCAGGCGAATGCGCTCCGCGCGACGCGCACGACCACCACCGCCCGGCTGCGCGACGGCGGGGAGGTGGCGGCGGCCGAGCTTCAGAGGGGCGACATCGTCGTCGTCGAGGCGGGCCTGGTCATCCCCGCCGACGGCGAGGTGATCGAAGGCGTCGGGTCGGTGGACGAGTCGGCGATCACCGGCGAGTCCGCGCCCGTCATCCGCGAGGCCGGCGGCGACCGCTCTGCGGTGACCGGCGGCACGAAGCTCCTCTCCGACCGGCTCGTGATCGAGGTCACGCAGGAGCCGGGGAGGTCGTTCCTCGACCGGATGATCGCGCTCGTCGAGGGCGCCGAGCGGCGGAAGACGCCGAACGAGATCGCCCTCAACATCCTGCTCGCAGGGCTGACGATCACCTTCGTCGCGGCCGTCGTCACGCTGCGGCCGTTCGCGCTCTACGCCGGCACTCCGACCTCGCAGACCGTCCTGATCGCGCTGCTCGTCGCACTGATCCCGACCACGATCGGCGCGCTGCTCTCCGCGATCGGGATCGCCGGGATGGACCGGCTCGTGCAGCGCAACGTGCTCGCGATGTCCGGCCGCGCGGTCGAGGCCTCCGGCGACGTCGACGTGCTGCTGCTCGACAAGACCGGCACGATCACGCTCGGCAACCGGCAGGCGGCGGAGTTCATCCCGGCGCCCGGCGTCGAGGAGCGCGAGCTGGCGGAGGTCGCGCAGCTGGCCTCGCTCGCCGACGAGACGCCGGAAGGCCGCTCGATCGTCGTGCTCGCGAAGGAGCGCTTCAACGTGCGCGAGCGCGAGCTCGGCGAGCACGAGTTCATCCCGTTCTCGGCCACGACGCGCATGAGCGGCGTGAACATGAACGGGACGATGATCCGCAAGGGCGCCGCCGACTCGGTCAAGGCGTTCATCGTCGAGAACGGCGGGCGCGCACCCGCCGAGATCGACGCAGCCGTCCAGCGCGTCGCCGAGCAGGGCGGCACGCCGCTCGTCGTCGCGCGCGACAACTTCGCGCTCGGCGTCGTCCACCTCAAGGACATCGTCAAGGGCGGCATGCGCGAGCGCTTCGACGAGCTCCGCCGCATGGGCATCCGCACAGTGATGATCACCGGCGACAACCGCGTCACCGCGGCGGTGATCGCGCAGGAGGCCGGCGTCGACGACTTCCTCGCGGAGGCGACGCCCGAGGCGAAGCTCGCGCTGATCAAGGAGGAGCAGGCGCGGGGCCGCATGGTCGCGATGACCGGAGACGGGACGAATGACGCGCCTGCGCTCGCGCAGTCCGACGTCGGCGTGGCCATGAACACCGGCACGACCGCCGCGAAGGAGGCCGGGAACATGGTCGACCTCGACTCGAACCCGACGAAGCTGATCGAGATCGTCGAGGTCGGCAAGCAGCTCCTGATCACGCGCGGCGCGCTGACGACGTTCTCGATCGCGAACGACGTGACCAAGTACTTCGCGATCCTGCCCGCGATGTTCGCCTTCACCTACGCGTCGAAAGCAGGCACACGCGGACCGCTGAACTCGCTCAA
>Ga0265338_10006418_pt1 | contig 14994 bp, 11 predicted proteins | sample 42126metaG_FD_193579 | JGI IMG/M metagenome (GOLD analysis project Ga0265338, IMG submission 193579) | Rhizosphere microbial communities from Carex aquatilis grown in University of Washington, Seatle, WA, United States - 4-21-26 metaG | ecosystem: Host-associated > Plants > Roots > Rhizosphere... | reverse complement strand
CTTTCTGACTAGCCAATGCCACTGCTGGAGCAGCGCGATCCAATCGCCTGGCAAGGCAGGGCGGAGAACAGACCGTATACGCAGGTAGAGACTGGTGGATCGAGGCAAACTGCTTCAGACGCAGGCATGGTTCTAGAACTCGCAGCAACGATTGCAACCAGTCCGCGCGGGCTGATTATCGTTGGACCTCAGACTGATGCTGGATTGTGTACTCCTTTGCTCCAACTGGCCCGGAAAACTGGTTATCCTATCCTTGCTGATCCGCTCTCGCAAATGCGTGGAGTGAACAATGACCACGATGCAATCATCTCCAGTTACGATGCATTCCTGCGCACTGAACATATACTTACTCGCTATAAACCACAGCTAGTCCTGCGTTTCGGAAGCATGCCAACCTCCAAACCGGTATTACTCTACTTAAAACGCTATGCCTCAAGCTGTCAGCAAATAATCATCGATCCACAACAGGGCTGGGATGAGCCAACGCAGCTTGCCGAGCAAATCTTTTATGCCGAGGTTCCAACGTTTATCCAGGAGCTTATGCATACGCTGGACCACCTGGAAAGCTCAGATAGTACAAAGGCCCTGCGTCCTCTCAATGCACAGCGGGAGCGTCTATCCTGGACCGCAGCCTGGCAGAAAATGGAACGAACCACGCGCCTGGCGCTTTCCACAACCATCGCTGATTTTCCAGAACTGTTTGAGGGTCGCGTCTTCACTGAACTGGCAGCGCTACTGCCAGCGGGAGCGCTGTTGTATGCAGGCAATAGCATGCCCATTCGCGATATGGATACGTTCTTCTGGCCTCAGACGAACGCATTGCGTTGCCTGGGCAATCGCGGCGCCAATGGCATCGACGGCGTTATTTCCAGCGCCCTGGGAGCCAGTGCCGCTGGTGGTTCCGGCACACAGGCTGTGCTGGTCATCGGCGACCTCTCATTCTTCCACGACCAGAACGGTCTGCTCGCGGCCCGGCTTCACAAACTGAATCTGACGATCGTACTGGTCAATAACGATGGCGGTGGGATTTTCTCATTCCTGCCCCAGGCGGCCTACCCGGAACATTTCGAGCAGCTTTTTGGCACACCCACGGGCCTGGATTTTTGCCCGGTTGTCGAAATGTACGGCGGCACTTATGAACGCGCCACTGACTGGGCAACCTTTCGTCGTGCCATCACCCACAACCTGGCGGCTGGTGGACTGCACGTGGTCGAGGTCCCAACCGAACGAGCCAGCAATGTCACAATGCATCGTCAACTCTGGCAGGTTGTAGAACACGCGCTGCAAGAGACAGATTTGCCGACCGGGGACGAGGCGTAAGATGAAAAGCCAGCGCCTCACTGTCAACGGGATCACGATGGGCATAACAATCTACGGGGAGCCACGGGAACACCAGCCAATCCTGGTACTTTTGCATGGTTTTACTGGTTGTAGCCTCAACTGGGCGCAATTGTGTGTACAATTAAAGACGCCTGAACGCTGTCTGATCGCGCTTGATATGCTGGGTCATGGCCAATCTGACGCTCCCACCGATCCAGCGCGTTACAGCATCGAACATTGTCAGGACGATATTCTTGCTGCCCTGGAAATGTCAGGTGTACAGGCAGGTCAGGCGGTGTTGATCGGGTATTCTATGGGGGGACGCATTGCGCTCTATACGGCCTTTTCGCGCTTCTTTCGCGGACTGATCCTTGAGAGTGCTTCGCCGGGACTGAGTGATCCGACCGAACGGGCACAGCGCCAGCAGAGCGATAATGCGCTGGCTGAACGTATTGAACATGAAGGGATAGAAAAGTTTCTTGCCTTCTGGGAGAAGCTACCACTCTTTGCCAGCCAGGCCATGCTTCCCCCGGAAACTCAGGCCGCGCTCCATGCGCAACGTCTCAACAATCGTCCGATGGGCCTGGCCAACAGCTTGCGCGGCGTTGGCACAGGAATGCAGCCAGCTTTACATCAACGGTTGGGAAAGCTCAATCTGCCCATCCTGCTCCTGGCTGGCGAACTTGATGGCAAGTTCAGCCAGATAGCCCGACAGATGGCCCGACAGCTTCCACAGGCGCGCCTGTACATCGTGCCAGCCTCCGGCCACACCGTTCACCTTGAGCAACCAGACGTATTTGCCAGGCAGATCCATGAATTCTGTCAGGCCGTATGCTAGTAGCAAGAGAAGTAGAGAAAAGCGTGCTTTTTGAGCACATAATACGAAGTACATACGAAGGAGCACAACCATGCCAGTTACCTGGGAAACCGTACACGAGTACAATGATATTGTCTTTGAAAAAGCCGAGGGGATTAGCAAAATCACCATCAACCGGCCAGAGGTTCGCAATGCCTTTCGCCCACAGACGCTCTCCGAGCTGATAGACGCCTTTGAGCGTTCCCGCGAAGATCCAGAAATCGGCGTGGTCATTCTGACCGGAGCGGGCGACAAAGCCTTCTGTTCCGGTGGCGACCAGCGCATACGTGGCGAAGGTGGCTATGTCGGTGACGATGGTGTGCCACGCCTGAACGCGCTCGATCTCCAACGCGTGATCAAATATCTGCCCAAACCCGTCATCGCTATGGTTGCTGGATATGCTATCGGTGGTGGCCATGTTTTGCACCTGCTCTGCGACCTGACCATCGCCGCCGATAACGCACGCTTTGGCCAGACAGGTCCCAGAGTCGGCAGCTTCGACGCCGGCTGGGGTGCCACCTATATGGCCCGTGTCGTTGGCCATAAAAAAGCACGCGAAATCTGGTATCTCTGTCGGCAGTACGATGCTCAGGAAGCCCTGGATATGGGCCTGGTCAATACAGTCGTGCCGTTAGAGGAACTGGAAGAGACCACGCTTCAATGGTGCAGAGAAATCCTGGAGAAGAGTCCGATCGCGCTTCGTTTCCTGAAAGCCGCCTTCAATGCTGATACTGATGGTCTGGCAGGTATTCAACAACTGGCTGGCGATGCCACCATGCTTTACTATATGACAGAAGAGGGTAAAGAGGGCAAAAATGCCTTCCTGGAGAAACGCAAACCTGATTTCTCCAAATTCCCGCGCCTGCCATAATAGCATCGAAAAAGCGGAGATGCAAGGGGCAGCAGCCCCTTGACCGGGGTCCGGGGCTGTGCCCCGATTCTTCTTTTTTCTCTCGCCGCCAAAGGCGGCCTTGCATATGAGGGTAAGCCGAACACCAGAGCGAAAACAATATGGCAACAACACTGAACAAACTGAAGTGGTATCCCTATAAGATCCCTTTTCGCGACGCCTTTCTGACGGCTCACGGCACGCTCCAGCAGCGAACTGGCGCGCTTGTGGTTGGAGAGACTGACGCCGGGATTACAGGCTATGGGGAGATCGCGCCACTTCCTGAGTTCAGCGGGACCTGCCTGGCTGATACCCTCCATCTGCTGCCAGAACTGGCTAGAGAGTTGGAGGGAAAGAGCCTGGTTGCTATCCTGCGCTGGCTGGAGAGTCAGAACCAGGATGCTCAGTTGCCAGCACCTCTGCTTGCTGGCCTGGAAACCGCGCTCCTGGATGCTATAGGCCAGGCCAGGGGCGAGAACATTGCGACGTTGCTGGGCAACACGTATCCCTCTGAGCAGACCACCCTGACGGCAGGTATGCTGCCAACCAGTATTCCAGTGAACGCGGTCATCAGCGGCGCGACGACCGCGATTGCCGTAGAGAGAGCCTGCGCGGCTATTGCAGCAGGCTTTTCCTGTCTAAAACTGAAAATTACCGAGGCATCGCAGGAGATGATTGAGCGCGTGGCAACGATTCGCGCCGCTATCGGGTCTGAACCACGTTTACGCCTGGATGCCAATGAAGGCTGGAGTCTGAAGCAGGCTCAGTTTATGCTGACTCGTTGCTCAGCTTATACTATTGAATACGTTGAACAACCACTGCCTGCTGATGATCTTGCCGGTATGGCCAGTTTGCGCCGCACCTCCCCTGTTCCACTGGCTGTTGACGAAGCATTGAGCAACATGGCCAGCGCGCGACGTGTTTTGCGGGCAGAGGCGTCTGATATATTCATCCTGAAACCGCAACTGCTCGGCGGCCTGTACGCGTCCCGTCAGATCATCCAGGAAGCCAGCAAACAGGGCATAGCCTGCGTCATCACCAGTACTCTGGAGGCTGGTATTGGCGTTACAGCCGCTCTGCACCTGGCGGCAGCGTCGCCCGAAATATCCCTGGCCTGTGGACTGGCCACGCTCGATTTGTTAGCCGACGATCTATTACAGGATGGTCTCTCCATCAGCCAGGGCCGCATAGCTGTGCCTGCCGGCCCTGGTCTGGGCGTGCAATTGGACTATGCAGCGCTACAACGCTACAGCTAGAAAGAGTTCTATGGATATCGAACCTGCCACTCCAACCCTGTTGCCAGACTGGCTGACGCGCTGCGCCGAGAACGCGCCCGACCACCTGGCTATTCAATGCGGCTCTACCTGCTGGAGCTTTGCGCAACTCGCAGACCAGTCCAGGCACATCGCTCAACAACTGACAGCGCTCGGCATCGGCGAAAACAGCCGGGTTGCTCTGCTCGCCCCGAATGGCCTGGCCTATGTAGCCTTTGTCCACGCACTTACTCGCCTGGGCGCAATCCTGGTACCGCTGAATATTCGTCTGACGCAGGCGGAACTGCGCTGGCAGCTCAGCGATGTACGCGCAACGCTCCTGGTCAGCGAAAGTAGTCTGCTGGAACGCGCACGCGAGATCAGCACAAACCTGCCTGACCTGCCGCTGGTCACCTTACAAAGCCTTCATCCTTTCTCTAACATAACAGAAGTCTCCTTGCTGGCGGCGGACGGATTAGCTTCCGTGAGCAGGACATTCAATCCACGCTCACAAATCGACCTGGCTGCCACACAGGTCATTATGTACACATCCGGCACAACAGGTCATCCCAAAGGCGTCCTGATTACCTATGGCATGCAGTGGTGGAACGCGATTGGCTCAGCCCTGAACCTGGGCCATCAGCCCGATGATCGCTGGCTGGCCTGTCTCCCGCTCTTCCATATCGGCGGCCTCTCGATTCTGATGCGTAGCGTGATTTACGGCATCAGCGTGATACTGCATGAAAAATTCGATGAGCTTGTCATCAACCAGTCCCTGCGCGAAGATGGAGTAACTATTATTTCCGTAGTTGCGGTTATGTTACAGCGCATGCTGAACGCGCTGGCCAGCGAAGGAGCAGGAGCACACTATCCCGCCGCGCTGCGCTGTGTACTGCTGGGTGGAGGTCCCGCGCCACGACCGTTGCTGGAACAATGCGCCAGTCTCGCGCTCCCGGTGGCACAGACCTATGGCATGACCGAAACTTGCTCGCAGGCTGTCACACTTTCACCAGTCGATGCCCTGCGCAAACTTGGCTCCGCTGGCCGTCCGCTCCTCCCGGTCCAGATCCAGATCATGCAAGACGAGCAGCCCTTGCCAGCCAGCGCTGCCGGGGTAATTTATCTCAAAGGTCCTACCATCACCCCAGGCTACGCGGACCGGCCAGCAATCACAGCCGAAGCCTTCACGCATGGCTGGTTTTGCACCGGCGACCTGGGCTACCTGGATACAGACGGCTACCTCTATGTGCTGGACCGACGCTCCGACCTGATTATTTCAGGTGGAGAAAATGTCTACCCCGCTGAAATCGAAAGCGCGCTGCTGGCCCATCCCGCAGTAATCGAGGCCGGAGTCTGTGGAGAGAACGATCCCGCGTGGGGACAGGTACCAATCGCCTTTGTCACATTGCATTCCACCAGCACGGTCACAGAGACAGAGATCCTTGCATACATCCAACAACACCTGGCCCGTTATAAAATACCACGCAAGCTCTATGTTGTCGCTGAATTGCCGCGCAATTCGTCCGGGAAACTGCTCCGTCGAGAATTGCACACGTTAATCAAGGATCACTGAGAGTGAAAAGCTAGCAGAAGAAGCTGCTGAGCAAAACCAGTGGCTACGTTTCCTGCCCAGCAGCTTCTTCCGTAGCACCGGAAAATTGCTCCTGATGACTCTGACGATAGTAAAGCCAGAAAGAGATCATTACGCTCTGAATCAGCCCAGCAACTGGCGCGGCCAGGATTGCACCCAGGGGACCAAATAACTCACCGCCAGCAGTCAGAGCCAGCAAGGAAACAATAGGATGTAGCCCAACAGCCTTCCCAACAATGCGTGGAGCAAGAATGTAGCCCTCAAAAATGTGCAATAGCACAAAATAGATCAGAGCCAGTACAAAGATCAGCCAGCCCTGTGTCAGAGCCAGCACACAACAGATCACGCCTGAAGTAATTGTACCGAGCACCGGAATAAATTCGAGAAAGCCTCCCAGGGTCCCCAGCAGAACAGCGTACGGTACATGCAGGATAAACATACCGATGCCGACCAGAAAACCCACAATCACGCATAGGACAAACTGACCGCGCACATACCCACCAACCACGCGGCGCAATATATCCAGCAAAACACTTGTACTGCTCCGCCAGGACAGAGGAGCATTCAGGCGTATCCAGGCGATGGCCCGCTCCCCATCAACCAGCAAGTAGATACTGATAACCGCCGTCAGCAACACATTGACCAGTGCCCCGGCCACGCCAGTCACCAGCGGCACCACATCTTTCGCCAGGTTGCCCGCCGTACTGGTCAGTTGATCGGCTACAGATTTGCTCAACGAAGTAATCTGATCCTGAGAAATGCCAACGCGACGCAACACCTGCACAATGGGCGAAGGCGCGCCAGTGCCAGACGCGAAATAAGCACCAACCCTGGCAGCCAGGGAAGCGACCTGGGCAATACTCGTAATAATCAGCAGATAAAAGAGGAAAGCAATCAGTCCCAGAATAATTAAATAGACAATCAAAATCGCCAGGGGACGCGGCATGATCAGATGCAGAAAGCTCACCAGCGGCACAACGGCATAGGCAATGAGCGCGGCCAGCACCAGAATAACCAGCGAAGTCGTCACATAGCCGAGCGCGTTAAAGATCACAATGATCAGCGCCAGCCAGGCCAGAAAGGCCAGCGAAACAATTAAGCGTCTGGACCAGCGTGCCGTACTGGCAAGAGTACTCTGCTCCGGGGTCTCTGGTTGTGGAACGGAAAACATAACAGCCTGCGCCTCCTCCTAAGCAGTATAGCGCGCAGGCAAAGATGAGCAATAGAGGAGGAAATGGGGGTCACATTAGAGTTATGTCACCTGAAAATTGAGCGAAAACTCCTGCCTGCCATTGTAGTAAATTATCCAGGTATAGGAACCTGCCCCGACGCCGACACTGTTATAATACACATTGTGGCTAGAATCGCTGATGCCTGTCTCTATACCGCTTTCACTGCTCCCACCATTAATCCCCGACGCCTGAAATGCATCGGTCACCACACCTGGATATGATCCCGGAGTAAGCTGACAGACCAGGTACACAGTAACTCCCGATGAGAAGTGGGTACCCGTGCCCTGGACCTCGCCACTGACAGTGCTGTAGTTAGTGCCCACTACACAACTCGTAATATTATGCGGCTGGTTTAAGATGACCGAGGCAGCAATACCCCCTCCGATCAGCACGACAAGCAGGGTGCTCAGAATAATCCAGGTTCTCGTAGTGAGCCGGGAACCCTTCCTGGATAGCTTGCGAGGCGGCGTTTCCGGGGTGCTGATATTTTTGGCAGCCACAATATCGCGCGGTCGTGGTGTATCTCGTATAACACTGCTTGCCTGTTCGGAAAGCGTTGCAACGACTGCACGCGGCGCTGGAAGACTCTGTTGCGCCAGTGGTACTGAAAGGGAAGGAGAAGTAGATTGCAAAGCCGGGCGGCTGGCAGCGATAAACGCATCGGCGAATGCCTGGATGCTACCAAAGCGTTCCTGTGGATTTTTCGTCAGAGCGGTGAGCGTCACCTGATCGACCGCCGAGGAAATGTCAGAAGCTCTCTGACCCAGGGACAGGGGCTTCGCGGCCAGATGTTGCGCAATGAGTTCACTCGAAGAGCCCCGGAAGGGTAAACTTCCAGTCAGCCACTGATAGACAGTCACAGCCAGCGCGTATTGATCGCTGGCCGGGCGAGGTTTTCCCTGAATCTGCTCAGGGGCCATATAAGCCATCGTCCCGATTGTGTCTTGCGTATGCATCGATGATGTTGAATGCGCAAGGGTAGCAATGCCGAAGTCAGTGATCAAAATCCGTCCCTGCGCGTTCAGGAGCATATTTTCTGGCTTCACATCGCGATGAATAAGTTTGCGATCATGAGCATATTGCAAAGCGCTGGCGATCTGTTGCACATAATCTACGACCTGGGCCAGGGGCACTCGTTCGCGGTAAGGATGTTGGCGGCGTAAAGAACCATTGGGAGCATATTCCAGCACCAGAAAGGGTACGCTCTGTTGCACATCGAAGTCCAGCACGCGAATAATATGTGGGTGTGTCAGTTGGGCGATCGTCTGGGCTTCGCGTTGAAAGTTGATAATATCATCACTTTCCAGGTGGCTATGGAGAATCTTGATCGCGGCGGGCATGCCCAGGCGTACATGTTCCCCCAGGTACACCTCTGCAAAACCTCCCTGACCAAGAAGTTGCACAAGTTGGTAGTTGCCCCACCGCTCCCCAATATGGGTTACCATCTACCGAGACCTCCTTGAGAAATTTCTTATTCATCAATTGCCCGAAGTGTATCCAGGCCAATAATAGCAGAAAGAGATAGGTGATTACAAGCAAGTAGAAGATCGTCCCAGGGCGTTTCAATGCAGAAGGTGAAGAGAGAAAAGTTGCGAGATAGTCAATAGTTAAATAGAATGTATCAAACTCTCCTTTGAAAAGCTTCTATACCATACCCCTACGCATGAACCATTCTGAGCGACAAGGCAGAATCTCACCTCTGACAAATGCGCAATCCTTGATGGAAAACCACATCATTTGATTTCGGGTATAGCACAACGTTCTAGTAAAGTGTGGCGTTCTGTTACAGCACTACCTTATCTTTCATGATTGGAATATAAGGGAGCTATAACACACTTTTACGATATTATATGTGGCAAACCAGTTTCCTATCATAAAGGAGGAATTTCAAGCCTCATGGTTCTAATCCGTTGTCCTGAATGCCAACAACATCCTGCCTACAAGGCTACCCTATACGATTTTAGCCAGAGGCAATTTCACAATAATCCTAATCTTTGCTTAGAAAACTGGTGTCTTAAGATTATCTCTTCTGGAGGTTACGACATATGAGACGCTTTTTGCATGGGCCTGCAATCTGCTTTGTAAGCATTATCGTGGTTCTTCTTGCTCTCACTTTTGCTCCCAATAGGAATACCAACCCGAACTGTTTATGCTGCCAGTGCGACAACGCCTACTATCAGCTTTGCATCGTCTACTTTACATCCTTATAGCGAAGCTACCCTCACTGCACAAAGCTTTGCTCCTGGTGAGACCGTCTCCGCATACGTTGTATCATATAATAATAACCCATCTGCCTCGCTTACTTGTGATGCCACGGGGACCTGTACCGGGCAACTTTCGCTGTATGGCATCGACCTGGCAGCCGGAACACATACACTCATTGCGACTGGAAATACCAGCGACCTTCAGGCACAAACCTCATTTACTCTGGTGCCCGGCATACAAGTTACTCCAAATCAAGGCGGCGTAGGAACCAGTCTCGAAGTAGATGGAGCCGCTTTTGCTGCGAACGAAACTGTAAATATCTACTGGGGCAGCCCTTCGACTGCAACGTTTGTAGGCAGCGCAACCTGTGGTCAATATGGTGGTTTTGCTTTTACCAACAAAGCTAATGGCGATCCCTTTATCGCAACAGGTGCTCCCGGACATTACAAGGTTACCGTTGTTCCTCAGAACGAAACATCTACCGTCTTTACTGCAACATTCCATATTCTTACCCCTAAAATTCAGGCACCAGCCAGCATCAAGTTTGGAAAACCGGATAATATCACAGTCAGCGGATTTGGAGCCAATGAAACTGTGGTCTTTAGCTGGAATGCCAACGGAGGCCAGGTTCTGGGAAATTCTCAGACAGATAGCATTGGTAGGGGAGTCGCCACTTTCGCTTATCCATCGGCCCCTTCAGGCTCCTATATTCTCACTGCAACAGGAGAAACAAGCGGGCTCACCACGACCGATACAGTGAACGTTGGAGCAGGCATTGATATAGGTCTTACCTCATATATCCTTCCAGGCGAAACCCTGACCATCAATGGAGGAGGCTTCGCTCCTGACCAGAGTGTTGGTGTTTACTTCCAGGCAAAGAAAAATGGCATAGTAAACATAACAACAGACGCGACAGGGGCATTTTCCGCATCGCTAACACTCCCATCGACCTATAGTTCTACAACCTCTTACCACATTCATGCCATCAGCGCAGACAGCACACTCCATGCGGAAGTACCTGTATCCTTCTCACCTCCAGACGCATACATAAATGTCGCAGCTCCCACACTTGGCCCGCTGGGGGCTGTGCTGGGTGATAACTTTGCTGTGAATGAAACTGTAAATATCTACTGGAATTATGGACAATCCAACCAGGTACAAGTAGGAACGGCCACGGTCGATAACAATGGCCATTTCTCTACTACGATTACACCCCCAGCGATCCGTACGGGAGCACAGTCATCATGGCAGCAGTTGGCCAGACAAGTCAACTTGTTGCCACAGAGTCAGTAACTCCTGAACCAGGCTTGCTCGTTCCAACCACCGCGACTGCTGGCTCTATAGTGCAAATCCAGGGCAGTAATTTCGGCCAGAATGAGACCATCACAATCCAACTCTTATTACCCAACGGTACGACACAAACAGTTGCAACACCCCAAAGCGATACCAATGGCGCCTTCGAAACGAGCTTTACTACCCCTCTTGTGCGATCAGTGATAGGTAGACAACTCACCGTGATTGCGACAGGAAATACCAGCGGAGCACTCCTTTCCGAACCATTCACCCCGGTGTCCGTGATACAAATCACTCCAAATACCGGAAGTTCTGGGACGACCATTACTCTGACTGGCCAGGGTTTTCTGCCATCTTCTTCAGTTCCTGTCATCTGGGATGATCCAAATACAGCCTCGACAATTTTTCTGGTGACAGTCACAACAGATAGCAACGGCCAGTTTACTCAAACGATAACTGTGCCTGACGGGTTGGTCAGCGGAGCAACTTACTATGTAGAAGCGTTAGCTTCCTACCTACAATATGTCAAAGTAGCTTTCACAGCACAATAAGAAAAGAACCTTGCAAAGTGGTATGGCATGCAATCCCGTGATGATTAAGTGCCATACCACTCTATGCACCCTCATTCAGACAGAACATTTCTGGCAGTTTTTTCTACTGTATCTCCTCCACTCTCGGCGGAAAAAACTGCCATTTCTCTGGTGCATCCAGCTTCTCCAGGGAAATGATGGGACCGTCGCAAAAGAAACTTGCCGAGTAGCATACAATACCCTAAAAAGGAAGTTATCTATGCAGGAAAAAGAACGTTTCTTTGCGTTTCTCCAACAATCGAGCGGCCTCGCAGAGTCACAGGCAGGACAACAGATATTCAGAGCGGCAGAAATTCAGTCTTTCATGTCCACAGCACGCGACACCGATGGAACGCTGCATGAGTTGGCGCCGCTCTTTGCCACGATTGATAGTTTTCGCGCCGGTGTCCTGGCCCTGATAGGCGGATCACTCGTTGAGCGCGGCGGGAATGCGAGCATTCTGGTTGAGACTATTCTGGAACTCATGCAAAGGCAGTTGCTCCTGGCCAAAGAGTACGCACAAAAGTCCGACACACTGGAGGCCGAAACATTGTTTCAGCTTCTGCCAGAGGCCACCCGCGCTCACTATGGTCTACCTTTTACCCTGCTGGCTGCTATGACAATGCTCTGTCGCGACAGGGAGGCACGCAAACGCTGGCAGTTGCGCCAGGATATGCTCGCGCTCATCGACGAACTGGAAGAGACATATGACACTCTTTCTTACATTAAAACGGTGCTGACATTGCTCGACGACCAGGAATTGCTCGTGCTTGATCCGCTGAACAAACGTGGTTTTCATGTTCGTATGGAGGGCATACAGGATCGGATGTACCACTGTTATGCCCTGCTCCAGCACGCAATTCTGGAACATACCGGTCCTGGCTACCTCGACGCTGAGCCTACCGATCCATTTGTAGTACGCTATGCCCGAAACCAGAACCTGGAGTCTGGAGACTATCAGAAGGCGCAGGACAGCAGTGATGAGCAACATTTCAGTTTTTCCTATCCATCCGCCCTGCGCCTGGACAATGAGGACTATTCGCTTGATCCCCTGGTTTTCTTTCCAGGTTCGGCGAGCTTTTTCGAGCTACCGGCAATCGATGGTATGCGCACCTTGCTCATTGGCAAAACGTTTATGCGTTTCCTGTGGACTCCTGCCAATATGTACCCGATCGTACACGAAGCGCTCACATCGCAGGTCGAGATTGTGCGTGAACTGGCAACCGTAGAAGTCGAAGATAAGCTCCAGCGCATCCTTCTGCCTCAGCGTCAGGAGTGAGAGCTTCTGCATGCTGGCATGCAACGCAGAACGGGAAGAGGGAGACCCTCTTCCCGTTCGCGATCTAACCACTTACCAGATCCAACCGCTTACCAGGCGGAGGGAGCTGGTGGGGGGACGACCGGGGGACGATCGTCGCAGGTGATCGTATTCGGCAGTTCCCACGGCGCGAGCCAGGGACCGGTGGTCCCACCTCCGGTATTGCCGCCAAGGTCGGTCACTGTGAACTCTGAGCCTGCCGGTGTGAAGTTGAAGGAGCCGCAGTTGTTGATGCCAACGGCACCCACATTGCGTGCGACAACGTTCTGGAACGTCGCGTTTCCGGCGGAACGCGCGCTCAGTACCGATGTACCCGTTCCGTCAACATGGATATTCGAGAAATGGACATTTGAGATGGAGTAGAGATCCTTTACCGAGTAGTCGGAAACGATCAGGATCGCATTGTACGTACTCTGCAGGAAGTTATCGCCTGTAACCTCGATATCCGCTGTAATAGAGCTTTGGAGCGCATAGATCCAGATCGCTCCAAGGCCGATCTTCCAGTTAAGCTCGAACGAACCGGACCGCACAGTCGTATTGTTTGTGAACTGGAGGTAGCCAGCGAACGGGGTCGCGTTGTCGCGCGCTCCCGCGTGCAGGCCGCTACCTTCACGCACGGGATCGGCAACGATGTTGTTCGACACGATGTTATTGTCACCACCATAGATGGCTATGCCGTTCGCAAGCACCGGGTTCTGCACCGTGTTATGGTCGAACACGTCGTTGGCGTCCTGTATGCCAGGCTGTCCGGTGACTGCCTCAGACCACATCGCAAGCGCATCATCGCCTGTATTGCGGATAAGTGAATTGACAACCTTCGAGTTTGTCACTCCCTGGTGGAAGTTGATGCCATCCGCAATTTGATCCATGATAACGGTGTTACTGATCGTTACGTTGTTCAGCGGGCCGTCAAGCCAGATGCCAACTTTTGTGTGCTGGATAAAGAGGCCATTGATCGTCGAGTTGTTCAGCGCTCCGCCGATACCGTTCACCTGATCGGTGTCGATGCGCTCTCGCACATCACCTTCGATCGCGAAGTTTGACAGGTGTACGTTGGAACTCCCTCCATCGGCTGCATCCTTGCCATAGAAACCGACGCCTGTATGTAAGGAGCCGTCGGGCGCTGGTGAGGAGAGCGTCACCTGATGGCCGAAAACGATCGACCACCAGCTACCGGCACCTTCGATAGTGACATTATCGACGATAATATGCCTGTTCACCTGGAACGTACCAGCCGGGATATAGACCGTTTTATGTAAGGCTTTCGCCACTTTAATCGTGAGATCGAACGCATTCGCAGAGTCGAGATGGCCGGTCGGATCAGCACCGAAGGCCGTCACCGAGAGAGAGTTCCACGGCTGCGGCGTGGGAGCGGCGATCTCCTGAAAGTCAGCGAGATCGATGACTGTCCACGCCGCGCTCGAATTGGCAGGCATAGTCAGGCGAACAACATCTCCTGCCTGGTAGGTGTTGTGGAGTTGCACGCGCAGATCATCGTAGAAGTGAAACGGTCTGAACGGTGTCGTGATGATCGGTGCTGGTGTCGTCTGATCAGGAACGCACGAGCACTCGGTGATGTACTGGTCCGGGAAGAGCAAACCCGCATTCGGATCGTTCGTGAACGGATACTGGTTGTAGAGCCATGAATACTTCGAGGTCAGCGTGACCGTCTGTGGAAACGCGATGTCATGGCCGTTGTGACCTACGTTCACGGTCAACGGGGCATTGATTCCGCCGCCAGTCGGCGCGTCGGGAAGCGCATAGCGAATAGTCACCGCGTTCGCCGGCTGCGTAAGCGTGAAGGAGACAGACTGGCCCGGCGCAAGCTGTACGGCTTGCCGGCCTGACGCCTCGCTTGACAGCGTATAAGCGGACGTGTCGTACGGGAGTATCGTCCCGTTCGTCGTTGCGTTCTCGGCCTCCTGCTCGACGATACCGAGTTGTGCGCCGCGCCCCGCGACGAGCGACGGGTCGATCGCGGCAACAGTCACAGGGCTGGTCGCGCCCGTGGAAGCGTACGCTGTTGCATATTGAGAAAAGAGGCCGATGCCTAGCATCGGCACACAACTTATAAGGACAAGGAGGGATACCAGGAGTCCCCCCGGACTCCTTTTGCGCATCGTGCGCTTTGCGTCCTGCATGTTGAGTATTCCTTTCGCATAAATCGTTTAGCGACAAAGAAAAAGATACGTTCTCTTGCTGCTCTGTTCGTAAAACCCGGTTAAACAGATCATATGAATACCCTGAAGCGAACGAAACAGCAAAAGAATAAGAGGCCAGATGCTGGCCAGAGATGAACGAAACCAAAAATGTGAGAAAAAGGACATGTCGTCCCTACGTCATGCTGTGAGGACATTCGTAAAACTCCTCACGGCTTAAACGCTGCAAAACCTGCTTATTGAGAATGGTACGTTTCCCCACTTCACACAACCGGTGTGAAGGGCAGAGAAAAACTACGGGGAAAAGGC
>Ga0265338_10006417_pt1 | contig 14995 bp, 16 predicted proteins | sample 42126metaG_FD_193579 | JGI IMG/M metagenome (GOLD analysis project Ga0265338, IMG submission 193579) | Rhizosphere microbial communities from Carex aquatilis grown in University of Washington, Seatle, WA, United States - 4-21-26 metaG | ecosystem: Host-associated > Plants > Roots > Rhizosphere... | reverse complement strand
GGAGGCTGAGTCACCTCAGCCATCCTGGCACCCGGACCATGACCACCAGGACGCGGAGCCAGGACCACCGGGATGCGGAGCCAGGACAGCCAGGATGCGGAGCCAGGACAGCCAGGATGCGGAGCCAGGACAGCTAGGGTGCGAAGCCATGACGGGGCCACCGCCGCAGCAGTTCCCGCGGTCCGCCCGGCTGGATGCTGCCCTGGTGCTGCGCCAGCTCGCGGAGATCACCGGCGTCCGGCTGGCCGACGAGGGCCCGTGCCCCGGCGGCCAGGTCGGCGCCGCTTACGTCCGGTGGCCCGGCGGGCACCGGTCGGTGCTCACCGCGGCGCCGCCGGGCAGCGAGCCCGCGGTGCGGCGGACCGAATCGTTGCTGGCGGCCGGCCGGGCCGCCGGAGTTCCCGCCCCGCGCTACGAGCTGGTGGCGGAACTGCCGGCCGCGCTGGTGGTCGTCCAGGAGCTGCTGCCCGGCTCTGCGCCGGCCGTCATCACCCGCCGCGTCCTCGATTCGATGCTCGAGATGCACCGGCGATGCCGCGGCATCCTGGCCGGCCGCGAGGACCAGCCGGCTCCATCGCTGTACCTGCGCACGGATGGCCCCGGCTTCTGCCTGCACGAGCCGCTGGCCCGGTATGACCGGCGGACGGCCCGGCTGCTGGCGGTGGTCGAGGAGATCGGTGCCGCGGTACCGGAGCATCTCGCTGGTGATGACCTCGTGCACTTCGATTTCCACCCGGAGAACGTCCTGGTTGACGCGGCGGGCGTGGTCACCGGCGTCGTCGACTGGGATGGCGCCGGCCGCAGCAACGGTTATCTCGACCTGGTCACCCTCCGGTTCGATCTCGCCCACCGAGCCCCGGACCTGGGCCGGTGGCTTGCTGAGCTGATGCGCGACGCCGCGCCTGACGACGTGATCCGGGCCTGCTGGGCGCACATGAGCCTGCGGCTGGTGGACTGGTGCATCCGGCATTGGACCTCTTCGCGGGTCACCGCGTGGCTCGACATAGCCGAAGCACTCCGGCCCTGACCACCCCGGGCTCCCTGGGTATCCTGGCCGGGGCGGTGATAAGTGTCTGGATCATTCGCGGCGCTCGAGGACGAGTTCGCGCTTATCGCCGAGTCGGCAGCTCAGGCCGGCATCGGCCAGGACGGGATTCCCGAGGTTCGCCGAAACTGGGTCAGCGTGCCTACTGGCGGCCGGGTCAGTGCCGTGCTCTGGGGATCAGGACCGCCGGAGGTCGTCTTCCTGCACGAGGCCGGCCGTACCGCCCGGGCCTGGGACGAGGTCGCATTGCGGCTCGGCCGTCCGTCGGCCGCGATTGACCTGCCCGGCCACGGCCGCTCCGACAGCCGCCGCAGCATCCGCACCGGGCCGCGCACGCTCGCGGACCCGATCGCCGAAGCCATCCGCTCGCTCGCGCCGCGGGCCACGCTGGTCGCGGGCAGCGGGCTGGGCGGCCGGGCGGCGCTGGCCCTGATCACCACCCCGCGGCCGACGTTCCTGCGCCGGCTGGCCTTGATCGACACGCTGCCCGGCACTGCCTCCCGCGGCCAGCAGGCCGGTACCGGCGTCGCGGATCCGCACGCCGACGACGTGTCCCTCTGGGAGGAACTGGCGGGATTGGCGAACCCGGCATTCCTGATCCGGGCCGAGCATTCCGGCCGTATCACCGCCGCTGACCTGCTCGAACTGGAGCAGCGCGGGCCCGGTGTCACGGTGATAACCATTCCGGGCGCCGCGCAGGACCTGGTGGCCGACCAGCCCGCGGCGCTGGCCAGCGAGCTGAGCCGGCTGGCCTCGGCACCCTGAGGAGGGCACTCATGACGCAGATACCCGTGGTGGACCTTGACATCGCCCTGGGTGACAACCCGCCACGCGACCTGCTCGATGAGGTCCGCGTCGCGGCCGAGCAGATCGGCATCATCCAGATCGTCGGGCACGGCGTGGATCTCGGCCTCATCCGGGACTTCAGCCGCCACGCAGCCCGCCTGCTCAGCCTGCCCCGGGCCGACAAGACGGCGCTGGCCAGCCCGACCGGGCATCCCTACCGCGGCTGGCGGCAATGGCCGGACGACTTCGGCCGGCTGGAACTGGAACGCTTCACCGTGGGCCAGTTCGACAATGCCGATGACGCCCGGGCGGCCGGAGTGCCCGCGGACTATCTCGGCCTGTACGCACACGCGAATGTCTGGCCACCGGATGATCCCGCGATGCGGGATATCACCTTCCGCTATATCGACGCCTGCCGGATGGTGGCCGAGCGTGTGCTCACGCTCTACGCCCGGGCGCTGGATGTCCCGGATGACACATTCCCGCGCAGCTCGCTCCCGTACCTGCGGCTCACCGTCAACAACTACCCCACCTGGTCCTATCCGGACGCTCCCGACGAGGACAAGCTGCTGCTCCTCGAGCACGCGGACGATTCGGCGGTGACCGTGCTCAGCCAGGAAGGCGATTACGAAGGGCTCCAGGTGCAGCTGCCCGACGGCGCCTGGCGGCCGGTCCCGGTCATCCCCGGCGCCCTCCAGGCCTTCTCCGGTGCGCTGCTCGCCCGGTGGACCAGCGGCCGGCTGCGCCCGGCCCGGCACCGCGTGGTCGCGGGCGGCACGGTGACCCGCCGGTCGACGGCGGTCTTCTGCTACCCCAGCCTGGACACCGTGGTGCGGCCGCTAGCCCCGTTCGCCGACCTCGAAGGCACCGGCCATGAGCCCGCGCTGCTGTGGGACCTGGTCCGGGCCGGCGTCGAGGATTACCTGACCACGTTCGGCCGCCCGGAGCAGGTCACGGCCTGGCGGGAGAGCAGGCCTTACGTCGCCCCACTGGCTGATAACTCCGCCGGGCGCTGATGCGGCCGGCAGCGCAGCTGTCCAGGCCTGGAGCAGAGTGCGGCTCTTAGAGCAGGGTGCCGGCCCATGCGCTGAGCTGGCGGAGATTGCGCACCTCGGTGACCGTGTCGCAGTCAGCTGCGTACTGCCCGATCCGTGAGTCGGTGGTGTTCCAGTCCGCCGCCGGCTCGGGGTTGAGCCAGTGCACCGCCCGGACCCGGCCGCGCAGCGTGCGCATCAGATCCGGCCGGGCCGGACGGTAGTTGGCCCGGGCGTCACCGCAGATGATGACGACGCAGTCCCGGGACAGCTCGCCGCCATGCTCATCGAGGAAGTGCCGGAGCACCGCGCCATAGTCGCTGTGCCCGTCACCCCTGACGGCACCGGGGCGCGACATCAGCAGCCGGGTGTCAATGACTCCCGGGCTCGCCTCGACCAGGTCGGTCACCTCGGCCGGGCCGTCGGTGAACACGAAGGACCGGAGCCGGGGAAGCTCCGCGTGCAGCGCGTGCAGCAGCGACAGGGTGAACTTGGCGAATTCGGCCACTGACCCGGAGACATCACAGAGCAGCACGATCCGCGGCCGTGACCGGTGCCGGCGGCGCCAGGCGGGATCCATCGGCACGCCGCCGGCCGCGATGGCCCGGCGCATGGTCCGGCGCACATCCAGCTTCCCGGAGCTGTGCATCCGGCGACGCCGGCGGGCCGACGCGGCGAGCCGCCGGGCCAGTGGCCTGACCACCTCCCGCATGGCGGCAAGTTCCGCGGGCCCGGCCCGGAGGAAGTCGACGTCCAGCACCGAATCCCGGAGCTGGTCCAGCGCCGCCTCCGGTCCGCGCAGGTCGGTGAGGCGCCGGCGCAGCTGGGCGGCGATCTCGCCGCGCAGGTCCTCGAGCCGCTCCTCGCGCTCGATGCCGGCCAGCCGCCGGTCAAGCTGGCTGCCCAGCGTCTCGGCGTCGGACCGCATGGCTCGCTGCAGCAGCGAGCTGACATCGAGCTGGCGCATCACCCGGTACTGGTAGTAACGCTCGGAGCCAGCCATCGGGCCGGAGCCAAGGCCCGCGAACGCGGTCACCGCCTCCGCCGCCAGGGATTCCAGGCCGGCCGGCTGGTCACCGCGGAGCGCGGCGGCCAGCCGGCTCAGCAGGTCAGGCTGGGCTGCCCCGTCCCCGGCCGGCCCTGGCCCGGCGGCCCAGTCCTCCGGTGGGGTACCGGCGGCAGCTACCGCCGGAGCCGTGCGGTAGGCCGGGAAGAGGAGATCGAAAGCGGCCCGGAAGGTGGGCACGTCAGCGGCCCGCTTGACCATAGTGATCTGCAACAGCCGCCGCAGCCGGTCGCGGTCGAGCAGGTCAGCGCCTCGGATAGCGCGCAGCGCGTCGGTCAGCTCAACGATCGACACGTCTACGCCGAGCCACCGCAGGCGGCGGGCGAAGCCGACAACGGCTTCACGCCGCGCCTCGGCGAGCACGGTCCGCTGCCCGCCGGGCTCGCGGCTAGCATGCTCGATCATGGATGACAGCGTACGAGCGGCCGGCGGCGCGGGGCCAGGCCTGGCCGGTGACGCCAGGCGGCTGGCGATCAGCATCGTGCTCGACGGCCGCCTGGACGCGGGGCGGGTCGCCGAGGTCGCCCGGCTGGTGGCCCGGCTGGGCCTGGATGGTGTGTGGTTCCGCCAGCCGCCGCTCACTGGGACCGGTCCGGCGGACGTGGCCGCGCTCCTGCGCGAGCTGAGCGCGGCCCAGGTCCGGCCCGGCCTTATCGTGCCCGGGGAACTGGCCGACCAGGAACTGGCCGACCAGGAACTGGCCGACCTGGTGGCGGCGGGGAAGATCCGGCTGGCGCGGCCCGGCGCCGGGCCGGCCGCCGTCTTCGTGCCGGCCGGCTCCGGCCACGACCTGGACCGGTCGGTGGCGGCAGCCGCGCGGCTGGCGGCGGGCAGGCCGGTACTGGTCGAGGTCCCGATCTCGGTGGGCCGCACCGCGGCCGAGGCGCACGCCCGGGCGGACTCCGAGGAGCTCTTCGCCCTGGTCGGCCATCCGGCGCGCAGCGGGCTGTTCGGGACGCTGGAGGAGTGCCAGGCGGGCGCGGCGCGGCTGGCGCAGGCCGGCGCCACCGAACTGGTCTGCTACCTGCCGCATTCTGCTGACCTCATTGATGTGCTGGCGCAGCTCAGGGCCATCGCCGTCGGCGCGGGCGTACTGCGTCCCGGCGAGCCGCCGTCCAGCCCCCCGCCGCCGCCCGCCGGCTGGGGCGGCCGCCGCCCGCCGGGCTGAGTTCCCGACCGCCCGCCTCCGGCGGCCCGCTCCATGATCGCGGTGGTCGTATTTGACCTGTGATCCACCGCGATCATGGAAAACCACCAGCGCCCGGCCGCGACGTCCTTGACGAACGGGTGGAATCAGGACAAAACTGGGTTACCAGTCGAACAGATGTCCGCATAGTGAACTTGGAGCGGCCGTGGCCTACGTGACCCGTCTGGCATCGCTGGACGACTATCAGAAGGGTGGCGTCGAGGTCATCGACGACGACCCGAAGAACTACGCGTTCTCCAACATCTTCGAGGTCGCGTCGCACGCCAGGCCTTTCGAGCAGATCGCGGTCGGGAAGAACTTCGAGTACGTCCTTGAGGCCGTCCGCGTCGAGGGCACGTCCGGCTGGCGCGCGTGCAGCCACGACCAGAGTGCGCTGGTCATGGACGGCGAGGTGGAATTCACCCTGCGAACCCTGGGCGACGGGCCGTCGCTACCGGACAGCGGTTCGGTGGGGGTCCCCGATGAGGCCACGCAGACCTTGATGGGCCGGGTCGTGGCCCGGCGTGGTCACCTGACGCTCCTCCCGGCCGGACGGGCCTACCGTTACGCCTCCACCAGCCCCGCGGTGCTCCTGATCCAGACCGCTGAGGGCGTGGACACCCAGTTCCGCTGGGCCGAGATCTGCCAGACGGCATGAGCGCACCGCAGGAGAGGACGCACCGATGACCGCCTCAGACACCCACACGCCCACCAGCGTGCAGGAGCCGAACGAATTCGGTTACCGCGGTTACACGCTCGGCGAGTTCCAGTTCAGCCGGGACGAGTACTTCGCCTACGTCACGTGGCCCACTGGCCGGCACGTGATGAGCGTCGACGCCTTCCTCCGGGCCATGCAGCGCGACGTGGCCTGGGAGTTCTTCTACGGCATCGTCAATTTCGACGGCGTGCTGGGCACCATGAACCACTACGGGACCGTGGACCTCTTCGCGGGCCGGTACAACGACGCCTTCCGCAAGGCAGAACTCGATCACGTCGAGACGATCGACACCGCGACCATCCGCGATGTGTTCGCGGCCATGCTGGCCGACTGGACCAACGCGAGCTTCGACCCGTTCGCCAGCCCCGAGGAGACCGGATCGGCGTTCGGCCCGAAGAAGGGCGAGAACATCGCGGCGATCACCCGGCACCGGGTGACGGCCGAGCGGATGGTGTCACTGCCCGGCGACGAGCCGCTGCGCGACGACGGCAACGGCCACCCCGTTAACCGGATGTTCGCTGACGTGTCCCAGGACGAGCCGGAGATCTACGCCGAGCCGGGGTTCGAGAACGAGGTGGGCTCGTTCAGCCTGTTCGCCTACCTGTCCCGGTCCCCGGTGACCTGGAACCCGAGCGTGGTGAGCGTCTGCCGGGACTCGCTGTACTGCCCGACCACGGAGGAGTACATCCTGCCGATCATCCACGGCAACGACCGCGCCGAGTGGTTCGTCCAGCTCTCCGACGAGATCATCTGGGACGTCGAGGACCGGGACACCGGCCGCAAGCGCGCCAAGGTCATCATGAAGGCCGGTGACGTGGCGGCCATGCCGTCCGACATCCGGCACCAGGGTTACTCCCCCAAGCGGTCCATGCTCCTGGTCTGGGAAAACGCCAGCCTCGCCATCCCAGAGCTGATCAGCAGCGGCAAGTTCCCCACCCAGCCGGTCGAGTTCTGAGGCGTGCCGGCCAGGCTCTCCACCCGCGGCGAGTGGTACGGCCGCTGATGCCCGCAGCCGGGGAGGCCGCCGGGCCCACCGCCGCGCTCTCGTTCGCCCGGCAGACCATGCCCGGCCGGGTGGTCTTCGGGCCCGACAAGCTCGACGCCGTCGAGGAGGAAATCAGCCGGGTGGGCGCGCGGCACGTGCTGCTGATTGCCGGTGGCAGCGCCCGGCCGGCCGGTGACCGCGCGGCCGCGCGGCTCGGACCCCGGCTGGCCGGACGCTGGACTGAGGTGCTCGGCCACGTGCCGGTGGAGCTGGCTCAGCGAGCCAGGGCGGAATGCTCCCGGCTCGGCGCCGACTGCCTTGTCTCGATCGGCGGCGGGGCGGCGGTCGGGCTGGCCAAGGCGATCGCGCTCAGCCGTGGCATCCCGATCGTCGCCGTGCCCACCACCTACGCGGGCTCCGAGGTGACTCAGGTCTGGGGGCTCACCGAGGGATCCCGCAAGACGACCGGCCGGTCAGCGGCGGTTCTGCCGCGGACCGTGATCTACGACCCGGTGCTCACCCTCGGGCTGCCCGCCGGGGTAACCGCGAGCAGCGGGATGAACGCCATGGCCCACTGCGTGGAGGCGGTCTACGCGCCGGGCGCCAATCCGGTGACTACCCTGCTGGCCCGCGACAGCATCAGGACCCTGGCCGCCAGCCTGCCCGCGCTGGTCACCGACCCCCTCGACCTCGGCGCGCGGTGCGCCGCGCTCTACGCCGCCTACCTGGCCGGCACCGCGATGGCCGAGGCGGGCACCGGCTTGCACCACACGATCTGCCATGTCCTCGGCGGCATGTACAACCTGCCGCACGCGGACCTGCACGCCGTCCTGCTGCCGCACACGGTGGCTTTCATCGAGACCCGCCACCCCGCCGCGTTGTCCGGGGTGGCGGGCGCGCTTGGTGGTGGCTCGGCGGGCAGCGCGCTCTACGACCTGGCCGCGCGGCTCGGCGTGGCCATCTCCCTGCGCCAGCTCGGGCTCTCGCCGGACCAGCTGGCCGCTGCGGTGCCGCAGGTGGCCGCGGCTGCGGCCGATCACGCCGCCGCTCCCCCGACGGCAGCCGATGTCGGCGCCATCCTGGACCACGCGCTCGCCGGAAGGCGGCCTGCCGAGCACCACGGCTGACAATTTCCGGCTACGCCTGCCCCTGAACAGGCCAGCCGCGGACAGAGAGGTCCCATCATGAGCAATGTCCCCGTCGGTTACCGTGTGGATCTGGGCGCGAAGACCGCTGCGGCGGTCGCCGCGGAACCTCAGGCCGCGGAACGCTGACGAAGGGGGACCGCCGTGACCGGGCGCTTCGCCGGCGCAGGGTCGATCAAGGACCTGCTCCGCGGCGCGGGCTACCTCGCCGATGATGTCATCGCGGACGCGCTCTTCCTCGCCGATGGACTCGGCAAGCCGCTGCTGATCGAAGGGCCGGCCGGGGTGGGCAAGACCGAGCTGGCCAAGACCGCCGCCGCCATCACCGGCGCCCGCCTGCTCCGGCTGCAGTGCTACGAAGGGCTGGATGAGGCCAAGGCGCTGTATGAGTGGAACTACAAGAAACAGCTCCTGCGCATCCAGGCGGGCGGCGAGGATTCCTGGGATGAGACCGAGGCGAACATCTTCACCGAGGACTTCCTGCTTGAGCGCCCGTTGCTGGCCGCGGTCCGCGCGGCTGACCCGGTGGTACTGCTGATCGACGAGGTCGACCGGGTGGAAGTGGAGACCGAGGCGCTGCTGCTGGAGGTCCTGTCGGACTACCAGGTCTCCATCCCCGAGCTCGGCACCCTGACCGCCCGGCAGGCCCCGCTTGTCTTCCTGACCTCCAATGCCACCAGGGAACTGTCCGACGCGCTCAAGCGCCGCTGCCTCTACCTGCACCTGGACTACCCGGACCCGGACCGCGAGCGGCAGATCATCGAGCTGCGGGTACCGGAACTCGGCGCGGCGCTGGCGGGTCATGCGGCCCGGATCGTGCACGCCCTCCGCTCGCTGGAGCTGCAGAAGCCGCCGAGCATCTCCGAAAGCGTCGACTGGGCCCGCAGCCTGGTCCTGCTCGGCGTCACCGAACTCGACCCGGCCACCATCGGCCGCACCCTGCCGGTGCTGCTCAAGAACCAGCGGGACCATGAGCGCGCGAGCACGGAACTTGACCTCGTGGGATCAGCGCACAAGGAGGCACAGCCATGAATGCCATGACTCCAGCCCAGCTCACCGGGCACGTCCTGGATGCCTACGACGAGACACCTGATCCCAGGCTGCGCGAGATCCTCACCTCGCTGATCTCCCATCTGCACGCTTTCGCGACGGAGACCAAGCTGACCACGCAGGAATGGCTGGCCGGCCTGGAATTCCTCACCGCGACCGGCCAGAAGTGCGACAGTGAGCGGCAGGAGTTCATCCTGCTCTCCGACGTGCTGGGCCTGTCATCCCTGGTCGACCTGATCAATGCGGCCCAGGGCGCCACCGAGTCGACCGTCCTGGGCCCGTTCTACACGCCCGGTGCACCGCAGCGGGCCATGGGCGATCCGATCGGCCGCCCAGAGGATGGCGAGCCGACCCTGGTCCGCGGGCACGTGACGGACCCTGAGGGCAAGCCGCTGGCCGGCGCCACCCTCGATGTCTGGCAGTGCAATGCCAGTGGCCTGTACGACACGCAGGATCCGAGCCAGCCGCCGTTCAACCTGCGCGGCGTCTTCAGCACCGGGCCGGACGGCTCATATGAGTTCCGGACGGCGCGGCCGGTCAGCTACCCGGTGCCCACCGACGGGCCGGTCGGCGATCTGCTGCGCGGTTCCGGCCGGCACGGCTGGCGGGCCGCGCACATCCACGCCATCGTGTCCGCCCCCGGGCGGCGGACGGTCACCACGCACGTCTTCGATGCCGAGAATCCCTACCTGGACAGCGACACGGTGTTCGGCGTCAAGGACTCGCTGGTCAAGCCGTTCCGGCTGGCCGGGCCGGGTGACCCGCCGGATGTCCAGCGCGTCGCCGAGATGGACTTCGTGCTGGTATCACAGAGCGAGTAGCCTCTCTGGCCGCCTGGCCTTGCGGTCGGGCACCAGGCGCACCTGGTGGATCGACTTCCAATTCTTGCCGGTGAGCAGGAAATCCCCGGATCCGGGCAGCACGGCGAGGCCGTTCAGCACCGACTGGGGATCACGCTTGACCCGCTCCGCGGAGGCCAGCGCCCGCGCGTCCACCAGGTCCTGTACCTCACCGCTGGGCAGGTCCACACTGACCAGGCAGGACGTGGACCCGACATTCGCCCACACCCGGTCGGCGTGCCATTCGAGGTCGTTGAGCCCGCCCACCCGGCGGCCCTCGCACCTGACGAGCACGGTCCACAGCGGCTCCAGGGTGCGCAGGTCACGCAGGATGAGCTCGCTGCTGCCGTCACTGGTCACGGCCCACCGGCCGGTGTTGCAGATGCCCCAGCCTTCACGGTTATAGCGCACGGTGGTGTACGGCTGGGCGATGCCCGGCTCCGTGCTGGCCGGCTCCGTGCTGGCCGGCTCCGTGCTGGCCGGCTCCGTGCTGGCCGGCTCCGTGCTGGCCGGCTCCGTGCTGGCCGGCGTCCAGCACAGGGCGACCCGCTCCTGCCAGGTCAGCTGCCACAGCCGGTCCCCCACCAGGCAGATGCCCTCGCCGAACAGCTCGTCCGGCAGCGGCGCGGACCAGTCCAGGTGCTCAGCGCCGAGCTGGTACCGGCGCAGCGACGACATGCCGTACTGGCCGGTGCTCTCCCACACCAGATCACCGTCGATGATCAGGCCCTGGGTAAAGCCCCGGCCAGGATGAGGGATCCGCCGCACCGTCTCTACCCGGTGAAACCGCACCAGCCGCCTCCCGGCACCAACGCGCCCAGCCCTTCGGCACGCTCCGGGACGCCCTGAGAATCTACCGGACGGCGGACCAGCTGCCGAGCCGCCGTCCCTTCGCCACCGCCAGACAGGGCTGAGCCCCGGCGGCTACCACAGGCCCAGGAGGGAACCGAGGACGCGGGCGGCCTGGCCACCGTCGTCTTCGGCGATGCGCAGCGCGGCGGGCACGTCAAGGTCGCTGGCCAGTGCGGCCCGGACCGCGGCCAGCGCCGCGTCAGATCCCGCCGTGGCCCGGTCCGGGCGGCCCGCTGCGGACTGCAGCCGCTCCAGCCGGGCCGCCGCCTGGTCCAGGCCGTCCCGGTCATAGTCCCAGTCCTGGTCCCACCGGCGGTCCAGGATCAGCAGCCGCACGGCCGCCGCGGGGTAATGGCCAAGAAGCTCGCTGACCAGTACAAGATTGCCAGCCGATTTGGCCATCTTGGCCCCGGCGACTCCGACCACGCCGACCTGGAGCCGGGCGCGGGCGAACGGGCCGACCCCAGTGAACGCCTCGGCCAGGGCGGCCTGGTAGGCGTGGTGCGGGAAACGCAGGTCGCCGCCGCCGGCCAGGATGTCAACCGCCGGGCCGAAGGCATGCAGCGCCATGGCCGCGCACTCAGCATGCCAGCCCGGGCGGCCGGGCCCCCACGGACTCTCCCAGGCGGGCTGGTCCCCCCGGGATGCCTGCCACACCGCCACATCGAACGGGTCGTCCTGGCCCGGGTCGTCCGGGCGGTCACCATATTCCGCGGCCAGCCGCAGCGCGGCCGGGCGGTCCAGTCCCGCCCGCTGCGGCGCGGCCGCGCCCCGGAAGTACACCTGGCCGTCCCGCGGGTAGGCCGCCTCGCGGGCCAGCAGGCCCGCCGCCAGCGCGATCACCTGCCCGATGTAGGCGTGCGCCCGGGGCTGCATGACCGGCTGCCGCACACCGAGCGAGGCCATGTCCTGGTCGAAGTAGAACTGCTGGATGACGGCGAACCGGTTGTACGGCGAACTCGCCCGGTGCGCGGCGGCCAGCAGCACATCGTCGACGTCGGTCACGTTGCGGCACACGATCACCTCGGTGCCGGCCGCGTGCAGCACGCGGGCCAGCGTGTCGACCCAGACAAAAGTCGCGGCGTGCCCGAGATGGGTGACGTCATAGGGGGTGATGCCGCAGGCATACACCCGGGCCCGGCCGACCAGCGGGAGCGCCGTCCCGCCCAGCGTCATCATCTGCGGCCGGCTGGCGGCCAGTGTCTGTGCCATCGGCAGCCTCCCGGCCGTCGCGTCAGGCGAAGGCATCCGCCTCCACCCGCAGGCTATGCCGGCCGGACCGGGCAGGCCGGCGGCTGATGGTCACCCAGGCCGGGGACCAATGTCTCTGCCGGCCGCCAGCCCCCCAGTCACAGGATGATCGTATGAAGCGGATCGTGATCCTGGGCGGGGGCACCGGCGGGACGCTGACCGCCAACCGGCTGCGGCGGGCCTACGACCCGCAGGACGCCGAGATAGTCGTGGTGGACCGCGACGCTAACCATGTTTACCAGCCCGGGTTGCTGTTCGTCCCGTTCGGCCGTACCGACATGAGGCGGATCGTCCGCCCGCGCGCCCGGCAGCTACGCTCCGGCGTTGCCTTCCGCCAGGCCGGTATCGACCGGGTCGATCTGGCCGCCGACCGGGTGCACCTGGCCGACGGGACGGCGCTGGACTACGACGTGCTCGTGGTCGCCTCGGGCGCGCGGCTGCTGCCGGAGGAGACCGACGGGCTGACCGGTCCCGGGTGGCCGGAGGACGTTTTCACCTTCTACACCCCCGAGGGCGCCGTCGCCCTGCGGCACGCGCTGGAGCGGTTCACCGGCGGCCGGCTCGTGGTCAACGTCATCGACATGCCGATCAAGTGCCCGGTCGCACCGCTGGAGTTCTGCTTCCTCGCCGACCAGTACTTCCGGCAGCGCAAGATCCGCGACCGGGTTGAGCTGACCTATGTCACCCCGCTGGACGGCGCGTTCACCAAGCCCATCGCCAGCCGGGAACTGGGCGGGCTGCTGGCCGGCAAGGGCATCGAGCTGGTGACCGAGTTCAACACCGGTACCGTGCAAGCTCCTGGCCAGCAGGGCGAGGGCCGCCGCAGCGGCCGCCTGATCTCCTACGACGACCGCGAAGTGCCTTTCGACCTGGCTGTCGTCATCCCGCTGCATGGCGGCGCAGCGTACGTCGAACGCTCCCCCGGTCTCGGCGACGAGCTTGGCTTCATCCCGGTGGACCCCCAGACGCTGCAGGCCACGGCGAAGCCCAACGTGTTCGCCCTCGGCGACGCCACCAACGTGCTGGCGTCCAAGGCCGGGTCCGTCGCCCATTTCGAAGGCGAGGTGCTGGTCGGCAACATCCGCCGGTTCCTGGCCGGCCAGCCGCTGAGCGGCACCTTCGACGGCCACACCAACTGCTTCATCGAGACCGGCTCCGGCCGGGCCCTGCTGATCGACTTCAACTACGACACCGAGCCGCTCACCGGCCACTACCCGGGCCGCCTCGGCCTGCCCCTGCTGCGCGAATCCCGCCTCAACCACGTCGGCAAGCTGGCCTTCCAGCAGTTCTACTGGCACAGCCTGCTGCCCGGCCGTGACATCCCCGGAATCAGCTCCGCCATGCCCGCCCGCGGCAAGACGCGCCCGCCCGTGCCCGCTGCCCCGGCCAGCGCCGGCCGCCGCCGGTAAATCCCCAGGAGGTCCTGACCATGCCCACCGCCACCTACGCCGGCCAGAGCGTCAGCGTCAACGACGAAGGATTCCTCACCGATCCCGGCCAGTGGACCGAGGAGATGGCGGCACAGCTCGCCGAGGCCGAGGGCATCGACGAGCTGACGCCGCGGCACTGGCAGGTCATCAGGTTCATGCGCGCCGAATACCACGTCAAGGGAACCGGCCCCACTGTCCGCGTCCTCGGCAAGACCTCCGGCGTCACCGTCAAGGAGCTTTACCAGCTCTTCCCCAAGGGCCCGGCCAAGACCGCAGCCAAGATCGCCGGCATCCCCAAGCCACGCGGCTGCATCTGACCTGCCATCCCGGCGGGTCACGGTGCCGCCAGGTACCAGCGGCCGGCGCCGGGAAGGTCTCACGAAAGGACGTCACGCCATGAGCGACAGCATCGCGAAGGTCTCGATCATCGTGTCGAAGGGATCCCTCGAAGGGATCTACCCAGCGCTGATCATGGCCAACGGGGCCAGGGCCGAGGGCATCGAGGCCAACTTGTTCTTTACCTTCTTCGGGCTCGACGCCATCAACCGCAAGCGCCACGAGCACATCAAGGTCGCCACGGTCGGCAACCCGGGCCTGCATCTCGCCACGCTGGCGGGCGGGCTGCCGGGAGTGCCCAGCGTGATGACGCACTACATGGAACGCAAGATGGACAAGCTGGACATCCCGCCGATCCCCGAGTTCATCGAGATGATCGCCGACACGGGGGCCGGGCTCTACGGCTGCCTGGCGTCCTGCGAACTGTTCGGGCTCAGCAAAGACGATCTCATCGACCAGGTCCGCGGCATCATCACCGTCGGCGAGTTCTACGCCCTCGCCGCCGGCGGCCAGATCATCTTCACCTGAGCAGATGAAGGCCATCGTGGTCGGCGGGGTCGCCGGGGGCATGAGCTTCGCGGCGCGGGCCCGCCGGCTCGCCGAGGACGCCGAGATCGTGGTGCTGGAGCGGGACCCGTACGTGTCCTACGCCAACTGCGGCCTGCCGTACTACCTGGGCGGCGAGATCGTGGACCGGGACGCCCTGCTCCTGCACACCCCGCAGTCCCTGGCGGAGAGCCTGGCGCTCGATGTGCGCACCGGTCACGAGGTACGTGCCATCGACCCGGCCCGCCGCGTTGTCCAGGTGCGTGAGCGCGCGACCGGCCGGGAGTACACCGAGAGCTACGACGCACTGGTCCTGTCCACCGGCGCCGCGCCGGTCATCCCGCCGATCCCCGGGGCCGGCCTGCCCGCGGTCCGGGTGCTGCGGACCGTTCCCGACGTGGATGCCCTGCGTGCCCTGGTAGACGACGGCGCCCGCAGGGCGGTGGTCGTCGGCGCCGGATTCATCGGCTTGGAGACGGCCGAGGCGCTGCGGCACCGCGGCCTGGCGGTGACGCTCGTCGAACTGGCCGGGCAAGTCCTTCCCCCGCTGGACCCGGAGATGGCACGGAGCGTGGAGCTGGAATTGCTCCGCGCCGGGATCGTCGTCCGCCTGGCGACGTCGGTCGCCGCGCTGCGGGACTGCGGCGGTGCCATCGCCGCCGACCTCTCCGACGGGTCCCAGGTCACCAGCGACCTGGTCCTGCTGGCTGCCGGGGTCCGCCCGGA
>Ga0265338_10006416_pt1 | contig 14995 bp, 14 predicted proteins | sample 42126metaG_FD_193579 | JGI IMG/M metagenome (GOLD analysis project Ga0265338, IMG submission 193579) | Rhizosphere microbial communities from Carex aquatilis grown in University of Washington, Seatle, WA, United States - 4-21-26 metaG | ecosystem: Host-associated > Plants > Roots > Rhizosphere... | reverse complement strand
ACGGCGCGCATCAGCGCGTACGCGCGCACCTCTCTTGCCCCGTGGTTCGCGCTCGGCGGGATCATCCCGCTCGCGTTCCTCCTTTGGCGACGCAACGCCTAGAGCTCGGCTGAAAGTGCTTCGCACTTCCAGCCGCTGAAGGTTGCGCTCCGCGAAGCGGGTACCTCTACCGACTGGAAGTGCGCAGCACTTTCAGTCGCTCAAGTGCGCAGCACTTTCAGTCGACGGAGACGCCGTCGTGGCCGAGCTCGGAAAGCTGCTCGTACAGCTTCCAGCGCTCGTCGACGTCGTGCTGCTCCTGCGCCGCGAGCGCGTCCGACTCGGCGGGGTTCGCCCGCGCGAGCAGGGCGAAGCGGTTCTCGGAGGCGGTGAACTCGGACACGGGGATCTTCGGCGGCCGGGAGTCGAGCTGGAAGGGCTTCTCGAGGCGCGGGTCGTAGCGGTACAGCGGCCAGTAGCCGGAGTCCGCGGCCTCCTTCTGGTGCGCCATCGCGGTCGCCATCTCGATCCCGTGGGCGATGCAGTGGCTGTACGCGATGATGAGCGACGGGCCGTCGTACGCCTCCGCCTCCGCGAACGCCTTCACCGTCTGCGGGTTGTCGGCGCCGAGTGCGACCTGCGCGACGTAGACGTTGCCGTACCCGGCCGCGATCATCCCGAGGTCCTTCTTCGCCGTGTGCTTGCCGCCGGCGGCGAATTTCGCCACCGCGCTGCGCGGCGTCGACTTCGACGCCTGCCCACCGGTGTTCGAGTAGACCTCGGTGTCGAGGACGAGGACGTTGACGTTGCGACCCGAGGCGAGCACGTGGTCGAGGCCGCCGAAGCCGATGTCGTACGCCCAGCCGTCGCCGCCGACGATCCAGACGGAGCGTTTGACGAGCGAGTCGGCGAACGTCGCGAGGCGTGCGGCCTCCGGGTCGTCGACCGACCCGAGGATCTCTCGGAGCTCGGCGACGCGGGCGCGCTGCGCGACGATGCCGGCCTCGTCGCTCTGGTCGGCCTCGAGGATGCCGTCGCGGAGCTCGGCCGGGATGGCGCCGTTCAGCGACGCGAGCAGCCGCCGTGCCTGCGAGCCCTGGTGGTCGAGCGCGAGCCGCATGCCGTAGCCGAACTCGGCGTTGTCCTCGAAGAGCGAGTTCGCCCACGCGGGGCCGCGTCCTTCGGCGTTCTTCGTCCACGGAGTCGTCGGCAGGTTGGCGCCGTAGATCGACGAGCAGCCCGTCGCGTTCGCGACGAGGAGGCGGTCGCCGAAGAGCTGCGTGAGGAGCTTGAGATACGGGGTCTCGCCGCAGCCGGCGCAAGCGCCCGAGAACTCGAACAGCGGCTGCAGCATCTGCGAGCCCTTGACGGTCGCGGGCTGCACGAGCGCGCGGTCGATCTCGGGGATGGTGAGGAAGTACTCCCACCGCTCGCGCTCGGCGTCGACATGATCGGGCTTCGGCAGCGAGTCGAGCGACTTGTGCTCGGGCAGCTTCTTGTCCTTCGCGGGGCACGTCTCGATGCAGATGCGGCAGCCGGTGCAGTCGTCCGGCGAGACCTGGATCGTCATGAGCATCCCCGGCAGGTCCTTCGCGCGCCACTCCTTGGACTTGAAGCCGGCGGGCGCGCCCGCGAGCGCGGAGGGCTCGTAGACCTTCATGCGGATCGCCGCGTGCGGGCAGACGAGCGCGCACTTGGCGCAGTCGATGCAGATCGATTCGTCCCAGATCGGGAGCTCGTCGGCGAGGTTGCGCCGCTCGAAGTGCGACGTGCCGGACGGGAAGGTGCCGTCGACCGGGAGCGCGCTGACGGGCAGGAGGTCGCCGCGGCCGGCGATGAGCTCGCGGATGAGGTCGGGGGTGCCGTCGGTGAGGTCGACGTGGCCGTTCTCGGCGTTGACCGTGCGGTGGACGTCAACCTCGTGCAGCGCGTCGAGGGCGAGGTCGACGGCGTGGAAGTTGCGTTGCACGACCTCCTCGCCGCGCTTCGCGTACGTCGTCGCGATCGCCTCCTTGATCGCGCCGATCGCGCGCTGCGCCGGCAGCACGCCGGAGAGCGCGAAGAAGCACGCCTGGAGGATCGTGTTCACGCGGCCCGGCAAGCCGGCCTCGCGCGCGACCTTGCTCGCGTTGACGACGTACAGCCGCAGGTGCTTCGCGAGGATCTCCTCCTGCATGTTGCGCGGCAGCCGGTCCCAGATGTCGTCCGGGCCGTACGGCGCGTTGAGGAGAACCGTTGCTCCCTCGGCCGCGATGCCGAGCACGTCCATGCGCCGGAGGAGGTCGAACTGGTGGCACGCGACGAACTGCGCGCTCTCGATGAGGTACGACGACCGGATCGGCCGCGGTCCGAAGCGGAGGTGCGAGACGGTCGTCGAGCCGGACTTCTTCGAGTCGATGACGAAGTAGCCCTGCGAGAAGAGCGGTGTCGCGGTGCCGATGATCTTGGCGGAGTTCTTGTTCGCGCCGACGGTCCCGTCGGAGCCGAGGCCGTAGAAGACGCAGCGGACGACGTCGTTCGGCTCCGTCTGGAAGCCGGGGTCGACCGTGAGGCTCGTGTGGGAGACGTCGTCGTCGATGCCGACGGTGAAGTGGCGGCGCGGCTTCGCGGCTTCGAGCTCGGCGTAGACGGCGGCGGCCATGCCGGGCGTAAACTCCTTCGAACCGAGGCCGTAGCGGCCGCCGATGAGGAGGTCGGGGAGGTCGCCCTGCTCGGCGAGCGCGGTGATGACGTCCTCGTAGAGCGGCTCGCCGACGGCTCCCGGGTCCTTGCTCCGGTCGAGGACGGCGAGAGCGCGCGTCGTGGCGGGGAGCGCGGCGGCGAACGCGGCGCCGTCGAACGGCCGGTAGAGCCGCACCTTGAGCACGCCGACCTTCTCGCCGCTCGCGCGCAGCGCGGCGGCGGCTTCCTCGACGGCGCCCGCGCCGGAGCCCATGAGGACGATGACGCGCTCGGCTTCGGGGTCGCCGACGTAGTCGAAGGCGCTGTAGCGACGGCCGGTCACCTCGGCGAAGCGGTCGAACTCCCCGGCGACGATCGCGGCGGTGGCGGCGTAGTACGAGCTCGACGCCTCGCGCGACTGGAAGAACACGTCCGGGTTCTGCGCGGAGCCGCGGATGACGGGATGCTCGGGGCTGAGCGCGCGGTCGCGGTGCGCGCGGATGAGCTCGTCGTCGATGAGCGCGCGCAGCTCGTCGTCCTCGAGCCCCTCGATGACGTTCACCTCGTGCGAGGTGCGGAAGCCGTCGAAGAAGTGCATGAAGGGGACGCGCGAGCGCAGCGTCGCCGCGGTCGCGATGGCGGCGAAGTCGTGCGCTTCCTGGACGTCGGAGGCACAGAGCATCGCGAAGCCCGTGCTGCGGGCGGCCATGACGTCGCTGTGGTCGCCGAAGATCGAGAGCGCGCTCGTCGCGATCGCGCGGGCGGCGACGTGCATGACGAACGGCGTCAGCTCGCCCGCGATCTTGAACATGTCGGGGAGCATGAGCAGGAGCCCCTGCGACGAGGTGAAGGTCGTCGTGAGGGAGCCCGCCTGGAGAGCGCCGTGGACGGCGCCGGCGGCCCCGCCCTCGGACTGCATCTCGATGACGGACGGGACGTCGCCCCAGAGGTTCACGCGGCCCTTGGACGACCATTCGTCCGCGAGCTCGCCCATCGCCGACGCGGGCGTGATCGGGTAGATGGCGATCACCTCGCTCGTCTTGTGAGCGACGAGCGCCGCCGCCTCGTTTCCGTCGAGCACGAGCCTCATGCACTCACACTTGCTGTCGAGATGGGCGGTCGCATCGTGGCGCTCCGCCCTCTCGGTAGGTAGGTTCCCACACGGCTTCAGGGCTGCTGGATCCGAAGACGGGCGCCACGGCGGGGTGGCACGCGGTTCCGGCCCATCTGGGGTCCAGCGCGGCGATACGCTGTGCTCGTGCTCTTCGCGACGCCCCCGACGCCGCCGCCCGCGCTCCTGAAGCCCGCCGCGCTGCACGCGAAGGCGCCGGCGACGTACGAGGTGGCGTTCAAGACGACGAAGGGGACGTTCGTCCTCACCATCCACCGGGCCTGGGCGCCGATCGGCGCCGACCGGTTCTACAACCTCGTGCAGGCGCGCTTCTTCGACGGGGACGAGTTCTTCCGCGTCGTGAAGGGGTTCGTCGTCCAGTTCGGGATCAGCGGCTTTCCGGCGGTCTCGAGCGCGTGGCAGAACGCGAACATCAAGGACGATCCGGTGAAGGCCTCCAACACGACGGGGACGATCACGTTCGCGGACGCCGGCCCGAACACCCGGACGACCCAGGTGTTCGTCAACCTCACGAACAACGCCTCCCTCGACAGCCAGGGCTTCGCGCCCTTCGGCAAGGTGACGAAGGGGATGGCCGTCGTGAACAAGCTCTACGGCGGCTACGGCGAGGCCGTGACGAACCTCCAGGGCACCATCGCCTCCCAGGGCACTGCGTTCCTGAAGAAACGCTTTCCGAAGCTCGACGCGGTGCTAACTGCGCGGGTCGTTCGGGCACACTGAACGGAGAGCACCTTTCGAGGGTCGAGAGGCGGCCGCGGGGCGCCGATCCGTCTCCTGTGAGGGCACGCCTCGGGATTGCCACCGCCGTCGCGCTCGCGCTCGCCGTGGCCGACCTCGTTGTGGAGGCGGAAGCTCGGCCCAATCCCGCCTACGCACATCAGCGGACGCAGGGCTGGATGGGGCTGTCGTTCGGGGTGCTGCTCCTCGTGCTCCTCTCGACGCGGCTGCCGTCGCGGCTGTTCGCGCTCGGCGCAGGCGTCCTGGCCGGCGGGCTGCTCGGGAACCTCGGCTCCGCGGCGATCCACCACTTCCTGATCCCGAACCCGTTCGTCGCGGGCGACGTCGCCTTCAACCTCGCCGACGTGTGGGTCGTGTGCGGGGTGGCGATCGTCGGTGCCGCTGGGATGCTGCTCGCCGTCCGCTACCGGCACCTGCTCCCGACGCACACGATCCCCGTGCGGGTGGTGCGGTACGTCGCCGCCCGTTGCGCTGCGGCCCGAAATGGCTGACAATCGGTTGTTCCCGAGGGTCTAAGGAGGTCACCGAGATGAGGCTCGTCCCGTTCCTGGTTGCGTTGGTGGTTCTGGCAGCGACGGCTACGAGCGCAGGAGCGACGCCCGCGTCCCCTGCCCGCGCGGGAAACCTGTGCGGCGTCGGGAAGGGCATCTCGTCGTCGCTCCAGAACACGGGTGCGATCAGCCCGACCGCCGGCACGTCCATCAAGGCGCTGGGCGCGCAGCTCAAGGCGAGCTTCACGAAGATCAAGGCGGTCGAGAAGGTCGTGCTCGCGAACGCCTCCGGGGCGATCAAGGGCCACCTTCAGAAGGTGTTCGCGTTCGACGACATGATCTACGCCAAGCTGAAGGCGGCGAACTGGAACATCCTCGTCTTCGCGAAGAACGCCCAGTCGTTCGCACTGCGGGCCCAGAAGCTCAGGCCCGATCTCCTCGCGATTTCGGCGTACTTCGCCAAGTGCAAGTAGCCGCGACGCGGTAGCGCGAATCGACCAGCCGAACGCCGTCCGGGGCGGCTGCAACAGCCGCTACCGGCGGCTGCGGCAGTACCGAGGAGAGGCTAGGTCGGGAAGTTAGGTACAACCGAGACGATGCCGGTCGGCTCACCTTCATCGTCGTCACCGACTGGTTCGATGATCTCGACCTGTTCGATGAGCCACTCCCGCCCGTCGACGGTGATCGCTTCACCGTCGCTCACGAGATAGTCAGTCGTGATGCGCTGAGGAAGGTCCTCGCCGGGGAGTTGGATATCCCATACGTATTCCGGCACCGCGGACGACTCTATCGCTGTCTGACGAGCGCTGGCTCTACGATCGCGACCGCCGCCGCACGGGGAAGGGTGTTCCAGAGCATTGGCGCGCACCTGAGCAAACCAAGCCGGACAACGTCTCCAAGGGCTTTTCGAAAAGGCGCCTACCGGAGTCGAACCGGTGTACCAGGTTTTGCAGACCTGTGCCTAACCACTCGGCCAAGGCGCCCGGCCGCGCAATCGTAGCCGCCTAGGGCGCGAGCACCTCGTCGAGGAAGCCGGCCATCCGCGTGAACGTGTCGATCCGGTTGGGGAGCTTCGTAATCAGGTGGCCCTCGTCCGTGTAGACGACGAGCTCGCACCGGATGCCCTTCTCGCGCAGCACGCGCGCAATCTCCTCCGACTCCGCCAGCGGCACGCGCGGGTCGTTCGCGCCGTGCTGGATGAACAGGGGCGCCCGCATCGCGTCCACGTGCGTGATCGGCGACGCCTCGATCAAGAAGTCACGGTCCTCCGCCAGCGACCCGTATTCGCGCTCGCGCGCCGCCCGCCGGTACGGCGACGTGTTCTCGAGGAACGTGACGAAGCTCGAGATGCCGACCGACTCGAGCCCCGCCGCCCACAGCTCCGGCTGGAACGCGAGCCCCGCGAGCACCATGTAGCCGCCGTACGAACGCCCGTACAGGACCGCGCGCGACGCGTCGATCTCCGGCCGGTCGCCGAGCCACGCGTGCAGCGACGCGAGGTCGCGGACCGAGTCGAGCCGGAGCCGCACGTCGTCGAGATGCTCGTACCGCTTCCCGTACCCGGTCGAGCCGCGCACGTTCGGCGCCGCCACCGCGTAGCCGCGCGACACGAGGTGCTGCGTCAGCGGCGCGAAGCTCACCTGCCAGAACGGCAGCCACTGGGCCTCCGGTCCGCCGTGCACCATGACGACCACGGGGAACGGCCCCTCGCCCGGCGGCGCGAACAGGAACACCGGCACCGACTCGCCGTCGAAGCTCTCGAAGCGGTGCAACACCGGCTCGACGAGCGACACCGGCTCTACGTCGCGCGGGCTCGTCGTCAGCCGCCGCGTGCGCCCCGAGCTCACGTCGTGGAGGTAGACGTCGTACGGCTCCACCGGCGACGAGAATCCGAACGCGAGCAGCGAGCCGTCGTGCGAGAACACCGGTGACTCGACGACGCCGCGCCCCGGGAGCGGCACCTCGCTCCACATCCGCAGCGTCTTGCCGTCGAGGAGGTGCAGCCGTGAGTAGCCGTCCTCGTTCGCCAGCAGAAGCAGACGGCGCCCGGACGGATCTCCGGCGCACGTGAGATCCCACGTGCCCGCAGCGACGGGCTTTCCGTCACAGACGATCGCCATCGTGTCGCGCCCGTCGTTCGTCGCCCACGCGAGCCGTTCGCCGAGCCACACCGGCGTGAGGTACTCCGCCGGCTCGTCGTGCGGCGTCAGATGCTCGACCGCACCCGTCTCGACGTCACAGAGGTAGAGATCCGAGTCGCCGCTGCGGTCGCCGAGGCGCTCGGCGACGACGCGCCGCCCGTCCGGCGAGATGGACGCGACGCCGACCCAGCCGCCGATCTCGAACGTCCGCTCCTCCCCACTCGCCAGGTCGCGCACGACGACGTCGAAGTCGATCCCGTTCCGCCGATTCGTCGCGTACGCGAGGAACTGCCCCGCCGCGTGCGGCGTGTGGTGGATGAACCGCGGATCGGAGACGAAGGGCTCGCCGTCGACGTAGAGCTGCGTGCGCTCGTTGCCGCCCTCATCGATCTCGACGAGCAGCCGCCCGTCCGGCAGGAACTGGCCGCTGACCGGCTCGTCGTAGTCGGTCAGCTGCTGCATCTCGCCACCCTCGACGGGGACGGCGAAGAGCTGCTGCGTGCCGGGAGCGGTGGAGCCGACGAGCAGACGACGCCCGTCCGCCGAGAACGAGAGAGGCAGCGCCTGCCGCATCTCGAGCAACCCCTGGAGCTCCACCATTCAGTCGAGGATACGTTGCATCGTCCACGACGTTCCGACGTAACCCACACGGACGAAGCCGAATCGCTCGTACAGATGGACGGCCGGGTTGTCGGTCTCGACGCTCAGGCTCACCGATGGATGGCCGGCTGCGCGTGCATGAGCGAGCAAGTCCGAGAGGAGCGCCGTCCCGACACCGCGGCCGCGCGCATCAGGCAAGACGCCGATCGACAGCTCCGGTACCTCTGGTGAGACGAATCCGTAGCCGTGATCGTCGTCGGTGAACGTGCGAATCCACGCCGCCCCGACGTCGCCGTCGGCGACGACACCGAGGTCGAAGGGTCTGCCCCAGCCGTCGACGTATCGCCCGATGTCGGGCAGTGCAAGCGCCTCCTCCAGCGGCGGGATGGACGTCCCGGGCCGCCAGCTGAACGCCTCGTACAGCATCGCGCGCAGAACGCCGACGTCCCGCGCGCCCGCAAGCCGCACCTACGCCGTGACTCCCGACAGCTCGGGGATGATGTCGTCGCCGTACGCCTCCAACGTCTCCTCCTGACCGTGCGTCATGAGGTAGACATTGAACTGGTCGACGCCGACGCCTTCGAGCGCGCGCAGCTTCGCTTTGATCTGCGCGGCGTCGCCGATGACGCAGAAACGGTCGCAGATCTCGTCCGTCACGAACTCGCCGTGCTTCGCACCGACGCGCGAGTGGTCGTTGTAGTCGTAGAACTTCCGCGCCTGCACGTAGTCCGTGAGCGCCTTCGGGACCGTGCTGCCGTCGGTGCCGTACCGCTCGATGAGATCCATGACGTGGTTCGACACCATCGCCGGGAACCAGCGCACCTGCTCGCGCGCGTCGGCAAGGTCGTCCGTGACGTGGCTCGGCGCGCCGACGATGCACTTGAGCTGCGACGGGTCGCGCCCGGCCTCGTCGGCGGCGCGGCGCGCGGTGTCCATGATCCAGCTGATGATCTCCGGGTCGGCGAGCTGGATGATGACGCCGTCACCGACACGGCCCGCGACGCCGAGCGCCTTCGGCCCGTAGCCGGCGACCCACATCGGGATCTCGGGCAGCTCCTCGCGCACCCACTTGAGCTGGAGGTCCTTGTCGTTCCAGTGCACCTCGCGGCCGTTCATGAAGTCCTTGACCATCGTGAGCGCCTGCTCGAACTCCGCGACCTTCATCGGCTGGCGGCCGATGTAGCGCACCGCGGAGTCGCCGCGGCCGACGCCCATCGCCATCCGGCCGTCGGAGAGGTCGTGCAGCGTCGCGTACGAGCTCGCGAGCACCGTCGGATCGCGCGTCGCCGGATTCGTGACGAAGTGGCCGAGCTTGATCTTCGAGGTCTCGCGAGCCGCGACAGCAAGGGTTGGGATCGACTCCTGCCAGAGGACGTGCGAGTCGTACGTCCACGCGTACTCGAAGCCGTGCTGCTCGGCGAGCTGGATGAGCTCGAGCCAGCGCGTCCACGGCGGGTCGGGCAGAACAGTGACGCCGAAGCTGATCATGGCCTCGGAACATATCGCGGAGTCGCGAGCGCCGCGAGCGCCGCGAGCGCGCCGACGGCGATGAACCCGATCCGGCCGTCGCCGGGCAGGGAGAAGGTGAGGCCGACGAGCGGCGCGCCGGCGACGATGACGAGCGACGACCACGCGTTCACGAACCCGACGGCGGCGCCGGGCGCGTCGGGGCGCGCCTGCGCCGCGCCGGCGAACGCCATCGCGAACGGGATCCCCGACGCGAGCCCGACGACCGCCGCGCCCGTGACGAGCGCGAAGACCGGGACCGGGAGACCGAGCAGCACCCCGCCGGCGCCGCCGACGACGAGGCTCGCGGCGACGAGGCGCGACGCGCCGGCGCGCCGCAGCATCCAGCCGCCTACGATCCGCGTGAAGAACCCGAGCAGGAGCGTCAGCGACCCGATCGCGGCCGCGAACGCCTTCGAGCGGCCGTGGTGCTCGAACAGTGTCACCACCCAGTCGCCGACGACGACGCTGAACCCGAACGAGAACGCGTGGATCGCGGCGAAGCGGTACAGGCGCGTGTCGCGGAAGAAGCCGGCGTCGAAGCGCTCGCCCGCGTGCCGCACCGTCCGCGGCGCGGTGGGAGCGGCGGCGAGCGCGACGAGCGCGATTCCCGCCACGATCACCGCGCTGAGATACGGGGCTCGGAACCCCGTCCAGCCTGCGAACCCCGGCACGAGCGCGAGCCCGATCCCCGGCGCGAGCACCGACGCGGAGCCGTACACCCCCTGCGTCGACGCCGTGCCACCGCTCGCGCGGATGTAGTCGCTGCCCGCGACGAACGCGAGACCCGTCCCGAGGCCGACCACGGCCCGGCCGACGAACGCGAGCGCCGGCGTGGCCGCCGGGAGCGAGATCGCGTTCCCCGCGGCGATGACGAGGATGCCGAGGAACGCCGTCCGCCGCGCGCCGAACCGGTCGGCCGTCCGTCCTCCGGGGATCTGCATCACCATGTGCACGACGAACTGCGCGGTCGTGAACAGGCCAATGGTCGCGAGCCCGACGCCGTAGGCGTGCGAGAGGCGCGTGGCGATCGCGCCGAGGTCGCTGATGTTCCACCCGACGGTGAAGCCGACGAGGTAGCCGCCGATCGCCGCCCGCCTGCTCACCGCTCCACCCTAAGCTAGAGCGATGCGACCGCAGAAGATCATCTGCGTCGGGCACAACTACCGCGACCACACGCGCGAGGTCGGCGCCGAGTTCCCACCGGAGCCGCTCCTCTTCGGCAAGTTCCCGACCACGCTCGTCGGGAACGGCGACCCGATCGTCAAGCCGCCCGAGGCGACGCACCTCGACGCCGAGGCCGAGCTCGCGGTCGTCATCGGCAAGACAGTGCGCCGCGTCTCCCCCGCGCGCGCCCTCGACGCCGTCGCCGGCTACGTCTGCGCGAACGACGTGAGCGCGCGCAACATCCAGTACGGCGAGCCGCAGTGGCTGCGCGGCAAGGGCTTCGACACGTTCTGCCCCGTCTGGCCGCTCGACGACCCGGTCCGGCTGGACCCGTCGGAGCTTCGCGTCGTCCAGCGGCTGAACGGCGAGGTCATGCAGGACGGGAACACCCGCGACCTCATCTTTGACGTCCCGTTCCTCGTCGCGTTCGCGTCCAACGTGTTCACGCTCGAGCCCGGCGACCTCATCCTCACCGGGACGCCGGCGGGCGTCGGCTACGCCCGCGACCCGAAGGTCTCGCTGCAGGACGGCGACCTCGTCGAGGTCGAGATCGAGGGGATCGGCGTGCTCGCCAACCCCGTCGTCGCCGAGCGCTAGACCCGCTCGAGCACGACGACCGGGATCTGCCGGTCGGTCTTCTCCTGGTACTCGTCGTAGTGCGGCCAGATTCCGTTCATCGTCTTCCAGAGCCGCTCGCGCTCACCCGGCTCCGCCGTGCGCGCGTGCGCGTGAAACCTGTCGCCCTTGATCTGCACGCCGACTTCCGGGTTCTTCACAAGGTTCATGTACCAGCCCGGGTGCTCGGGCGTGCCACCCTTCGAGGCGACGATGACCGCGTTGCCGCCGTCCATGCCGTAGATGAGGGGCGTCGTCGACTCGTTGCCGGTCTTCCTGCCCTTGGTCGTGAGCAGGAGGACGGTCGAGCCCTCCCGCCAGTCGTGCCCTTCCGCACCGTCCGTCTCCTGGTAGCGCTGGACGTGCTCGTCGCCGAAAAGAAAGTCGCTCATTCCCGAAGCGTATCCATTGCCTTCGAGGCCAAACCGTCGAAGGCGCGCACCGCCAGCTCCAGATGCTCCTCCTTCGTGTCCTCGAGCTTCGTGTGCGATAGGCCGCGCAGCGACTGCACGAACATCATCACCGTCGGCACGCCCGCGCGCGCGACCTCCGCCGCGTCGTGCAGCGGGCCGCTCGGGAGGCGGTGCGACGTGCCGGCGACCTCGCGGATCGACTCGTCCGCGAGCTCGATCAGGCCCTCGTCGAAGAGGATCGGCTCGATGTTCCAGATCCGGTTCCAGGACACGTCGACGTCCTCCTCGCGCGCGAAGCGCTCGCTCGCCTCCTGCGCGAGCGCGAGCAGCCGCGCGAGCTTCGCCGCGTCGAGGTGGCGCTGGTCGAGGAGCTGCTCCGCCGTCTCGACGACGGAGGTGACGATGCCCGGCTTGCAGACGACGCCGCCGGACGTGCACACCGCGCCGTCCCCGACCTCCGCCGCGATCGGGCGGATCTCGAGCGCGAGCTTCGCCGCGCCGGCGAGCGCGTCGCGCCGCTTGTCCATCGGCGTGGAGCCGGCGTGCGCCGCCTGGCCCTTCCACGTGATCAGGTGCCGCTCGACTCCGAACGTGCCGAGGACGACGCCGAGCGGCAGGCCCATCGACTCGAGGACCGGGCCTTGCTCGATGTGCAGCTCGAGGTAGGCGGCCGCGCTCTTCAGCTGCGCCCGTGCAGCGAGCGCCTCGTCGAGGTCGACGCCGTGCTCGCGCAGCGCGTCCGGGAGCGCGATCCCGTTCGCGTCCCGGCGCTGGCGGAGCTCCTCCTGGTCGGCCATCGAGCCGGCGGCGGCCGACGAGCCGAAGAGCGAGCGGCCGAAGCGCGCGCCCTCCTCGTCGGCCCAGTTGACGACGCGCACGGTGAACGGCGGGCGCCCCTCCGCTGCGATCCGCCGGAGCGTCGCGACCGCCGCCATGACGTTGAGGCACCCGTCGAGCCAGCCGCCGTTCGGCACCGAGTCGATGTGGCCGCCGAGCAGGAGCGCGCGGTCGGAGTCGCCGTCGAGCGTGAACCACTGGTTCCCGGCCTCGTCGATCTCCTCGCGCGCGCCGGACGCCGCGACCTTGCCGCGGAGCCACTCGCGCGCCTGCTCCCACGTCTCCGTCCACGCGACGCGCTGCGCGCCGTTCTCGTCGCCCGTGAGCTCGCGCAGCTCCTTCAGCTCGGCGACGGTGCGTGCGGGATCGAGCACGCGTGCGATCCTACAACGCGTGTCGAAGCCCGAAGCCGTCGTCCGCGCCGAACGCCTGCTCGGCTCGGCGGCCGCGTCGTGGACGCGCGTCGAAAGCCGCGGCTACGCGGCGAACGAGCACTGGACGGCCGCGTTCGCGGACGGGACGCGCGCGTTCCTCAAGCTCGCCGCGCCCGTCGACCCCTGCCCGCAGTGGCTGCGCGACGAGGAGCGTGTCTATGCCGCCGTCGCCGGGCCGTTCATGCCGGAGCTGCTCGCATGGGAGGACGCCGATCGCCCGCTGCTCGTGCTCGAGGACCTCTCCGGCTGCCGCTGGGCGCCGCCGTGGGAGCCCGGTGACCTGTCCGCGGTCCTCGACGCGTTCGCAGCGCTGGCCGCGACGACGGCCGAGGCGCTCCTGCCCGGCCTGGAGACGCGCCGGCTCCCGAGCTGGGAACGCGTCGCCGCCGACCCTGGGCCGTTCCTCTCGCTCGGGCTCGCCGACGCCGCGTGGCTCGAGCGAGCGCTGCCGGCGCTGCTCGAGGCGGCCGAGCACACGCCGCTCGCCGGCAACGCGCTCGTCCACGGCGACGTGCGCAGCGACAACCTCTGCTTCCGCGACGGCGCCGCCGTCTTCTACGACTGGAATCACACCACGATCGGCAATCCGGCGGCAGACGTCGCCTTCATGCTTCCGAGCCTTAGCCTCGACGGCGGACCCGAGCCGCACGAGGTCGCACGCCAGGTGCCGAGCGCGAACGACTTTGCCGCCTACCTCGCCGGCTTCTTCGGCGGAGGCGCCGCATTGCCACCACCGAAGGGCGCGCCGGGCGTGCGCGCGTTCCAGCTCGCGCAGTTCCGCGTCGCTCTGCCGTGGGCGTGCCGCGTCCATGGCGTTCGCGAGCCGTGATAAGAACACCCGGATGACCTACCGCCGCGCGCTGACGAGGACGGCCGCCGTCGCGACGCTGCTGCTCGCCCTCGCCGGCTTCTGGGAGCTCTACCGCTGGACATGGTCGTCCGCGGGCTGGACATGGCCGTTCGCCGTCGACTCGACCTCGATGCCGCACGTCTGGACGATCCTCAAGGCGTTCGGGCAACCCGCGCAGGTCAACCAGCCCTCGCTCGGCAACATCCTCTTCCACAAGGCGCTGTTCACTGCGAAGGAGTCAGCGGTCGGCTTCGCCATCGGCGCCGTCGTCGGCTTCGCGCTCGGCGTCGTCCTCGCCCACTCCCGCCTGCTCCAGCGCGGCTTCCTGCCGTACCTCGTCGCGAGCCAGACGGTGCCGATCCTCGCGATCGCGCCGATGGTCGTCGTCTGGGTCAATCCCAAGCTCCCGGCCGCTGTTCAGGGCTGGGGCGCGGTCGCCGTCATCGCCTCCTACCTGACGTTCTTCCCGGTGCTCATCAACACGCTGCGCGGCCTCCACGCGGCCGACACCCGCGCGCTCGAGCTCATGCGCACGTACGCGGCGACGCGCTGGACCGTGCTCTGGAAGCTGCGCGTCCCCGCATCGCTGCCGTACGTCTTCGCAGCGCTCAAGCTCGCCGCGACCGCAAGCGTCGTCGGCGCGATCATCGGCGAGCTGCCCTCGGGGCTCCAGAGCGGCCTCGGGGGCGCCATCATCAACTTCAACCAGTACTACTCGATCGAGCCGCAGGAGCTCTGGGCGACGAACATCGTCGCGGCGCTGCTCGGCATCGTCTTCTTCGTCGTCATCGTCATCGCCGAGAAGCTCGTCGTACGACGCGCGCCGGAGGCGGTCGGATGAGCGAGCAGCAACCCGTCGTCGAGATCCGCAACGTCACGAAGACGTTCGCGCACGGCAACGTCACCGCGCTGCAGGACATCGAGCTCGACTTCCATCCCCGCGAGTTCGTCGCGCTCATCGGCCCGTCCGGCTGCGGCAAGTCGACGCTGCTCCGCGTCATCGGCGACCTCGTTCAGCCGACCTCCGGCACCGTCACCGTCAACGGCAAGAGCGCTCGACAGGCGCGCAACGACCGCGACTACGGCATCGTCTTCCAGGACTCCGTCCTCTTCGAGTGGCGCACCGTCGCGAAGAACATCGCGTTGCCGCTCGAGATGCTCCGGTGGGACAAGGCGCGCCGCCGCGATCGCGTCGCGGAGATGATGGAGCTCGTCGAGCTCAAGGGCTTCGGCGACCACTACCCGTGGCAGCTGTCCGGCGGCATGCAGCAGCGCGCGTCGATCGCGCGCGCGTTCGCGTTCGAGCCCGCGCTCCTGCTCATGGACGAGCCGTTCGGCGCGCTCGACGAGATGACGCGCGAGCGCCTGAACCTCGAGCTCCTCTCCATCTGGGAGCGGCTGCAGTCGACGGTCGTGTTCGTGACGCACTCG
>Ga0265338_10006415_pt1 | contig 14995 bp, 11 predicted proteins | sample 42126metaG_FD_193579 | JGI IMG/M metagenome (GOLD analysis project Ga0265338, IMG submission 193579) | Rhizosphere microbial communities from Carex aquatilis grown in University of Washington, Seatle, WA, United States - 4-21-26 metaG | ecosystem: Host-associated > Plants > Roots > Rhizosphere... | reverse complement strand
AATCGCCCCCAGCTTTGTGACCGGCGAGGCGAGCCAGTTTGATTGCGCCCTCCATCGCTTCCGTACCGCTGTTTGAGAAGAAGACGCGATCCAGACCGGAAAGCTGGCAAAGCCGCTCCGCGAGCTGGCCTTGATATTCGTTGTAGTAGAGATTCGAAAGGTGAATGACGCGAGCGGCCTGGTCTCGAATGGTCTTTACCACCCGGGGGTGCGCATGGCCCAGCGCATTCACGCCGAGGCCGGCAACGAAGTCGAGGTATTTCTTGCCCTCGAAGTCGAAGAGAAAAACCCCTTTCCCGCGCTCGAAGCCAACGGGATAACGGTTGTAGGTAGGCAGTAGAAAACGCTTTTCGAGGTCAGCGATCTGTTCCAGTCGAGACATGCCTAAATTGTAGAACGAAAGCGACCCGAAAATTGGACGCTCGCAATGAGGTCAGGTCGTGGCCCAAAATGGTCTGAACACGAACGAGCCGAGCATACTATTCTTCGGGCAGTTTTGGAGTGGAGCGCGGATTGTCCGGGTCGAGGCCGGCGGCGGTCATGATCGCCCTCCCCAGCTCTTCAGCCGAAACAGTGAATCCGGATGACGATGCCGAGCCGTCGTCTTCGGCGATGGGCGCCACGAAGCGATAGCCCCGTCCCACCACAGTCTGCAGGTATTGCGGCTCGTCGACGTCGTCTGCCAGCGCGCGGCGGATCTTGCGGATCGCCGTATTGATTCCCTGATCCACATCCACGAACACATCTTTGCTCCAGAGTTGTGCGGAGATTTGTTCGCGGGTAACCAGTTGGCCCTTATTTTCGACCAGGAACATCAGCAACTGCAGGGGGAGCCCTTCCAGGCGCACCGGGCGGCCACAGCGGGATAACTGAAAACGGCCAAAATCCAACTGGTAATCGTCGAAGCAAACCTTCTTTTCCGGCAATGCAATACTCCTGAGCTACCGCTCTGCGACGAGAGGAAGACAATCGATCTTGAAATTCTGGTCTGCCCCTTCCGGCGTGTCAAGCGGGGTTCGGTGAATTCTTCAGACCAATTCAGATCGCTTCAGACGCTCTCCATGGACGTTTTCCGCGACAAGGCGCATGATCACACTCACTTGCGGGATTTGCTTACCACTCCTAATCGAGTCTGGTGAGCCCAGTAAGTGGGGGGCCGGGAAACGGGGAAGGTTCTCGAGCCCCCCAACTCAAAATCACAAGGGTTTGGGCACGTCATCGATCCGCGTTTGTTTTGCCCACCTCAAATCCGCTTCTTTTCTTCAAGATAACCTGTCTCCCAGACCCTACTTTCCCCTCGAAACCGCCCGTCCGAAGCGCGATTAAGATCCGGAAGTGCCATCCGCAAAACCGGAAATGCCTTCCATAATCCATAGCTAACATTCCAAAACCTCTTTATAATTGCGGAAGTCATTCATTGGAAGTGACTTACTCTCCATGAATGGAATTTGGAAGGTGGCAGTGAAGTTGCATATCTCTCATCGGCGGCGGTTCTCTGGCCATGCCGTCACGCCACAGCCCCAGCCCATGAACCGCGAATTTCAGGCCCGCTTCAGCGTCATCTTCCTGGGTCTACTCACGGTTGCGGCCGTTGCTTTCGCAACTTTCAATTACCGCCAGGAGCATCAATCCGCGATTCCCGATGATGGCGTCCGCTGGCTGGAGCGAAACGGCCAGGTCGTTGCGGATCGCCTTTATCCGAGTGGTTCGGCAGCCTTAGCAGGTATTCGCAGCGGAGACGTCGTAGTCAGCGTGAATGGCCGTCCTGTGGACAGCTCTGCCGCAGTTACCCGCCAGCTCTACTATTCCGGCGTCTGGTCCAAAGCAACCTACTCCCTGATTCGTGGAAATGTTCCTCTTGACGTTGTCGTGGTGCTCGTACCGGCCGAGCGCTCGATGAATGACTGGCTGCGCCTGATTGCCCTGATCTACCTCGGCATCGGCCTCTATGTGCTGCTGCGGCGCTGGACCGCAGTCGGCTCCATGCACTTTTATATTTTCTGCCTGGTCTCGTTCATCTTCTACTCTCTGCACTTTACCGGCAAGCTCAACACGTTCGATTGGATCGTCCTTTGGAGCAACGAAGTCGCATGGCTGCTGCAACCGGCGCTGTTCCTGCACTTCGTTCTCACATTCCCTGAAAGGCGCCCTTTCGTCAGCAAGCACAGTTGGTCGATCCCGCTGCTGTATATACCAGGGGCCATCCTGCTCGGCGTTCAGATTGTCGCGTTGCAGTTCCTGAAAGCCAGCGCGCGCCTCCTCTGGAACCTGGATCGCGTGCACTGGGCTTACCTGACGATCTTCTTTGTATCCGCCGCCGTTGTGCTGTGGCGAAACTACCATCAGGCCACAACGCCCATTCTGCGGCAGCAGCTGAAGTGGATTACCCGCGGGACCGTGATGGCGATCGCTCCCTTCACGCTCTTCTACGTCCTGCCCTATCTTTTCGGAACGATGCCTTCTCTCACCATGAAGGTGTCGGTCCTCTCGTTGGGATTGCTGCCCCTGACGTTCGGATACGCCATCGTCCGCTACCGGCTGATGGACGTGGATCTGATCTTCAAACGTGGCATGGCCTACACTCTCGCCGCCGCTGCGATCGCGGGAGGCTACTTTGCTGGCGTGGCCGCTGTTGCCGGACTCGTCAATACTCGCGTGCCCAGCTCTGGTCCTTACGGGCTGATGGTGGCAATGGTCGTCACCGCCCTCCTATTTGATCCGGTACGGAAGTTCATTCAGGAAAAGCTCGACCTGTTTTTCTATCGCACCCGCTACGACTACCGTCGCACGCTGGTCGAATTCGGGCGCGAGCTAAGTTCAGAAACCGATCTCGACAAGATGCTCTCGTCCCTTGTGGACCGCTTGGCGCGCACGCTGGTGGTCGATCGCATCGCGATCTTCCTTGGCAATGGCGACTCATCCCGCTTCGAGCTCTCAAAGTCCTTTGGCCTAGGCGCGATCAGCGGCATTGACCTGTCATTCCTGGCCAAGCCGCGCATCGAGGACACGGCCGGTCACATCTTTTTCGAAAACACGCGCCAGCTGCCACGCGAGTCGGGGCCGGCCCAGGAAGCGATCGCACGGCTCGATCTGAACTATTACATCCCGTGCCACGCCCGCCAGAAGACAATCGCTTTCCTCGGCCTCGGCAAGACGATGGAAGGCGACTTCCTCACCAGCGAAGATGTCGAGTTGCTCGAAACGCTGGCCGGCTATATCGCTATCGCCATCCAGAACGCGCGCCTGTACGCCTCGCTCGAGCAGAAAGTCAGCGAGTACGAGCGCCTCAAGGACTTCAACGAGAACATCGTCGAATCGATCAACGTGGGCGTGTTGGCGGTCGATCTCCAGGACCGCATCGAGTCCTGGAACTCGCAGATGGAAGTGATGTACGCGCAGCCCCGCTGGCAGGTGGTCGGCCGCTCTCTGAGCGAGGTTTTCCCCGCGCCCTTTGTCGAAGAGTTTTACCGTGTCCGCCAGAACCCCGGCATCCACAACCTCTACAAGTTCCGCCTCGGCACGCCGACGGGAGAATCGCGCATCGTCAACGTAGCCATCGCGCCGCTGGTCACTCGCAAATTCAACGTCGTGGGTCGGCTCGTCATCATGGACGACATCACGGAGCGCATTGAACTCGAGGTCCAGTTGACCCAGGCCGACAAACTCTCGTCCATCGGACTTCTGGCTGCCGGTGTGGCACACGAAGTGAACACGCCGCTGGCGGTGATCTCGTCCTACACGCAGATGCTGGCCAAGCAACTGCAGTCGGATCCGCAAAAAGCATCCTTGCTCGAAAAGATCACGAAGCAAACTTTCCGCGCCTCTGAAATCGTCAACAACCTGCTGAATTTCTCGCGTACTACCGGCACTGAGTTCGCCGAAATCAGCCTCAACAAAGTGATCTCCGACACGCTCGCGTTACTGGAGCATCAGTTCAAGGTTGCCCACGTGAGTGTACAGCCCGAACTCTACGAGAACCTGCCGCCCATTCAAGGCAACGCTGGGCGCTTGCAGCAGGTGTTCCTGAACCTGTTCCTGAACGCGAAAGACGCAATGACCGGTGGCGGAGTTCTGAACGTGGCTACCATGAACGGCGAGTTCGTCAGCGTACGAGTCAGTGACACCGGATCGGGCATCGCCCAGGAACACATCCACCGCATTTACGACCCATTCTTCACCACCAAGACGGCGCCAACCGAAGGTCAGAATCGTGGCACCGGCCTTGGACTTTCAGTTTCCTACGGCATCATCCAGGAACATGCCGGCAACATCCGTGTGGAAAGCCGACCCGGCGAAGGAACAACGTTCACCCTGGATTTCCCCCTAGTCAGGAAGGCCGCCCATGTCTGAAGCAGCCGTGATTTCGCGCCGCTCAATACCGGAAACTATCTCGCCAAGTGCCGGCAAGATTCTCATCATCGACGATGAACTCGAAATCCGAGAGTCGCTGGAAACTCTGCTGCAGCTTGAGGGTTACACCGTTTCGGTTGCCGGCACCGCTCGGGAAGGACTGGCGCAAATCGGAGAGCGCAGTTTTGACGTCGTGCTGCTTGACCTCGCATTGCCCGACAAGAACGGGATGGAAGTTCTAGCGGAAATTCGTGTCCTACATCCCGATCAGGCGGTCATTATGATCACCGCCTACGGCACAGTCGAAAACGCCGTGCGCGCCATGCAGTCGGGCGCCACGAATTTTATCCAGAAGCCCTGGGACAACGAGAAGTTGCTCGCCGATGTCCGCAGCGCCGTCGCCCGGCAGAAAGCCGAAGAAGAGAACATCCAGCTCAAGCGCGCCCTGAAGCAGCGCTACAACTTTGAAAATATTGTCGGCAAGAGCGAGCCGATGCTCAAGATTTTCGACCTCGTGGCGCAGGTCGCCCCGAGTCGCTCCACGGTGCTTTTGCAAGGCGAGAGCGGAACCGGCAAAGAGCTAATCGCCAAAGCAATTCACCTGCACTCGACCCGGCGCGACCGGCCTTTTGTCCCAGTGAATTCCGGCTCGACGCCGCCCGACCTGCTCGATTCCACTCTGTTCGGACACGTCAAAGGTGCCTTCACCAGCGCCATCGCCTCGAAAAAAGGTCTTTTCGAAGTGGCCGACCGTGGCACGCTCTTCCTCGACGAAATCGGCACCATGGGCATGGACACGCAAGCGAAAATTCTGCGTGTTCTCCAGGATCGTAAGTTCATGCACCTGGGCGGCGTCCAGGAAATGCAGGTGGACGTGCGCATCATCGCCGCCACCAACGTCGACCTCCGCCAGATGGTGCGCGAAGGCAAGTTCCGAGAGGACCTTTTCTATCGCCTGAACGTCATCGCGATCGATCTGCCCCCTCTGCGCCAGCGCCGCGAGGATATTCCCCTGCTCGTCGATCACTTCCTGAAGAAGTATTCGGAGGAGAACGATCTTCCGCGCCGCCGCATGAGCACCGAAGCATTGCGCCCGCTGGTCAGCTATTCCTGGCCCGGCAACGTGCGCGAACTGGAAAACACCATCGAACGTGCCGTCGTCCTTTCGTCCGATACAACCGTCGGAGTCGATCTGCTTCCCGACCATATTGTCGGACGTGGTAGTTCGGTCCCCGCCATCGACTCCAGCACGGGCGCTTCGCTCTTCAGCATTATGGAAGATTGCGAACGCCGCATCATCATCGACATGCTGGAAAAGTGCAGCTGGAACCAGACCGAAGCCGCCGAGCGCTTCCGTGTGCCGCTTTCCACCCTGAATCAGAAGATCAAGCGGCTCGCCATCGAAATTCGCAAGAAGAACAATCGGGAAAGCATCGGATAATTGGCGATCTGGAGAGACCATCTTGGGTTTTTTGGGGAGCGAATGCCCACTTCCTTCGATGGCCCGGTGAACGGCCACCTCTGCTATAGTTCCCAGAGCAAACATGGCGCTCGAACTCGAACTGATTTCGCCCATTGATGTCGCCAAAGACTTCGCCCTGTCGGTGCAGGAATACACCCTGCTCTCCGCACAGTCGGTGGCGAACTTCTTCCGCCGTCCGCTCTACATGGGGGACATGCTCCAGCAAGCCGATCTGATCGGCTTTGGCTCCCTGCCCATTGTCATTCTGACAGGACTCTCTGTCGGCGCCCTGCTCGCACTGAACTCCGCCAGCACATTGCAACGTTTCGGTGGTATCACCCTGATCGGCCAATTGGTGTCGCTGGGCATGGTCACAGAGTTGGGCCCGCTCATCACGGGGCTGATGGTCGCGGGGCGAAACGCCTCCGGTATGGCTAGCGAACTCGGCTCCATGATCGTCACCGAGCAGATCGACGCCATGCGCGCGCTCGGCACCGACCCCAGCAAAAAGCTGATCACTCCCCGCATCGGCGCGACCGCCTTCATGCTGTTTTTCCTGACCATCATCGCGGACCTGCTGGGCCTCTTCGGTGGCTGGGCTGTGGCCCACCTGCTCTTTGGTCTCGATTCGCGCCAGTACTGGACCTCTGCCTGGCAGATTCTCGTCTTCCGTGACGTTTTCACTGGATTGATCAAGCCCGTGCTCTTCGGGTTCATCATCGCCACCGTCGGTTGTTATTACGGCATGTCCACGCGAGGCGGAACCCAGGGCGTGGGGCGCTCTACGACCCAAGCGGTTGTGGCCTCGTCTGTTTTGATTCTGATCGTGGATTTCTTTGTCACCAAACTCATCTTCGCGATATTCGGTGTCCGGTAGGCCATGTCAGCTCCCACCCTACCCATCGAGCAACCGTCTCCCGCTCCCGGCGGCGAGTCAGCCTTCGCGATTGAGTTCGAGCATGTTTCCATCGCGTTCGATGAAAAGGTCGTGCTCGAAGACATCTCGTTTCGCCTGACGCACGGCGAGACAAAGGCCGTCTTTGGCGTTGCCGGATCCGGCAAGAGCACGATGCTCAAAATTGCCATGGGTCTGCTCCGTCCTGACAGCGGCCGCATCCTCGTGCTGGGCCAGGAAATCACCAGCATGTCAGAGCAGCAATTATTTGACCTTCGGCGTCACGTGGGCATCGTGTTCCAGGAAAGCGCACTTTTCGATTCACTCAAGGTCTGGGAGAACGTTGCGTTTCGTCTCATGGAAGAAAAAATTCCGTTTGAGGAGATCGAGCGCCGCGTGCGCGAGGCATTGCGCTTCGTCGAACTGGAGCGCACGTTCGACATGTTCCCCTCCGAACTTTCCGGAGGCATGCGGCGCCGAGTGGCCATCGCCCGCGCCATCATCACGGAACCCGAAGTGATTCTCTACGACTCGCCCACCGGCGGACTTGATCCCGTCACATCCAACACCATCGTCGAACTGATCATCAAGCAACGCGATGTCTACAAGACCAGCGCTCTCATGGTGACCCATCGCCTGCAGGATGCCTTCACCATGGCCACTCACGAATTCGACAAGAAAACGAACCAGATGGTTGCCCTTCCCAAAGGCCGCCTCTGCGAAGTTCCCATGAGTTTCCTCATCCTGCGGGAGGGAAAGGTCATCTTCGACGGGGACGCCCACCAGTTGGCCACTTCTCGCGACGACTATATCCGCGAATATATTTCCTGAGTCTGGTTTTCCGGATGGGGGACCCCGACCCATGTTCTTTTCTCAGCGCGATGGCGACAAGAGGCCTAACTGCCGACCGGCGTGGTCTCTGCTCGCGTTCGTCATCCTGATGCCAGGGTTGCTGAGTGCCGGCGATCTGCCCCGGCACACCGTCCGCTGCGGAACACGCCAGATGGAATACCTGCTGTCGGTGCCCAAACCAGCGCCCAACGAGCCTTTGCCGGCATTACTCCTACTTCATGGGGCAGGCGACCGGGCAGAGAACTTCGTGCAGGCGTGGCAGTCATTAGGAGAGAAAAAGAAGATTGTGCTGGTCGCTCCGCAGTTGCCGCGTGAAGAAGCGTTCGAACCCGATGCGCCAAAGGTCTTCCGGTGCGTGATGGAAGACGCTGGCAAGCAGGTCACGATCGATCCGCACCGGATCTACTTGTTCGGCCACTCCATGGGAGGTTATCTCGCCTACGACGGCGCCTTGCTTGATTCCGGTTACTTTGCCGCTGCCGCCATTCACGCGATGCCCATCGCTGACGACTATGCGTGGATCATTCCACGGGCAACGCGAAAAATCCCGATTGCTATTTACATTGGGAGCAAAGATCAGCTTGTCTCTCTAGATCAGGTGCGAAAGACCGAAGCGTTGTTGAAGAAGTCGGGCTTCCCCGTTCACTATCAGGAGATGCCCGGCCATGACCACAACTATTACGACCTCTCCGACGTCATCAACCAGGACGCGTGGCACTTCATGGAAGGTTATCGCACGCCGTAGCTTGGAACTATCGCAACGCCTCATCCAGCAGCGCAGAAATCTTCTCCTGATCGACCTCGCCCGAAGAGTCGTACAGTGCCTTTCCGTCCTTACCCAGCACCACGACGTGCGGAATATATCCCTTGTAATACTTCTTCACCAGCTCATCTTGCGCTGGCGAGTGCTTATGATCCAGGTCCACAACTACAAACTGCACTTTGCCGCGATACTTCTGGTACAACTCCACCGTACGCCGCGCTTGCCGCTTCGAATTGAAACATGCTTCGCCATACATGATGACGTAGCTTGGCTTGCCCGAAGCGACACCATCGTCGAGGCGATCGCCCGTGATCAGTGGCCCGTCCTGGCTGTCACTCGTGTAATCCAGATTTTGATTGAGCTTAAGATTCTCCGCCGCGTGAACGCACACAGTCAGCGTCGTTGCCATTACAAAACCTAGAAACCACTTTGTCATGCCATCCTCCACCCAATCTGACTGTTGTCCTGACGGAAAGTTTCATGCTTTTTTCCCGGGCTCAGTAGAGGAGGTGGGTTTATTGCGCTCATTCTTTCCCGGCAGCCCTACCGGGTTTTCATGCGTGCGCTCGCGGAAACTCCCTTTCATGCCGGTCGCCAGCCCGATCGTGGACTCCCCGAACTTGTCGCGCAGATGATCGGCCGCCGCCAGCAGTTTCTGGCGCCGCTGGTCGAGCGATGGCTCCAGCAAATCTAACTGTGCAGGGCCAGACTCAAAGTTTGAGGTCTGCACGCCGAGCAACCGCACCGGCGCTCCTTTTTTCCAGTTGCGCAGAAAGAGCCTACGGATTTGTTCGAAGATTTCATGATCGATTTGCGTCGGCTGTTCCAGCGAATGTGCACGCGTGAGCGTTGTAAAGTCCCTATAGCGCAGTTTCAACTGGATCGTCCGAGCGAAATATCCGCCCTCGCGCAATCGCCGTCCCACCATTTCGGAAAGCCGCATCAGGGTAGACTGCAGCCGTTCCAGGTCCCCAGTGTCTTCGTCGAACGTGTGCTCGTGGCTGATGGATTTGGGGTCCTCATGTTCGCCGACTGCGGTGTCGAACCATCCTCCGGCATCCTCTCCACGCGATTTTCCTGCCAGCGCCAAGCCCCATTTTCCAAAGCGCTGCTCCAGATCGTTTTCCTCGAGCTTCGCTAGGTCGCCCACCCGCTGGATGCCCATCCCGTGCAGCTTTTCTTCCATCACCTTGCCAACACCTGGGATGTCTCCGACATTGAGCGGCGCAAGAAACTTCGCTTCCTGTCCGGGCATCACGAGAAGCACACCGTTGGGTTTGGCTTTTGCCGATGAAACCTTGGCGATGAGTCGTGACGTGCCGATGCCAATCGAACAGTTCAGCTGGGTCGCGGATTTCATCTCGGCGTGCAAACGATGCGCGCTACGGAGCGGGGGCCCGTGCAGGCGATCAGTCCCTGTCATGTCGAGATATGCTTCGTCGACGGAAGCCATCTCTACGAGGGGAGAGAACCGGCCCAAGACCTCATGTACGCGTCCCGAGTACTCGCGATAGCGCTCCGGATGGCCGTTCACAAAGATTGCCTGCGGACACAGCTTCGCAGCCGTCCGCAAAGGCATGGCAGAGTGCACTCCGAATTTGCGGGCAGCGTAAGAGGCCGCCGAAACCACCCCGCGCTCATCCCGCTGTCCGCCGACAACCACCGGCTTGCCTTTCAGCGAGGGATCGTACAACTCCTCCACCGACACAAAGAAGGCATCCATGTCCACGTGAAAAATCGTTCTAGGAGCAGGCGAGGTCATCGAGAACCAATCCGCTTGAAATGGAAGGCCGGCGTTCTCGGAACGCCGAGCGGGCACCAGAGAAAACTAGACTACAACTTTCTCGGCAAGCGCCGTCGCGGCACGCATCTGCCGTACGCGGTCGTAGATCTTGCCATACTCGCGCGCCGACGCGCCCCACGAGAAGTCGCGGCCCATCCCGTTTCGCATCAACGTCTGCCATGATGATTGGTCTCGGTAGGCGAGCAGCGCCTGTTTGACCGTTGCCAGCAGCGCCTCGCCGGTATAGTCCGTGAACTTGAAACCAGTTCCCTTCCCAGTGCGCGCGTCCCAGGGTTCAATCGTATCGTCGAGTCCGCCCGTCGCTCGCACGATTGGAACCGTTCCGTACTTCAGGCTGTAAATCTGGTTCAGGCCGCATGGTTCATACCTCGAGGGCATGAGAAACATGTCAGCGCCCGCTTCAATCTTGTGCGCGATGGCATTGTCGTAAGCGACTTTGATCGCAATCTTGTTCGGAAACTGCTTATTGAGACGCAGGAACATCTCCTCGTAAGGCTTATCGCCGGTGCCGAGCACCACGATGGTCAATTCTTCGCGCGCCAGGCGATCCGCAATCTGCGCGATCAAGTCGAAGCCCTTTTGCGCCGCAAACCGTGAAACGATGCCAATCACAGGAATCTTGGAGTCGGCCTTCATCCCAAACGTCTGCAACAGATCTTCCTTGCACTTCTGCTTTCCAGCGAAGTCCAGGGATGAATATTTCGCTGCCGTGAACTTGTCCGTTTGCGGGCTCCATTCGTCGTAATCCACTCCGTTCAGAATGCCAGTCACGGTGGACGCGCGGTTGCGCAACACGCCTTCGAGGCCAAATCCGTATTCGGTCGTCTGAATTTCCTGGCTATATTTGCGGCTGACGGTTGTGACGAAGTCAGACATCACCAGAGCGCCCTTCAGAAAGTTCACCTGCCCGAAGAACTCCATCTTGGAGATGGTCAGCAGATCCCAGGGCAACATCAGCAACGGCAGAATGTCCGGCGGAAACAATCCCTGATATCCCATGTTGTGGATGGTGAATACCGTCGCGACTTCGCGAAAGGCCGGATCTTCCGCGTAGAGCGTGCGCAACATGACTGGAACCAGCGCGGATTGCCAGTCGTGACAATGAAACACATGTGGAACTCCCAGCACTTTCGATGCCTCAATCACCGCGCGAGAGAACAGGGCGAAGCGTTCCGCATTGTCGGTATAGTCTCCCGCAGGCGTTCCGTAGAGGGCTTCGCGGTCAAAGTAGGGTGGGTAGTCCACGAAATAGAACCGCACTCCCGCGGTCGTTCCCGCTGTGACCACCGAGCAGAAGCGGTACTTGTCGTCGAAAGGAACTGTGATGCTGCGCACCACTGTTTGCGGATCCGCAAGCTTGGTCTGGCGATAGCGCGGCAAATAGACGCTGACCTGGTGTCCCAAACTTGCCAGTGCCCGCGGCAGCGCGCCCACGACGTCGGCCAATCCGCCGGTCTTCGAATAAGGAACGCACTCGGACGCTACGAACGCGATATGCATACTGAAGAAGCCCCCTCGAAACCTGAATCAGCCCGACTCACGCTATGATTGTTCCTGCAGTTTCTATCCGGACGCTGTCGTCTCGATGTTGCGCTCTTCGTTGTCCTTGATCCGTCAGCAGCATGTGGCTCATGAGGAAGTTGCGCAGGAAGAAACTCAGTCAGTCTAAAGCCGGAGAGAAAGAGGGTCAACGTGTCCAAGGCCGCTACCGAAGAGAAGGCAGCACGCAAGCCGAAACTGGGACAGCATTTCCTGGCTAGCGAACCCGCGGCACTGCGTATTGTTGAGGCTTTGGGCGATATCTCCAAGGCAACTGTGCTGGAAATCGGCCCGGGACGGGGCGCAATCACCGAACTTCTCGCCCGGAAAGCACAACGCCTGATTGCCGTGGAGCTGGATCGCGTGATGTCCGCGCAACTCCGCATGCAGTTTTCGCTCCAGCCCAATGTCGAGATCATCGAAGGCGATATTCTGAAGATCGAGCTCGATACGATCTTTGGCCCGAAACCGGGAACGCTTCGTCCCGGCATGAACTACACGCCGGAACCTGCGCGCGTCATCGGCAATCTGCCGTATTACATTACATCGGACATTCTGCTCCGCCTTTTCGAATATCACCGCTACTTTTCGACCATCGTCATCATGGTGCAGAAAGAAGTTGCCGATCGTCTCGCGGCATCTCCGGGAACGCGCGACTATGGCCTGCTTTCGGCGACTGCGCAACTTTACGGGCGGATCGACAACCTGTTCACGCTGCCTCCTTCGGCGTTCGCCCCGCCACCGAAAGTTCATTCCAGCGTGGTGCGAATTACAATCAAGCCCAAGTTGGAAGCGCTGCGGGTTTCTGAGGGCGAGTTCATCGCATTCCTGAAGCTTTGTTTCGGCCAGAAGCGCAAGACGCTCTGGAACAATCTGAAGACGCAATATGATGAAACAGCGCTGCGCGCTGCTCTCGCCAAGAGTGGCGTCAAGCCCACCATTCGCGCAGAGGCTTTGCCGATCGAGCGTACTGCGGCGTTGTTTCGCGCGTTGCGCGATTCAAATTCCTGATCCCTGTTCAAGGGTGTGCGGATGCGATCCGATTTCGCCCACAAGGTGTGATCAGTCTTCGCGAGGAGGCTGTCCATGAACACCGCTGTACGACCTCCCGCGGTTGCAGGCAGGTTCTATCCCGGCAATCGGGATGATTTGTTGCGCGAGATTCGTGATTACACATCGCCAGCGCAGACGCGAATCAGCGCGATCGGATGCGTTGCTCCGCATGCTGGATATATCTACTCCGGGCACGTTGCAGGCGCTGTGTACTCGCGGCTGCAGATCCCCGAACACTGTGTCGTTCTCTGTCCCAATCACACAGGGAAAGGCGTTCCGCTTTCCATCATGAGCGCGAGCAGTTGGCAAACTCCCTTGGGCCAGGTCGCAGCCAGTTCGGAACTTGCTTTGCGACTGCTAGGGAGTTTTCCTGAACTCGAGGAGGACAGCGCGGCGCATCGCTCGGAACACGCCGTCGAAGTCCAGTTGCCATTCCTGCAGGAGCAACAGAGCAATCTTCACATCGTTCCCATCGCGATCGGGACGAGCGACTTCGACATCTTGCGCGGATTGGGCGAAGCGCTGGGCAATCTAATCAAAAGCAGCAAGGACAAAATTCTCATCATCGCGTCCAGCGATATGAACCATTACGAATCCGACGCGACAACTCGCGTCAAGGATCACAAGGCGATCGAGCGAGTGCTGGCAATGGACGCTCGCGAATTGTGGGAAGTGGTAATGACCGAAGACATCAGCATGTGCGGATTCGGACCCACAATCGTCATGCTGACTGCGGCGAAAATCCTAGGCGCAACAACCGCAACGCTCGTGCGCTACGCAACATCGGGAGACGTTTCCGGCGACTTGCAGCAGGTTGTCGGATATGCAGGAATCATCGTCACTTAGCGGCAGTCGTGCGAGATGCGTCGCGATTCGATCGATTTGCAGAAAAAAAGCGGCCAGCCATGGCCGCTTTTTCTTTGAACGATTTGTTACTAGTGAGGACGAGAGGGCGGCGCGGACGTGTGATGCGCACCAGTCGTGGAAGTCGTTGACGAACCACCACGCATCGGCGGATTCCCACCGAAACCGCCGTTACCCCATCCGCTGTTGCTGGGCTGCGGCGGTGGTTGCGTTGATGTCGTCACAGGAGCAGAGGTGTGCTCCACAGTCCTGGCGACGTGATCGAGATGGCGCACTGATCCGCGGGGCACTCCGAAGCCGGCGGATCCCGGATTGATGGTCACCTTACGCGGCGTTCCCACCGGGTTTGTGGTCAGGCCCATTCCGACCATCACAGTCTTGCGCCCACTGACCGGAGCAGTCGCAATTTTCGTGCGGGGTGGAGGATTCCTGAGTTGCGGAACCGCATACCAGGAGTTCCACATCCCCGGCGCCCACACCCAGCCATAGCCGGGAACGAACTCCCAGTTGCCGTAGCGATACGGCATCCAGCCCCAGGGATACGCGGACACCCAGGTGTAGCCGGCGCCCGGATACCAGGCCCATGCGCCGTCCATGAACGGGCTCCAATTCGCGTCGGTGAAGAAAGGCTGCCAGACGCTTCCGTAGCCCGGCAGCATCATGAAATTGCCGTAGTAGTTCAGGTCGCTCACACCGTAGCCGTAGGGCGAAGAGAAACTCGAGCTTCCAGCGTCCGCGTAGCGCTCGTGATAGTCGTTCTGCTGGCGATCCCAGCCGTCGAGCGGATCCTGCTCGTAGTTCTTGGCGATGACGAAGGCGTCTTTCTTCGCGTTATCGGTCTTGTCGCCGTCGCTCTTGGCGGCATCGCCACTCGCGAGATCGATGTTGGCGCTGTGCTTCTCGGCAACATCAAATTTTCCTGACGGCCCGCTGGCGCTCACCGCGCCCTTGAAAACAGCAACAGTGGCATGCGCCGAACCAGTCATAACAACGCGAAAATGCGCGAACTGAGGAACGGTCAGGGATTCCTGCGCGAAATTCAGCAGGATTTCATCGCCCTTCTTCGGGCGGAGACTGGCGTAGGCCGTGCCGGAAACAAGTTCCACGGTACTGAGTTTCTGGCCATCGTCGCCGAGCGCGAGTTTGGTGAACTGAACCTCGCTGTCAGGTCCGACGCGGAGCGCGCTGCCATCTTCGAATTCCACTTCCGCGCGGCCATCCTTGCCGGTCTTCAGGTGGGAGCCTTCGATCACGGGCAGGTTCAGGAATGCCTTTTCGAATCCGTCGCCGGTGTTGCGATCAATCTGAACGGTGCCTTCCACGTCACTCAGGCGGACGATTCGCACCTTCGATTCCGCGGACACCGAGATCGTCAAAAACGTGGAGGCGAGTACGGCCCCCATGGCCAAGATC
>Ga0265338_10006414_pt1 | contig 14996 bp, 7 predicted proteins | sample 42126metaG_FD_193579 | JGI IMG/M metagenome (GOLD analysis project Ga0265338, IMG submission 193579) | Rhizosphere microbial communities from Carex aquatilis grown in University of Washington, Seatle, WA, United States - 4-21-26 metaG | ecosystem: Host-associated > Plants > Roots > Rhizosphere >... | reverse complement strand
TTTAGGTTGCCCCTGCTCGTTAGGGCATCTTTGTTGGTCCCGAAACTTACACACATTCTGCCGAACGCAATGTTTATTATAGGATGTATTAACCGAGGTTGGCGTGGCACCTGGTCACGGGCGGCTGGCTCGGATGCGATAACAATTCCCGGACGTGGCGGGATTGGTATCGGAGAGACTCATTACGCCGGTTTGACCCGCTGTCGGCGGCGAAACTGCGCTCCACGACTTAAAATCGGCTGTTCGTTCGAGGGTGTAAAGCCAGTTAGTGCGGCCGACGAATTCAGCCCGCCAGTCGCCATTGGTCAATGAGCCCAGGACAGTTTGCAGGGGAGGCGCGGGCACGGTGACCATCACGTTATCGATCAGACCATGAGCGAGAACCGAGCCGGCATACTGCGGGTCTTGCCCCGCATCGCTATAACTGCTGATACTAAATGTGCCGAGGCGGAAATCCGCAAAATTCGTTGTGTTAATCGATTGATTAATCCGCACGCCGGAGGTCTGCTCGAAATTGGTGACCGTCGTCACGACCGCCTGGTTTGACGCCGCGTAGCTCATCACAATGTGGTACCAATCCCCAGGCGACAGCGCAAAAATGGCATAGTCGCTTGAACTCACATAATTGAACGTGCTGTTTGTGTCAACCAGCGTGGGCGAAACCGTCGCGCCAAATCCCGAATCCCAGAAATAATCAAGTTCGGCCACATCGGGCGAGTTCACTCCGGTGCCGCGCAGGAAATTGGTTTGAGTCGCCAGGTCCAGGTTAAGAAAGCCGATGGCGATCTCAAAAGTGGAGTTCTTACTGGCATCGAGCCCTGCGCCGATATCGATCAATTGGAGATCGAATGCGAAACTGAAATCATCGCCGCGGGTGAGAATGGTTCCCAGCGAGTAATAAAAGTAACTATTTTCGCGGGATGAATCCCAAGTCATCCGCAGGTTTTGATTCGTTGAATCCCACTGGAAAAGGCTGGAGTCGCCAGTAATCCTCCATCCATGTTGCCCAGGGTCGGATGAAAACGGCTCGGTGAAACTTGTCGTTTGGGCAGCGGCGGAAACCGTGAGGCTGGCAGCTAATGCCGGAATAAGTACAGGCAATCTTAACATACGCTGATCTTTCAGTAACGGCTCCCGAGGTTGTTTGGGAAACCGGGTTTGCGGTTGAGAGACCAGCGCGGGGCCTAAAAATAAAAAACCTTCAGACCCCGGCAAAACAGAGAATGAAGGCATTCAGCGAATCCCGACGCGCACACACGTGCCGGGCTGGCCTCATCCTTCTCTTGTCGGAGAAGTTGCTCCCGCGGCGCGGGACCTGACGAGCACAGCCAAACCGGTATCCTGACTTCGGGCTCAAACCTCGTTCCCGCCTTCCCGGTCTCATGGACCAGTGGCTCTGGGAATTTGTAACCCGTCACAGTGGCGCAACCGTCCCCGATTCACACGGGGTTCCCTGACGTTTGGTTGTCATAGTCGATGAACAAAAGTCCATCGGTTTCAAAGAACGCTCCTGATCTAAACCCGTTCTGGCTGGGTGCCAAGCATTTTCATTCAGAATGGGACGTTGTTGGCAAAGCCCGGGCTCAATGGGCAATCTCAACTGCTATCGTTCGAGGACTAGCGAGGTGGGTCCAGGGTTCTCAAATGGGCCTGGGTTAGGACAGTGCGGGTTGCGCGCCTTCCCAAAATAGTCGGTATCAATTTTCAATGCCGAACCATCGGCGTTCTCGTACGGAAGTCCTGGAACCTTTGCTTTGCCCAGCAACGCCGTGGTCACAAGCCTGGTGTTCGCCTGTTTCAACTCAACTCCGGGGCTGAATTTTAATGTGAGCCGTTGGTGTTCCTGCGCGAGTCTCAAGTTCGGATCGATCATCGACCAGCAGTCGCTGCCGGCTTCTTTGGCGTAAGGTTTTGCGCCATTATAAAAGACATTGCCCGCAGTCTGCAAAGGCAGATCACGCTTGTCGTAGGCTGCTAACCCAAAGCCTCCGTTCTTTGCTGACGACTCACCGCGGCCCACGAATATGTTGTTGTAAAAACGGCAGTCGCCGCCTTTGACATTCGACAGGCCGGCGATCGCGGTCGAGTGCGCCGCCTGATAGGGCGTCTGGCGGTTCGGCTCAGAAGCGCTGACAATCGTGCCGTTGAACAAGTTGTGCGCAAAAGCGCCGCCCTCGGACACATCGAGCAAACTGGCTGCGGAGAGGAACAAGTTGTTGTCAACGACAAATGGTCCATGGTTCACTTCAACAAACAAATCCCGGCTGTTGTCATGGAACAGGTTGCAGGAAACCCGCGTGCCCTGCGCCATCCAATCCAGCCACAGTCCAAGACACGTCCGCTCGATATGATTATTGCAAATTACCGAATCAATCGCTCCATGGAATTTGATTCCCGCCATCTCAGCGCCGGTAAAAAGGTGACGGATGTGAATGTCACTAATCCGGTTGCCGGCGATGGTGCTGAAAGCAGCGCCCAGACTGCCAACGATGCCCGCTTGCTCGCAGTGCGAAATGATATTGTTGCGGACAACATGATGCCCGATCGTCTGTGCATTCCAACCATCCGCCAAAGCGCGTTCCAGCGTTTTGACGTATCCTTCGGCACTGTTTGCCGAGGTGTTGTCCCATTGATCGCCATATTTGCCCAAAGCGATTCCTGAGCAAATTGAGTAGCGAACCACGTTGTTCTCGATAATCCACCCTTTGCTCCAGTGCGTGCCAATCAAACCAATTTGCTCTGCGGTCGGCGGCGCCCATGGCGTGGCCGCTTGCTCGATGGTGAAACCGCGCACGGTGATAAAGTTCCGACCAGGCTTGTTCGGATAAAACACGGTTTGACGGACATTAATCTCGACGTTTTGCTCATTGGGGTTGATACCCTTGAATTGACACCAAATCGTAGTGTTGGAGGCGGTGACTTCAGCAAACCAAAGTTGGGTAGTTGTCGATGCGAGTCCGGCTTCTTTTTGCCACGCGGGAGGCTCGTTGGAAGGATTTAAAACTTCCTGCAATTTTGCCGCCTCAAACAGCCATTCACCGTTAAGATAAACGGCGCCCGTATGATGCGGGCGCCCTTTCGGCTCGAACCAGTCGCCGCGAATAAGGTCGCTATACGGGTTGAAGCCGTCGAAAAAAACGTTGGGCAAAGTGACTTTCCAGACTGGGTCCTGAACTCTTGCCCAGTCTTTGATGAGTTCTGAACCTTTGATCCGCACATCGGCGCCATGCGCCGCCTGGTAAACGATACGCCTTTGGCCTGAGGCGCCGCCTCGTGGAGGATTGACTCGTTCACGGTACACACCCTCATGCACCGTTATGACATCGCCCGGCTGCGCCAACTCGGCCGCTCGTTGGATGGTGCGAAAAGGGGCGGATTTCGTTCCGCGATTCAGGTCGTTCCCCTGTGGAGCAACGTGGAATTCAGTCGCGCGAATTGCACCGGCAAACAGGAGCAGGATTAAAAAAACTGCTGGCACTTTGGGTGTGAGTCCGTTCATATCGCTATGACCCGTCAGTGGATTCTAACCAGCACCCCGCCATGGCGGCCGACGTTTGCGCCAAATTCATCATCGAATCGGCCGAGATCCATTTCTCGCCATAGATCGCGCACCGTTCTGCGCCCGCGGATTCCGAGGTCGGACCACTTGGCGACAACTCTGGTCTCCATTTCGCCACGGTTGAATAATCCCACAGCCTTGCTGCCGTCTTCCAGGTCCTTAATCATCAGGAAGCGATCTTCACTCAAAAGAATAACGCGACCGGATTGGCCAAGCGGATCCTGATCCACTTCTATGACTTCTGGATTGCACAGCACGCTGAGCGTGAACTCATCCAATCGGCTCATGTCCCCGCTGTAGAACAGCGGTGCGGCCGAGAGAGACCAAAGCGACATAAAGGCGTACTGTTCATTCGGCGTCAGCGGACACGGTATCGTCCCGCCGTGGCCGTCGCCGATGTAGCCGATCTGAACGTAATCGGGATCGTTCCAACTTCCGGGCTTGGAGTTCACGCGGTGTTCCGCGTTTCTTAGCGCCACCGGGAAAATGTTGTGCAGCTCCATGCCGAGATCACCCGCCGTTCGCCAGCAATGGCCGCCCACTTCCGCGCCCCATTCCCAGACGTTGCCCATGCCGTACTGGCAAAGATTGAAGACGATGTCGCGGGGCTGCTCCCAGAGCAGTTCCCCCATCAGTTGATATGGCTTTTTGAGGGCTGCCAGGCTGCGATCGCCCTTTACCACCTGGTCATAGGAGCACCAATCGTATTTGAGAAAATCAAAACCCCATTCCGAAAACCGCTGTGCATCCTGGGCCTCATGGTTGTAGCTGCCGCAGAACCCACCGCAGGTCAGTGGCCCGGGCGAGGAATAAATACCCGCTTTAAGCCCTTTCGCGTGGATATAATCCGTGAGGGCTTTCATGTCGGGAAAATATTTGTTTGGAATGATGTTACCTTGTGAATCACGCATGGGCCCGACGCGCAGGGGATCGCTATGGGTGGGGGAATTCATCCAGCAGTCATCGATATCCACATAAGCATAACCGGCATCCGCCATTCCGCTGGTGACCAGGACGTCCGCCGCTTGCCGCATGAGTTTGTCAGTGATCTGGTCGTAATGGGCGTACCAGTGATTCCAGCCCATGGGCGGGGTGAGGGCGAGGGTCTCACCTGAAACCAGCTTCAGCGAATGCGCACAGCGGCCTGCCTGGTTCTTGGCATTCACTTTCAAATCGTAAACCCCGCGCGACGGCGCCTTGCCCGTAATAATGCCGGTCGCTGCGTCGAGTTGAAGGGCGGCCGGCAAACCGCTAACTGAAAAACGCAGCGGGCGTCTTCCGGTTGTCGGAATGCGAAACAAAAACGGATGACCTGGCCGGCAACCGACAACGCGCGGCCCGTTGATGCGCGGTGCCGGCCCCGGCTTTGGTGTCAGGACTACGGCTTTCTCGCGCGGCGCTTCGATGGCCTGCGGTTTGACGCCACTGACGACAAATCTGGCCTGCGCCCAATCGGCATGGTCAAACGCAATCCCATCGCCCGCGTCGTTCACCAGCAAGAGAAGTTTTTGAACATCTTTGAGAGGCAAGTCGACCTGCTTGGGTGCCTCGCCCGGCCTCATTACGCCCGAATCCCACAGTCTCTTGCCATCGCCGAAGATTCTGAACACGACGGAGCCCGGACCATTCGCCGCATCATCCACACCCACGGTGGCCAGGAAACTGTCTGAGCCGCCCTCAAGATCGATCCATAATGAGCTGGTCGCATGGGTGCCGACGCCCTGTTCGAATATCTGCCCACCGATTGCCAGCGGTTTTTCTCGGATTGACCGGTTGGTCTGCGGTTGTCCCCAGCTTTGGTGCATCTTGCCGAGATCCAGCGAAGAGAGCCAAACAGTTTCAGTCGCCCGGCAGAAGTCGCATTGGACAGCAGCGGCCAGACTAGCCAGAACGAGGACTGTAGAAGGGAGAATGTTGGTTTTCGTTTTTCAGGTAAGTGCTTCTGTTCTGTCTATGAAGTGAGCGAACGCGTGATTTGACCTGGCATTTCACCGGCAACCGCAAACGCAGAGTGCGCCTCCTTCAAATCGGCGTCAACCCCCAACTTCGCCTTGCAAGCATCTTAACCTGCGAGATATTCCCGAATATAAATCATGCCCATCGCGCGCCGAATGATTCTTCCGCTCTTTGCTTCACTTCTCTTCGTCGGAGTGTGCGCGGCCCAGTGGCAGTTCAATCGCGAGTCCCGAAGCAGCAGAAATGGGCCAATGGTCCAGACCGAGGGAGAAGAATGGGTCAACGAGGATACCGTGCGAACGGCTCGCGAGACCGCCCCACATAGTGTCGATCTGCCCGTGTGGACAAATCCACCTTCGTTTGAGAAGGATGTGTTCTTTTTTACGCGCATCATTTTCAAATCGGCACCTGGCGGCCCTAGCTGGTTTGGCTGGATCAACGATTATCCCGACGCCGATTTGAATCTCTCCGCGCGGCTTCAGCAGCTAACTTCAATGCGGACCGATCCTGACTGCCGTGTGTTGAGACTGACCGATACCGGACTTACCGACTATCCATTCATTTTTATGTCCCATCCCGAGCGGATGGAGCTAAGCGAGTCAGAAGTCCGCTCGCTTCGAAGCTACCTGGGTAACGGCGGCGCACTCATCGCGGACGATTTCTGGGGAGACCGGGGTTGGAGTCATTTCGAAACGGAAATGAAGCGTGTGCTGCCCGAACGTAGCTGGTCCGAGTTGCCGATGGGCCATCCGCTATTCCACTGCATTTATGATTTACATGGCCCGATGAACAAGATGCAAGTGCCCACGATGCAACTTTGGCGCCGCAGCTATGATCCGGCGGATCCGGAGTCCTTTCCCTCGGCATTTCGCGGGGCAGGCTCGCGCGAGATGCATGTCCGGGCCTGGTTCGATGACAAGCAGCGCATCACCGTCCTTGCCCTGCACAACTCCGACACCGGCGACGGCTGGGAAAGGGAAGGTGAGAATGAGGTCTATTTCCATCAATTCTCAGAGAATCGAGCATATCCCCTGGCCGTAAACGCGATCTTTTATTTAATGACACACTGAGCTGAGTAGATAGGAACCGATGGGTAAGACTTAACTGAAATGATCCGGTGCCTGTGACAGAACCATAATATGCCGGGATGAACCGGGCTGGTTCCGGGATGAAAACCGGACCGCACGAGTGACTTTGAGATAAGGGTCGGGTAACATGATAGCAATGAGCGAAACCGCAGCGGCCACGAACGGGCCCCTTGGCAAAAGTGCCGATGGGCTTGAACGGCTAAGTCCGATTGCAGCGTTAGCGAGACCGAAATCAAACAGCTGGCGGGTTTCGAGTTTCTGGTGGCTGGTCACAGCCTTCTGGCTTTTCATCGCCTTCGTTTCCGCGATCGAGATGTCCGTGCTGCGATCCGCAAATATCCGGCAGGCTTTGGCGGACGCTCTGGTGCGCCTGGTACCCTGGGTTTTTCTTACTCCTTTAGTCGTGTGGGTATCATCGGTCTATACCTTGGAGCGGTCTACCTGGAAGCGATCGATCTGGGTTCACTTGGCGGTCTGTGTGCTCGCGCTTGGGATTGTGGGCGTAATCGCCTATTTCGTCCCACCCACACCGCCGCCTTCCGTTCGCGGTGGCGTGGAATTGAATCGTCTTAATCGCGAACCTCGAGAGACTGCGTTCCTGGTCCTGCGCCGCATCACTCTGCAGTTTCCTGTGTTCTGGGGGCTTGTTGGAGTAGCGCATGCCCTGCGCTTCTACGAACGGGCCAAAGGCCGTGAACAGCGCGAGACGGAGCTGGAAGCTCGCCTGGCGCAAGCGCGGCTCCAGGCGTTGCGGATGCAGCTCAACCCTCATTTCCTTTTTAACACGCTCAACTCGATTGCGTCGCTGGTGCACGAACAACCTCAGGCGGAGGAAATGATCGAATCCTTAAGTGATTTGTTGCGTCTCACGCTGAGCGCTTCCGAGCGCCAGGAGGTTACTCTGCGCGAAGAGTTGCATTTTCTAGAGCGTTACCTGCTCATTGAACAAATTCGCTTTGGGCAAAGGCTGGGAGTCGAAAAGCAAATTGATGTCTCAGCCCTGGAAGCGGTGGTCCCCATTCTTATCCTGCAACCCATCGTCGAAAATGCGGTTCGGCATGGGATTGAAGCCCAGATCGCCCCAGGAATTATCCGAATCATCGCGGAACGCGCAGGGGAGACCTTGATCCTGAGCGTCGAAGACAATGGCGGCGGGCTGAGTACCTCTCCAACGGGTTCACTTAAAGAGGGTGTAGGGCTGAGCAATACCCGCTCTCGCCTGAAGGAGCTTTATGGCGGCCAGGCCCTGATGGAATTGCAACCAGGCAACCCCAGGGGATTCAAAGCGCGCATTCAAATTCCCTGGCGCACAAGTCTTAACGGTCAAATACCGAAACAATTGGAACTGGCTTCATGATCCTGCGCGCCCTAATCGTGGATGACGAGGCGCTCGCCCGGTCGCGCCTTCGAAAGTTGCTCGCCGGAACGAGCGAGCTCGAGATTCTAGGCGAATGCGGCAATGGCCCGGAGGCTATTGCCTCTATTCGCGAAAAACGGCCGGACTTGGTTTTCCTGGATGTCCAGATGCCCGAAGTGAGCGGCTTTGACGTCTTGCGTGCGTTGCCGCCGGAAACGTGGCCCGCAGTCATCTTTGTCACCGCCCACGATCAGCATGCCATCGAGGCCTTTGAGGTCCAAGCGCTGGACTACCTCCTGAAGCCATTTACTCAAGCCAGATTGTTGGATGCGGTCCAGCGTGCCCGCCAGCACGCGGAAGCACGAAACCTGACCTCCATCAATCAGCAGTTGGCCAAACTGCTCGAAGCTTCCAAGCCGGGCCCAGCCTATCTAAACCGCATTGCAGTTAAAAACGGCACTCAGACATTGTTTGTTCGTATCGAAGAAGTCGATTACGTGGAGTCCGCGGCCAACTACGCCGTGGTCCACACCAGCTCCGAAAACCATGTTCTTCGTGAAACATTGACGAACCTCGAGAGCAGGTTTCCACCCCGTCTTTTTCTGCGCATCAGCCGCTCCACTCTGGTTAACCTGGAACGAGTCAAATCATTACAAGCCGGCGCGCGCGGGGAGTATCTGGTGGTTCTGCAGAATGGACGTCAATTGCTCATGACCCGCGGTCTCAAAGAGATCCAGGAACGCCTGCAATACCCCAGCAACCATTCCGTCGGCGCGGCCCAATAACCGCCGGATTGCCGGTGTCCATGGCACCTTTCCCATGAAACTATGGTGCTTTCAGGAGCGCACTTTTCATAGCTTCACTCGCGTCTTTCCGCGCTTAAGGTCGAACTTGAACGCGATAGGAACGGGAAGCCGCGGAATTGGTGACGCTGAAGGACATCGGGCTTACGGTTGCCTGCATCCAGTCGCTTACCGGCGTCCAGTTGATAAAGTCGCTGGAGCTTAGCACTTGATAGCTTCGCCCTGGAATGGCCGACCATTGAAACTGGACTTCAGAATTGATTCGAGTTGAGGCTCCCAGGAAAACGAATTTTGAAGCCGCGTTGGTCGGATCTGTGCCGGCCAGGAACTCCTCGTAGTCCGTCATCCCGTCTCCGTCAGAGTCGGTCAGGCTGGTCCGATTGGTGGACACGGAGGTGAAATAGAATTTTTCCCAGGCATCGGAAATGCCGTTGTGGTTGGCGTCAACAAAAGTGTAGTTGCCCGTAAAGTTCAAAGTGTCCCCAGCGTTTAGCAGGCTGCCGGACTGATTTGTGGGAGTTTGGTGGAAGGCGACATCCCCGAAGCTAATCGTGTAATCACCGAGCGGCGCATTCGTCAACGTGGTCGTTAAACAGGTCCCGTTGAGGCTGGCCGGCCCAGAGAGTTTAAACGATGCCTGACTGAGGTTGGCTGAAATGACAACGTTGCCGCCCTGTCCTGCGGCCGTGCCCGTGATTCCGATATCGTCGAGCAGCCAGCCATGGAGAGTGGATCCAATTGACACGCCCTGGTAATACCAAACGATTTGTATTGTTTGGCCCACGAATGGCGTCAGGTCAAACGTCTCCGACTCCCAACCTGCGGTCTGGTCCGTGAAACTGGCCAGCGTGGGAACCGAGGCGGGTGGCGTGCTGCTGTTAGTGCTGATGCCGAGTTGGCCGATCTCTAACCCGGAACTGAAGTCGAAACTGTCCCAGAACGTGAGGGTCGCCTGGCTAAATCCGGACAGGTTGATTACGGGGCTGTACAAGAAAGTGCTGGCTATGCTGAAGGACTGGTCGCGAAGGTTGCTTCCCCAGGCGTTGACGCCCGAATGCGCTGTCGTCTCCAATGTGTTGTTGGGCGTACCCAAAGTCCAATTCACATCGCTTCCGCCTGAATCGGGCACTACTGTCCAACCCGGGGCGCCCGTCTCCAAATCATCAAACCACGGGGGGCGTGGGGCCGGCCGGGTCGTAAGCTTGTAGAGCGCACCCTGGTTATCGTCGGTAGTCGTATTATCGGCCTCGTCGCGACTGACCACCTGGTAATAATAGTCGCGTTCGGCCTGCAAGCCGGAGAGGGTTACTGAGTGATTGGTAGTCAAGGTTGCTCCGTAGGCAGTCCGGTCCAGTATCACTGACAGGCCGTATTGCACCAGCGAGTCAGCGGGTTTGGAAGTTAGCCAGGTGACCTGAGCATCTCCGAAACTGGTGGTCGATGCCACCGCACTGATGATTGGCGGCACGGTATCGATACCGGCCGAAGCCATCACGTTGCTCTGCCTTGAAGCGTCGAAATAGGAAGCGGTAATGGTAGCACCATTGTTCACAACCAACTGGTTGGGACCGGCGTTGGAAGAAACCAAAGACAAGTACCCACGGAAAAGGCCGGGATGAGTTGTTTCGTTTAGTGTAACGGTTACTTTAGCGGACGAGGACGTGGTCGAAAAGGTTGCTTGCGCCTGCCCGGTGCCGGCTAAGTCCGAGTCCCCAATTTCGATTACCACCTGGTCGGGAATGGTGTACAAACGGCTATTCAGGTGAACGATCCCAATCCCATTCGCGCCGGGCACAAGAAAACTGATGATGTTTCGTAGCAGTGTCACTTCATTATCAGGGGCCGTTCCGTTCACCGGCACGCTGTCGAGGGGGAAAGAGAGAAACACTACGCGCCCAGGGCTATCCGCTCCCACCTGGGGATAACTCATCCCACAGGCTTTGCCGGAAACTGACTCGAAGAAGATGGGAGTCGCGTTGGTGGCGGGCGTGAAAGTATCTGAGAAGTCGGGTCCGTACGCGATTACATCACCCGAACCGTCGTCAAAACTGAAGGAAGGGTACTGACTGTAATCCAGAGTGATCGCCATGCCGACGGTGATAGGATCGCCTGCAGCTCCGAGGACTGCGGGTACGCCAAAGTCTTCGTCACAATCAGTGCAAGGAGAAGGATCGTCTGGATTTAGCTTGAAACCTCCAACGTGAAGCACGTCACGCCGGAAAGGGACATCCCCCAATTGGCTGAGAATGCCCATCGATGCCATGAAAAAGGCGCCACCACCATTCAGATAGCTCTGGATTATGGTCTGTTGATGCGCGGAAAGGGTATTGTTGGTCGCCGAAGGGTCCGGGAAACCGTCCGCATCGTAGCCGTAATTGACACTATCATCAGTGGTCCGCCAAATAACCATCGGAAACGGCTTTAGGTCGGCAAGCTGAGGCGAGCCTCGCTCAGTCACTTTCCAAAAGGCAAAGTTGAAACCCGAAGCGGCGAGTGCATTGGTGTACGCTCCATCATCGATAACGGTCGAACCAACGTCCGATTCAGCGGCGTTGTCATAATCGTCAACCATCAGGACGGTTGGAGTCGGCAACGCAACAAAGCTGTAGTATGAACCTGCATTGTTGTTGGTACCGACATTGCCAGCATCGTCGGCCGAACTGACGTAGAACTGGTATGTTTGCCCTGCAACCAATCCAGTTAACCGAATCAAATGACTCGTCACCAGCGAGCTATCTGAAGCAACAAGGTTGAAGGCGGAATTGGTTCCGAGTCGAATAATGGAATTAGCCGGCTCAGCCGTCTGCCAGGTGATCGTGATAATCCCGAGATCGGACGTCACCGAGATGAGTGTCACGCTTGGAGCGATCAAATCGGCCGTGGCTCGGGTAATCCGCGTCACTCCTGAAGCATCCACATAATCCGCCTCGATGGCATCGCCATTGTGGATTTGGAGCTCGCCGTCGGGTGTAGCCGCCCCTGCTTGAGTCGCGACTGAGCCAGTAAAGGCCCCATAACTTCCCGCCGCACTCAACGTCACGCTTTCTCCAGCAGGCTCGGTCGTGCTCTTGACCAGCACACTCACAGAGTTGCTGCCGGCTTTGGCCTGGTCCAGCACCGCCAGGTCAATCACGCTCGGAGCTGTGTAATTGGTGCGATCCATCAGGACAAGCCCGACGCCCGGGCGACTGAGGTCTCCTGAGACAACCAGCGCGAAATCCTGATCGATTGCTGCTGTTTCCAGCCGCGCGTCATCCACAATGTTGCGAGCTCGTACCCTGACCAAATAATCTCCAGGTGAAGGTTGTGCCAGATGCACGCCTTCGACGTTGTTAAGATTGTCAGCGGATGGGGCGTTGGGAACGGATTCGCCTGCGGCGAATTGGTTACCGCGATACAAGGTTCCATCGGGTCCAACGACTTCAAGGTCCAGGTCATTCACCAAAGCTGGAATCGCGCCGGGAAACCCGGGAACATCCGTGTACGCCAGGGTTATCTTAAGAGGCTGATCTGAGTTTTGCACAAACGCGTGCTGCTCGTAGACCTGTCCATTGGTCAGAAGAACGGCTTGGTCCAAATACTGATAAAAGCGCGGCGCGGTCGCAATATTGGTCACAATGATATTCGTCAAAGTGATCCGGCCCCAACCTTCGTCGTTATTGGGAATGGGGCCAGGACCACCGTTGGACTGGTCCAATTCGTTGGCCGAGTTTATCAAAGCTGCCTTCACCAATGCCGGCGACGGAATCGCATTGGTATGAAGGCTCTTGTAATACTGCACAAATACCGCCGCTGCGCCTGCAGCATGTGGTCCCGACATGCTGGTGCCACCCATATATACGTAGTAGTTGTCAATCGGCAGCCAAGCGATCGATGCTTCGTCCACAGCTGCGGAGGAAGCTAGCGAGGCGATCCACGTCCCAGGCGCAACCAAGTCGGGCTTGATCCGGCCGTCTGCGCACGGTCCGCGGCTGGAAAAATCGGCCATTGTGTCGGCATCGTCTCCATACAATCCAAAGCTCAACGCGGGCGTGTTCGGCGCGTTTTCACAGGCGCCCGTGGCGATGACATTCTTCCCGGAAGCCGGGCTGTCCAGGGTTTCGGAATCCGGACCGGCATTGCCTGCCGAGAATTCAAGGACATAGGGCTGGTCACCAGGGGTAGTGGGGTCGGCATCACGCACCAATTCGTCAAATTGCGCAGCATCGGTATCGTACTCACCTTGAACGTCGTTGCCCCAACTGTTCGAACCGATCGTCGCGCCGTTGCGGACAGCGTCGCGCGCCAGGTCTTCATCACTGGGCGGCGGACTCACCTCGGCGGCGCTGTCATCAAAGATTCGTTCGATAAAGAGAGTAGCGTCTGGAGCAACACCCAGCCCATAAAAGCCCCCCGAATCAGGGTCCGTCTCGCCGGTGGCCGCATTGCCGGCGACGATTCCCGCCGCGTGCGTCCCGTGCCCGTAACCATCCGAACCGTCCGTTAGCGGGCTATACGGTTGGAAGCCGGACACCCGGCCGCGCAGGTCTGGATGCATGGTGTTCGTATCGCCAGTGTCGAGTCCCGTATCCGCTACGCACACCGTTACGCCAGCTCCACCAAAACCTTGTTGTTGGGTCACCGTCCGCGTCCCGGTCGCGCCATCATCGCCGCCCACAATCTTGGACGCCATCTCGTCCACGAGTTTGCGTTTGGAAGCCCGTTCGACCCAGAGAACCGCGCCGGACTGGGTAAGGGCATCCAAACGGGCAGGTGTTATCGCCCCGCGCAAGATCGTGCCCTGCCGCAAGCGGCTTTCGTGATCGACGGAATCAAAAAGAGCTCGTGCTTGCACCACCTCTGTCGAGGCCGAGCCCGGGGCAAGCAAAGCAGTCACACTAAGGGTGGGACTCAGTGAGCTAGTAGCGCGCATCGCCGCTGCCAGCCGAGGGTGAACCTTATGATCGGGACGGTACGCGCCCACCCACCTCACAAAATCGAGCGCCCGGACCCGCTCGGCCGCCGCGCCCGAGAATCTGGCAATAAACGCGTCTTCCGGCACATACTTCAGCAATCGCACTCCGGCCGAACTCAGCTCGGCAAGCTGGGTTGGATTGGGTGGGGCGTTAAATTGAACCAGGAACAGCCCGGATGTCAGAGCTTGGGCCTGACTCTGGGCTTGCTTGAGATTGGCTTTTGGGGGAGTAAGGATTGTCTCCGTCCTGAGCCGGATCGGCTTAGTCTGACCGCCTGCGGAGAGCTGAAAGCACAAAAAAAGCGCCGCAAAAAAATTGCAGCTCCGAACCAAACAACTGCCGGACTTCACACCATACTAGTATTCTCTAAGTCGCGTTTGAGCAACTTCTTCCTGGATGTTCTTGGATATTCCCGGCGCGTTCAAACGGAAACTCAACCGCGAAGCAGGCCAAACAATCGAAATCGAGCGTGAAAACGCCGAAAAGGGACCGCCGAACCCTCTCCCATCCAGACACTTCTAGAACACGTAGCGGCGTCTCGGTAGAGCGCCGCATTTTTGGCCTAAAACGGATTGGCGGCGCCCGGCCGTGACGCCGCTACCGGATTTGGACCGGCTGACGCCGGAACTCCAAACCTACTGTGGTAGTGGGCGGAGCCAGATGTTACGAAACCGAACGGGGCAGCCATGCCCCCCAAAGGCAAGCGGACCTCGACTGATTTTGTTTTTGTATTCGGGGACGATTCGATGACCGGTGCCGCCATGGATTTCTTCATTCAGTTGGATGAGCACTCCGTTTTGGAAGATGGTTACCCGCGCAGGCGCGACGAGCTTGTCAGCTTCGAATTTCGGCGCGATAAAAACCATATCATAGGTTTGCCACTCTCCGGGCGGCCGCGTGACATTAACCAGGGGCGGGGTTTGGCCATAAATGGCGCCGCATGCGCCATCCGGATAGATCTTCTCGTTGAAAGAATCGAAGATCTGGATTTCAAAAAGGTCCATGAGCATGACCCCGTTGTTCCCGCGATTATACCAAGGCCCTTCAAAGGCCGCCGGCCCCATCCATTCGACATGAAGTTGAATGCTGCCAAACGTATCTTTGGTCGCGAAGTGCCCGTTGCCGGATATAAGGCAGCCATCCGCCACTTTCCAATCGTCGGCCGAGTCCCATTTGGAGAGGTCCTTGCCGTCAAACAGGACGATCCCATCAGCAGGCACGGGCGTCGGCGGCCCGGCCCGGCCGGGGTCGACGCGTTTTGCCGCAGGTCGATCCGGA
>Ga0265338_10006413_pt1 | contig 14996 bp, 11 predicted proteins | sample 42126metaG_FD_193579 | JGI IMG/M metagenome (GOLD analysis project Ga0265338, IMG submission 193579) | Rhizosphere microbial communities from Carex aquatilis grown in University of Washington, Seatle, WA, United States - 4-21-26 metaG | ecosystem: Host-associated > Plants > Roots > Rhizosphere... | reverse complement strand
CTCGATATCGGTTCCACAAACCGAAGTTTTACCACTAAACTATAGCCACCATGTCATATCTAACAACACGGATTGCGACGCTTTCGTCGGCCGATATGGTGCTCGGGAGAGGACTTGAACCTCCACGCCTTACGGCATACGCACCTCAAGCGTACGTGTATACCAATTTCACCACCCGAGCGTAAGCGTATGCTAACAAAAATCGCCCCGATGGGCAATTTTGTCCGTCGATGAGGCAGATTATTTTTTCTATACCGGTTTCTCTTCAACTTTTGGCTCTTCCACGACTTTTGCCGTCTTGGCAAGTTCTTCGACGAATCGGGTGTGTCGCATCTGGCGTTTGATCTCTTTTGCCGCTTTCTCGCGAACGAAATAGAGCTTAGAACGGGTGACCTGTGAGCGTCGCACTATTTCTATTTCGTCTATCATCGGGGAATACAAGGGGAAAATTCTTTCCACACCGACGCCGTCGATGGTCTTGCGAACCGTAAACGTCGCGCCGGCTTCGTCGCCGTGTTTTCGGGCAAGAATCAGTCCTTCGAACGCTTGAAGGCGCGACTTCTCCCCTTCTTTTATTTTCTGCCAAACGCGGACGGTATCGCCAGAGCGAAGACCGAGGGCCGTGCGCTCTTCCATCTTTATCGGGCTCGTTTTGACTACGTTTTTCATGAGACGCCAATTTATCACAGCCGCGTTGATAAATCAACACTTATCTTATATTGTTAGCCATGGGCGCCCTTAGCTGTTTTGGCAGATAACAGCAAAATGCGCCATGCGCCCTTAGCTGTTTTGGTAGGTCTATAAGGTCGTGTACAAAAAATAAATACAATCTGCGCCCTTAGCTCAGTTGGTAGAGCAGGTCATTTACACTGACAAGGTCGGGGGTTCGAATCCCTCAGGGCGCACAACTGTTTTCATTTGATATTTTCTTATGGCGTAACGAGCACCTTCACACACACCAAAGAATGCTCCGGTGTAGAAGAGGTCTCCGACGAGAGAGTTTCTAAAGAAAGGAATCGCCATCATATATGACTGCATAAGTCCGGAGAATGAATGGACATACATCGTACCGAATTGCCATACTGCCCAATTGGTAACGAGAAAAAACAAAACTGACGAACCAAACGTCACGACGGCTATTGAGCCGACGTTTTTGTGTTTTCGTATGTATTGGCCGAGCAAACTCGCGAGAAGAAGACTTCCGTAGACGGAAAACATAATCGGCAGAGAATAAAAACCAATGACGCTGTCGCTTATAAACATCGCGGCGAGAACGATGATTATCGAATATTCAAATCCCAAATACACCGAGGCAAAAAGTGCCAAAGCCGTCATCGGCGTGGTGTTCCACGCGTGGGGTAAGAGCCGTCCGGCGACGCCGAGCAGAATAAAAAGGGGGACGAAAATAAAAATATTCTTTTTGGACATGTTCTTCATTGTAATCGATTAAAGAATTAAAAGTAAATAAATTCCGCCGACCGCGACTATTGAACCAACCGTCTCGAGAATGACAGTGAAACCGTTGGACGACGAGTTTGCATTCTGGCTTGCCGCGACGGCCGCAACTTGTGACAAAGTACTTGTGCTGGTAGTCGCTACAGAAATGGGCTTTGGCTCGCTTGTGCGCAAAGCTTCGACTACGCGCTCGCCAAAGCCCATTTCTTTCGCTCCTGAAACCATAACTGTTTCTCCGGCGGTTGAGGTTGCTATTGGAATAGAACTTGTCGCTGCGGGAGAAGTGTTTGTCGAGGTCGCTACCGAAACAGAAACTCCGGACGTGCCAGCCGCCGCGACGAATGTCGCGGCGGCTGGCTTCGGAAACGAGTTCAAAATTACAGCCCATGGTTTCCCAAGTGCCGCGGGAATCGCGAATGACGTCGACCAAACACGCGCAATTAGATTTTCGGAACTGTTTCCTATGCCGCCGTCATTTTGCTGGAGACTGTATAAATAATCGTTTGGGTTGTATCCGCCGGAAAGCCAATTATTCGAGGACTCTCCGAGAGCGGCAATCGCTTGAAGCGCCCAACTCGTGGAATCGTCAGAACCAAACCCCCCGCCCGCTTTCTGTTCGGACACAAGATATGTTCGGGCTTTCGCTATCGATTGGCTCACACCAGAAATAGATTCCGTGAGCTTAAGCGCTTGAATGGCCGCAGCGGTAAGGTCAACGCTTTCATTCCACGAGCCGTCGGAATTTTGTTTTGAAATAATACTTTCGATAACCTTCTGGATTATATTATCGCTCGAAGAGTATCCGGCTTTGATGAGAGGAAAGGTGGAGAAAATATCGTCGTTGACGAGACTTGGGTCGCCGATTTGCGTACCGTCAAACTCATTTATTATGTCCTGAATGTAATTTACCCCCGTGCCGGAGTATGGATTTATTCCAAGTGCCTCGAGAGCCATTGTGTGACGTTCAAAGTCGGTGGCGCCCGAAAGTGCAGGAGAAGAGGTGAGTTCATAATTTTTAAGCGACGGCGGCACCGTTCCATCAGCGGCGAAAGATATCGCCGCCCAGTCGGTATAAAGACTCGAATCGGAAAAAGATCCGTCGGGAGATTCGTTCGACTCGAGAAAGTTAATGGCGTTCGGAACATTCACATTATTGTGAGTAATCGCACCACCACCGCTATTTCCACCACTGTCGCTTTCGGTGTTCTGTTGAGTATTTGTTTGCGTGTCCGTCGAATCTGTTGAGGTTGAGACAAGGGAGTGAATATCGAGCGTTACTTGATCCCCCAAATTGTCGCCGGAAAAATCTTGTAATTGGAAAGTAATTGTGTCGCCTACGGAAACGGGCAGTAAAGCAAGACCAACACTTGCGTAATTTCCATTTTGATACAGAGCCCAATATTGACTATTTGGATCGGCCGAGACACCGGCAATAGCGGTAACAAAAAGACCGATTGATGGGTACTGGTTTGAGAGTTCAACGTTTGAAATAGAACTACTCACAAGCGCCGCCTCAAGCGCGCAGATGCCAATATATAAATCTGGAGAACTCGCTTCATACGTATGGAGAACACCGTCCGTATCGGTCGCATTACAACTCGCCGGAACATCAACCGATGTTTCCGAACTGAGATTGAGAAAAGTCCCTACATTGAAAGTTGTCGACGTGGTACTCGCGGTATCAATCGTGCTCGTTGCAGTACACGTGACAGTCGTTGTGCCGAGCGCAAAGAGACTACCCGATGGCGGCTCGCAAGTCGGAACGAGAGTCGTTGTGTCGGTATCACTCGCGGTCACATTAAACGTGACGTATGCTCCGACGGAACTCGTCGCTGTCACAATGATGTCCGTCGCTCCGTTTATTGTCGGCTCGTCGGCAAAAGCTGAATGAAAGAAAAAAAGCGAGGTAAGGACAACAAAAAATATTTTTGTTTTCATTTTATTTTTCATATTTCCATTCGATAACGTCTCCGAAAGAAATTTTGTAATCAGAAACTCCGACATTCGAATAGGCGCCGTTGACGTAAAGTGTCCAATACATTCCATTCTGATTTTTTACTCCGTTTATTTCTTCGATAAAATATCCGAGGCCGGGATAAAGCTGCGTCGTGAAAGAAAAATCCGTCGACGACGCGAGAATGTTCATCGCGTCATACGCGGTCGAACCAATCGGAACGTCGAGAGAATAATTTTTGTCTCCGACTAAAAAATTCACGGGGATTTCGTTCGTCACCGACGAGGTTTTTGTCGTCGTAGCGGAAGATGTGGTGACGGAAACGGGAGAAATGGTGGGCGGGGGCGCTATTTTCGCGCCGCCGCCCGTTTTTACAAAAAAAATACACGCCAAAACGATGGCGAGTAAGAAACTATAAGATATAAATTTTTTATTCATGTGTTTCCTGCTCGGGAATAATGGTTGCTTGATGACCGGACTTGTTCCACGTTCGTGGACATTACCGTTGCGGCACAGTGGAGGAATGAAACCTCACTTCCTATCCGTCTTTTGACGGACCCGAGCCCTTGCTCGGCAAGCAACTCGGGTAATAGTAGGCGAAATGATTTATATTTGCAAGACCTTGGGCACTTTTTCTGTTTTTCGGAAAATTTTCGATGCTTTTTCGTCGCTTCAGTACAGGTTTTTGAGAAAAAAAGAAAAAATCAAATTGACAGAGGCAATAGCTTGATGCGGGAAGAAAAAAATCGCTTTTTCCCCCTCCAAACCGATTGAAGCGGTGCTATACTAATCCGGAAATCAATTAATCGATTAATTATTATTCATGGCACCAAAAAAAAGCACGGCAACGGAAGAAATATCGATAAGAAAAATACAAAAAAGGGACGGTTCGATCGTGCCTTTTGATTTTTCCAAGATAGTCGGCGCGATTCTCAAGGCCATGAACGCTTCAGGTGAAGGTTCCGAAAATGAAGCGACCGTAGTCGCGCAGCGGGTGTCGGATGAGATACAAACCGCGAGTAAAAAATACGGAAATTTCATTCCGACCGTTGAAGGAATCCAGGATATCGTCGAAAAAGAGCTTATTTTAAGCGAACATGTGAAAACGGCTAAGGCATACATTCTTTATCGTGAGCAACGCTCATGGCTTCGCATACAAACGAAACAAGTCTCTCCGGAATTGAAAAAATTGGTGGAGGACAGCAAAAAATATTTTAGGAGTCCTTTGGGAGAATTTGTCTACTACCGGACGTACTCGCGTTGGATAGAAAAAGAAAGTCGTCGCGAGACGTGGATCGAAACGGTCGACCGATATGTTTCTTTCATGAAAGAAAATCTCGGCGACAAACTCGACGAAAAAGAATACGCGGAAGTTCGCGAAGGAATACTCCGCCACGAAGCGATGCCGTCAATGAGACTCATGCAGTTTGCCGGAGTTGCCGCGCGCAAGACGAGCGTCTGCACCTACAATTGCTCGTACATAGCTCCGGAATGTTTTCAGGACCTCGCGGAGATAATGTACATTTCAATGTGCGGCACGGGCGCCGGCTGGTCCGTCGAAAGTCAGAATGTTCAAAAATTTCCGCAAATAAAACTTCAATCGGGCAAAAAATTGCCGACACATTTCATTCCGGACAGCAAAGAGGGTTGGGCGGACGCGTTGACCTTGGGTATGACCACGTGGGCGGATGGAGACGACATTGATTTTGACTATTCATTGCTTCGACCGGCAGGTGCCCGACTCAAAACTATGGGTGGTAAATCTTCCGGACCGGAACCGCTCAAACGACTCTTGACCACTACCCGAGAGAAAATGCTTTCCCGGCAAGGCAGGCGTCTTCGCAATATAGATGTTCACGACATTATCTGTATGATTGGAGATTGCGTCGTTTCCGGCGGGGTGAGGAGAAGCGCCATGATTTCGCTTTCAGACCTAGACGACAACGATATCCGCGACTCAAAAAAAGGCGCTTTTTACATAAGCGAACCGCAACGAATGCTCGCCAACAATTCCGCGGTTTACCTCCAAAAACCGTCGAACACCGAATTCTTGGAAGAGTGGACGGCTCTGATGAAGTCGGGCTCGGGTGAGCGCGGCATATTCAACAGAGGGTCTTTGGCAAAAATGTTGCCGGAGAGAAGAATCGCCGTTCTCAAAGAATACAAAGGCTATTTCGACGCGTCCGGTACGCATGTCATCGGTCTCATCGGCACAAACCCCTGCGGAGAAATAATTTTGCAATCAAAACAGTTCTGCAACCTTTCCGAGGTTGTCGCCCGCGCAGAAGACGACGAGAAATCGCTCCTGCGAAAGATTCGCCTCGCCACAATCCTCGGCACATACCAAGCGAGTCTAACGAATTTCCCGTATCTTTCGAAAGAATGGAATGAACGTTGCGAAAAAGAAAGACTTCTCGGCGTATCACTCACTGGTCAATGGGATTCGAAAGTCGCTCGGACGCCGGAAGTTTTGAAAAAACTAAAAGAAGAAGTCATCAGAGTAAACGCGATATACGCGAAACGATTCGGTATAAACGCGTCGACATGCACCACGGCAGTCAAACCTTCGGGCACCCTCTCTCAAGTTGTTGACTGCTCATCCGGTATGCATCCGCGACACTCTCCGTATTACATTCGAAGAATCAGAATCTCTGCGACAGACGCGCTTTTCAAAATGCTCAAAGACCAAGGCGTGCCGTATTTCCCGGAAGTCGGACAATCCGAGGGCGACGCCACGACCTATGTCCTAGAATTTCCGGTCAAAGCTCCCGGGGGTTCGATTTACAAAGACGATATTTCCGCCATCGACCAGCTCGAGCATTGGAAATTGGTAAAACTTAATTACACCGAACACAATCCGTCCGTAACCGTTTCCGTCGGCGACAACGAGTGGATAGAAGTCGCGAACTGGCTCTACAAACACTGGGACATTGTCGGCGGTTTGTCTTTCCTCCCGAGAGACAACCACGTCTACCAACTCGCACCGTATGAAGCCATTGACGAGAAAAAATATTTGGAACTTGCCGAGACTTTGAAGAATGTCGATTACTCGAAAATAATGACCTATGAAAAAGCCGATGAACTCGACGTCAAAAAAGAGCTCGCCTGTGTCGCCGGAGTCTGCGAAATCGCTTAGTTTGCTTTAAACTACTTTGTTTTTCGGAGTTTTACCGTCGAAAAAGTCGATGATATTTTGCGCCGTCAGAACAGACATTTGATTTCGAGCCTCACTGCTTGCCGAAGCGATATGTGGTGTGAGAACTACGTTTGAAAGTTTGGAGAGTCCGGGAGAAAGTTTCGGTTCGAATTCGTACACATCAAGACCGGCACCGGCTATTATTTTGTTTTGAAGCGCGAGGACGAGAGCTTTCTCGTCAACGACGGGACCTCGGGAAGTGTTTATGAGAAACGCCGTCGGCTTCATTATTTTGAGACGATTCTCGTTTATTAAATGTCGCGTGGAATCCATAAGCGGCACATGAAGACTCACGACGTCGGCTTTTGGTAAGAGTTCTTCCGCCGAAGCGTAAAACACCGCTCCACATTCTTTTTCAAGCTGTTCGTTGCGTGTGACATCGGTATAGACGATGTTGAGACCCAAACCCTTCGCGTAATGCGCCACTCGACTGCCTATGCGGCCGACGCCGATGATTCCAAGCGTCTTGCCTAAGATATCCGTGCCAATAAAACCCATCGGGTCCCAGCCTTCGTATTTGCCTTTTCGTATAAATTCGTCTGCCTCGACGATTCGCGCCGCAAGAGCAAGCGTCAAAGCTATGGCGTGCTCCGCGACCGATTCGGACGTGAGCTCGGCCGGGGCATTTGTGACCGTTACCCCTTTTTTCTTCGCCTCAACGAGATCAATATTGTCGAAACCTGTGCCGTAATTGGCGACAATCTTCGCATTTGGCGCGGCGTCAAAAACCGAAGCGTCAATATTGTCGGTGATAAGAGACAAGATGCCGTCGTAATTTCCTTTTTTGAGAATGCCGATAAGTTTTTTGTGCGAAACGATTTCGTCTTTCGGATAGACGTCGATTTCAAAACCACCGCTCTTCAACATATCAAGGCCGACGTGGGGAATCGTTCTCGTGACGAAAATTTTTTTATTCATATTTTTAAGCGTTAACCGTCGATGGCACAGACTTTATTTCTTTTTTAATCATATGGCCTTCGGAGTCCACATCATAAATATACACCGCGCCGAAAGGCATTTCGACGTCCTTAATGCCATCGTCGGAAATTTTTTCGACGTATTTCATCAAAACCCTGAGTGAGTTGCCGTGAGCGACGACGAGAACGTTCTTATTTTCTTTCAACATCGGCAAAATCTTACTTAGAAAAAAAGGTATGACACGTTCATAGACCATCTTCAACGTCTCGCCGTGCGGCACAGGATAATTCCAATCTCTGCGAACCCTGTCCCAATTCTCTTGCCCGAGAATCTTTTCCATATCCCATTTGTTTTTCGCCGTATAGTCGCCGTAGTCCCGCTCGTCTAAAGCGGCACAGTGTTCGGTAGGCACGTTATAATCACCGACTTCTTCGAGCATCGATGAGAGAGTCTCGATTGACCTGACTTCCATCGACGCAAACGCATAATCGATGTGAATGTCTCTAATACATTCGCCCATTTCGCTTGATTTTTGAAATCCATAGTCGGTTAAATGCCTGTCGCGAAGTCCGGTCCAAAGACCAAGTTTGTTCCACTCCGATTCGTGATGACGGGCAATGATGAGCTTGCCCATTTTTGTTTCTGTCATATATATAGATTACCACGCGTCGACACCGACCGCCTCGCTCACGTTTTTGAATCCGTCTCGTTCGAGAAGTTCAGAGAGTCCGCGATTAATTTCGCTTACCACCTGCGGACCCTCAAAAATCATGCCGGTAACCATTTGCACGAGAGATGCTCCGAGACGAATTTTTTTGTACGCGTCGGCGGCAGAAAAAACGCCACCCGTGCCGATGAGCACGAAGCGGTCTTTTTCTTTTTTGTAGATGTGCGAGAGAAGTTTATCAGAAAGTTCCTGAACCGGTTTACCGCTTATGCCGCCCTTGGAAGGAATATTCGCATCAATAATCCTTTGATTACCCCTTTTTTTGGTCAAATTCGTCGTTATGATGCCGTGAATGCGGTGTTTTTTTATGACAACAAGAAGTTCGTCAGCTTCTTTGAATGAAAGGTCCGGCGAGAGTTTTATAAATATAGGTTTTTTCGTCGGAATCTCGTCGATGATATCCAAAAGATAATCGAGTCGATACGGAATAGCAAAGGGCTGCCCACCTTCCGCATTTGGACAACTCACATTGAGCGTAAAATAATCGCCGATGTCGGCGAATGATGTGAAAGCTTTTGCGTAATCAAAAATGGCGGTGTGAATCGTAAGGTTGTCCTTACAATTCGTCATGGCGATGTTCGTGCCGAAGACTCCAGGGTGTTTTCTGTTTTTTAGTCTTTCGGAAATCGCTTCACAGCCGTCGTTCTTCAAACCGTAATTGACAACGATGCCTTTCGATTCGGGAAGCCGCCAAAGCCGCGGTTTTTCGTTGCCTTCGCAAGGATAGCCCGTGATGGAACCAACTTCCTCGAAACCAAAACCGACGTTTGGCATAATATCGAGAAGCTCGGCGTTTTTGTCGAAACCGGCGGATAGACCGATGGGATTTTCGAATGTGATACCCAAAATTTTCTGTCGTAATTTTTCGTTAGAGTATCCGAAAAGGATTTTCGTTCCGACCTTTGAAATCGAATATTTCCCGAGGCTCGAACCAAGCGCGACCATTTGGTCGTGAACGGCCTCCGGGTCGCGCTTAAAAAATGCCGGCTTAAGAATGAAACCGTATATTCCTCGGGATATCGAATTGCGAAGTTTTACGACCTCGTCTTTGAGGGTCAACATATTAATCATAATTGCACAATCGTAAAATTACGCAAGAATATCGAAATGGACACGTCCTTTCAAATGTTTCTCCGCTTCGAGAACTATTTTTTCCATCATAGCGACCGCTTGAATCGGGTATTTTCCGGACGCCGTTTCCTCCGAAAGCATCACGGCATCCGAACCTTGGAGAATCGCATTCGCCACGTCGGTAACCTCGGCGCGCGTCGGCGTCGGATGTTCGGTCATCGACAGAAGCATCTGGGTGGCGGTGATGACCGGCTTACCTGCCACTTTGGCTTTTTTTATTATTCGATCTTGAATGAAAGGAATTTGTTCGAGTGGAACTTCGTTACCCAGATCGCCACGGGCAATCATGACCGCGTCGGCAGCGGCAATGATTTTGTCGAGATTTTCGACGGCGCGGCGGCGTTCGATTTTCGCAATAATGGGCTGACTACCGCCGAAAGATTTTATTACTTCCCGACAAAGCTTAATGTCTTTTTCCGAGCCGACAAAAGATACCGCGATGTATTCGATACCCTGTTCGACGGCAAACTTGATGTATTCTTTGTCTTGGTCCGTGATAGCCGATATCGCTTCCCTGTCGTAGGTATGAGAATATTTCTCCTGAACGCGCGGCCCGGGTAAATCGCAAATGATAGGCACGTGTTTGCCGAATTTCTTCGCGATTTTCCGAATCATTTCGATTTGGGATTTTTTCTCATCGAGACCGCCCCAAGAAAAATTGAGTCGCGCCACGGCCATATCGTGTTCGAGCATCGAAAGAAAAACATCCGGATCGACGGACGACGGACCGATAGTAGCGACGATTTGAGCTTTGGAATTCATACCGCTCAAATCATTTTAGCACAGTGAATGGTTTATTTTGTCTCCGCATTTATTAACGCGATAACCGCCCTTGTTATCGGCCCGACAATGCCATAGCCGGGACTCGAAGAACTTTTAACCACGTTGTATTTCAGTTGAAGTTTATCGACAGCTGCGTTGGTTAAAGGGCCAAAATATGAAGTCTCCTGTCCGGATGAGCCAACACCGGAAGGCGCGAGAGGAAAACCGTTCGTGTTTAGAAAAATTTGAAGTGCCATGACTGCTGGACTGCTCGAACCGTATGCGAGAGCGTGCGATGACGCTATGATGGAAGAATTACTCTGCTGTTCGGGTTCGATTGATGTGACGGAAGTCGTCGTTTGTATTTGTGTCGTTTGTATTTGTTGAGCAGGAAGTTGCTGACTGCTTTGAGAGTATAAATGAACAGGAGGCGCTGTCGCGTTGACAGAAACGGGTGTCGTCGAAGTCGCAGCGGCCTGGTCATTATTGTTCGCGAGAAAAGCAAAGACAGCGGCAATACGCGGAGAACTGGATATGTCGAACTCTGTCATATAACCGTCGGCACTAACATCAAAGAATCGCCTAAGGATCGGATAGGGGTCGGTATCAGTGGTACCGGCCGGATAAAGATTTTGGCTGACACTCAAAAGATACGGGTTGGAAACTCCCAGAGAACCGACAACGCCATAAACTGCTATACCGGGAACGGGTTCCGTGATTCCGTCGAGCGCTGAGATCGTTGAGAGTGGATGCATCGGATAATTTTCTCCGATTCCGGTGATATAACTTCTGTACTGGGGATTGCTTCCGAGTTCGATATCGACATTACTCTCGGCGGCGGCAAGATATTTTGGGTCATTCAAAAGAAAAGAAGCTTTAATAAGATCAAAGGCGTAAACGGAGGCCGTTCGTGAGAAAGAGCCGAAACCGATATAAGCGATGGTTGAAGGATACGCGGCATGATATGGATTACTGTTCGTCGTCGCTACGAGCGCGTCCATATCCGTTTTGAGTGCGGTTTTATATATCGTCACTTTTGCAGGATCTGTCGGATACGCGTATGTCGTCGCGTAAGCAAATGAAGCCCTCTTCCAGCTATCCCAATCGTTCTCTCCATAATCCGCGAGGGCTGGATCCCAGTATGTGTTAAACGCTGTAAGGTATTGCTGGTCACCCGTCGATTTATAAAGTTCGGCCGCCGCCCACGCCCGTTCGTCGCGGTCGGTTCCCGCGTCGGCATTTGCGCCGCCACCGATTGTCGGAGGGTTGACGCCAACTCCGTACGAACTAAACGTGACCATCGCTGGATGAGCGACTAGAAACGTCCACGCTTTTTCCGAACGTGCGAGCAAATCACTTGCGTATGCCGGAAAATACGGCAAAAAAGCTCGATAAGCTTCCGCCATTACCGCCGCGTACTGCGCTGTTATATGCGTATCTTTTTCGGAAATCAAACGTGTCTCAAGGTCAAGGCTCGGCATTGTCGTCGCCCAATCGAGCGTCGTAACTTTCACATACACACCGCCGTCCGGAGCTTGCATGTTCCTAAGCCAATCCGTCTCCCATTTCGCTTCGTCAAGAATATCCGGGACGCCGTTTCCGCTTTCGGGAATATTTGTGTTATCGCCAAACTTTTGCGGATAGAGTTCAAATGCTTGAAAAATATCCGAGAGGCCGAATGCTCCGGAGTAGCTATATTTTCCGTAATCGCCGGCATCATACCAGCCACCGGTCATATCCACCGTGCTGCCGATTACTTCGCCGTCGTAAAGAGACGAGTTGAGTTGCGACACATCTATCTGCGCAACTTTGTCCGTATGCATGTGACCGCCGGCACGCGCCCATACACCGGCATATTGAGACAAAAGGTCCGTATCATCCCGCTGGTAGTAGAGAAATCGCTCGGTCGCGCTCGCTACGTCGTTGAACGCGTCGGAGCCAATCGTGAAATTATAGGATTTTCCGAGTCCGGGAGAAGTTAAATAATAATTTCCTGGCGTAGTGAAACTCGAAAAATCGCATTGATATAATTTCTCTCCGGAAAATTGGGTGTAATCGCCTGAGTACGTCGTATTTGTAGAAAAAACAGTCGCGTTAGTGGCAGCGTCATTTAGAGAACATGTTGTCGGACTAATGTTCATTGCCCCGGCGTCGCCCAAATAATTTCCTATATAGCCAAACTTCGGACTCTGAGGAATATATCCGACGTCGCTGGCTTTGACCGTGCCCGTCACGAAATTTTCGTCGTTCCAATCTATGGAAGTCGTGGTGGCCGAACTAAAATCCACACCAAAATTGGATTTTATATCGTTTATCGTGAGTGTGTAATGCGAACCAGAAACCATTCCCTGATTAAATACGAGATAGATGTTGTAATCAACGACGGGAGCTCCTGGGCTTCCGTAAACACCGCCGACCGGAGTTCCACTTCCTTTAAAATCGGTGATGTACGACTCCCTTCCGACGCTCACGGGGTTTATGGGGCTACTGAAATTGGAATCATCCGAACTTTGGAGTGAGTAATTCAAAACCGAGAGCGCGGCAGACATGTCATAGGAATCATTCGTGCTGATTTTTACGACCTTGTTTGATAGTGGCACGACGTTCGAGATGGAAACTGGATTTGTGTCAACAGCATAAATATCGTCAATAAAAATCTGGTGTCCGTCGTTTGGAACGGCGTTACCAAAATAAATATTATCTACCGACGTCATATCGAACGAAGAATTTTCGAGGACACTAACGGGAATTGTAACCAGATGCCACATGGTATCGAGTGTGCCGCCTTGTATGTATGGAGCGATGTTTACAATATTGCTCGTCAAATTTTGACTGCCCACGTACGTTTGGAGTTGAAAATTTATAACGGCGTTTTGCGTGCTTGCCTTGGCGTAAAATTGTATCTCATTGTAATTGGAAAGATCCTGTCTAAACATCGGAAGACCGGAAAGGTTGATGCCGGACCAAACATATTGTTGCGGATCGCCCTCGAAAGAATATGAACCATTCGCCGAAGTTGAGCTGGTAGCCATTCCCGCAGCAAACACAACCGCCCTTGAAGCCGTTGATTCGCCGTCCCAAATCAGTGTTCCGTTTGTCGAAGTTGCCAACTGTGACGTGACAACCACCCCGACATTCGCGGTGGTTGTCAGAAGCGTGTCGCTCACGGTAAGAAGAAGCGAGTATGTGCCGACGGCTGAAAAATTTACATTCGTCGCGGCGGTTGTCGGCGAAGAAAATGTCGCTGTTCCCGAACCGGATACTTCCGTCCAAACGTACGACAGAGAACTTCCTGTCGGCAAACCGTCATCGGTAACCGTCGGTGCCAAGGCCAAAGTATCAGATAAAGCAACCGTCGAGGTGCCGACAGGTAAAGACGCAATGACGGGAGCTTGGTTTGTTGCGCCAGTGTCTACGACATATTTGTGCAAAGCGATGTTGTCAATGTAGTACAGATTGCCAGTGCCGTCGTCAACGTCAAAAACAAGATTCTCCACGTCGTTCATTGTCCATCCAGGCGCAGTGAGTGCGGTGAGTGGGATACTGACATGCCTCCATGTGTTGTCTATGATTCCTCCATCAACATAATCTGCGAGAGAAATGGTTGCTCCGGTAAAATCCCAACTCGTCAGCCAGAAATTTCTCGTGCTCGATGCGGACGTCGAGGATTTTATATCGAAATCAAGATTGGTATACGGACCAAAATCAACCCTAGGAGAAATAGAACCGCCACCGCAAAAAAGTTTGAACTTAGACCCGTTCCATTTGTCTGGTTGAAGTATAATTCCAACGGACGAATTCATTCCAACGCTGGCAGAACTTATGGCAAACGAAAGACAACTCGGGTCGAGGAGCGGTGCGCTTCCTATTTCGCCGTCATAAAGTATTTTCGGAGTTATAGCGTCCGAATAACTGGCGAGAGAGACTTTGATATGGTGAGGGCTGTTTGAAAAAAATAAGAAAACCAAAAAAACGCAAGCGAGCAGAGTCGCAGCCAAAAACAGGTGATTTTTCTTCACTTCCCTATGCCGTCTGATATGTGGAAATGTTACGGTCATGATGAATAATCCATGATTGCTCCCGCGTGGAATCGAACCACGACTTCGAGCTTCGGAGGCCCGTGTCCTATCCATTAAACGACGAGAGCAAGGTTGCCGCCGCGAAATATTTTTCTCGAAAACTCGCTTCGCTCAAACATTCTCCAAAAATATTTCGCCGCGGCGCCCTATCCCCTCGGTTGGAATCGAACCAACATTGACGGCTTAGAAGTCCGCAGTTCTATCCATTGAACTACAAGGGGTTAACACCAGTTTGCACGAATCGAGGGCACTATACAAGCGGAGATTATTTGGCTTTCGTGCCCTCGGGAATTTCCGGCGACGGTTCAAGGAGGGAAAATTTTCCGTCTTCCGTCGAGACGGCCAAAATCATGCCGTTTGATTCCAAGCCAAGAATAACTCGCGGCTCGATGTTGGTTGCGAACATGACTTTCTTGCCGACAAGTGTCGCGGTGTCGAGAAAATATTTTGCGATTCCGGAGATTATTTGCCGTGGAGCGCCTTCGGCAAAGTCCACGGACAATTTCAAAAGCTTCTGGGAGTCGGGAACTTTCTCCACCGACAAAATTTTGCCGACGCGTATCTCCACTTTTGCGAATTCGTCGTATGAAATCATCTTGAAATTGTAGCGTTATTTTTCCTTTTGTCCAAAAAGCTCTGGAGAATGATGGTCGCCGCCGAGGCGTCGAGCATGTTTGTCGTGCCTTGAATGTGCTGAGCCTGATGCGATGTCAGATATTCGGGTTCAAAATGGACAGTGAAGCCGGCCGCGGCGAAAGATTTCGCGAAATCTTT
>Ga0265338_10006412_pt1 | contig 14997 bp, 12 predicted proteins | sample 42126metaG_FD_193579 | JGI IMG/M metagenome (GOLD analysis project Ga0265338, IMG submission 193579) | Rhizosphere microbial communities from Carex aquatilis grown in University of Washington, Seatle, WA, United States - 4-21-26 metaG | ecosystem: Host-associated > Plants > Roots > Rhizosphere... | reverse complement strand
ACGGTCCTGGTACTCTATCTCCTCGGCGGCGAAGTTCTTCGCGCCTTCTCTTTTGCTATGGTGGCCGGAGTTGTGGTAGGAACGTACTCAAGTTTTGGTATCGCGGCACCCATCGTTGTCGTTTGGAACAAATATTATGGTCAGGGAGCTGCAATGCGCGGCGGATCCGCAGCCGGCGCCGTGGCAGCGGCTAGGAGGTAAGAATGTTTGACGATTTGGTCATCTCAAGCGTGCACCCGAACAAGACCAACAAGCCTTGGACGGTGTTTCTTTCCACCGTGGTGCAGGCGGGAATTGTCGGCTTCATGATCCTCCTCCCGTTGATTTACACGGAGGCTTTGCCCAAGGGATTGATGAACACTTTCCTTGTGGCTCCGGCTCCTCCGCCACCTCCGCCGCCTCCCGCGCCCGTGATCAAGATCGTCAAGCCTGTGGCGAAACTCATTCAACAGGGCAAGCTCGTCAGCCCCACGGTCATCCCGAAAAAAGTAAACGTTATCAAGGAAGCCGAAGAACCGCCTGATGTGGTCGGCATGGTTGGCGGAGTCCCTGGCGGTGTCGAGGGCGGCTCCACAGCTGGTGTTCTCGGCGGCATTTTGGGAGGCGCAGGGTCGGGTCCACCGCCCCCGCCAAAGCCGAAGGGTCCGTTGCGCGTTGGAGGAAACGTCATGCAGGCGTCGCTGATTCGCCAGCCTATGCCCATCTATCCGCAGATTGCGAAGACGGCTCACATATCCGGTACGGTGGTGCTGCACGCCATCATCGGTGCGGACGGCACGGTTCAGGATTTGCAATACATCTCTGGTCCTCCGCTTCTTATGCGGTCGGCCATGGATGCGGTCCGTCAGTGGCGTTACAAGCCCACCATGCTGAATGGTGAGCCCACTGCTGTGGACACTACAGTTTCCGTTGTATTTACGCTGGGCGGATAATTAAGCAGGGGGAGGCCCGGGCCCGTTCGCGGCGCCGGGGCTGGTTGCACAGCAGTCCCGACCGGCAGAATCTTGCTGCCGCGATCGCATGGAAGGATACGGAGGAGGAGCAAACTCTATGCTTGCGAATTTACTGTGGGCCGGCATTTTGATGTTGCAGGGGCAGGGCAATGATGTGGGCTGGGACCTGGTTTCCATGTGGCACAACATGGGCTGGCCCGCCAAGACCGTTGTGGCCATTCTATTCATAATGTCCGCCTGGTCTGTCGGTATCATGATCGACCGCGCCTTGATGTACAGCGCTGCTCGGAAACAGTCTCGCGTTTTCGTTCAGCAGGTTGCCGGCGCGCTGAAAGATAACAAGCTCGACGAAGCCATCTCCATCGCCGAGCGCAACAAGAAGAGCCACATCGCGAAAGTTGTCGCCACTGGGCTTTCCGAATTCCAGGCAGCCTCCTCTCAAGTGGGCGATGAAGAAGTGATCGAAGCCGCCAAGCGCGGTCTTGAGCGCTCCGTTGCTATCGTTCACGCTGAAATGAAGCGCGGCCTTTCCGGGCTCGCAACAATCGGCGCTACCGCTCCTTTCGTCGGCCTGTTCGGCACGGTCATGGGCATCATCAACGCGTTTAAAGGCATCATGGCGCAGAAGGCCACTGGTCTCTCCGCAGTCGCCGGCGGTATCGCGGAAGCCTTGGTCACCACGGCTCTCGGTCTTCTCGTCGCCGTTCCCGCGGTGTGGACGTTCAATTATTTCACCAACAAAGTCGAAGCTTTCGACGTCGAGATGGATAACTCCTCCATGGAGTTGATCAACTACTTCATCACTCGTCGGGGCGGAAAGAAGTAAGCCATGGGATACAAGCCCAAAGCTCCCGAGGTGATGGCGGCGCCCAACGTCATTCCCATGGCGGACATCATGCTCGTGTTGCTCATCATTTTCATGGTCATCACGCCCATGTTGCAGAAGGGCGTCTCCGTGAACATGACCAAGGTGGATAATCCCGAAGAACTCAAGGATGCGGATAAGGACGATGCCGTCATCCTCGCCGTCACCCGGGAAGGCAATTTGTTCATCTCCGTGGGCAGCATCACTTCCCAAGTCCCGCTCGACCAGATCACCAACAAAGTGAAAGACCTTCTTGCCAACCGTCTGGACAAGACCGTCTATGTCCGCTCGGACGCTCGCGCAAAATTCGGCGGCGTGAAGAACGCCATTGACGAAGTTCGCGCTGCCGGCGTGGACAACGTTGGTCTTCTCACCGAAAAAGTGGAACAGAAGAAAGCTGCGACTCCTCCTCCCGCTTCTCCCGGAGGATAGGACCAGCGCGGTTTTCTAATTAAGGAGTTCTTCCATGGGTATTTCAGTTGGTGGAAATAAAGGAGCAATGTCGGAACCGAACATCGTTCCGCTCATTGACGTCCTGCTGGTCTTGATCATCATCTTCATGGTGATCACGCCGACCGTTTCCGTCGGTCTCAACGTCCTGGTCCCGCAGCCCGCTCCGCCGAACCAGAAACAGGACCCGGATCTCCTGAACAAGACCATCGTGGTTGTCGTCACTTCCAACGGCGAAGTGCTTATCAATCAGGATAAGCACACTTGGGATGACCTGGGCGCATCGCTTTCCACGATTTTCGCCCAACGCGCCGATAAGGTTGCTTTCGTCAAAGGCGACGACTCATCCGAATTCGCGCCTGTCGCCCGGGCGATTGACATTATGCGTGCGGCGGGGATTGAGCACGTCGGCCTGATCACCAACAAGATCGAAGCCGGCCAGTAGAGTCTTTTGGCTCCTCAACAGGGGTCGCGGGGGCGAAGATGGACACTCAGGCGGGAAATCGCAAAGGAGTCATCGCGGCAATTAACATCGTGCCGTTGATTGACATCCTCCTGGTTCTTCTCATCATCTTCATGGTTATTTCGCCTACAAACTCCCTGGGCCTTTCGGCCCAGCTTCCGCAGCCCGCGGATTCACGCGCTCTTCCCCCTGAAGCTACCGTTGTCGTTCGCGTTCTTGCACCCGATAATCTCAGGATCAATCAAGATCCCGTTTCTTGGTCGGGTTTGAGCTCACGACTTCAATCCATTTTTAGCCAACGCTCCGAAAAGGTCGCTTTCATTGAGGGCGGCAACGGAGTCGATTTTGCTGATGTAGCCCGAGCGATGGACATCATGCGCTCCGCGGGAATTGATCGAGTTGGTTTTGTTTCGGGCAATTTGCAGGTTGCCCGTTAGACTTCTGATTTCGCTGGCCCATCCGTTATCAAGGAGAGCAGGGATGCATTGCAAGCCCCGTTACAGTTTCCTTTTGCCAGTTGTTTTTGCTTCGCTCGTCGCTGCTGGCGGCTGCGATAAACTCAAGGCCCGCGACAAGCTCAACAAGGGCGTTGAAGCCTACAAGGCCGCGCAGTTTGACAAGGCCATCGAAGACTTCAAGGACGCCAAGACGCTCGACCCGTCTCTCACCAGCGCCCGTCTGTATCTCGCCACAGCTTATGCCAGCCAGTACATTCCCGGCGCTCCTTCGCCCGAAAACATCCGCAATGGCGAGCAGGCGCTTGCCGAATATCACGAAGTTCTCGATGCTGATGCCTCGAACCTTACGGCCATTGACGGTATCGGCGGCATCCTCTACAACATGGCCGGCGGCCCCCCCTTTGATGCGAAGAAAATGGAAGAGTCAAAGACTTATCACGAAAAGCATATTCAGCTGAAGCCCGACGATCCCGAGCCTTACTACTGGATCGGCGTCATCGATTGGTCGCTTGCTTTCCGTGGCAATCGCGAGACTCGCGAGGAATACAACAAGACCGCCCGCAAGACGATCAGCGATAGCGAACCCATGCCGCCTCCGCTGGCCACGCTATTCAACACGAAATTTGGCCCCATCGTTGACGAAGGAATGACCAACCTCAAGAAAGGCATCGACCTCAAGCCCGATTACGACGATGCCATGGCTTACTTGAATCTTCTCTATCGCCAGAAAGCCGATATGGAGACCACGCCGGATGCGCGCGAAACCGATACGCGCATGGCCAACGACCTCGTGGAAAAGGTCCGCGTCATCAAGCAGCAGAGAATGCAGAATCCGCAGCAGTCGCCCGCATCTTAATCACGCGGGCAGTAGCAGCGCTCACTTCGTCACCGGCGGGGGAATATCTCCCGCCGGTTTTTTTTGCGCTTCAACTAAAGCGCTTCCAAATCACTCGTGGCGCAAAGCCGTCATCGGATCCACACTCGCTGCGCGCCGCGACGGAATCCAACACGCCAGCAATGTAACGCCCGCCAGAAATAGCGGCACGGCCGTAAACGTAACCAGATCGTGTGGTTTCACTCCGTAGAGAAACGCTGCAAACAATTTCGCCGCTGCTAACGCCGCTGCCAGCCCCACCGCCACGGCGATCAATGCCAGCACCATCCCCTGCCCGATGATCAGCCGCTGCACCTGGCCAATCTGCGCCCCCAGCGCCATGCGAATGCCGATCTCGCGCGTCCGGCGGCTCACGGAGTAGCTCATCACCCCGTAAAGCCCAATCGCGGCCAGCAGCAAGCCCACGAAGCCAAACACGCCGAATAATGTGCCCGCCAGCCGCGGCAGGAAAAGAGCGTCGCGCAAGTGCTCTTCCATCGTCGCTTCGTTGAAAATTGCCATCCCCGGATCCAGTGCGCGGATTTCGTTGCGCACCGCCCGCTCCATCGCTCCGTAATCGCCATCCGTCCGCACCAGCAGCGTGTATCCTAGGAAAGCAGGGTCGCTCCCCGTGCTCTGCGCCAGCGAGCGGAATAGCACGGGACGCGTTTCCTCGCCCATCGTTCGCGCCTTTATGTTCTTCACCACACCGATAATTTCGTAGCTCACGCCTCCGCCCGTCACCCGCTGCCCAATCGGATTTTCCGCGCCGAAGAGCCGTTCTACAAAAGCCTGATTCACCACGGCGACCTTCGGAGCGTTCGCTGACTCTCCCGCAAAATCGCGCCCCGCGACCTGCGGAATTCCCATGGTTTCAAAATAACCGGGCGTCACCATGTAAAGTTCTGCGTTGGGATCGCGATCGGTCGGTTGGCGTCCCTCCACATGAAAGCCATCACTGCGGTTTCCCCCGGAAAGCGGAGCGGAGTCCGTGGACACGGCTGAAATCACTCCCGGCAGTCCTGCCACGCGCTCCTGAAGCTGCGTCAGGAATAATGTTGTCCGCTCCGCGGTGTACCCGTTCACGCGCGGGTCCACCGCCATCATCAAAATCCCCCGCGAGCGAAAGCCGATATCAATCCCCGCCGCGCTCTGCATGCTGCGCAAGAAAAGTCCCGTGGCGCACAGCAGCACCAGCGACATCGCAATTTGCGAAACGATCAAAACATTTCGCAGTGTCCATCGGCGCCCCGGCCGCGCCAGCGTATCTTCCCCCTTCAACGCTCGCGAAAGGATCGGTCGCGATGCCGCCAACGCTGGAGCCAATCCAAAAACCAGTCCGGCGCCGACGCTCAGCGCGAAAGTGTACAGCAGCACTCTCCAGTCCACGCTCACGCTCAAATCCAGCGGCACAGGCGCGGGTAAATGAAATGCGGAGAGCGCCCGCGTGGCCCACAAAGAAAGCGCAAAACCAAAGAGCCCGCCAGCCAGCGCAAGCAAAACGCTTTCCACAAGAATCAACCGCTGCAGTTGCCCGCGCGTAGCGCCTAACGCAAGCCGCACAGCCATCTCTTTGTGTCGTCCACTCGCTTGGGCAAGCAGCAGATTCGCCACATTTGCCCCCGCAATGCACAACACCAGCAGCACCACTACGCTCAGCGCTACAAGGAAAGTAAGGACCCCGGCCCGCTCATCGGGCGGCAGCGAACCCGCCTGCTCAAATCGAAAGCCCGTCCCCTTGTCGGTCGCGGGATAAGCCGCGGCGAATCTCTGTGCCAGAGCGCCAAGCTCCGCCGCTGCTTGCGTTCGCGACACACCTGAATTCAGCCGCCCAATCGCGGCCAGCCAGTGCGAGTGCCGCGAGTCGCGCTTGGGAATACTCGGCGCCAATTCCTCCACGTTGCCAAGCGGCACCCAAAATTCCGGATCAAGCACCTGATCGATCCCGTGGAATCCCGGCGGAGCGACGCCGACCACCGTGAACGGGCGCCCCGAAAGAGTTATGGATTTGCCCAGGATCGCCGTGTCACCGGCAAACCGTCGTTGCCAGAGTCTGTGCCCGAGCACGATCACGGGAAGCTTTTCTTCATCAGCCGCAAAGCCCCGGCCCAGCGTCATCCGAAGTTGAGCGACATCGAAAAAATTCGCAGTTGCCGCCTGTCCCCACACTCGTTCCGGATCCCCATTGCCGCCGATGGACGCCGGCAAGAGTTCGTAATAAGCCGCGACGCCAGAAAATGATTTCGCCTGCTCTCGCACGTCCACATACACCGGCCACGGAAAATTGTTGCAGCACTGCTCGCCATCATGTGTAGTGTGCAGGCTCATCAGCGTCGAGGGATCGCCCACCGGCGCTGGACGCAGCACAAACCGGCTCACCATCGCGAAGATTGTCGCGTTGGCGGCAATCCCCAGTCCGATGGAAATCACGGTCGCAGCCACAACCCCCGGCGACTTCAAAAGCCGCCGCACACTGTATTTCAAATCCTGCAGCCAATTTTCCAAGGCAGTCTCCCCTCGGCTCATAGTTACGCGCCTACGCCTCCGATTGTTCCCTCTCTCTGACTTCCACGTCGCGTGCAGGCGACGAGCAGCACCTCACGAATCAAGGGTCACAAATCGAAGGTTTGGTTTCCTTTTTTGCTCTTTTTCCTTCTCTGCTTTCCAACCCTAGTCGCCACATCGCAGCGATTAAAGTGTCCCGTAAGTTGTAGAAAACTAAGTACTATCACAGATTCTAATCGCAATAAGAGCCGCCGCTTCATCAACCGGATTTCTTTCATCTAGGCTCCCTATCCGGACGCCAACATCCAACGTCCAAGTCAGTGAATCTAATCAAGACAACCGAATCACCAGTGAAACTCGGGACACATTCCAGTTCCGTCCTTACATCATGGGAGGGATATAATAAGCGCCCACATGGAACCGGCCGCCAAACCCGGAATGACGCCAGCTGCGAAGCGCACCGTAGATCTGCGTTTCGTCGAGCTGATGGACAAAGTGCGCCGCAATCGCCCCGGCGACGATCTCGAACTCCTTCGCCGCGCCTACGATTTCGCCGCCGAGCAGCACAAGGCGCAGACGCGCCTTTCCGGCGAGCCATATCTCTCGCATCCCGTTGAAGTCGCGCATTTGCTCGCGGACATGAAGCTGGATGTAACTTCCCTCTGTGCCGCTTTGCTTCACGACGTTGTCGAAGACACGAAAATTCCACTCGAACAAATTTCCGTGCAGTTTGGTCCTGACGTCGCGCGCCTGGTGGAAGGCGCCACGAAAATCAGCCGCCTCGATCTTCTCGCTCCCGAAGCGCGCCAGGCCGAAAACGTTCGCAAGATGCTTCTGGCGATGGTCAATGACGTTCGCGTGATCATGGTGAAGCTCGCGGATCGCCTCCACAACATGCGCACACTCGAATATCTCGATCCCGAACGCCAGCAGCGCATCGCGCGCGAGACTCTCGATATTTATGCTCCAGTCGCCAACCGCCTTGGTATGGGCCTCATCCGCGGCGAACTCGAAGACCTTGCCTTCCGCTATCTCGAACCCGAAGCCTTCCTCGAGTTGCAGAAGAAACTTGCCACCAAGCAAAAAGTTTTCGATCGCTTCCTCCACGACGTGCAGGAAACGATTCGCAATAAAATGGTCGAAAGTGGAATCCCCGCCGAAGTGCAGGCGCGCGTTAAGCGCCTCTATTCGCTCCACACGAAAATTCAAAAGCAGCAGCGCACCCTTGACCAGGTTTTCGATCTCCTCGCCGTTCGCGTGATCACAGACACGGTAAAAAACTGTTACGCAGCGCTCGGCGTGATCCACCAAATCTGGCGCCCTGTTCCCGGCCGATTCAAGGACTACATCGCGATGCCCCGGCCGAACCTCTACCAATCGTTGCACACTTCCGTGATTCACGCCGGGCAGCCCTTTGAATTCCAGATTCGCACCCAGGAAATGCACCGCATTGCCGAGCAGGGCGTCGCGGCCCATTGGAAATACAAGGATGGCCGCGGAGGAGCAGTCACCACCAACGCCGACGACCAGCGCATCGTCTGGATGCGCCAGCTGATCGAGTGGGTGCAGGAAATGCAGGAGCCGAGCGAGTTTCTATCGACGCTCCGCGTGGATCTTTACCCCGAAGAGGTTTACACGTTCACGCCCAAGGGACGCGTCGTCGTCCTTCCGCGCGGCGCCACGCCCATTGATTTCGCCTACGCCGTCCACACGGAAGTCGGCCATCAGTGCGTCGGAGCAAAAGTAAATGGCGCGATGGTTCCGCTGCGCCACGCGATTGCCAACGGTGACGTGATCGAAATTCTCACGCAGAAATCGCACGAGCCTTCGCGCGACTGGCTCTCCTTCGTTCACACCTCGCGCGCGCGCAGCAAAATTCGCCAGTGGATCAATCTCCACGAACGCGAACAAGCCACGGACGTGGGCAAGCGCTTGCTCGAGAAAGAGGCGCGCCATGCCGGCGTGACGCTGAAAAAAATTACGGACGAAGATTGGCAGCGCATCGCCGCCGAATACGGCTGCTCACGCGCCGAGGATCTCTACGCCGATTTGGGCTACGGCAAATGGTCCGCCCGCCAGGTTCTTGCGAAAGCCACGGGCATGCCGCTCGTCGAAACGCCGGAAGATAAGCCGCAGAAGCTCGTCTCCAGCGTCAAGCGCATGCTGGGCATGGACGACGCCGCAATCGTTGTGCGCGGCCATGACGACCTAATGGTCTATCGCTCAAAATGCTGCAATCCGATTCCCGGCGACGACATCATCGGCTACGTCACGCGCGGCCGCGGGATTGCCGTCCACAGCCAAAAGTGCCCCAATGTGGAAAATCTTCTGTACGAAGCGGAGCGCCGCATCCCCGTCGAATGGGCCGGCTCATCGGCGGCCACGTTTCCGGTTCGCCTGCGCATCTTCACGGAGGATCGTCCCGGCATGCTCGCTGCCATCACCGGCGTGATCAGCGGCGAAGGCGCCAACATTCGCACCTTCGAAAGCGGCGGCCAGGATTTGCGCGCGCGCATCGAGGTCGCTCTCGACGTGCAGGATCGCAAACAGCTCGAACGCATCGTGAGCGGCATCAAGCGCATCCCCGGCGTCTTCGATATCGAGCGCGTTTACAACGTCTAAGCTGCCTGCCCCAGTAATGCTTCCGCGTCATCGGGGGCACGCCGCCCTGCATGCCTGTACAATTGAATTCATGGGGAGCGTTCAAGCAAACGTTTTCGCGCGCGGCGCCGTTCTCGTCGCGTTCGCCTTTCTTTCGGCCGGATGCAAACACATCCAGCCTTTGGACACCAAGCCGCTTGACGCCGCTGGACTCACCTACAACAGCATCAAACAACTCGAAGCCGACAAAATCACCGCGCCCGAGGTGCTGGAAATTGCGAAGGCGCGCCAGGGCGGCCTCACCGACGCTGGATGCGTGCAGGCGCTGCAGACTTTTCGCGGGCGCGGCAAAGCCTTTGATGCGGGTGACGAAATTGCGAATCTCCTTCGCGCCGGATTCACGGAAAAGTCCGTGCTCGAACTCGCGCAAATCGATCAGCTTGGGCTCGATGCGGGCGAGCTGCAAGCGATGAGGCTCACGGGGCTTTCCGATGAAATCGTGCTCACGGTTGCGCGGCGCCACTCGGAAGGCAAACCTGTGCTTTCCGGTGTCTCTCTGGCGAGCATCAAAAATACGGGCGTGCGCGAATCTACGCTTCTCGAACTCGCGCGCCGCGGCGTTCCGGATTCAGACGCAGGCGCCATCATCGCCATGCGGCGAAAACGCGCCAGCGACGCCGACATCCTCCGCCATTTTTCGGGGTCGTAGCCCGGATCGTTGTTTCGACCGCCGTGTTTTTTCCACCTTTTTCTGTTTGCCGCAGCCGCGTAGAATCCTGATGTCTTGAGCCAAGCCACTCCGTTTTCGCGAATGGGTCTTTGGTCTGCGCTGGTCCTTGCGGCGTGCGCCTCTGGCTGTGCTGTCCCACTAGCACCGGGGTATCGCGTTGTAGAGGAACGTCGTGAGGTGCGATTTGTTCCGGGGACAGTTCCGGAGCTGCAGATCCACGCGCAATTCAAGCTGGTGAATTCAGGCAACAATGATCTGTCCTTCGTGGACGTCGTGTTCCCCGAGGAGAAGGCATACGGGCGCGCGGACTTGCGCGTGCAGGTGGACAAGCATGAGGCCGCGCTTTCGAACCTGCCTGACGAATATCAGCAGGAACTTCCGAATGCACTGCGGATTTCGTTTGATTCCATTTGGCGGCAAAAGCAGGCGCACGAATTGACAATTGACTACGCGTTCCGGTCGCCGGCGGATTCCGGTTCGCGGATCACTCTCGGCGCGGAGAATTTTCATCTTGGTTCGCGCGGATGGTTTCCTGTGCTTCAGCCACCCAAGCATTTTCTTGCACCGAACCCAACCCGGCCGGACAAAACGGTGTACAGCGTTCGCGTGCCTTCAGGTTTTGCCGTTCTTGCGCGAGGAATTGCCGCCGTGCAAAAGAAAGAGGGAGGCGAGACCGTGTTCCGTTTCAAACTGCGCACGGGAGATTTGGCGCCTTACGTCGTCGCGGGTCGGTATGCGGAAGCCGGCGGCACGAATCAAAAAGCAGGCGGCGTCGTATTCTGGACGCTTCAGCCGCTGAAGGAAGATTCGTCTGCGACCGCGGAAAAGATCACAGCGGCGTGGACGAAGCTCGAATCGGATTTCGGGCCGCTCGATAAGAATATTCGCATGCCGCACGTGGTCGAATCTGCGGAGTTGCGCTCGCACGTAGGGCATGCGACGGGACCGGCTGCCGCGGCCTTCCCGGGTGGAGTGCTGGTGAATCCCGACGCGCTTGCGCTCGGAATCAACAGCGGCGACTTTCTCGAAATGATCACGCATGCACTTGCGCACAACTGGTTTGGCGACGAAATCTATCCGGCGGCGGATGCGTCGATCGGAATCGGAGAGGGCCTGCCTGAATACGGGACGATCGTGATTGACGAAGAGCGCGGGGGCGCGGACGCTCGGACCAAACGCATCCTTCGATATTTAAACGCATACGATGCGGGCCTTCGCGCGGGGACCGAGACGACGCTTGCGATTACCACGATGGACGATCCGGTCCCGCAACGACGGATCGCGCTGGCGAAGGCGCCGCTTTTCATGGCGGCGCTCGAAGATGAGTGCGGTACAAAAGCAATGCGCACCGGCGTGGCGGAGATGGTGACGCTGCTGCGCGGGCAGAATGTTGGCTACGCCGACTTACGAAGCGCGCTGGAACATGCAAGCGGAAAGAATCTGGCGGAATTGTTTCGTGTTTGGCTGAACGAAAAAGGCATTCCCGCGGATTTCCGCGTACGTTACGAGGGCAAGAAGCGGGGCCCGGATTAATTTGTGAGGGGAACCTCGGTGAGTTAGTGGGCGTTTTTTTCAATGTTGTTTCATGAGCGCTGCAACTTTTGTTTTGGCGCAAGATTCATTTAAGCTTCGGCATTCAATTCATTGGCACTCGGAGGAATCGTGAAAGAAGTGATTTCCACGGAAAAAGGGCCGAAGGCGATTGGCCCGTATTCGCAGGCGATCAGGGCGGGGGGCTTTGTTTTTATTTCAGGACAGGTGGCATTCGATCCGGCCACCAGTCAGATTGTGGAGGGCGACGTGGCGCGGCAGACGGCGCGAGTGCTGGACAATCTGAAAGCGATTGCCGAAGCCGCGGGTACATCGCTCGACAAGGTGGTGAAGGCCACCGTGTATTTGAAAGACATGGGCGAATTCGCAGCGATGAATGAAGTGTATGCGAAATACTTTCCGGCGAATCCGCCGGCGCGAGCGACTGTGGAAGTGGCGCGACTCCCGCGCGATGTGCGCGTGGAAATCGATCTAATCGCACTGGCGTAAGTACTTTGTACTGTTGCCTGATCCGGCGGCCTGCAAGGCGAGCATGCTGACGCGCGCATTCACATTCCAGTAAGATGCTTGTAGGAGATTACTTCCGGGGATTCGCCTCCCCACCCCTTCCGAATAGGCGAGCGTTTCAATTAAATTCCATTGGGACAGGTTCGCGTAGGGTAAGGCGTTGTGCGCGAATTTGTTCGGGGTTAGAGTGGTCACCGCCATGAGCGAACAGCCATTTGATTTGATTGTGATCGGAAGCGGTCCCGCGGGGCAGAAGGGCGCCATTTGCGCCGCAAAGATGCGCAAGCGTGTGGCCATCATTGACCGCACGGTGATGATGGGCGGTGTGTGCGTCCACACGGGAACGATTCCCAGCAAAAGCGTGCGCGAAGCAATCTTCCAACTGACGGGAATCGCGGTACGCACGTTTTACGGGAATTCGTATCGCGGGAATGGCGATCTTTCGGTGCAGGATTTGTCGTACCGCGTGAAAGCCATTGTGGGGCGGGAAACGGACGTGATCCGTTCGCAATTAAAGCGCAACGGAATCTCCATTTTTCAGGGCGTTGCGCGGTTCACGGGTCCGCACGAAGTGGAAGTGGTGAGCGAAATCGGCGCAACGAAGCTGCACGGCGAAAACATCTTGATCGCCTGTGGCACAAGGCCCGCGCGCAATCCGGATATTCCCTTCGATGGGAAGCGCATCATGGATTCGGACGAATTTCCGGCGATTGATAATTTGCCGAAGGAATTGATTGTCGTTGGTGCGGGCGTGGTGGGGCTGGAGTACGCGTCGTTTATGGCTGCGGTGGGAGCAAAGGTGACGGTGATCGACCAGCGGCCGACGCTGCTGGATTTTGTGGACGCCGAAATCATTGAGGCGCTGGCGTATCACATGCGGCAGATGGGAACGACGTTTCGCCTGGGTGACAAGGTAACGCGCGTGGGAATCGATGCTGGAAGAGACCGCGTGTTCGCGGAATTGGAAAGTGGAAAGAAAGTGCAGGCGGATGCGCTACTTTACGCCGTGGGGCGGCAGGCGAATGGCGACCAGTTGCAACTCGAAGCCGCCGGGATGGCACACGCCGATCGCGGGAAAATTAAAGTGAACGACTCATTTCAAACCGACGTCCCGCACATTTATGCGGCTGGGGACGTGATTGGATTTCCCGCGCTGGCAAGCACGTCCATGGAGCAGGGGCGGTTGGCGAGTTGCCACATGTTTGGCGCACCCACCAAGCACATGACGGAATTGTTCCCCTACGGCATCTACACGATTCCGGAAATTTCGATGGTGGGGCAGACGGAAGAGCAGCTGACGAAAGCGAAAGTTCCCTACGAAGTGGGAATATCGAAATATGCGGAGCTGGCCAAAAGCATGATGCTGGGCGACGAAAGCGGCATGTTGAAACTGTTGTTCGATCGCAACACGCTCAAACTGCTCGGCGTCCATGTGATCGGGCAGCGCGCCACCGAGATTATTCACATCGGGCAGGCAGTGCTCGCCTACGGCGGCTCGATTGAATATTTTCGAGATACGGTGTTCAACTATCCCACGCTTGCGGAGGCCTTCAAAGTGGCCGCGCTCGACGGCCTCAACAAGCTCTGAACGCGTTCCGAAACCAGATTGTTTGTGGATGAATAGGGTGCCACAAGCGCGTTTTTGATTTATGCTGTGCCCGCTCGGTATCTCGTGTGGAGGTCTTCCGTGATTCGATTCTATCGCCTATTTCTACCGGTTTTCGCCTGCTTGTGCCCGCTTTGGGGTGCGGGCCCTAGCGAAGCGCAGCAGGTGTCGCCGAGCACATTCCAGGAAATGCGCTGGCGGATGATTGGGCCGTTCCGCGGGGGGCGGACACGAGCGGCGACAGGTGTGCCGGGCCAACCGAACGTTTTTTACATGGCTCAGGTGAATGGCGGTGTTTGGAAGACTGACGATTACGGGCGAACGTGGAATCCCATTTTTGATGCTGAACCTTCGCAATCCGTCGGGGCGATTGCCGTGGCTCCTTCGGATCCCAATATTATTTACGTGGCGAGCGGCGAAGGGCTTGCGCGCCCCGATCTTTCCGTGGGCGACGGAATTTACAAATCAACGGACGCTGGAAAAACATGGACGCATCTGGGGCTGCGCGACGGCGAGCAGATTCCGGGGCTGGCAGTTGATCCGCGTGATCCGAACCGCGTGTTTGCAGCTGTGTTGGGGCATCCGTATGGCTCGAATGAAGAGCGCGGCATTTTTCTTTCAACGGATGGCGGGCAGAATTGGAAGAAAGTTCTCTACAAGAACGAAAACACAGGCGGGTCGGACGTGCTGATGGATCCGTCGAATCCGGATGTGATGTACGCGTCGTTGTGGGAAGAGCGTCAGGGGCCGTGGGAAGACGGGAACGAATACAACGGGCCCGGCGGCGGACTTTTCAAATCTACCGATGGCGGGAACACGTGGAATCCGTTGACCAACGGCTTGCCGAAGAATGTCTCGCAGATTTACGTGGCCATCGCGCCAAGCGACACGAAGCGGCTCTATGCTTCGTTGGCGGGCAACGACGACAGCAAGTATGGACCGGCGCAATCGCAGGCGATCTATCGTTCGGATGACGCCGGCGAAAATTGGTATCGCGTAACCACCGATCCAAGGCCCGCCATCCGGATCGGCGGCGGCGATTTGGCGGTGCCGAAAGTGGATCCGAAGAATCCGGATTTGGTTTATAGCACGAGCATTGTCACGATGAAGTCCACGGACGGCGGCAAGACGTGGATGGGTTTCCGTGGCGCGCCCGGCGGCGATGATTATCAAAATATCTGGATCAATCCGGACAACCCAAAAATTATTTTGCTCGTCAGCGATCAGGGTGGACTCGTGACGGTGAATGGCGGGGAATCGTGGAGCACTTGGTACAACCAGCCAACCGCGCAGCTCTATCACGTGGAGGCGAGTAACGGGTTTCCGTATCGCGTGTGCAGCGGCCAACAGGAAAGCGGTTCCGTGTGCATCTCCAGCCGTGGGAACGATGGCAACATCACGATTCGCGAATGGCATCCGGTAGGCGCGATTGAA
>Ga0265338_10006411_pt1 | contig 14999 bp, 13 predicted proteins | sample 42126metaG_FD_193579 | JGI IMG/M metagenome (GOLD analysis project Ga0265338, IMG submission 193579) | Rhizosphere microbial communities from Carex aquatilis grown in University of Washington, Seatle, WA, United States - 4-21-26 metaG | ecosystem: Host-associated > Plants > Roots > Rhizosphere... | reverse complement strand
GTCACGACACAGCCCGCCCCCGCCAGGGCAAAGAAGGGGAGTTTTTCGTAAATCAGTCCGAAGACTGATTTGGTTGAGAGTTGAGGGTTGAGCGTTGAGGATTGTTCCGGACCAGAAACTTGAGGCCTGAAACATGAGCACCTGGCCAAAGGCCAATAATCCAGCAGCAACAGGACGAAGGGCAGGGTCACGACCATCGGTTTGGACATCAATCCGCAGGCAAAGAAAAACAAGGCCAGCAAATAATCGAGAGTCGCCCCTGGTTTCTCGCCATTCGACCGTTTGTGCGCATAGCGCGTGTACGCGATGAGGGTGAGCAGCCAGAAAAAGGCGCTTAACACATCCTTGCGTTCGGCCACCCAGGCGACGGATTCCACGTGCACGGGATGCCAGGCGAACAAGGCGGCCACCAGGGCGCTGCGCCACACGGTGCCCGTAAGCCGGCTCAGCCAAAGGAACAGCAACAGCGAGTTGGCGATGTGAAAGAGCAGATTGGTGAGATGGTGGCCGGCCGGGTTGACGCCATATAACTGGCAGTCCAGCATGTGCGAAATCCACGTGAGCGGATGCCAGTTGGCCGCATAACCAGTCCGGAACGCCCAAGTGATCCCGGGACCAGTCAGGCCGGCGGTGACCTGCGGATTATCCGTGATGTAGACATTATCATCGTAATAAACAATGAACCCGTGATGCAGCGTCGGCCAATACAAGGCTGCTGTCACCAGGGCCAGCCCAAGGCAAATGAAGGCGAAAATCCGGGTCCCGGTCATTTTGGCCGTGGGCATAGGGTGAAAGTTTTGGAATTACAGGGCAACCAGGTCGCGTTTTCGCCGGATGAACCGGCAGGATTCCTTAAAGCCGACGTCGTGTGCGAGCCGGATGGCTTCGGCAAAATTCATTCCCACCTCCCCCGGCGCATGGGCGTCCGAACCAAACGTGATGGGCACACCGGCCTGGAACGCCAGCTCCAAGATTTGACGGCTGGGATAGATTTCCCGGCAATCCTTCCGCAAGCCGGCGGTGTTGAGTTCGATGGCGCAATGGTGCTTTTTCGCCGCCGCCAGGAATTTTTCGTACCGTGCCGCGCTGTCCGGCGGCGGACGATGGCCGAATTTCTTGGGCAGGTCCACGTGGCCGATGATTTCAAAAAGACCGCTTTCGGCGGCCATCGTCAGCCGGTCAGAATAGGCGGCCCAGACTTCATCGGCCTGGCGATGCTTCCACTCGGACAGTTTTTGCGGGTCGTCAACGGCCCAGGAATCGGAGACGTAATGCACTGACCCGATAAAATAATCCCAGGGATGCCGTGCGGAAAGGTCGCGGATCCAATCCTCGCCCCCGGGCAGATAATCCACTTCGAGCGCGAGGCGGATGATGAGTTGCGGAAAATCTTTTTGCGCCTGGCGGACTTTGGCCACGTATTCGTCAAGTTGCCGGGCCTGCATCCGCCAGTTGTCGAAGTCGTCGCGCGGCATCGGCGAATGGTCGGAAAAACCGATTTCCGTGAGTCCAGCGGCCAGTGCGTGCTTCGCATATTCGCCCGGTTCGCCAGTCGCGTGCCGGCAAAGCGGCGTGTGCATATGATAATCAGCGGGCCATTGCATGGCGTTGAGTGTTGAGAGTTGACGGTTGAGTGTCGAATAAAAAACAGATGATGGCGTCCTGGCAACGCCGGCGCTCGCACGGAATGCAATCAGTCTTGAACGCCAACGGCCCGGGTAACAGATTGCAGAGAATGGAAGATGATGGTCCACCAGAGAAACTGCGATTGTTCGTGGCTATGGCCCTCCCGGCGCCGGTCCGGGATGAAATTGTCCGGGTCCAGGAGGAGCTGCAACTGCTGATTCCACGGGGCCTGGTCCGCGGGACCCGACCGGATCAATTCCATCTCACGCTCCGGTTCCTTGGCGATGTTCCGATGGAACGCGTCGAAAACCTGAAGCAATCGGTCGGCGCCGTTTGCCGTGGCGCCCGGCCTCTGTTCCTGCGTGCCCGGGGAATCGGTTTTTTTCCAAACAGCCGTTCACCCCGGGTCATCTGGGTCGGGATCAACGACCGAGAGGGGCGGCTGGCCGGGTTGCAGAAACAGATTGAAGCCGCCGTCGGCCCGTTCAGCCCGGAACCGGGGGAGAAGAATTTCACAGGCCATGTTACGTTGGGCCGCCTGAAAAATCCAAAGCCGTCCGACATCCGGAACCTGGCCGCGCGGGCGCATTCGCTCTCGGAGCGGGTATTCGGCGACTGGATGGCGGGCGAAATTGAAATCATCCGGAGCGAGTTATCCTCCCCCGGTGCGCGTCACAGCCGGCTGGTGGCAGTTCGGCTGGGCTTTAACGCAGAGGAGCGGAGTTCTTAACCACGGATGGACACACGGCGCTCCGATTGCTGACGGGGTGGGTTTTGCAGAGGTCTCTAAAGCGTGTACACCAAAACGGTTGAGGAAAGGTTCTTCCTTCTAAAAGCCCGATCTATTGGCCATTGTGTGCGCGCATGCAATCGCTGGAACCACCGGACAGCCATCATCTCTCCGCCGCCACTGGCTGGCTGGAGTTGGGCAATGCTGTGGAGGCCGGCACGGAACTCGAAAAGGTCGCACCGCAATTCCAATCCCATCCGGACGTGCTCGCCGTTCGTTACGACCTGCATGCCGCCGCGGGGCGATGGGAAGCCGCGGCGGAAATTGCCGGGACGCTGACCCGGCTGGCGCCGGACCAACCGGGGGTCTGGATTTCGCTGGCGTATGCCACCCGGCGAAAGAGCGGTGGCGGAATAACCCGGGCGCGGGCAATTCTGATTCAAGCCTGGCAGACATTTCCGGAGGAAAAGATCATTGCCTATAACCTGGCCTGCTACGACTGCCAGTCGGGTGATTTGAATGCGGCGAGGTCGTGGCTGAAAAAAGCGTGCCAGCTGGGCGATGCGCGCCAGGTCAAGAACATGGCCTTGCAAGACCCGGACCTGGAAGCTCTGTGGGCAGAGCTGCGCGAGTGAAAAGAAATCGGGAGGCCGGTCTGCACGGTTTGGTGTCCACCCTCTTCCCTTGGCGTAGCTTCCGGCGAAAACTGGTCAGGGGGTGTTCTCGCACGCTAAAGCGTGTACACCGAACGTTTGTGTTCCCCGCCGGCCTCACTTCTGGATATCGAGCAATTCCACTTCGAAGATCAATACGCTATTGGGAGGAATCGTCGGGCTGGGGCTCTGGTCGCCATAGGCCAGTTTGGCCGGGATGAACAACTGCCATTTGTCGCCGACCTTCATCAGTTGCAACGCCTCGACCCAGCCCGGGATCACGCCGCCGACCGGAAAGGAGACGGGCTGGCCGCGCTGCACGGAACTGTCAAAGACGGTCCCGTCAATCAACGTGCCGTGGTAATGAACCTTGACTGTGTCGGACAATTTGGGGGACTCGCCGTTGCCGGATTTGATGACCTTGTATTGCAGTCCGCTGGCCGTGGTGAGGACGCCTTCCTTTTTGGCGTTCGCGGCCAGAAAGGCTTCACCGGTGCCAGGTTGCGAGGCGGCGTTCATGCTGGGCAGCGTGGCGGTTGACGACTCAGATTTCGCCGTCGGCTCGGTCTTGTTTTCCTTGGCCGAACAGCCCGCGAGCAGGCCGAGTGCGAGCGTCAGGATGGAAAGTGAAAATGGTTTCATATGGCTGTTTGAATCGCATTGGTTGAATTTTGGTGACCGGAGCATCGCCAAAGCCGGGTACGAGGTCAAGCCGCGAACCGCGTCCGAAGCCTGTTCGATTTTGAGATAATTTGGGCCACGAACGCTCTTGCCAAGGGAGCGGGCGGGCTGTATGATTATTGGCGAGAAGTCAATTTGTAACTTTATGATTTCAAACGAACGTCCTTCGCCTTACAACCAGCGACCCTTTCATACTCCCTACGTTACCCCCAGACCGCAGGTGGTCGAAGACACCCTCAAGTCCGGACAGGTCCAGATTGAGCGCAAAACGCTGGTCCTGACCCTCAAGGAAAATCCGCGCGGCCGGTTCCTGCGCATTACCGAAGAGGCCCGGGGCCATCGCAACGCCATCATCATCCCGGCACCCGGACTGGAAGAGTTCAAAAAGCTTCTGGATGAAATGGTTAAGGCGTCGAACGAAATCCCGATGAAGACGCAAAATCCGCCGGAGGCATAGGCGCGGAGGCAAACTGCGGGCGTGGTGTTTTCCGTATTCAGTTTTCAACCTTGCAACTGGTCGTCCTGGTCTATGAACGAACCGCCACAAAAAAATCCCGCCGGGCCGGAGTCAGTTCCAGGTCAGGATGCAGCCGGTTCGAGCCCGCCGTCGGATGGCAAAAAGCTGACGGCAGAAGAGCAGATGGCGCTTTACGAGGAGCATCTCAAGGAAACCGACTGGGGTCATCAGCCATGCTGAGAGCAAAAGCCGGCGGCCGGTAATATCAAGCGGCCTTGGGCGGGGCGGTGCTTTTACGTTCGATGAGTTCGGCGGACAAGCGCTTTGTCTCCACGCGCTGGCCCTTCAGCAGATGCATCATCGCGTCCACCGCCGCCATCCCGAGACGGAATTTAGGCTGGCGGACCGTCGTCAGCGGCACGCGAAAATATTGCGCTGCCATGATGTTGCCGAAGCCCACCAGCGACAGATCGTCCGGGATTTTCAATCCCTGCGTAAATAGCGCCTCGGCGCAGCCGATGGCCACCAGGTCGCTGACGGCCTGGATGGCAGTGGCATGGCACGATTCATTGAGCAACTGCAGGCCGGCCTTGGTGCCGTCCTCGATCGTATTGCCGGCGGCAAAAACCAGCTTGTCATCCATCTCAATCCCGGCCTCGCGCAGGGCACGGCGGTAGCCTTCAAACCGTTCATGGGCCCACGGCGCCACCGGCGGGCCGGTGAGATAAGCGATGCGTTTATGGCCGAGCTTCAACAGATGTTGCGTCGCATTGTAGCTGGCGATCGGTTCGTCGGTTTCCACACTGGCGAACGATTTGCAGAAGGGGGCGGGCGGACCGATGAGGACCGTTGGGACCTGGCGGGCCAGCACCTCCCGGTAAATCCGGGCTTCCGCTTCAAAACGATACACCGGCGAGATGAACAACCCGTCCACGCGACGCGACAGCAGCCGCCGGATGCAGGCTTCCTCGCGGTCCGGCATGTTCTGGGTGTGCGCCAGCAAAATATCATAGCCCAGTTCAGAGGCGCGCTCCTCGATGGCAAAAACGATGCGTGAGAAAATCGGGTTCATGCTTGACGGGATGACCAGGCCGAACAGCTTGGTCGTCCGGGTGCGCAACCCCTGGGCGGACGAATCGGGGACGTAACCCATTTGCTGGGCGAGCGCCTTGATGCGCGCCTTGGTAGCGACCGACACATCGGGTTCGTTGCGCAACGCCTTCGACACCGTCATCACGGAGACGGCGGCATGCCGGGCAATGTCTTTAAGTCGGACCATGATTATCCGTTGAATCGTTGAATCGCCAAACCGTTGAATCGAGCAGTGCTCGCCCGGCGGTTTGACGGTTTAACGATTAAACGGTGTAACGATTTAGCGTTCATTTTACAAATTGGCTCCGCGCCAATGCAGTTTGCGGCGCAAGGCCGCAAAGAATGAACTGTCCGCCAGATGCATCAGTCGGACGGCACCCCGGCTGCGGCGAATCGTCACCTCATTGCCGGCGTCGAGTTCGGCGACGAACTGACCGTCGACGCTCAGGCTGGTGGCCGGCGCCGTGCTGACGGCCTGGACGCGAATGGTTGACGTCAGGGGCAGAATCAGCGGCCGATTCGACAACGTATGCGGGCAAATGGGGGTGAGGGCAAAGACCTCGGCGGTGGGCATAACGACGGCGCCGCCGGCTGCCAGCGAATACGCCGTCGAGCCGGTTGGCGAACTGATGATCAGTCCGTCACCGTGGTAGCGGGTGACCAGTTCGCCGTCGACATTCACATCCAGTTTGATGAGTCGGGAGATGGCGCCGCGGCTGATGACGATGTCATTGAGCGCGGATTCCCGGATGGGCTTTCCCTGGCAACGCCCGCTGACCTCGATCAGGGCGCGGGATTCATATTTGAATTCACCGCGCCAGACGTGGGCCAGGGCGCGGGTCATTTCATCCGAAGGTACGGCGGTAAGGAAACCCAGGCCGCCGATATTGATGCCCAACAGCGGCGTGGTGGAACCGGCAATATCGCGGGCGACGCGCAGCATGGTTCCGTCCCCGCCAAAAACCAGCAGCAAATCCACCTCGTCCGTCAGCGCGGCGGCATCGGCGCACACGTGCTCCTTCAATCCGGCCAGCCGGGCGGTTTCGGCATCACAATACACCTGGCGGCCGGCGCGTTGGATGAGCCGCGCGGCCCGGCGCACGCTGCCGGCGCCGGCGGCCTTTTCCGAATTGCCGACCAGTCCGACGCGTTTGATTTTGTCAGCCAGTTTTTTCAATCAACGCCAAAAATTCCTTGTTGCCCGCCGGTCCAAGCAACGGTGATTCGACCACGTCTCGCCAGCGCAAACCGGGCCGGGCGCCGACAAACTTCCGCAGTTCATCGAGCACACGCTCGTGCACCGACGGGTCACTGATGACGCCGCGGCCCTTGTCGGCCTCGGTTTTGCCGGCCTCAAACTGCGGTTTAATCAGCGCGACGATTCTGCCATCCGGCTGCAATAAAGCAATGGCAGCAGGCAGGATGTTTCGCAACGAAATAAACGAACAGTCAATCACCGCCAGGCCGGCGGGGACAAAGGATGGCGGCATTTGCGCGACGGTCAAATGGCGGGCGTTGGTTTTTTCCATGACGACGACGCGAGGATCATGGCGAAGTTTCCAGGCCAGCTGGCCGCGGCCGACATCCACGGCAAAGACCCGGGCCGCACCGTGCTGGAGCAGGCAATCGGTAAACCCGCCCGTGGAGGCGCCGAGATCAAGGGCGGTGAGGCCGGCGACGTCCAGTTGAAAGTGATGCAGTGCGCGTTCGAGTTTATGGCCGCCGCGGCTGACGTATTTTTCGGGGGCGTCGAGGGTCAGCTGGTCATCGGGCTTGACGGAATCGCTGGGTTTATGGGCGGACTGGGCATTGATGCGGACCTGGCCGGCGAGGATGGCGCGTTTGGCGCGTTCACGGCTTTCGCAGAGGCCGCGTTCCACCAGGGCCTGATCGAGGCGAATCATTGGACGCGCCGAACTTAGCAAACTCCGCGGGGATTACAAGCGATTGCCGCTGGTATAGACGCGGTTCTGGACTTCGCGGAAGCTGTGAAGGAACAGGTCGTTGTCGGCCACGGCTTTTTCAACCAGTTGCTTGAGCAGGAACATTTCGGAACTGTTGATGACGGCATGGACGCTGTGCCGGAAGGCCTCCATGGGCGTGAACGTCTGGAACGAATCGCCGAGCAGGATGATGGTGGCGTGGCGGCGCTGGTTGACGAGCATGGTTTGCAGCGCCTTGAGCGTGAGGTTTTCGTCGATGGTGTTGGCGCCGAAGAGTTCCTCGACGACGACCACCTGGTAATGGGCCTGGCCGAACCGCACAAGGAAATCGCTGTGGGTGGCGGCGGTGTGGACCTTGTAGCCGAGCTCGCGCAGGGCGGTCTTGGCGGCCTCGAGCCATTCCGGGGTGGAAAAGGCGATCAAGGCCGGTTTGTCCTCGGTGCTGACGAAATCGAATGAGCCTGTGCTGCCGCTGGTGCCGTTCATAATTATTTGATTTTAAGGACGGGCGGTGCGCCTCCCCCATCCGCTGACATGGGTGCGGTTTTCATGCGCAACGAACCCATGGTGCTGGTCATTTCGCCGCGGGATTTCTTGAGGTTGTCAATGCCGCGGGAAATGGTGCTGCGTTTGCTGCAATAGAGCAGGGCGGTCTCCTCGGTGATGATGCCTTCTTCGAAGGCCTCGATGCAGGCGTTATCGAACGTGCGCCAGCCGAAGGGATAGCTGGCTTCGATGATATCGTAAAACGTTTTGCCTTCGCTTTCACCCAGGCGCACGGCCTCCTGGGTACGGAGGTTCGAGCCCATGAGTTCCAGCAGCGCATAGCGGGCTCCGCCCACCTTGGGGACGAGCCGCTGGCTGACGACCCAGCGCAACGAATCGGCCAGGCGCACGCGGATTTGCTCCTGTTCGTCCGGTTCGAACATACCCAGGATGCGGTTGACGGTTTCGCCCGCGTTAATTGTGTGCAGGGTGCTGAGGACGAGGTGGCCGGTTTCGGCGGCGCTCAGGGCGATTTTCACGGTGTCGCGGTCGCGCATTTCGCCGACGAGAATAACCTTGGGCGCCTGGCGCAGCGCCGCGCGCAGGCCGTTCACGTAGGAATCGAAATCGATGCCCAGTTCCCGCTGGTTGAAAGTCGCCTGGTTGTGCGTATGGACATACTCCACCGGGTCTTCCAGGGTGACGATATGGACGGGTTTGGACGCATTAATTTCGTTAAGGATGGCGGCCAAGGTGGTGGATTTGCCGGAGCCGGTGGCGCCGGTGACGAGAATCAGGCCGGTTTTTTCCTTGGGGATTTCCTTGAAAATTTCGGGGAATTTCAATTTATCCAGCGTCGGTATGGCGGCGTTGAGCTGGCGGCAGACGATGGAGTAATTTCCACGTTGAGCGAAGACATTGACGCGAAAACGGGCCTGGTCCGAGAGCGCATACGAGGCGTCGCAGGAACCGTGGCGTAACAGATCCTCGATCTGCCAGAGATTGTCGCCGATGATATTCATGGCGATCATCTCGGTCTGGTAGGGCGTGAGCTGGGCGATGGGCGGATCGAGAACCACCGGTTTGAGCTCACCGTAAGCCTCAACTTGAGGCGGACGGCCGACCGTGAACAGCAGGTCGGAAATTTCCGGCTGTGAAGCCAGCATCGCGGTCAGGATCTGGTCCAATTCTGGTCGGCGCATAAATCAGGTGACGTCGTCTTCGTCGGGTGGATGGGTGAGGAGAGAGCGGAATTTCTTCCGGTCCAGGGCCTTGTCATAGGCGTCTTCCGGCGCGATGCGTTTCATGCGCACGTGCTCCATGATGTGGTCGTCGAGCGGCTGGTTGCCGTATTTCTTGCCGACCTGGATCATACCTGGAAGCTGGTGGGTCTTGCCTTCCCGGACCAGGTTGGCGACGGCGGTGTTGAAAACCAGGATTTCAAAGGCGGCGATCCGGCCCTTCTTGTCGGTGCGTTTGAACAGGGTCTGGGCGACGATGCCTTTCAGGGCCTCGGAAAGCGTCTGGCGGATTTTATTTTGCTGGTCCGCGGGGAAAACGTCGATGATACGGTCCACCGTCTTGGAGGCGCTTTGCGTGTGCAGAGTGCCGAAGACCAGGTGACCCGTGGCGGCGGCAGTGATGGCTAATTCGATGGTTTCCAGGTCGCGCATTTCGCCGACCAGGATGATATCGGGATCTTCGCGCAGCGCGCCGCGCAAGGCGGCGGCAAACGACTTGGTATGGACGCCGACTTCCCGGTGGTTGACCAGGCAATTTTTGCTTTCGTGGGTAAATTCGATCGGGTCCTCAACAGTAATGATGTGATCTTTGCGGTTTTTGTTCGCGTAATCGACCATCGCCGCCAGGGTGGTGGATTTCCCGGAGCCAGTGGGGCCGGTCACGACGACCAGGCCGCGGTTGAGCATGGTAAATTTTTTGAGCACGGCCGGCAGGGGCGCCTCGATTTTTTCGAAGTCCTCGAACGAGAGCACGCGGCTGGGGATTTGCCGGAAGGCGGCAGCGATGCCGTTCTTTTCGTTGTAAAAATTGACGCGGAAGCGGGAGATGTTGGGGATTTCGTAACCAAAGTCCACGTCACCGGTCTCTTCGAACTGTTTGATTTTGTAATCCGGCGCGGTTTCGTAGAGCATGGCCTTGAGCGAATCGTTTTCCAGCGGGGGATAATCCACGCGCTGAAGTTCGCCATTGATGCGCAGCATGGGCGGGTTGCCCGAAGCCATGTGCAAGTCTGACGCCTTTTGCTCGAACATCAGGTTGAAAAACGCATCTATTTTGGCCATATAACCTTTCTTTGGAAGACAATGTTAGCTAACGCCGCGCCAAATTCCGGTAATGAACCCGTTGACTGAAATCATCCGCTGCGAAGTCGCACAACACGGAGTTTTACCGTTCGCGCGGTTCATGGAGCTCGCCCTTTACTGTCCTAAACATGGATATTATGAAGCGAAAAAAGACAATCCCGGCCGGCAGGGCGACTTTTACACCAGCGTCGGCGTGGGGGAAGTCTTTGGCCAACTGCTGGCCTCTCAATTTGCCGGGTGGCTGGAACCATTGCGGAGCGCGGAGGGCGGGGTGCGGATTGTGGAGGCCGGCGCGCACGACGGGAAACTGGCCGGGGATATTCTGGCCTGGATGCAATTGAAGCGTCCGGAATTATTTGAATCGATCGAATACCGGATTCTTGAGCCGTCGGCGCAAAGACAGGGGTGGCAACGGGAAACACTGGCGCCTTTTATTCCGCACGTCCGGTGGTTCGACGACTTCAAGTCCCTGGTCGCTTCCAATCAGCAATTGAATGGCGTTATTTTCAGCAACGAACTGCTGGACGCCCTGCCGGTTTACCGGTTCGGTTGGGATGCGGCAAAGCGGGCATGGTACGAATGGGGTGTGGCCGTGGACGGCGAGAAGTTCGTTTGGGCGAAGATTCGAAATTCCGGATTCCGGATTCCGGATTCCGAATTGGAGTCGGTGCTTCCCGACGATTACACGATTGAAACCCGTCCCGCTGCGGAGAATTGGTGGCGCGAGGCTGCCGGCGTTTTGGGGCGTGGAAAATTGATGGCGATTGATTACGGCCTGACGGCCGACGAAATATTTTTGCCGGGTCGCACCCGGGGAACGTTGCGCGCCTATTTCCGGCATCACGCCAGTGACGATCTGCTGGCGAACGTGGGAGAACAGGATCTCACCGCCCACGTTAATTTTTCCGCCATCCAAGCCGTTGGCGAATCGGCTGGACTGAAGACTGAAAGTTTTCAGACCCAATCACAATTCCTGACGCGGATTCTGGAACGGGCGGCGAAAGACAATTCCCTGGATGGCTGGACATCCGCCCAATCGCGCCAGTTTCAGACTCTCACGCATCCGGAACACCTCGGTCGGGCCTTCCGGGTTCTGGTTCAGTCGCGCTGAGCGGTGGACCGTTGACTTTTTGGTCCGGTTCTGGACTCCGCTGCAGACGAATTCCGCGGCCAGCTACGACTTCTATGATTCCAATTCGCCCGGCTATCCGGAGCGCTTTTACCGTGTTCGTTCGGGGCCTTAACCGCCGCGGGCGCAAAATCCTATTCGTTCCACACCGCCCGGTAAAATTGTCGCGGGACCGCCATGGGGTTGGTGTATTGCAATGCGCCGTTGGTGCCGGCCCGGAGAGTTGCGACGGTGTTCCAGTCGGCCAGGTTGGTCGAACCCTGAAGGGTGTACGATGCTCCCGGGAAGCCCAAGCCGCCGATCGCCACTTGCGATCCCGCAACCGGTGTTACCGAGTTGAACCTCGATTGGACGAACGACGGCGCATAACTTCGCCAGGTTGTTCCGGAGCCGAAGAACCGGGTAATCGGCTGCCAACCTGAGATTCCCAGATAAGGTGCCGGAGCGGATGGAGACACAGGCTGAGTATACTGTCGGGCCAGGATTTCAAAGAAGGTCAGTTCCGTCTGGTTCAACAGCCTGCCGTTGGATTCGATGACAAAGCCTATGGTAAAGTTGTGTTGCGACGTGGCCGGCCCGGGCGAGCGCACGCCCGCCGATTGCTGGATTTGGGCGATGGTCACAATGGTGTCGAAGTTCGAGATCACCTGGCTGCAAAGGAAAAACGGCGAGCCCAGCGACGCACTGGCCACCGGTACCGGCGGGACGGCGCTTCCGTCGATCAATCCCATCATGTACCGGTCCATGGCCGACGCAAAATCCGCTCCGCTCGGTCCTTCGCTGCAGTTAACCATGTACCCGCCGTTAGTGGCAATAAACTGCGTGCCCCCCAACAGGCTGCCGACGCCGCTGCGATAGTTGTAGTGGCCGGTGCCGTCATTCAGCCCGAGGGCCGGATCGGTGAAACAGGACCATTGGTGCAACAGTTCATGCGTTGCGTTGTTGGCGAAGGTGCCCCGGTCGCCGGTGTCCAGCACGCTCACGCCCAGCAAGTGCCCGGGGCTTCCCCAGTAAGCTGTGGAATCATAGGGCGACAATCCGGTGCCGCTATAGTTCACTTTGACCGGCGTATGGACTCCGGCGATGAAGTTGCCGGATGACAGGTATGGCTGCTGTTCGATATGGTCGGTTGTGAAAAAGGTCAGGAAATCAAAGGCATCCGGCGCCGCACCGTACAGGGCAGTCGTCACGGTCGGAAGCTCGCTGTAGGAAACGGTCCGGAGAAACTTTTGCGCTCCTTGCGTTGAGTCGCTGATGTTCAGCAGGTGCGCGGTCGCCTGAACGTTGGATGACAGGGCCAGCGGCGTCGCCAATGGTATATGTGGGTCCATGACGCCAAACTGAGGATTGACCAGAAAACCATTCGTCTCGCCGGTCAATTCAACAATCTGCACCGTGCCGATATCCCACCAGTTTAAACCCGCCGGGCTGTTGGTGTCGGCGTCGATGCCATTGCCGTAATAGGGCGGCGTCCAGAGGTTCAACTGGCTGACGTTGGGATGCAACAGCCCGCTCGTCCAGATATGGTCCCCGGCCACCCGATCAAGGCCCAGGCCATCGTCGCGCAGGATTTGATGGCTCCCGCCGGAATCCGGAGTTACCACGAAACTAAAATCAACCGTGACCGCAGTCACAGCCGAGTTTACGTTCACCTCCAAACGGAAAGTGTCGAGCGCGTTTATCCGCACCACGCTGGGAATGGCTTCCCAGCCGCGCACGTTGACGGGGAGTGCAGCGGTGCCGGCGCTTTTTTGCGCTGGTACGGTCAGTGATTTCGACGTGTCAGTTCCGCAGACGACCGGTATGCCCCGGGCATCCAGGCCAAGAATGCGAGTCGGGGGTATGCCCCGGGCGGACAACTCAGCCATCAAATCAACCGAGACTTTCGCCCGTGCTGTCCCGGGAGTTCCGGTGGCAACGCCGGTTTCATTGACTGTTTGACCGTGAGCAGCGGCAACCAAGCCAATCAAGGATAACAACATCATCACGGGGCCTGCTCGCAGGGCATTCCTTGCCGAACAAAATCTTGGATTCATTCTGAGACTCCTGTTTGGAATTTACCATACCATCGTCGTGTTTCCTGGCAATCCAAAACAGCCGCGTGTTTTCCCGGGGGCGTGACAACAAAGCCCGTCGTGTGACGGAGTGGTGCTACCTATTGAATAAGGACGACGCGGTAGAATCGTTGCAGATCTGAATTCATGGTGTCGGATGCGGTCAAGGTTTCGTTGGTAGCGGAGAGCAGGCCGCCCAGGTTGATCCAGTCGAGTGAAACGAGGTTCGTCGTGTACTGAACCTGGTACGTTTGCCCGGGTACAGTGCCCCAGCCAAACGAGATGATGTTGTTGCCACCCTCGATCAGCGACAATTGTGCCGGGAGCGCGGCACCCACGCTCAAGGTGAAGGTGGTGGCGCCATAGTTGGTTTGCCAGGCCAATCCGGCCGGAAGTTTCAAGCTGGTGAAGATGCCCGATTCGGAGCCGTACGTCAGTACCGGGAATGAGGCGCCGGCAGCGGGAGCGTAGTTGTTTTGGAGATTGGCGCTGATTGTGCCGGTCAATGCAGCGTTCCCGTTTAGATACAGCGAGCCGAAGTTGCTTGCGCTGTTGATGCCGAAGTTCAAAGTACCGCCCGTCAGCGTGTAATTCCCGCCAATCACCAATTGCCCGACCCGGCAAACGACAATACCTGGATTGTTGAAGGTGGTGTTGAAGTCGAGATAGGTGGAACCGTGGTCCGGGTTGCCGCCGGACTTGCGAAAGGTGCCGAAATTCTTGAAGGTGGTGCCGCCACTGCCACCATTGAGCGTGTTGTCGGCTTGGGCATCCCATAGTCCATAATTGAAAATCTGCGCCGAGTCGCCGGTCAAATTGACGTTGGCCCAATTCACCGTACCGTAGTTGGTAAAGACCACGGCGGTGAAGGCTGCCGGCGAACCGAAGGCGCTCGTGAGGTTGAACACGGCGTTGCTGGCAATGGTCATGGTGCCCGAGAAAGTGGCGTCGTTGAATAACATCAGGCCGTTGAGCACCGCGTTGTTGCCGAGGTAGCGGCCCTGGAGGTTGCCGGTGCCGGTGAAGAGCGGGGTGTTGGTCAAGGTGCAGGCTTGGGAAAAAAAGACCGTATTGGTGGCGACATTGACCGTTCCGTTGTCGGAACCGTGGTCAAAGACCAGCAGTCCATCCTGAACGTCCACCGAGCCGGAGTTATTGAAGGTGGTGTTGTAGTCGAGGTAGGTGGAACCGAGGTTGGAGTTGCCGCCGGATTTGCGGAAGGTGCCGGGATTGTTGAAGGTGGTGCCGCTATGGCCGGCGAGCGTGTTGTCGGATTGGGCATTCCACAGGCCGTAATTGAAAATCTGTGCGGAGTCGCCGGATAAATCGACACCGTTCCAATTGATCGTGCCATAGTTGGTGAAAGTGACGGAGTCAAAAGATACGGATAAACCGAAGGCTTGCGTGAGACTGGCCACAGCGTTGCTGGCAATGGTCAAGGTGCCCGACAGGGCGGCGTAGCTGAAGGTCATCAAGCCATTTAACACCGCGTTGTTGCCGATGTAATGACCCTGAAGGTTGCCGGAGCCGGTAAAATCAGGATTGCCGACCAGGGTCCAGCTGAGGGTGTAAAGAACTGCGTTGGTGGCAACGTTGACGGTTCCACTATCGGAACCATGGTCAAGGACGATCATTCCGCTCTCGACATCCATGAGGCCGGAATTGTTGAAGGTGGTGTTGAAGTCGAAGTAGGTGGATCCGACATCAAAGCCGCCGCCGGATTTGCGGAAAGTACCGAAATTGTTGAACGTGGTCGAGCCGCCGGAATTCCCGCCGTGGAATCCGTTGTTGGTTTGAACGTCCCACAAACCATAGTTGTAGAGC
>Ga0265338_10006410_pt1 | contig 15000 bp, 10 predicted proteins | sample 42126metaG_FD_193579 | JGI IMG/M metagenome (GOLD analysis project Ga0265338, IMG submission 193579) | Rhizosphere microbial communities from Carex aquatilis grown in University of Washington, Seatle, WA, United States - 4-21-26 metaG | ecosystem: Host-associated > Plants > Roots > Rhizosphere... | reverse complement strand
TGTCACACTTCGTGGGGGCAATGTGACATTGCTTGTTACGGTCCTGGGTATGCGGGTTGCCGGTGTGGGCGGGGTCGGGATCGAGGTCTTCGTCGAAGGGCCGAAGGACGGTACGCCGGTGCTGTTCATGCACGGGTGGCCGGACACGCATCGGCTCTGGCGCCATCAGGTCGCGGCGCTGAGCGCGGCGGGCTATCGCACGATCGCGCCGGACCTGCGTGGCTTCGGTGAGTCGGACCGGCCCGAGGACGTCGCGGCGTACAAGATCGCCAACACCGTCGCCGACATGGTGGCGGTACTCGACGAGGTCGGGGTCGACAAGGCCAACGTGGTGGCGCACGACTGGGGCGCGGTCGCCGGCTGGGGCCTCGCGGCCTTCGTGCCGGATCGGGTCGAACGGCTGGTGGCGGTGTCGGTCGGGCATCCGAAGGCGTTCGCCGAAGCGGGCTTCGAGCAGCGGATGCGCGTGCTCTACATGCTGCTGTTCAACCTGCCGGTGATCGCCGAGCAGTGGTTCGGCATGTTCGGCGCGCAGATGCTCGCGAGCCATCGCGACCGCGAGGCGGTGCTCGCCGAGCTCGAGCGACCGGGTGCGCTCACCGCGGGCTTCAACTGGTACCGCGCGAACGCGAGCCCGCGCACGATCGTCAACCCGCCGCCCGAGCTGCCGCCGATCCGTTGCCCGGTCATGGGCGTGCTCGGCCCGCGCGACATCGCGCTCGGCGAGAAGCAGATGACCGGCTCGCAAGCCCACATCGAAGGGTCGTGGCGCTACGAGAAGATCGAGGGCGCCGGGCACTGGCTTCAGCTCGATGCCCCCGATGAGCTCAACCGCCTGCTGGTGGACTTCCTGGGCTCGTAGCGCCGCGCCCGGACGGGCCCGGACCGCGCGAGCCGTGTCCGACGATGTCGGGCTCGAGGCTCTCGTGCTCGCCGCCGGTGGACGGCGGTGACATTCCGAGCGACTCGCCGAGCTCGGTGCCTTCGGCGACCTGCTCGTCGCTGCCCTTGGCGCCCATCACCGTGCGCAACGGGATCTCCTTGAGCCGCAAGGCCAGCAGGAAGGCAATAATCGCGAACGGTACGGCGGCGAGGAACACCACGTGCAGTGAGTCGCTGAACGCCACCCGAAGGCCGTTGCGGATCGGCGCCGGCAAGAGCTTCACCGCGGCCGGGTTGGCACTCACCGACGTACCGTGCAGGTGCTTGAGTGCCGCAGCCGGAACGTGCTTGGGCAGGTTGGCGGCGAGCCGGTTGTCGAAGACCGTGCCGAAGACCGCGACTCCGATCGAGCCGCCGATCGACCGGGAGAACGTCGCGAGCGAGGTCGCGACTCCCAGCTCGGTGTAGGGCACGGAGTTCTGCGCGGCGATCAGGAGGACCTGCATCGTGAGACCGAGGCCGGCGCCGAGGATCGCCATGAAGATCGCCGTCTCCCAGAACGGCGTGGTCGTACCGATGTGGGAGAACAGATAAAGCGCGACGGTCGTCAGTGCGGTGCCCGCGATCGGGAACCGGCGATACGTGCCGGTCGAGGAGATCCGGCGCCCGCTGTAGATCGCGAACACCAGGACCAGCACCATGATCGGGATCAGCTGCAGCCCTGAGCTGGTCGGCGACGCACCGTGTACGACCTGCAGGAACAACGGCAGGAAGGTCAGCGCGCCGAACATCGAGAAGCCGACGATCGCACCGGTCCCGAACGACACCCGGAACACCCCGTTGCGGAACAGGTGCAGCGGCACGATCGGTTCGGTCGCGCGGCGCTCGATCGCGATGAAGATGCCGAGCAGGACCAGCGACGCGATGCCGAGGCAGACGATCGTTGCCGAACCCCAGGCGTACGTCGATCCACCCCAGGTCAGCATCAGGATCAGCGCGACGACGGAGGCGGACATGACCGAGGCGCCGAGGTAGTCGATGTCGTGCTCGATCCGAGTGGTGCGCGCATGCAGCACAGCGGCGACGACGAACAGGGCGATCGCGCCGATCGGCAGGTTGATGTAGAAGACCCAGCGCCACGACAGGTCGTCGGTGAAGAAGCCACCGAGCAGCGGGCCCGCGACACTCGAGACCGCGAAGACCGCGCCGATCAGGCCGGTATAGCGACCACGATCGCGCGGCGGCACGATGTCGCCGATGATCGCCTGCGCCCCGACGATCAGCCCACCGGCGCCGAGGCCCTGCAGTGCGCGGAAGCCGATCAGCTCGTTCAGGTTCTGTGAAAGTCCGGACAACGCCGACCCGACCAAGAAGATGACGATTGCGGCCTGGAAGAAGCGCTTGCGTCCGTAGAGGTCGCCGAGCTTGCCCCACAGCGGGGTGGAGACGGTCGACGCCAGCAGGTACGACGTGACCACCCACGACAGGTGGTTGAGCCCGCCGAGGTCGCCGACGATGGTCGGCAGCGCGGTCGCGACGATCGTCTGGTCGAGCGCGGCGAGCAGCATGCCGAGCATCAGCCCGGTGAATACGAGCCGGATCTGGCGCGTCGAGAGCGCGATCGGGCCGCTGGTCGCGGTCATGTCGAGGTCAGACATCAGTGGGGTGCTCCAGTTCTTCTGCAAGCAGCTCAAGGCCGCGCAGCATGGCGCGTTGCTCGGCCGGACGCATCCGGTCGAGGGCGCGCTGCACGGGCCGGAATCGGGTGTCGAGCAGCGTCTCGGCGAGAGCCCGGTGGGTCTCCGCGACCTGCACCAGGGTGCGGCGCCGATCGGTCGGGTCCTCGATCCGCTCGACCAGCCCGCTGTCCTCGAGATCAGTGACGACCTGGCTGGCCGTGGCCAGCGAGACGCCGAGCCGGGCGGCCAGCGTGCTCACGCTCATCCGCTCGTCGGCGACGACCTGCATCAGGGCGGCCACGTGCCGCGGCGCGGGCGGCGACTGCTTCCAGGCCGCCTGGGTGTGGGCGTCGACCGGCATCGGGGTGCGCTCGAGCCGTCGTACGACGGTCCGGAACGCGGCGAGCAGGTGAGCCGCGGAGGCCGCGGTGGCGGCCCCGGTCGGGGCCGGTGTCCGCGCAGGGGTCTGAGCCACGGCGCCATTGGTCATGGGGGAACTGTACAACAATTGCTTCGTACAATCAAACCGTTTTAACTGTCGAATAGTTCTGGAGATGACCTTGGTCGAAGCGTTCAAGTGACGCGGCCGGGGTGCCGTACAAACAAGGGAGCGTGTGACAAATCGCATGCTCCCGCCCTCGTCCCCACGGTCGGAGTAAGCCTGATGCACCATCGCGCCATCCTCGTCCGCGCGTTCACTTCCGCCGCCGTCGTGGCGGCGGTCGCGCTCCCGGTGGCGATCGGCTCGATGTCGACAGCGTCCGCTGCGAAGGTGTACGACGGCCCGGACGTCGCGTCCTACCAACATCCGCACCCGACCAAGGCGCACCCGCACGGCCAGCCGATCAACTGGCAGCAGGTGAAGAAGGCCGGCAAGGAGTTCGCGATCGTCAAGGCGACTGAGGGCACGACGTACGTCAACCCGTACTTCAACGGGCCGTACTACAACGACTACGCCGATGCGGCCGCCGCCGGTCTTGTGCACGGCTCGTACCACTTCGCGCGGCCGGGACTTCCCGTTGGTGTCACGGCGCGGGCGCAGGCCCAGTTTTTCGCGCAGACCATCGGAGCCGTGAACACGACGGCGACGCTTCCGCCGGCGCTCGACCTCGAGGTGACCGGCGGTCTGAATCCCGGCCAGCTCGTGACCTGGGCGCAGGACTTCCTGCTCGAGATGCGCACGCTGACCGGCCGGACGCCGATGCTCTACACCTATCCGTCGTTCTGGACCAATGACATCAGCGACCCGTCGGCCCTGGCGCGCTATCCGATGTGGATGGCGGAGTACGGCGTACGCAAGGGCCCGGTGTCCGATCTCTGGCAATACACGTCGACCGCTCGGATCAAGGGGATCGTAGGCCGGGTCGACGAGTCGAGGTTCGTCGGCACGAGCGGCCTGCCCTGGGCGACGCTGTCGAACGGCACGGTTGCAACGCCGTGGGTTGCGTCGGCGCCAGCCGCTCCGGTCTCGGTGCGCACATCGGTCAACGCCACCGCAGTGACCGTCTCGTGGCTGCCCGGCGATGCCGGCACGAGCCCGGTCACGAGCTATCAGGTCACCGCATCACCCGGCGGTCAGATCGTGACCGTGGGCGGCTCCACGATGTCGGCGACCGTGAGCGGGTTGTCGACCCAGCAGGCCTACACCTTCACGGTCACCGCGACCAACAGCGTTGGCACCAGCCCGGCCACCGCACCGACCGCGCCGGTGACCCCGTCGATCCCGACCACGCTTGCGGCAAAGGTTCAGCCGGCGGCGACGTTTGGTACGCCACTGGCGTTGCAGGCGACGCTGCTGCGCGCGGACACCCACGCCGCGTTGCCCAACCGCCGGGTGCTGATCTACCGGCGCGAGGTGCCTGCTAGCAACTGGGTGCGGGTCCGCAATCTGAGGACCGACAGCAACGGGCTGGCCTCGGCGGTGCTGCACCCGAAGCGCAACGCCGAGCTCGAGGCGGTCTTCCCGGGCGGTTCGGGCGTCGCGCGATCTGAGGCGTTCGAGAACTACGTCGTTCGGCCGACGGTTGCAGCCTCGATCTCGGCGACGACCGTGCGGTCGGGCAGTCTGGTCACGATCGGTGGCCGGGCGGCACCATTCCACGCCGGGCAGCGGGTCGAGCGCGAGGGGTTCTTCGACGGGGCGTGGCACGTCTGGGCGACGTCCCGGATCGGTCCGCGCGGCCGCTACGTCTTCCGCTTCCGGCCGACGCTCAAGACGGTCGACGTCTACCGGATCGTTGTTGCGGCGACCCAGCGGCACGGCGCCGGGCACTCCCAGCGGCTTCAGCTCACCGTTCGCTAGTACGGCTGCTGGCCCTTCACGGCGCCGGGCCGCACAATGTCAGTGCGCGTACCGCACGCGCGAGCGTGCCAGCGACCTGTGGGGGCCCGAGTGCGAAGCACGATGCAGGACTTTCCGCTCACGATCGGCTCGATCCTGCGCTTCGGCGCCGAGGTCTTCGGCGACAGCGAGGTCGTGACGCTAGGTGAAGGCGGGGTGCGCAGGCGGCGTTCGTACGCCGAGACGGCAACTCGCGCGGCCCGGCTGGCCAACGGATTGCGATCGCTCGGCATTGACGGCGATCAGCGGGTCGCGACGTTCATGTGGAACAACGCCGAGCACTTCGAGGCCTATCTCGCGATCCCGTCGATGGGCGCGGTGCTGCACACGTTGAACATCCGGCTGTTCCCCGAGCAGATCGTCTATATCGCCAATCACGCCGACGACCAGGTCATCATCGCCGACTGCTCGCTCGTGCCGTTGCTGGCGAAGGTGCTCGGTGAGATGCCGGCCGTGCACACCGTGCTCGTCACCGGCGACGGTGATGTCAGTGCACTCAAGGAGACCGGCAAGCAGATCCTGTCCTACGAGTCGGTGCTGGCTGATGCGTCGGGATCGTTCGACTGGCCGGAAGAGGTCGACGAGCGCTCCGCTGCGGCGATGTGTTACACCAGCGGCACGACGGGCAACCCGAAGGGTGTTGCGTACTCCCATCGGTCGTGTTGGTTGCACTCGATGTCGGTCAGCACGGCCAACAACAACGGTCTCGGTGCGGACGACCGGACGATGCCGATCGTTCCGATGTTCCATGCGAATGCGTGGGGTACGCCGTACGCCGCGGTCATGGCCGGTGCGGACCTGATCATGCCCGATCGGCACCTGCAGGCCGAGCCGCTCGTCGGCCTGATCGAGGCCGAGAAGGTGACGGTGTCGGCGGCGGTGCCGACGATCTGGAACGACATCCTGCAATACCTGCGCGCGAACCCCGGGCACGACCTCTCGACGGTGCGGGCCGTGCTGTGCGGTGGTTCGGCGGTGCCACGGGCGTTGATCAGCGCGTTCGACCAGGAGTTCGGGATCACGATCATCCAGGGTTGGGGGATGACCGAGACCTCGCCGGTCGCGTCGGTGGCGAAGCCGCCGGTCGGTCTCACCGGCGAACGGGCATGGGACTACCAGTCGAAGGCCGGCCGGCTCCTGTTCGGTGTCGAGGGCCGGATCGTGGACGACGCCGGCCAGGTCATGGCGCGCGACGGCAAGGCCGTCGGCGAGCTGGAGGTTCGCGGGCCGTGGGTCACCGCGGCGTACTTCCAGGACGACGACCCGGCGAAGTTCGACGACGGTTGGCTGCGGACCGGCGACGTCGGGACGATCGACCCGCAGGGCTACATCACGTTGACCGACCGGTCGAAGGACGTCATCAAGTCGGGCGGTGAGTGGATCTCGTCGGTCGAGCTCGAGGTCGAGCTGATGGCGCATCCGGCGATCCTCGAGGCGGCGGTGGTCGGCGTACCGGACGATCGATGGCAGGAGCGACCGCTTGCGTGCGTGGTGCCGATGGAGGGTCAGTCGATCGACCCCGACGAGGTGCGGGCGTGGCTGTCGGACCGGGTCGCGAAGTGGTGGCTGCCGGAACGCTGGGCGATCATCGAGACGGTGCCGAAGACCAGCGTCGGGAAGTTCGACAAGAAGGTGCTCCGCAAGGCCTACGCTGACGGCGAGCTCGACGTCACCACCCTCTGAGCAATGTCACATTGCCCCACACTTCGTGGGGGCAATGTGACATCACCCCCACAAAGGGCTGGGCGATGTGACATTGCTTTGGGGCGGTTGCCGGGGGCACGGTCGGGTTGTACGAATGAACCGACTTCGGGCCGCAAACGATTGATCCATGGGCGGCCGGTCCGGAGCGGAGGGACAGCGTGGACGAGCGGCTGACCTCCTACGTGCGGGAGCGCTGGCCCGATCTCGTCCAGGATGCGGCGCGGCGTTGCGACGACGCCGATTCGAGGACGTCCCAGGAGCTCGCGCTCTCGGCCCTGATCCGGGTCGCCGCCCGTTGGCGGTTTGCCGGCAACCGGGACGATCCGGATCCCCGGGTACGCCGGGCACTGGCGCGCGCCTGCCGCGCGCACGAGCGGGCTCGGCCGCCGCAGTCGCCGATCGACTTCCAGCTGATGGAGGTCGGAGTGGCTGGCGTTCGTGTGGACGAGTCGGCCGAGACCGTGGTCGTCGAGCCGGCCATCCTCGGCGTCGACGAGGTGCTGGCGATCTTGACTCGCCGGGTGCGGCAGGTCAGGCAGCGCCGCGCGCTGACCGCGTCCGTCGCCGCGGTCGTGGTCGTGGTAATCGCCGTGTCGGCGCTGGGGTCATCGGGCTCGGGATCGGGGAGTACGGCGAAACTGCACCACCACGCGCGAAAGGCCGCGCCGGTGACCGAGGCGGTGTTCCCGAAGCGGTTGATCGACTTCGCAAGTGGCGTGACGGCCGGCGGCGGCTTCATCTGGACCATCGAGAGCCGGGCGACCAGGAGCGGCTCGATCTCCTACATCGTCGAGCGCAATCCGGTGACCGGCGCGGTCGAGAGCCGCTACCGCGTGCCGCAACCCGACGACCACATCAGCTATGGCCTCGGCAAGGTCTGGGCCTGGCACAACCAGGCCGACTTCCACTACACCGCGATCGCGACCGTGGACCGGCTCGGTCAGCTCTCCACCTTGCGCACATCGCCCTCGGTCGCGATCGACGACGTGGCGTTCACCAGGGACTTCGCCTGGCTGACCGAACCGACGGCCAACCAGGTGACCGCGATGCACAACAACGTCCTTAGCTTGGGCGAAGGCTCGACGGTCGTCGGCGCGCGGTTCGTCATCCCGCTGAGCGCGACCTCCGTCCTGGTCGCCGGGCGAAGCGGCACGATGCGGGTGTTGCCGAGCGGCCAGTTCGTCTACCTCGGCGTAAGGGGTCTGAGCCTGCTCGCGTCCGCGCCGTCGTACGGGATCTGGATCGCACGAGGCCCGGTGCTGACCTACCAGACGCGGATCGATGAGCCACCGAGTGTGACCCTCCGGTTGCCGCTCGATGTGGCCTCGGTCACGGGCGACCCGGCGCAAGGCGTGTACGTCGCGCTGCGCAGCAACAACCCGTTCCACTACGACCCGTACCTCGTCTACTACTCACCGGCCGCGCTGCGGTCTCGGCATCCGGTGCCGACGGCCCGGCTCGACGGCCTGCTCCAGGCCGAGGGCATGACGGCGGACCCTGCGGGTGGAGTGGTCTTCGTGACCAACAACGGGGCGATTGACGAGTGGAACCCGCTGGGACTGACCAGCCGCCGGTTGTTGGCCCGCGACCAGCAATCCGCGCTGGGATAACCTCTTCGACGCGGCCGAAACGCCGCGAGGAGGCTTCGCCTAGTCCGGTCTATGGCGCCGCACTGCTAATGCGGTTTGGGGTAACCCCCCATCCCGGGTTCAAATCCCGGAGCCTCCGCCACGTTCCCCACCGCCGCTGCTTGGTCGGCGCGGCTGGGGCCGGTGCTGGCGGATCGGGGCTGAACTGCCGGATCGCCTGCAGGGCAGATAAGCGTTGCAATAGGGTCCTCCGCATGCTGACTTCACCTTCTCGCCGCCTTGCCCTGATCGTGGTTGCTTCCGGTGTCGTCGTGGCCGGCGTCACGACAGCTGCGGCAGCATCCGGCGCTGCCCGCCGCCCGGTCACCCGTCCCAGCGCGAAGATCACGGACTCGGGGTTGTCGTCGGTGTCGGTCGCTCCGCACTCGTCGGTCGCATTCGCCTTCGGCTCGCAATCGACCGCGAAGACGACATCGATGTACGCGCTTCGTCGAAGCGGGTCTCACTGGGCGAAGGAGACCGTCAAGGTGCCGGGCGGCACGGTTCAGCTCTTCGAGGTCGCGGCCGGCTCACCGCACTCCGCGTGGATAGTCGGAGACACCTCCGCCTCGACCGCCCACGTGCTGATCGAGCATTCGTCCGGTGGCGGCTTCAAGCCGCAGACGACCAAGCTCGGGCAGGGCCAGTTGCTCGCGGTGTCGGCCTCGTCGGCGTCCAACGCGTGGGCGATCGGTGACGGCCTCGCCTCCTCGACCCCGCTGATCGCGCACTGGAACGGCAAGAAGTGGGCCGCGATGTCTGACACCAAGCAGGTTGATACCGACCTGACCGATGTCAGCACCTCCAGCCCGAACAACGTCTGGATGTTGGGTGGCGGCACGGGTGGTGTGATCGCCGATGTGTGGAACGGCCACAAGCTGCGCGTCATCCCGATCCCGATCCCGTCCGGTGCCGCCGTCAACAAGATCGCCACGACGTCAGCCAAGAACACGTGGGTGGCGGGGAGCATCACTACGGGTACGACGGTCCAGCACACCCAGTCTTTCACCGAGCACTGGAACGGCAAGAAGTGGTCCGTCGTCAAGGCCCCGCTGATCAGCTACTCCGATCAGGTGGCTTCGCTGTCCGCGAGCGGGTCGCACGCTTACATCGCAGGCTCCGACTACCCTAAGTCCGGCCTGCGGCAGGACGCATTCGTCCTGCGCTACAGCGGTGGCAAGTGGAAGGCCGAGCACGCTGCCACTCCCGGACACTTTTCGTCGTTCAGTTCGATCAGCGTCTCGAGTGCGGGTGGCGCGGCGGTTGGCTTCTGGTCGGTCAACGGCCAGTGCGGTGTCGCCCACCCGACGCCGAACGTGTCGCTCGCCGAGAACCTCAGCGGCAGTTCCTGGCACCAGGTATCCGCTCCGCAGGTGCGCTTTGGCGTCGCGACGCTCCTCGCGCCGGCCGTGCAGCCGCGGATCCCCGCCTGCTAGCAGCCAAGCAATGTCACATCGCCCTGCACTTTGAGGGGGTGATGTCACATTGCCCCCGGGTTTCCCGGGGCAATGTGACATTGCTTGGTACGGGCCCGAGCCCAAGGGGACGGGGCAGGTCGGCGCGGACCTCAGCCGGTGTTCTGCAGGCCGGCGGCGACGCCGTTGACGCTGAGCAGAAGCAGCTTGCGCAGTCGCTCTTCCTCGCCCGCGTCGGCGTAGTCGTGGCCACGAAGCGCGCGGAGCGCGCGCAGCTGCAGGTGCGAGAGCGCGTCGACGTACGGGTTGCGCAGGTCGACGGCCGCGGCCAGGATGTGCCGGCGTTCGAGCAGCCGGCCGGTGCCGAGCACGGTCAGCACCAGGTCGGTCGTGCGGTCGAGCTCGGCAAGGATCCGCGCGGTCAGGTCGGGCCGGTCGCCGAGCGCGAGGTAGCGCTCGGCTACGACCCGGTCGGTCTTCGCGAGCGACATCTCCACGTTGTCGATCAACGCGGTGAACAACGGCCATTCCCGGTACGCCGTCTGCAGCTCGTCGACGTCGGGCGCGGCCGCCAGGCCGCTGCCGAGTCCGTACCAGCCGGTGAGGTTGCAGCGGGTCTGTGACCAGGCGAAGACCCACGGGATCGCCCGCAGGTCGGCGAGGGTGCGACCCCGGTCCGAAGGCGCGCCCCCGCGCCGGGCCGGCCGGGACCCCAGCGCAAGATCAGAGAGCTCCTCGAGCGGGCTGACCCGGGCGAAGAAGTCGGCGAAGCCGTCGGTCTCGACCAGATCGCGGTAGGCGAGCCGGCTGGCCTCCTCCATCGCCCGCCCGAGCTCGGCGAACCGGACCGCCGCGCGCGAGATCGACGCGCCGACCTGCGGGGTGTCGGCGAGCAGGACCGCTGCGGTGACCTGCTCGAGATGGCGCTCGGCGATCCGCGGGTTGCCATAGCGCGCGAAGACCACCTCACCCTGTTCGGTCACCTTGAACCGTCCGGCCACGCTGTCCGGCGGCTGGGCCAGGATCGCGCGGTTCACCGGCCCGCCGCCGCGCCCGAGCGACCCGCCGCGGCCGTGGAAGAGCGTCAGGGCGATGCCGTGTTGCCGGGCCCATCCGGCGAGGCGGGCCTGCGCGTCGTACAGCAGGAAGTTCGCCGACAGCGGGCCGACGTCCTTGGCGGAGTCGGAGTAGCCGAGCATCACCTCCAGCCGTTCCGGCCGGCCGCTCGCGGCGACCCACTCGTCGAGGATGTCCGTGCAGCGGCGTAGGTCCGCGCCGGTCTCGAACAGTGGTACGACGGTGAGCACGAGTCGGTCCGCGCGCTCCCCGAGCGCGTGCCGGGCGAGCCGCGGAACCGCCTCGATGTCCGTGGCGGAGGCGCAGAAGCTCACGACGTAGCGGTGGCAGGCGCGCTCGCCCCAGCGGGCCTGCAGCGCGGCCATCACCCGCAGCGTCTCGAGCACTTCGCGGGTCATGTCCTCGGTCGGCTCGCCGCCGTGCGCGTCGAGGTCGCGCAGCGCCGCGGCGTGCACCTCGCTGTGCTGGCGGATCTCGAGCTCGGCGAGGTGGAAGCCGAACGTCTCGACCTGCCAAATCAGTCCCTGCAGCTCGCCGTAGGCGCTGCGGGTCGCCCTCGCGGCGTCGAGCGAGGCCTGCACGAGCCTGAGGTCGTCGAGCAGCTCGGCGGGTGAACGGTAGGCGAGGTCGGCGTCGCGCAACCGGGTCGCGCGGATCCGGGCCGCGGCGAACAGCACCTTCTGCCGGTGTGGCTGGCCACCGGCGGCCCGGGCGAGCGCGGCGGTGGCCTTGGGGTGCGCCCGGGCATCGTCGTCGAGTGCGACCACAAGGGCTGGACTCGGCGGGGTCATGTCGGCGGCTTGGCTGAGGCTGCGCCCGATCCGGTCGGCGGCGTGCTCCAGTGCACGCAGGACGTGGTCGGCCTGGATCTCGACCGCCTCGCGGGTCACCGAGGCGGTGACGTGCGGGTTGCCGTCGCGGTCGCCGCCGACCCAGGAGCCGAGAACGAGGTACGCCGGGGTGCGCGGGGGCGCCGTGCCGTCGCCGCCGAGTGCGCGCTCGGTCGCCCGGTAGAGGCTCGGCGCGAGCCGGAAGAGGGTCTCGTCGAAGACCGCCATCGTGGCCCGGACCTCGTCGAGCGGGTCGAGCCGGGTTGATCGGATCAGCGCGGTCCGCCAGAGGGTGGAGATCTCCTCGCGGACCCGGCGGTCGGCGTCGGCCCGCTCGCTGTCACCGAGGCGCGGGTCGTCGAAGCGGTCGAGCTCGGCGTCGATCCGGTGCAGCGCGGTCACGACCGCCCGGCGGCGGGCTTCGGTGGGGTGTGCGGTCAGCACCGGGTGCACCTCGACGCCCAAGAGCGTTTCCGCGGAAACGTCCGGGGTCAGTTCGGCGACCGCGCCGGCGAGCGAGTCCCGGGCCGGGGCGAGCGTGACCCGGTCGCGGCTGCGCAGAACGCGGACCCGGTGGCGTTCCTCGGCCAGGTTGACCAAGTGGAACAGGACCGTGAAGGCCCTGGCGACCCGCTCGGCCTGCGCCAGGTCGAGGTCGTCCACGAGCTGCTGCGGGTCGATCGCGCCGGGTGTGCCGCGGCGGACGTCGCGGGTCGCGCGGCGCAGCCGCTCGACGTCGTCGTACAGGTCGGGGCCGCCGAACTCGCTGACCACCTGGCCGAGCAGTGCGCCGAGGCGGCGGACGTCGTCGTGCAGTGGCGTGAAGCCCGAGTCGCTGTCCGCCGCCACAGGCGGAAGGTTACGGACTGGGTGTGGCGCCGGTCGTGCCGGAGGGGTCTGTTGACGGCGAGACGATCGGGCTCTGGGTGGGCGGCGGCGATGACGGCGGCGGGTTGTTGAGGTCGTTCGCCGGCACGATGAGCGGGATCGTGATGTATCCGCGGTGCTTCCACTCGGGTAGCACGTGGCGCAGCGCCCGAACAGTCTCGGTGCGGTTGCCGCCGCCGTCGTGGCAGAGCACGATGTCGTTCGGCCGGCCCCGGAGCATCGCTCGCTCGATCTTGCGAGTGCCCGGCAACGACCAGTCGACCGGGTCGACGTCCCAGTCGAGCGGGATCAGGTCGTAGGCCGCGACCGCTTTGAAGATGAACGGCGACCACGCGCCACCCGGCGCGCGGAACAGCTGAGGCGTGACCTTGGCGACCTTCTCGATCGTGCGCTGGGTCCGGGTGATCTCGCCGACGATCCGGCTCTCGGTCTGCCGGTTGAACGGCTGCACATGGGTAAAGGTGTGGTTGACGATTACATGTCCGGCCCGGTGAATGTCTCGAATCAGCGTGGGATAGGCCTCGGCGTGCGCGCCCACGATGCAGAACGACGCCTGCATCCGGTACTTGTCGAGCAGCCGGAGCACCTTCGGGGTGTATTCGGGGTCGGGGCCGTCGTCGACCGTGAGCGCGATCGCGTGCCTGGGCGCGTCGTGGATCAGGTCGTCGATGTAGAAGACCGGCCTGGTGCGCACCCGGGTCTTCGCGGGCGGCAGCTGAACCCGATCGAGCGTGCGGAGATGGTTGATCTCGCCTGGCCGGCCGTGCGTGTCGGGGACGCCACCGCCGTGATGGCCGGTGTCATGGTGCGCGGGCGGGTTGCCGTGGCTCGACGGCGTGGGCGCAGTGTGCGAGTGCGACAGCTTGCTCGGGACGACCCGCGGCTCGTTGCCGGTCACGGTGTGCGTCGTGAGCTGCGGCGAGGAGTTGCCGGCCACCTGCGCCGGGCTGTGCTTCGTCGAGCGGTGCAGCAGGTCGGCGATGCCGGCGCCCGTAATCACGGCGGCGGCACCAAGCAGGCCGCGACGGGTGAGGTCGCGGCCCTTGGAGCGGCCAGCCGGAGTCCAGTTGAACTCGTTGCGCGGCATATCAGGCTTTCGTCGGAACGGAAGGGGGAAGTGCGTACGCCTAGTCAGACGACAGTAGGGGGTGTTTGGTTGTGTTGAAAGAGCAACACCAAGGTTTTTCTTGGTCTGCAAAGGTTTTCTTGCTCGCGTAGGCGGGCGGGAGAACTCTGCGGCGCGGTCAGGGTCACGACCTACAGCGCAGGTTGAGGATCATCGCGCCGTCATCCAACGAGGACTGTGCAACGAGTCCGTGGTGAATCAGCGACCGGGGACCGAAGTGGCGGCCACTGAGCCTGAGCCTCACCCGGCCGTGGTCCGGTACCCTGGCACGTTGTCCGGCGGTTGGTACGTCGGCACCCAGCGCTCGTAGCTCAACGGATAGAGCACTTGACTACGGATCAAGAGGTTGGGGGTTCGAATCCCTCCGAGCGCGCGGGTCGAGTGTGAGTGCTCGGCCGACGATTCGTTTCGATCGCTGAGTTCCGGCCGGGCCCCAAGCGATGCCTCGTCAGCCCGCGGCACCGCTGGGCCTGTACGCCGCGGTTACGCGATTGTGCAGGTGCCGGTCGGGACGAGTGCGCAGTCCGCGAGATTCTCGGTCCTCGAGGTGATCGCGCTGCGCTCGGCCGCGGCGAGAAGCCGAGCCATGATCTGCGGGTAGAGCCCGCGGAGCTTGCGCTGCACGATCCGGCCGGCGATGGTCCGATCCCATTCAGCCGCCCACCTGACATGGGTGCCGGTCGCGATCGGCGTGATCGTGACTTGTGCCTCGTAGTTGCGCACCGGGATGCCCCTTAGAACGCTGTAGACCAGCCGCTCGTTCGGCTCGCTGTCGAGCACCAACTCGACGGTCGTGGTGTTTCGGTACCTCAGCCAGCGCATCGTGCCGACCGTGCCCGACGGCTGGTCGCCGTCCTTGTCGCCGCTGCCGTCCCACGGCCCCCACTCGGCGTAGCTGCTCGCGTCCGCGACCAGTGCCCAGACGTCCGTCGGACTCGCGATCGCGACGCCCTCTGCTTCGACCTTCAACCGTGCCATAACTCCCGCCTTCGTTGTACCGAATGGAACATGAACCAAACGGTACAACCAGCAGAACGCCTTGGCAAGTGATCTAGGTGAGGTCCTCCATCGCGTGGGTCAGGTCGCCGCCGGCGTCGCCAGTGTTCACGACGCCGCGCGGCTCGATCAGCATCAGCCGGGCCTCGATGGCCGCCTTCGGGCAGTGCTCGACTCCCCGCGGTACGACGAACACGTCACCCGTGGTGAGGGCGACGTCACGGTCCCGCAGCTGGATGGTGACCTCGCCCGACAGCACGTAGAAGAACTCGTCGGTTTCGTCGTGCCGATGCCAGACGAACTCGCCCAGCACCTTGACGACCTTGACCTCGTAGTCGTTGAGGTCGGCGACCTTCTTGGGTGCCCACAACTCGTCGACGCGATCGAGCACATCAGCGAGATTTCGCTTCTGCATGACCTGTTGCCCTCCAAAT
>Ga0265338_10006409_pt1 | contig 15000 bp, 12 predicted proteins | sample 42126metaG_FD_193579 | JGI IMG/M metagenome (GOLD analysis project Ga0265338, IMG submission 193579) | Rhizosphere microbial communities from Carex aquatilis grown in University of Washington, Seatle, WA, United States - 4-21-26 metaG | ecosystem: Host-associated > Plants > Roots > Rhizosphere... | reverse complement strand
TATCGCCGCCAATACGAATTCTTTCTTCAGGTCCACGGCACGGTGCTCCTTCCAGGGCATCCCCTGGCGCTACACCTGTCACCGATGTCCTGTCCCCTCCCTGTCACCGATGTCTTGTACCAAACCGCAGCGCCGCCTGTTCTTCTCCCTCTCCTCCACGTCCGCGTGGAGGAGAGGGTTGGGTGAGGAGGTCCGGACTAGTCGCCGGCAGCGGTGAGGGCTCGGCGGATCAGGTTGGGGGGAACCTTCGGGGCTGGGACGCGCGGGGGGCGGAGCTTGCGGCGCGGGCGCGACACCGGCGCGGGCGCGGCGTCGTCGAACCAGGTGCGCACGTCCTCGTCGAGGCCAATGCCGTGCATGAAGTTGTAGATCGCCTTGCGCAGGCCCGGGCCCAAGCGCTCGTGATCACAACCGGTCGGATCGATGAACGGAACCTCGTTGCGCGCGAAGGTGACCGGCGCCGCAGGCCCGAGGCGCACACCGAACAGCTCCGGGCGCTGGCCGATCGGGCTGTGGGCGGTCGCGGCGAAGCGGTGCCAGAACGCCGACTGAATGCACCCCTCGGCGAAGAGCTGGCGCACGCGCTCGAGCGCGTCGACGGTCTCCTGCTCGGTCTCGGTCGGAAAGCCGTACATGAGATAGGCATGCACCAGCACGCCCGCGTCGCTGAAGGCGCGCGCCACGCGCGCCACCTGCGCGACGGTGACGCCTTTCTTCATGAGCGCCAGCAGCCGATCCGACGCGACCTCGAGCCCGCCGCTGACGGCCACGCAGCCGGAGCGCGCGAGCAGCTCGACCAGCGCCGGCGTGAAGCTCTTCTCGAAGCGGATGTTTCCCCACCAGGTGATCGCCAGCTTGCGCTCGATGATGGTCTCGGCCAGCGCGCGCAGCGCCGCCGGCGGCGCCGCCTCGTCGACGAAGTGAAAGCCGGTCTCGCCGGTCTCGCGCACCAGCGCCTCGATGCGATCGACGGTGACATCGGCCGACGCGGTCTCGTAGCGCGCGATGTAGTCGAGCGAGACGTCGCAGAACGTGCACTTCTTCCAGTAGCAGCCGCGCGCCACGGTGAGCTTGTTCCAGCGCCCGTCGGCCCACAGCCGGTGCATCGGGTTCAGCATCTCGAACAGTGAGACGTAGCGGGCCAGCGGCAAGCCGTCGTACGTCGGGGTCCCGGTCTCGCGGTGGTGCAGGTCGCCGAGTTCGGGCGTCGACTTCAGCACCACACGCCCGGCGTCACACACGTAGGTGCGGAACAGCGGCCGCGCGCGATCGCGCAGGTGATCGATCAGCGCCAGCAGCGGGCGCTCGCCGTCGTCGAGCGTGATGTAGTCGCACAGCTCGAACACGCGCGGGTCGGTGAGCTGGCGAAGCTCGGTGTTGACGTAGCCACCGCCGAGCACAACCTTCGCTTGCGGCCGCTGCGCCCTGACCACCCGCGCGATCCGCAGCGCGCCGTAGACGTTGCCGGGGAACGGCACCGTCAACCCGACGAGGTCGGGCGCATGCACGCGCAGCTGCTCGGCCGCCAGCGCGTCGAGCAGCTCATCGACCAGCGTGGGCGGCCCGTCGAGCGCCTCCGCGAGGGCGTCGAAGGTCGACGCGCTCTCCGCCAGCTTCTCGCCGTAGCGCGACAGCTCGAAGCGCGGGTCGATGCCGTCGCGCACGACGTCCGCGAGATCGTCGATGAACAGGCTGGCCAGGTGGCGCGCGCGATCGGTGGTGCCGAGCTCACCGAACGCCCAGTCCAGCCGTTCGTCGTCGGGCTCGTCGAACGCGCCGAAGCGCGGGCCCTCGGGCAGCAGCGCGCGCCCGACGATGCGCAGGGCCAGGCTGGGATCGCGCCCCTGCAGGAACCGCAACACCGGCTCGACCAGCGCGATGAGCTCGTCGGCACGCGCCAGGAAGTGCCTGGTCGACGCGGTCCGCTCCGCCGGAGTGCGGCGGCGCCCGCCACCCGCAAGCGCGAGCCGCTCGCGCACGGCGGTGAGGCCGTCACGCGAGAACAGCCGCAGAAACAGCTCGATCGACAGATCCGCCTGCGCGACCTCGACCCCCTCGCCGGCGTGCGCGCGCACGCAGCCGGTCAGATACGCCGTCGCGGGGTACGGCGTATTGAGCTGCGTCATCGGCGGCGTCACCAGGAGGATCCGCATGGCGCTCAGCATACTCGGAACCCCGGGCGGGTTCCGAACCTCCCGCGAGCACACCGTCAAGCGCGACGGCTCAGGGAGTCAGCACGGACTTCGGCTCCGCGGCGGCCTTGCGCTCGAGCACGCTGCCTTTGTACGCCACGGCGCGCGCGCGCATGATCGCGCCCAGCGGGCGGTGCTCCTCGATGGCGTGCCAGGGGTCGAACGAAAATTGCTCGACCATCCCGGTGATCTCGCGGCCGCGCGGCGACTCCGGGTCCTGCCGCGGCAGCGTCAGCTTGCCGAGCTCGACCCACGGTCCAGCCCAGACCACCGAAGTGTCCTCGATGGGCGTGGTCACGTCGTCCTGGAACAGCTGCGCGCGCAGGGCCCAGGTCAGCGGCCCCGCCTTGAGCCGCGCGGTCAGATCGGCGCGCAGCGCGTCGGCGCCGCTGGTCGGCGACGCCGGCGGGTTGCCGACCGGGAACAGCGCGAGCTTGGCGGCGCGGCCGGCGCCGAACGAGATCGGCGCCGAGGTGTGGAACGCGTGGGTCGCGAACGACGTCACCTTGGGCGCCTTCAACGTCTGGCCGAGAATCTGAAAGGTGCGGCGCAGGCCGAAGCCAGCGACCAGCCGCGGCAGCAGCTTGAGCGGCCCGTCCTTGGCGGCGCGCACGAACGTCATGAACTCGTCGGCGTTGCGGAACGCGATCGCCGGCTGGTCGATGAACAGGAAGTCCTGGGTCACCTCTTGCTCGAGCCCGGCGATGATCTTCTTGCCGGGAACGCCGACCAGCTTCAGCGCGAACCCGCGCACGTCGGGCGCCTTGTCGGGCTGACGCGCGCTGCTGCCGTTCGAGAAACGGGCGTAGAGCGGCCAGCGCTGGCCGTTGCTGGCGAAGACGCCCGCGCGTCCGGCGTCGGACGTCTCGACCAGCAGCTCGCCGACGGCGCCGGTGTGCGCTTTCAGGTGCAGCGCGCGTGCCGCCGCGCCGCCCTTTTTCAGGCGCGCGCGCTGGATGTCGACGATCTCCGAAGAGAATCGTTCGAAGCGCGCGGTCTCGTCGGGAGCGATCGTCTCGTGAAAGCTCATGCGGCGGACGGTAGCACCTTGCACTAGCGACGCATATGGGCCTGAAAGGCGCGCAGCCGCGCGTTTCCGCCGCTGCCCGAGAGCTCGCGGTACAGGAGGCCGCGGAAGATCATCGCGTAGTGCACGCCGAACAGCGCCAGCGGCAGCCCCCACAGCGGCAGCCCCGCGAACAACCCGAGCACGCCGATCGGCGACGAGAACGTGTTACCGAACGCGAGCAGCACCTCGGCGGGACGCTGGAAGTGCAAGCCACCCCCGGCCGCCAGGATCAGCGCCGCAAACACGATGTTGGGCAACAACCAGACCACCGGGTTGGCCAGCATGAACCGCGCCGACGCCAGCAGCAGCGCGAACGAGCGCGTGTTGCCCTGGTACAGGAGCTCGGGGACAGCGTTGAAGAAGAACGCCATGGCGATCCCGAAGATCGCCGACAGCGCGGAGGGGTTCACCTGAGGCGCCCCCTGAGCAACGGTGCCGACGACGGCACGCACGGCGTAGCCGATGATCCAGAACGCGAACATCACGCTGATGACGTCCCAGAAGCGGGCGAGGAAGGTGCTCTTGAACTCGTGCCAGCGCACGCGGATCGCCGCGCCGGCGACGGCCTGCGAGATGAGCTCGAGGTAGCTCGACCAGCACGCTGCCGCGACCAGGCCCACCACGAAGCCGCCGACGATACCCAACGACTGCGTCACCAGGCCGACCGGGTAGAGAATGAGCGCGTAAACGATCAGCGACAGCGCGGCGGGCCAGGCACGGACCGCGTTGCGCGCCGCCATCTTGCCGACCTTCGCGTACAAGTACAGCATCAGGGGCGAATGTTACCCGACGCAGGGTCGGCGCGCTGTTCCGAGCTTCGGGACGGCGCGAATGTCGCCATCGCCTCGGACTTGCCGCGGATGCCCATCGGCTCGAACGGGCGGAACGTGTATCCGGCGCTGGCGCGCGCCCGGGTGGCCGCCGACACCAGCACCGGCACGCCGGCCGCCTTGGTCAGCCCCTCGATGCGCGCGGCGACGTTGACGGTGTCGCCGATCGCCGTGTACTCGAGGCGGCGCGTCGGCGATCCGATGTCGCCGACGACGGCGTAGCCGGTGTGCAACCCGATCCCGATCTTCAACGGCGAGGCGCCGCGCGCGGCGCGCTCGACGTTCAGCTCCGACAGCTCGTCGAGCATCGCCAGCGCGCATTCGATGGCGTGGCTGGCGTGGTCGGCGTCGGGCAGCGGCGCGCCGAAGTACGCCATGATGCCGTCACCGATGAACTTGTCGAGCGTCCCGCCGTGCTGGAAGACCTTCTCGACCATGCGGCCCAGGTACTCGTTGAGCATGCGCACGACCTCCGGCGGCGATAGCGCTGACGACATGGTCGTGAAGTCGCGGATGTCCGAGAACAGCACGGTGAGCTCCTGGACGTCGGGCCCGCCGGCCTCGGTCCCCTGGTTTTGCAGGCGCTCGGCGACCGACGGCGAGAAGTAGCGCCCGAGCCGCGCGCGCTTGCGCTGCTCGTCGGCGATGTTGCCGACCAGCGCGCGGATCCGCGCGATCAGGTGGCCGGCGGCCGCCGATGCGCACCCGAGCACGACCGCCGACGCAACCCACGCGGAAAAGCCGATGCCGGCGCGCCACTGCAGCAACACCTCGGCGAGGGTGGCGATGCCCGCCACGATCACCACCTGGCGGATGCTGAGCGAGAGCGCGCCCAGCAGCACCAGCAGCACGAACAGCCCCAGCGTGAACCCGGCCACACCGCCGGGCGACGGCGACACCGGCAGCGACGTCCACTGCAACCACAAGACCATCGGTACGTCGATGATCGCGACGCCGACGCCCGCCCACTCCGCCGCGCGCGCGGTCAAGCGCACGGCGATCTGCAGGCACAGCGCGCAGGAGAAATAGACCGACAGGATCGGAACCATCACGCGCCAGTCGGCCTGGCCGGCCGCGTAAGTCATGCTCAGACCCAGCGCGAGACCGGCGCCGACGCCGATCAAGCGGACCTTGGCCAGCACGCGCGCCGTCCGCTCGCGCTGAGCGGAGAACGCGCCTCGCACCAGCGAGGTGATGTCGGCATCGGGCAGCGCCATGGACCCCCGCATTTTACCCCGAGCCGCGTTTCTGCGCGCGGGCCCGCCCGACGGCGGCGCGTCAGGGCGCGGACGGCTCCGCGATGCGCGGCGCCGCGCGCCGCCCGCCGACGAAATGATCGATGAGCCACGCGATGCCGACGCCGGTCGCGGTTCCGATCAAGTCCCAGGTAAAGTCGCGCCAGGAAGCGTCCCCTCCGTCGTAGCGATCCGAGATCTCCTTGCCGGCGCCCGCGGCGATCGCCAGGCCGGCGCCGGCCGCCACCCGCCAGCGGCGGTCGCCGGTGAGCGGGACCGCGATCGCGTAGCCACCACCGGCGATCGCCGCGCTCAACGAGAAGTGCAGCGCCTTGTCGCGTCCAAACCAGGGATCGTCGTCGGCGCGCGCGGCCCGCGCCGCGCCGAAGAGCTGCGCCGCGATCACCATCGTCAGCATCCAGCGCGGCGCCACCCGCCGCGCTCTCGCTCTCGGTTGCCAACGATGGTGCCAATGACAGCTCCAACTGCAGCCGCAACTACTGTCCATGAATCAGTAATGCCCCACGCAACGTCATGTGTGCAATTTCTTCGCAGGATTCACGCGCTTCGGGTCCGGAACGGATTGATCCGTTTCACCGATCGTGCACGATGTCGTCGCCGCGGGAGGTGTCGAATATGTCGGGCGTGACCACCTATGGGGGGACGGATTTGGCTGATGGTGAGAGAGGGCCCGAACAGCGGAGCGCCGGCTCCTCGATCGCGATCGATGCACGCTCGCAGCAGATCCTCGCTGACACGGGCATGCTGCTGGCCAGCGCGCTCGACGTCCACGCGACCGTGCGGCGCGTGGGCGACCTGACGGTTCCGGCCCTGGCGGATCTGTGCTTGATGCACCTCTACACCGCGGGCGACGACGGCGGCGAGATCCGGCGCGTCCTGCAGGTCGCGCACCCCGACGCCGGCACGACCGACTGGGCGCCGCCGGTCAAGATCGGTCGGCTGGCGAGCGACAACCCGATCGCGATCACGCTCGGCACGCAGAAGCCGGTGCGCGTGTCCGGGATCGACGATCGCGATCTGGTGGAGATCGTCGCTGACGCCGAGCACCTGCCCAAGCTCCGCAGTATCCGCCCGCGCGGGCTGCTCTGCCTGCCGCTCGTCGGACGCGAGCGCCTGCTCGGCGTGTTGACGCTGGTGTCGTCGGTGGGCGTCGGCGTGGGAGACGCTGCGGACACCGCCCTCGCCGAACAGGTCGCCCAGCGCGTGGCCTGGGCGCTCGACAGCGCGCTCACGCACGAGGCCAGCGAGCACGCGCGGCGCGGGAGCGACGAGGCGCGCGCGGCGGTGGAGGCGGCCAACCAGATGCGCGACACCTTCCTGGCCAGCCTGTCGCACGAGCTGCGCACGCCGATGGCGGCGCTGCTGCTGTGGGTCGACATCCTGCGCACCGCCAAGGAAGCGCCGATGCGGGCGCGCGCGCTCAACGCGATCCACGTGAGCGCGATGTCGCAGTCCAAGCTCATCGAGGATCTGCTCGACATCTCGCGCTGCTTGAGCGGCAAGCTGCTCATGGAGAGTCGGATCGTCGCGGCGAGCAGCCTGATCGAAAGCGCGCTCGAAGCCGCGCTCCCGTCGGCGCGCGCCAAGGGCGTGCGCCTCGAGTGCCAGTGCCAGCCGGCGATCGGGTGCGTGACCGGCGATGCCTCGCGACTGCTCCAGGTGCTGGGAAATCTGCTGTCCAACGCGATCAAGTTCACCGATCGCGGCGGCCTCGTGACCGTGCGCGCGGCCAGCAACGGCGCGCAGGTCGAGATCGCCGTCGCCGACACCGGCTGCGGCATCGCAGCCGACTTCCTGCCGCAGGTCTTCCTGCCGTTCCGGCAGGGCGGCGGCCAGGTGCCGCGGGCCCAGGTGGGGCTCGGCCTGGGTCTGGCGATCGTGCGCCAGCTCGTCGAGATGCACGACGGGACGGTCCGCGCCGAGAGCCCCGGGATCGGGCGCGGCTCGACGTTCGTCATCGCGCTGCCGCAGGTCGCCGCGCGGTCGGTGGTCGATGTGTCGCGCGGCGAGGCGCTGAGCCGGCGGTCGTTACCGCGCGATGTGCGCTCGGTGCGCGGGCTGCGGATCTTGATCCTGGACGACGAGCCCGCGGTGCTGGAGGCGCTGGGGCTGATCCTGCGCGGCGAAGGCTGCGAGGTCGTGAAGTGCCGGTCGGTGCCGCGCGCGCTGGCGGCGCTGCGCCGCGGTCGCTGGGACGCGGTGGTCAGCGACATCGCCATGCCTGGCGCCGACGGCTATAGTTTCATGCGGCGTCTCCGCGACCAGGACCCGGTCGGCGGCCGGCATTTACCGGCGATCGCGCTCACCGCCCACGCCCGACCGCAGGACGAGGTGCGCGCGATCGAGGCCGGCTTCGACGTGCACCTGTCGAAACCGGTCGAGGCCGACGATCTCGTCGAGACCATCGCCGAGATCGTCGAGCGCCAGGCGACCGCCTGGCCGGCCAGTGGCCCGGCCGCGGCCGAGGGACGGCTCGCGCACGGCGCGGGAGCGGCGGCGGATCGCCAGGAGAAGCACCGCCGTCGCTAACGGCGCCGCGGTCGGCGTCGGTGACGGCGACGGCGATGGTGCTGCGCGTCCGGCCGAATCGCAGTGACATCCGGCTCCGTTCGCCGGCCCGGCGCCGGCATCGGCCGGGTGATTCGCGGCGCCCGCGTCCTGGTTTCCTGCGCCGCCGTCGGTGATCGGGCTCGCGGCGTCGGCCCCGGCGTCCCCGGTGGGCGCGCCACCGTCGGTGGCACGCGGTGCCGGCACGGCGTCGCACATGTCCGACGACCACTGGCCGAGCCCGGCGCGCAGCTGGCAGTCGTCCTGACACAGCGTCTTCACGCAGGGGGCAATGGCCTGGATCGCGTCGAAGCTCAGCAAAGGCTGCCAGCTCGTCCCCTGGTCTTCCGACACGAACGCGCCCTCGGTCTCGACCAGCGTGTCCGACGCGCCGTAGATCAGGTTCCCGCGCGCCGTCATGCCGAGGAGCGTGGGCGGCACCGGCAGCGTCGCGAACGTCGCCGCGCCGTCGGTCGATCGATACATCACCGGACCGAGGCCGATCTTGCCGGTGACCAGCATCGCGCCCGACGGCGTGCGCACGAACGCCGTCATCACGCCGCCCGGAAGCATCAGCGGCGACGCCGCGGTCACGCCGCCGTCGTCGGTGATCGCCAGTCGCTCGCCGCCGGCGTCGGCGACGCGCAGGTACACGCGCGCGGCGTTCTCGGGATCGATCGCGACCAGGCGGACGCTGCGCACGCCGGCGCCCAGCGCCGCGGTCAGGTCGCGCAGCTGCCAGGTCGCGCCGCCGTCGGCCGACTTGCCGAGCTTGGGCGTGCTGGCCGCGCCGCTGATCAGCGTCAGGTAGATCGTCGCCGGGGCCGCGCGCGCGATCTCGACGCCGGTGACGATGTCGCCGCTCGCGGCCGTGTAGCGCACCGTCGCGAACGTCGCGCCGCCGTCGGACGATTCGTAGATCCGATAGCCGACGCCGCCGTCGGCGTCGGTCGCCATCGCGACGGCCAGCATGCGGCCCGGATCTGTCGGATCGGGGAAAGCGTCGGTGATCGCGGTACCCGCCACCGCGCCGCCCGCGATGTCCCAGCCGCAAGCGCGGTCATCGGAAAAGGCCAGCGATCCTTGCGAGCGCGTGTAGATCCGATCCAGCGGCGGCGCGCTCATCTGATATTGCGTGCCGAAGGAGCTCCTGTCCTGCTCGCAGGACCAGGTCCAGGTCTGGCCGTCGTCGATTGACGTCACCACGCCGAAGTTGGTGGCCAGCACGATGTCGTGGGGCCGATCGGCGGGCGCGATGATGCCCAGCGAATCGGGGAACGCGCCGTCCGCGCGCGCCGCGCGCGCCGGCAACAAAGCGCCGCCCACGACGAGGGCGATCGCCGTCACGGCGACGGGACGGCAGCGTCGATCGCCGCCGGCCGGACGAGTCATCGGTTTCATGTCGGGCTCACATCCGATCAAGAGACGGGCTACGGCCCGATCAGGTCACAAACGCCGCCGCGATCGACGCCGGTCTCGTCGAAGTCCATGCGGCCGTCGTCGCAGTAGTTGCCGTCGAAGCCGCGTCCGCGCGGCCAGTGCCTGGCCAGGATGTGCGCGTAGAATGCCGCGAGGTCGGGGCAAGTCGCCTCGCCGCAGCTGCTGGCGTCGGGATCAATGGTGCAATCGTCGACCGATGGGAACCAGCGCGTCGGATCCGGATCGCCCCGGCCGCAGGCCGGATAGGCGCCCCCGTAGAGATCCGACGCCAGCGAGATGTCACGCCGGCTGAGCGAAACCTGGTTCAGCCAGGTGCGCAAGAACGTGGCGGCCGAGGCGCAGCGCGACGACATCGCCAGCCAGGTGTAGGTCGTCGCGCCGAGCACGCCCTGCGCCGGCCAGTTGCTGCCCTCGCATTGCTCCATCTCGGGCGCGAGGCCCGTCGTCGGATCGCCGGCGCCGGTGATCGCGAAGGTGAAGTCGGTCTCGCGATTCACGAGCGGCAGCCCCACGGCTTCCAGCGCCGGCGGCTGCAGGAACAGGCCGGTGTCGAACAGCACGAAACCGGCGTCGATCGCGGCGATGTCGTGGACGTGGATGTCGAGATCGATGTCGCCGCCGCTCGACTGGAAGACCCGGGCGCGCAGCCCGTTCAGCAGGGCGCTCGCCGCGGCGAACGTCGCGTCGTCCAGCGTCACGCGAAAACACGCGACCTGGCTGCTGCCGCCCGGGACCGTTGCCGGGTCGCCCGGCGGCACGAAGCGCAGGCCGCTGACCGCGAAGCTCGCGCGCGGTCCCGACGCGTCGGACAGGAAGAAGCACTGCGAGGGATCGGCGCCGCCGCAGGCCGTGCCCACCGCGCAGCTCGAGACCGCGCGGATCAGGAACGCGTCGACGCGCAGGTTGGCGCTGGGCGGCGCGCCCGCGTCGATGGTCTCGAGGATCGTCGCTCTCGTGTTGCCGCACCCCGCGGCGGCGACGCCGCTCACCAGCGCTGCCAGGAAAACCACGCGCAAGCGCGCGCGCGACCGCGCCAACCATCGACCGGTCATGACCCCCACCCGACCGCGACCGTGCCGGCGAGCCAGCGGCCGGCGATCGAGACCGGCGTACCGCCGTCGACGAGCCCCTCGACGGTCCGCAGCACCTGCCCGGCCTCGAGGCCGGCGGTGATCAGCACCGCGCTCGCGCGTACGCCGACGCCGGCGTAGGCGATCGCTCCGGCCCACGTTCCGGCCAGCGTTCCGCCGCGCGTGCGGCTCGGGTCGGCGGGGGTCCCGGCCAGGCGCGCGAGCCCGACCCGCGCGCCCGCGCCGAGATCCAGCGACGCGCGCCCGCGCCGGAGCGTGAACGTCCCCCGCAACGCCGCGCTCCAGGTCGACGCGCGCACCGTGCCGACGTCGCCGCCGACGTCGGCGCGCGTCTCGGTGAGCTCGAGGTCGACGCCCGGCCGCCCCGTGGTCTCGCCCCGATCGATCCAGCGGCGCGCGAACGTCCACCCGAGCCGCAGGCCCCCGCCCCAGGCCAGGCCCATGCCCGAGAACGGACCCGCCGCCTGCGCCAGCACCAGCGCGCGTCCGGCGCCGGCGTCGTGGCCGGCGCGCCGGAGGGCGCGATCCTGCGCGGCGCGCCGCAGCTCCGCCGAGGGCGCCGCCGGCAGCGACCCGGACGCGCGCCCGGGCGGTGGGCTCATGGTCAGCTCCATCCAGCTCGTGATCACCAGTTCGGCGGCGCCCAGCGCCACCGCGCGCGCCGCGACCGCGCTCGCGCTCCCTTGCGCCGCCAGGTCCATCGTGCGGGAAAGCTGCTTGCCGGTGATCGGGTCGACCACCGTGGTCTGCACCGCCGTGCCGTCGCAGGCGATCTGGATCTGGGTGACGCGGCTCTTCTCCGCCGACGACGCGGGCACGACGCGCGCGTCCAGCTCCAGCGCCGCCAGGCGCAGCACCTCGTCATGCGGCAGCGCGGGGCAGCGATCGATGTCGAGGCTGATCTCGGGCGGCGGCGCGCCCGGGGTCGCCGCCGCGCGCGCGTTCCCGGCGGCGCACGCAATGGCGATCGCCGCGGCCAGCGGCCCGCGGCGGTTCATGGCGCCGCCTGCAGCCCCCCGAATCGCGTGACCGTGCTCAGGCGATGACCGTGCGGGTAGAGGTCGCGGTAGCGGACCGCCTGCTCGTGTGCCGCCGCGTCGTCTCCGGCAGCGTGCAGCGCCTCGACCTGGCGCGCGAGCGCGTCCTCGGCCAGCGGGCCGCTCTTCGCCAGCGCGCGCGCCCGTTCGAATGCCTCGGCAGCCGGCCGTGGCCGGCCCAGCGCCTCGAGCAACAGGCGGCCCTCGGTGAACGCCGCCATCGGCGCGTGCGGATCCCGGGGATAGCGAGCGATGATCTCGCGCAGGTGCGCCACGGCCGTCTCGGGCCGCCCCTCGGCGCGCGCGCGGTCGGCGAGCACGAACAGCGCTTCGGGGCTTGCGGCGGAGCCCGCGCGCACCGGCGCGCTCGCTGGCGGCGGCGCCCGGCGCGGCGCAACCGGCGGCGGCGGCGCCGGCGCCGCGACCACGGGCTCCGCCTCGGCGTTCGCGCGCGGCGCGATCGGCTCCGGCGCTTCGCTGGCTGGCGCTGCGCTGACTGGCGCTGCGCTGACCGGCGGTCCAAGCGCGACGCTCTCGGGCGGGAAGGTCCCCTCTTCGCCGGGGCCGAGCTCACGCGAGCCGCCCCACCACGACGCCAGGACCCGCCCGCGATCGACGGCGATGCGCGTGCGCGCGCCGTCGCGCCGCACGTGAAAACGCGTGCCGATCACCTGCACCGTGACCGGGCCCGCCTGCACGCGAAAGATCCGCGCCGGCCGGCGCGCGACGTCGAAGTGCGCGCCGCCGGTCTCGAGCTGCACCACGACCTCGTCGCTCGACTCGCGCAGCGTCTTCAAGATCGCCGCCGGCCCGTCGAGCACGATGCTCGATCCATCGGCGAGCCGCGGAAGCGGCCGATCGAGCGCAAACGCGGCGTCGGCGCGCGCGCGCGCGGCCGATCGATGCGGCCATTCGTAGATGGCGAGGCTCCCGATCGCGGCGACCGCCACGATCGACGCGAGCATCACGGCCAGAGCCAGCGGCCGGCGCGGCTCGTCGAGGCGCGCCATCATCCCCCACTTGAGCTGCTGCTGCCGGCCGGTGGTCCAGGAGGGCTCGGCGCGCCGCGCGCTCGCGAGCGTTCGTTCGACACGCTCACTCTGGGCCTCGGTGTCGCGATCGCGATCAGTCATCGCGGAGCGCCTTTCTGACCACGTGATGAGCCTCGGCGATGCGCCGCTTGGCCGTCGACGTCGAGCAGCCGCACAGGCGCGCGACGTCGTCGATGCTCTCTTGCTCGAGGTAGCGGAACACCCAGGCGATGCGCGCGTTGACGCTGACCCCTTCCAGCGCGCGGTGCACGCGCCAGAGCGCGGCGCGATCCTCGCCGCTGGCGCCGGGGCTCTCCAGCTCCGGCGCCTCGACGCGATCGCGCAGGCGCAGCAGGAAACCGATGCGACGCACGCGCAGGCGGCGGCGCACCATGCGCACCGTGGTGGTCTGGAGCCAGCTCCGCAACGCTTCCGTCTGGCGGATCCGATCCAGGTGGCGATAGAGAGACATGAAGACGTCCTGGACGATGTCGTCGACCTCGTCCTCGCGGCCGAGCAGCCGGTAGGCGAGGCGCGCGACGTGCGTGGAGTGCTCGCCGAACAGGTCGGTCAGCCGCCGCCGCAGCTCGGCACCGTGCTCCCCGGAGCCCGGCGCGACGCCGGCGTCCAGGGGATTTCCGGGCACCGCCTTCACGGCAGAATCAGAGCAGAGTCGCAGCGCGACCGCAACGGTTGCCATGGCTTTCCCCTACCCAGAGACACGATCCGGGCGTCGCGGGTCATTTTCTCGCTTCGCTGAACCATTGCGGGCGCGACCGGTCTCTTTCCCGATAGCGCCCCCAAACCGCGCGGAAGGAGAGAACTGCATGTCTCATGCCTCATTGGCGAGCTCGACGCGGCAGGTTTGCCGGCACGCATGGCGGGCGGTCCTGCGATGGGGCGCCGTCGCGGCCCTGGGCGCGCTCGGCTGCACCGGCGATCCCGCGACGACGGCGGGGCCCGCGTCTGCGACGCCGAGCGGCGAGGACAACGCGGCGGGCGCGCTCACCGGCGAGCTGACCGCGGTGTCGGTCCTCAACGCCGAGGGGACGCCGAGCACCCGGTACTTCCTGACCCCGGCGGGCAGCGCGAAGCCGGTGCCGTTGATCTTCTCAGCGGATCCCAACCTGACGTCGTCGACCCAGCTGCGCGTCTGGGGTCAACCGGAAGGCGACGCCTTCCGCGTCGATCGCCAGGTGGTGTTGCCCGACGCGACCGGCGATGAACCGGGGCTGATTCGCCGCGCGTTGATCGGGCAGCCGTCGACCAACGTCACCGTCGCGTGGGTGCAAATGGATGTCAACGGTGGCGGCGTGAATCAAACCACCGCCGCCGCGCAATCATTGATCTTCGCGCAAAATGCCGGACCGTTGTTTGGCACCAAGGCCGGCGACAAGTCGGTGGCGCAGTACTACGACGAGAACTCGTACGGCATGGTGAAGCTGGTCGGGCAGGTCGAGGGTCCGATTCCGTTCGCGGGCACGGCGTGCAACAACTTCGACCCGCTGGCGATGAACGTGGTCTCGCAGGTGACCGCTCTCGGCCGCACCTATCAACATTACTATCTCTACTGGGGCAGCGAGCAGGATTGCGGCCCGGGTTGGGGCGCGCAGGGAACGTCGGCGAAGCCCGGCAAATACGTCTGGCTGAACAACGACGGAACGTTCTGCACCGCCACCGGCCAGGAGCTGGGCCACAACTTCGGACTGATGCACGCGTCGACGATGAAGTGCACCGGCGCCACCATCGCCAACGACACGTCGACCTGCACCAGCAACGAGTACGGCAATCCGATGACGGTCATGGGCGGCGGTTGCCGTCACTTGATGTCGGTCGAGAAGTGGTACAGCGGATTCTTCAAGAGCTGCAACGCGGTCAAGCTCAAGACCAGCGGCACGTTCACGCTGCTGCCGATCGAGATCCCCTGCAACGGCATCCAGGCGCTGCAGATCCCGATGCCGGCCGCGGCGCCGGTGCGCACCACGACCACGTCGCAATCGAACGGCAACGTGACCGTCGGCTTTTACTACCTGGAGCTGCGCGGCGGCCAGGGCATGGACACCGGTATGAAGACCGGCGTCTACGTGCACGCGGCGGCGGACATTCCGCCCGCGACCCAGAACGGCGTGCGGACGTTCTTGCTCGACATGAACCCGGCGACGACGGCGTGGGATCCGATGACGGTCGGCCAGACGTTCACCGATCCGGCGGGCGGCGTCAGCTTCACGCTCAATTCGGCCGACACCAACTCCGCCAGCGTCACGGTCACCATCACGGGCGGCACGGGCGACAACACCTGCGTCGACGGCACGGCGCTCCAGGGTTCGGGTCCCACGACCTGCGGCACCGGACCCGACGGCGGCGCCAGCACCGACGGCGGCGTGACCGGCGCGGGCGGCGCCACCGGAACCGGTGGGAGCGCAGGGACCGGAGGCGGCAGCGGCGCCGGGGGCCGCGGCGCGGGCGGCGCGACGGGCGCGGGCGGCACCACGACCGGCGCGGGCGAC
>Ga0265338_10006405_pt1 | contig 15006 bp, 7 predicted proteins | sample 42126metaG_FD_193579 | JGI IMG/M metagenome (GOLD analysis project Ga0265338, IMG submission 193579) | Rhizosphere microbial communities from Carex aquatilis grown in University of Washington, Seatle, WA, United States - 4-21-26 metaG | ecosystem: Host-associated > Plants > Roots > Rhizosphere >... | reverse complement strand
ACCGGGCCGATGGCAGGGGAGAACCAGTAGGTTGCGACCGGGGCATCGACAGTTCCGGTCTCAATTCCATTAACAAGAGTGTCGGCTGTGATGGCCAGACGATACGTAATACTAAATGATGTGTCGCCGACATAGAGGCTTTCCTGATCTACGAAGTGGCCTACGATCCACAAGCTGTGTATCGTATCGCCTTTGACACTGTCTTTGAGCGCCGGCCAATATGCTCCGACGCCGTCCTGACTATCGCCCGCCAAGAGCCAGACAAGCGTGTCGGTTCCCCGGTACGAGACGGTCTGAAGGAATGAAAAATTAGCGTCGCCGGTCGGCGGATCGCGAAGGACATAGAGAGAATCCACCGAGGGGGTTGGACCAGAAATAGATTCAATGATAAGGTTTGACGTCCCACCAAGAGGGGTCGCCGCGCTGTTCGACACAACGGTCCAACTCGACGAATACGTTGTCGTTGTCACGTTCGAATCCGTCCCGATGGAACGGACGTACCCGGTGTAGCTGATACTGTGCCCGACCGTCAACGGAAAAATGTCCGTTGTGATCGGCTCCGACGTCGAAGCAGCGGGATTGCTGCTTTTTTTACAGCCGGGGGCGAATAATGTTAAAACGGCCAGTGTGAGTGCGAGGTGAAGTACCGCCGTTTTATTAAGTCTGATCATGGAATCTCCGTAGTGTGATGGTGAGGCGTTTCCTGCCTACACTTAGACGCATTTTGCGATGGAAAGTTTGTCTCGCTCTGTGTCACTCTGTTTCTTCTTTGTGCCACTCTGTGAAACCCTTTCTTTCTTACGCAGAGTGACACGGAGTTACACAGAGTAACACAGAGGTTTTTCTCGTTCCCAAGCTCTGTTTGGGAACGCTTCATTCTTTTCATTCAGAAAGCGATGAAGCGGAGCTTCCAAATGCTCCGTTCCCAACGAGGACGTTGGGAACGAGGTGAAGGACCCCTGCCGCTTATTTACTTATCCTTTATCTGCTCCAGCAGATCCTTCGCCTCTTTACGGAATTGATTGTCCTGCTGGTTCTCCGTCGGCAGGGTGGCGATCTTTGTCAGCTGCTCTTTTGCCTTGTCGTACTCGTCAACCTCCGTATATGCCCGCGCAGCGTCGAGGCGGTACATGATGAACGTCGGACGGAGCGCGATGGCCTTCTCGTAGTTGGCTTTCGCATCGTCGTAATTGGCCCAGCTGAGCCCGAGCGGCCAGCGGATGAACTTCGGTTTCTCGCAGAGCTTGGCGTTCGTTCGGCCCAGCACGTAATACGCCGCAGGGTTATTCTTGTCCAGCTCAATAGCTTTTTCGCAGTCCGCCCGTACCTCCTTCACCAGGTCGATCGAATCCCAGACGCCTTTGAAGAGCGCGACTCTCCCTGTTGCGATCGCTCGCCGCGTGTAGCCCATCGACATGTTCGGGTTCGCCTTTACGGCCAGCTCGGCGTAATCGAGCGATTTCTGGTAGATGTCGAGCTGCTTCGTTTTCTGCTCCTTCGTCACGGTGGGGAGAAGTTCGCCGATGTCGCTGTACGCCCGGCTGATGCGCCAGAGGATCTCGTAGCTGCTCGAATCGACGGCGTACGCTTTCATCAGGACGTTGAGAGATTTTTCGTTCTCAAAGGTCTTGGTGGAATAATCGTCGCTCGCAGCGATGAGAGAATCGATGAGGTTGGGTTGAAGGTTATATGCGTGAAGTGAGAAAAAAACAGAAAATAACATTGCCGCTATTAAGCTGCTGCGTGTCAAGAGTTGCATGTTTGGTTGTCTCCACATAAAGATGCTGAATTGAGTCTTTATTGATTCTATGAATATCTTTTCACCCTGTCCCAAAGGGATCCCTTCGGGAAGCAATCCCGTTTTTCTCGTTCCCAAACTCTGTTTGGGAACGCTTCATTCTTTTCATTCAGAAAATGATGAAGCGGAGCTTCCTAGTGCTCCGTTCCCAACGAGGACGTTGGGAACGAGGTAATCGAACAGGTCTGTCGTTGAACAACAAACTAAGCTCGTTCACCCTGAGCAAGTCCCCCAAGAGGCGCCTCCTTCACCCGCCAATGATACGTAATCCTTCCCCCTTTCGCAAACTGATTTCCAAAAAATTTTGCGAGTTTCCAACGCCTTCTTCCAATCGCCGCCTCACGCAAAGCCGCCAAATGCAATCTTCGCGTCTTGTCCGCTTTGCGCGAGAATCTTTTTTCTCGACGCGTGATTCGTAACACAAAATTAACTTGCATTTTGTCGCATCGTTACTGATATTTCCCCAGCGGAACCTCATAGCTGTATCTTTATATTCTGTCCGGACACCGATCCCTAATTTTGGCGTTCTCCCCATGCCCCTACAGAAATCCTATCTCTTCTGGAAAAGAGTGTTCGACGTTCTCTTTGCGCTGACACTCATGGCGGTGTTGTTCCCGTTCGGCATCCTCCTTCTAATCATCGCCGCATGGGAGACGAGAGCATTTCCCCTCTATATCCAGGACCGCGGAGTATCCCTCGAGAAAAATACTTTTCGCATCTATAAACTCCGGACGATGAGGGAGCGAAGCTCCCGGACCCATCCTCCCGGCATCGCAAACATTTTCTTCAGGCCGGAATTCGCAGGCGACGTCCCCCCGTTCTGCGCATGGCTCCGGCTTACCGGGCTGGACGAACTTCCACAATTATGGAATATTCTCGCGGGGGACATGAGCTTCATCGGTCCCCGCCCGTTCGCTGCCGCGGACCTCGAATCAATGAAACGCGAATCCCCGGCGCTCTATTATATGCGCGCGGCGCTCAACGCCCCGGCAGGTCTCTCGGGACTCTGGCAGCTCTATGGCAACAGGGACGCCGGCGTCGAGGACCTCGTCAGCCATGACATTCTGTACGAGCGCACCCGGTCCTTCATGCTCGACGTGGCGCTCATCGCAAAGACGATTCCGACCGTGCTCTTCGCCCGCCGCTCCGACGCGATTGTCAAGAAGAATGGGGGCGACATCTCGGCCGAAGAGAAGAAGAAGAAAAACTCTGATGGAACGAGCATGTACGTAACCGGTTTTGTCATTCCTCCGTCCGGCGCACTGGCGAAATCGGACTGACGGGGCGAATTCGGTAGTCCGCATCGGGCATGCGAATACCGCAGCTCATTGAAAATGACGGCGGGGGCAAAACGTATCATATGATTTCATAACCAACCTATCACATCTGTTGCTGCGGCGATCCCTGTCTTTTGGGGCTGACACAATATGCAATGTTCAACCGGCAGGAGAAAAATATTGCCGGAGTAAGCAGGAGAGACGAACCGGGAGTTGGTGATGACGACGGCTTCAGTTTAGTACTCCTCATGATATTAGGCGCTCGCCACAATGAACGCGAGCGGATCTTTAAACAGGCATAACAATTCCATAATACAAATCTTCTGTTTCGTTAATCTCCAGCGAGTATACTGGATAATAAGTTAGAGCGTACCTCATTCCCATTTTCAAATTCACTAAGGAGAATATTTATGAAAAAACTTTCTACCGTCTCGGCAGTCATGCTGTTGCTGTTTTTGGCGAGTACGTGGGTATCTGCACAGGTGCTGCTGACTGAAAATTTTAATTTTAGCGGGAAGCTCACCTCGAACGGATGGACCGCCCACAGCGGCACCGGCACAAATTCGGATACGACGACCGCAGGTCTGACGTATGCCGGGTATCTGGGAAGCGGCATCGGCAACGCGGTCCAGATCAATGGGCTTGGCGGCGAGGACGACAACAGACCGTTGTCCGATTCTCTTTATCACAACGGAGATGTCGCGTATCTCTCGTTTCTCGTGAACATTACCGACACCGCATCGAACAAGGTCGGAGACCAGTTCATCCACCTTGGCCAGCGCATAAACCCGACGACGTTCACGTTTTTCGCCGCCAGGTTCTTTGTGAAGATCGTCGCCGGCAACGTGAATTTCGGGTTGAGCAACACGTCGACGGCAACATACGGCACAACGAATTTCTCCAAGAATACGACCTATCTGGTCATCATCAAATATACGATCAATACCGGGGGCAATGACACCACCTCCGCCTGGATAGTTCCTTCAGGAATCCCCGCATCGGAAGCGGCAGCAGGGACACCGGAAGTCACAAATACTTCTACCGCCGGCACGGACGTTCTCAACGCCGTGGCGGTGCGTCAGGGGACCAACGGCAATTATCCCCAGCTCGTCGTCGACGGGATCAGAGTCGTGAGATCGTGGAGGAGCATCAACAACAGGCTCGCCGTTCTGAGCAAGAACGCGATCAATTACGGACAGGTCACCGTCGGCGTCGGCGCACAGGATTCTGTGATCGTTAAAGACGACGATGCAACGGCGCTCAATGTTTCATCGGTCACCTCCGGCGCTCCCGTGTTCGTCGTGTCGCCGACTCATGCAACGATCGCTGCCGGCACTTCACAGAAATTCGCCGTCACCTATACGCCGACCGTCGCCGCGATATCGACGTCGGCGCTCGCGTTCATCAGCGACGCCGCGTCATCCCCTGATTCCGTTGCGGTCACCGGGCAGGGAGTCGTGCCGGGCTTTACGATCTCGACAAAGAGTTATAGTTTCAGAAATGTCTACGTCGATTCCACGGTCGTCGACAGCGTCACCGTCACGAATTCGCTGGCGTCGGGCTCGCTAAACATCACGTCGGTAACGTCGTCCAACCCGCTCTTCACGGTCGGGCCGACAACCGGAAGTCTCGGCGTCGGAGCATCCATGAAATTCGGAGTCTCGTTCATGCCGACTGCCGCCGGAGTCGCCTCGTCGTTTATCGTCTTTGCGAATAACGGCGGACTGGTATCGGATACGCTCAAAGTAACGGGCAATGGCATCGTCAAGGCCCCGGGCTTCTCGTCAACTCCGGCGCTAAAGGATTTCCACGACGTCCTCGTGGGACATGCATGGAAGGACAGCATCACGGTAAAGAACATCGGCTATGACTCGCTCAAGATCACCGGCGTGACGTCATCGGATGCCGCCTTCACAGTAACCCCCACAGCGGCAAAGCTGGATACGCAGGCGACGAAGAAATATTACGTCACCTTCACGCCTCCTGCGATCGGACCGAAATCCGCGTTCCTCGTTTTCACGAGCAACGTTCCGGAAGTGACCGATACGGTGAAGCTCGTCGGGACGGGCGCTGCGTTCGTGTCGATCGCCGAAGCGCGCAGGGACACGAACCTCGATCTGATTCCGGACCACTCGATCAGCAAGGATACGATGTATATCGCGGGAGTCATCACCTCCGCCAACCTTCAATCGCTCGGAAGCCAGACGGCAATTTTCATCCAGGATGCGACCGCGGGCGTCGAGATCTTCAACTACGGCCTGCCGCCGGTGACGATGGTGATCGGCGATTCGGTCTTCGCGATCGGAACGGTCAGCCAGTACCATGGCGCGACCGAGTTCACGCCGCTCGCGAACGATACGCTGCATTTCGGAATATTGAAGCACAACGCGGTCGTTCCGAAGCCGCTGCACCTGACTCTTCACCAGTATGTGACGCATGCCGAGGGCTACGAAGGCATGCTCGTCGAGATCGATACGCTCTATAAAACATCGGGCACGTGGCCGGGATTCAACCTGAGCGCGTCCATCTACGTCACCAACCTGGGAAAAACCGATACTGCCCAGATATACATCAGCTCGAGCACGGACATCGGCGGATCGGTGGAACCGGCATACCCGATCAACGTTGTCGCCATCATCAACCAGTACTCGTCCGGCGCAACGATCTACAACAACGGCTATGAGGTCGAGCCGAGCGACTCTACCAATATCCTGAAGACGAAGCTCGCACAGCTTGTGAAAATATCCGAAGCGCGGAAGGATCTGAACAGCGATCTGATCCCGGATCATTCGGTCACGGGAGACACGTTGATGGTCGCGGGAGTGATCACGTCGCCGAACTTGTCGGCGACGACGACCTCGTTCTTTATCCAGGATTCGACCGGAGGCATCGAGGTGTTCCATACCGGTCTGCCGCCGGTCACCTACATCATCGGCGACTCGGTCTTTGCGATCGGGAAGGTGACTCAGTTCCACGGCCTGGACGAGTTATCGCTGCTGACGCTGGACACGCTCCACTTCGGAATTATCATGCATCATGCAACGGTACCGAAGGCGAAACACGTGACGCTGCATCAATACGTGACGAATCCCGAAACCTATGAAGGTCAGCTCATCGAAATAGATTCGTTGTTCAAAGCGTCCGGCACGTGGGGTTCGGCTCAGAATGTGAACGTCACGAATCTCCATAAGACAGACACGACGGCGATCTACATCAACGCGGCGACGCCGCTTGCAAGCTCGAACGAGCCGGCGTACCCGATCGACGTCGTTGCCATTGCCAGCCAGTTCGCTTCCTCGGGAGTCGCCGGCGGTTATGAGATCATCCCGCGCGATTCTGCAGATATTATGCCTATCGTGGTGGCGAAAGTCAACGAACAATTCTCGGGCGTTCCGGCGTCGTTCGTGCTGGAAAATAATTACCCGAACCCGTTCAACCCCTCCACAACGATCCTGTACGGCATCGCGTCGCAAAGCCACGTGACCGTGAAAGTCTATTCGGTGCTCGGCCAGGAGATCGCGACGCTGGTGAACGACATGCAGAGCCCGAGTTACTACCGGGTCCAGTGGAACGGGAAAGACCTCAACGGCAACATGGTGAGCAGCGGAGTCTATTTCTACCGCATCGTCGCCGAACCGGCGGACGGAAAAGCAGGACAGTTCACACAGGTAAAGAAGATGTTATTGATGAAGTAAGCAGCACGCACATCCGCAATGGGAGTATTGAATTCAGAGACCGGAATGGGACGCGTTCTCATTCCGGCTTCTGGGTTTTTTGGAAGGCTTGGGTTTTAGCTTTTAGGTTGTAAGTTGTAAGTTATAAGTTTTAAGTTGCAACCTAAGACCTAAGACCTAAAACCTACAACTTAAAACTTATAACTTCTTCTACAACAGCACGAGATTCAACTCATACATCTGTATTCTACAATCAAAATCCAACAAGACCATCACGTCCATCAACCTCCGAAAGGATATCTAGATGAAAAAACTTTTTCCAATTTTATTCATTGCGCTGGTTTCCGTCGCTCTGTTGAGTTCGACGGCACGGGCGCAGGTAACTCTGGTAGCATGGAATTTTCCAAACAACCCTGATGATGCGACCGCAGACGGCGGTATTGCCGCAAATCTCAGCGCTACCATTTCATGCACAGCAACGGGAACGCTAGCTTTTACTGCTGCCGGTGCAACCACATCTGCGGCAACGGATACAAAATGGACCACCGGTAGTTACTGGCAGGTCAACTTTACGACTACCGGATATACTGGAATAAATGTCTCATCTAAACAAAAAGGATCGGGTACTGGCCCCAGAGATTTTCAATTACAGTATAGTACCGATGGATCTACTTTTAACAATGTAACAGGGGGCGCCATAACAGACACTAATGATGCGTTTGTCAAAGGCGTTCTTACGAATGTCTCTTTGCCCGCGGCTTGCAACAATCAAACGACAGTCTATTTGCGTTGGACAGTGACAGACAACGTAAGTGTTGCTGGTGCAACGATAGGGACCGGTGGTACTTCGCGCATTGATGATATTTATATTGTTGGGTATGCACCTGTCTCCGATGGGAATGGGACCGCGACATTAACGAACTCATTCGGATCGGGCAATCTCAATGGAACGCTGGTATTCCCGACAAATACATCGGCACAATCGGTTAAACTGCACGTGACTGGTGCTCCCGCCGCTGCCGGTACATTAACTCAAGTAAGCGTTACCGTACCTTATCAATGGGGATGGACGGGAAGCGGCAGCGATGTTGCTCCTTCCGGCGATGACGCCGCAGGTTTGAACAGTCAAGCGGTAACCGGATCGGGAACTTCAGGCGATCCGTATGTCGTCACGTACAGCGGAAGCATTACAAACACAAGCATTGCAAGTATAACATTCTCAAACCTTACATCAGCCAATCCAACAAACATAACGGATAATGGCAACTATGTTTTTATTGTAAGCACAAAAGCGAGCGGGACCTTGACTGCGATCGCCGCATCTCCCACGGCATACGTTGTGATTCCGCTGGCGAATATCCGGAATCAAACGAGCGGAGTGCCGGTGCTGAACGGGGTTACCGTTGCCACCAAGGCCATTGGAACAGTTGCATCCGGTGTCTTCTCGACGTCCCAGTTGCAGTCTTACATCCAGGATGGTTCGGTCGGAGTTAATTTGTTCATTAACGGAGCCGGAGCGACTGTTACCGAAGGCGACGAATATATCGTCAAGGGCCTTGTCAATCAATTTCTGGGCAACACGGAATTGCAGCCGACGTCGAACGCCGATGTCATCGACATGGGTGCATCGACAATGCCTGCGTTCCAGGTTGTCACGGCGGCTCAGCTTAGTGCCAGCCCGGAGACGTATGAAGGAACATACGTCGCTGTTCAGCATCTGAGCCTAACGGCGGGTTCGTGGCCGACGGCTTCAACCGATTCGACTCTTACCATGAATGATGGTACCGATCTAAGGGTGACTATAAAGGGAACAACAGATATCCATACTTTGGCCGATCCAACTTCCGGTGGTACGGTTATGATTGATGTCGCAGGAATCTTTACTCAAACGGCAAACACTCCTGCGTATGCACTCTTACCGCGGCATAAAGCAATTGACATTGGCCCTAACAATACACTCCCGGTCGAGCTTACTTCCTTTACCGCACTCGCAGGCAAGAGCGGTATTGAACTTGCGTGGAGCACGGCAACGGAGATCAACAACTCCGGCTTTGCGGTCGAAAGAAAAACTGCAAGCAGTCCGTACTCACAGGTTGCGTTCGTCGCCGGAAACGGAACAAGCAACACCGCGCATCAGTACACGTACACCGATGCGGTTTCTGCCGGAACGTACACCTACCGTCTGAAACAGGTCGACCACGACGGCAAGTTCACGTACAGCAAGGAAATTGAAGCGGCCGTGAAACTTGCTCCGCAGGACTACGCGCTCAGCCAGAACTATCCGAATCCCTTCAATCCGACAACGGTCATGACCTTTGCGGTGAAGACGGACCAGCACGCGAGCATGAAAGTCTACAACATGCTCGGCCAGGAAGTGATGACGTTGTTCGACGGCGTCGCGAAGGCAGACCAGCTGAACCGCGTGCAGTTCAACGCAAGCGGCCTCAGCTCCGGAACGTACTTCACCATCCTGCAGACGGGCGACACGCGTCAGATCAAGAAGATGGTTCTTCTCAAGTAATCTAGCGCGCAAGCGCAGTGGTTTTGATGAAAAGCCAGCCGGTGAATAACCGACTGGCTTTTTTTATTATAAGGCAATACCTTCTCATTGTCATTCTGAGGAGCGCAGCGACGAAGAATCCACGACATTACATCATCGTCAATCTAAGCAACTTCAGTGTCATAGACCTTTCGCGGAGTCAACCCCGCTGAAAAGCGGGGCTCAGGGTGACATGTAGTGGTTTTGGATTCTGTCACCCTCGACAAAAAACAAATTCACCTCGTTCCCAACGTCCTCGTTGGGAACGGAGCGTGAGGAAGCTCCGCTTCATCATTTTCTGAATGAGAAGAATGGAGCGTTCCCAAACAGAGTTTGGGAACGAGAAGGCAGGTAGTTGTTGGTGACTTCACCAGTTTCAGGAGACATCCCCATCATTGTCATTCTGAACGGAGCGAAGCGAAGTGAATGCCGAAGGCATCCCTTCGGGAGAATCTACGACAATACGGCATCGTCAATGCACGCAGTTTCAGTGTCATAGACCCTTCGCTCCGCTCAGGGTGACATGTAGTGGTTTTGGATTCTGTCACCCTCGACAAGAAACAAATTTCCTTAAATTTCTCTTGCTTTTCTTTCCCCCAATTATAATATTTCCGTAGTCGTTCCCCGCGACTGCTATTGAAACACACCCAAGCCTCTCCCCCAAAACCCATCTCCCCGAAATTCACTATTCTTCAATGAACAATGTTCAATGATCAATAGTCAATGATCATTGTTCATTGTTCATTGCTCATTGATCATTGACCAGGGGGACCAAATGAAACCAACGCTATCTTTTTTGGGGACTGCACTCTTTTTCGCATTGTTGAGCAATCCAACATTTGCGCAAACTCCCGTCCCGATCTCCTCAACTGCAGGATTGACATACACCGAAAATTTCTCCGACATCGCAAACTGGACGAACGGCTTCGCCTCCGGCATCGGCGCCTCCAGATTTTTTTGGGTCGATACGAACAGCAGCGGCGCGGTTCCCGACGGCAGAAAGATCACGGTTCCGACGGCGCTCTTTTCTTCCGGCACATCCTCTGGAGTGCAAAGGGGGACAGGAAACATTCTTCTTCTCGCAAGCGGCACAACCGATAACACCGCCGCCGCCGCGTTCGATTTCTTCGTCGATTTTACCGGCGTTACACCCGGCACGCTGAGTTTCGATTGGGGAGACGTCACGAACGGAACGACCGGCGCCAACCCGCGCACCGGCTCGCTCCGCGTCTATACAAGCATCGACGGATCAGCGTTCACCGAGTTAACGCTGGCGGCAGTGCTGAATCTCGTCAACGGCGCATCGACCTCCGGTTCCGTGACCGCCGTTGTGCTGCCGAAAACGTTGAATACAAGCTCCGGGGCGAGAATTCGTTTTTACTATTATAACGGCACGGGGGGAACCACGGGAAGCCGCCCCAAGATCAGCATCGACAATCTCACCGTCACCGCCGCTCCTGCCGCAGAACCAAAATCCCAGCCGACCGCGCTCGCATTTTCAAATGTCGGCTCCACGTCGATGAACATCTCGTTTACCGCCCCTTCGCCCAGTCCGGACGGATACCTCATCGTGCGCCGCACCGGCGCACTTCCCACGGGCGCACCGGCGGACGGAACCATGGATACCGTCGGCCAAACCGTCGGCGACGGCGTCGTCTGTTTTGCGGGAAGCGGAACATCTTTTTCCGAAACGGATTTGGCGGCATCCACCACGTACGGCTTTGCGGTCTTCGCGTTCAATGGAAAGGGGATCGGCACGAACTATCTCAGCGCCAACCCTCTTACGGGAAGCAAGTCCACCACCGCACCGTTGGCGTCTTCGCTGAGCGACATCGTTGCGGTCAGCGGGTCCGAGGCCTCGTCAATCTCCTCTCTGTCGAACCACGCTTCGCCGTTGACGTCGACCACGGGGACGCAGGTCTGGCAGATCAAGATCCGCGACGGCGGCGCCGCCTTGAATGACGGCGACACCAAGCCGACGATCGTTACCGGACTTACGTTGATACAAGGAACATCGAACACGGTCGCGAACTGGTCGTCCGCGGTACTCGCTGCAGACCTGTTCGACGGTACCGCTCATCTCGCCAGCGCCGCCGTCGGAACGAGCACGCTGGCATTCTCGGGGTTCACCGCTGCGGCGCCGAGTAAAGGAACGAAAACGCTTACGCTGAGAATATCGCTCAAAGCCGGCGGACTTCACGACGGGCAGATCTTTCAATTTACGCTCACTGCTTCGAACACGTCCACCCAATCGGACGTGACGAGTTCGCAGATGAGTCCGTTTGCTTCGGCCGCGTCGAACGGCGTGAAGAACGTGATCGGCGTTGTAGCGACGCAACTAGTCTTCACGATGTCGCCGTCCACGTTCGCGAACCTGAACACGGACATCTTCGTCACCGTTGAAGCCCGCGATGCGAACAACAACAGGGACACGGAAGCTCCGGGGAACGTAACCATTCTCCTGGCAGCGGGGGAAATTGACGTGACCTCCGGTTCCGGCCTCACGAAAAGTCTCTCCTCGGGGGCCGCGTCATGGAACGATCTGCGGTTCACGACCGCGGCGCTGGGAGTGTGCTTCACGACGACAAACACCGGGGGATACGCGAACCCGACCACGCCGCCGTTCGAAACCACGAATGCCGTTCTTGTCGAAAATTTTTCTTACAACGCTGCGACGCCCCTCACCGCGAACGGCTGGTCCGCGCATGCCGCGTCCGGCACGAACGCCATCACCGTCGTGTCGCCGGGCCTGACATACGCGGGATACAATTCATCCGGTATCGGCAATGCCGTCTCGATGACCACCAGCGGCGAGGACGATAACTTCAGGTTTACCGAGAGGTCGAAAGGGAGCATCTATACATCGCTGCTTGTCAACGTAAGCGAAGCGCAGAGCGGGGGAGATTATTTTTTCCATCTCAGCACAAGCGCGCTGGCGGTCTTTACACCGCGGGTCTTTGCAAAGGACAGCAGCGGCAAACTCGCGTTCGGCGTCAGTAAGAGCAGCGCCGCGCCGAACTATACGCGCGCTGTCTATTCGTACAACACGACATACCTGCTCGTGCTGAAATACAGATTCAACATTGCATCCGACACGGACGACGTCGCCTCGCTTTTCGTGAACCCTCCGTTGAACGCTGGCGAACCTTCCCCGGCGGTGAGCGCACCTTCCGGCGAGAACGATGCAGCCAGCATCGGCGCGGTCGTGCTGCGGCAGGGGGGAGCGAGTACCGCACCGGCGTTGAAGGTGGATGGGATTCGTCTTGCGACATCGTGGGGGAATGTGCCCCTTCCGGTCGAGCTTAGTTCTTTCACCGCTGCCGCCGCTTCCGGCGCGGTACAGCTTCGATGGACGACCGCGACGGAGGTAGGGAACTACGGGTTTGAGGTGGAACGGGAGTCAGTGAACAATGAACAATCAACAATGAACAATTGGGATAAGATAGGTTTTGTTGGTGGACATGGAACAAGTAATAGTCCGCATCATTATTCTTTCACAGATGCCTCGGCAGTGACGGGAAGATACAGTTATCGTTTAAAGCAGATCGACCGTGACGGGAGCTTTAAGTACAGCAGTGTAGTGGAAACAACGATCGCACCGAATACAATGATGCTCGAACAGAATTATCCGAATCCGTTCAATCCGTCGACGATGATTTCTTTTTCCCTCTCCCCTAACCCCTCTTCCACAGGGAGAGGGGAAGGGGTGAGGGTGGTCTTAAAAGTTTACGACATCCTCGGGCGCGAAGTGGCAACGTTAGTCGATGAAGAACGAATGCCGGGAAAATACAATGTCTTGTTTGATGGATCGAAACTTTCAGCGGGTGTGTATATTTACACAATGCACGCCGGAAATTTTACGGCATCGAAGAAGTTGCTGCTTCTCAAATAGATAACGGTTTATCTTCGCCTTTCTGAACGGAGCGAAGTCCCTTCGGGAGAATCTTTCTTACGGTATAACCTCTTTCACCTTGTTCCCAACGTCCTCGTTGGGAACGGGGCACTGGGAAGCTCCGCTTCATCATTTTCTGAATGAAAAGAATGAAGCGTTCCCAAACAGAGTTTGGGAACGAGAAAAAACATGCATGAGTCCTTGTCATGCTGAGGATGCCGACGTTTTCACCTCGTTCCCAACGTCCTCGTTGGGAACGGGGCACTGGGAAGCTCCGCTTTATCATTTTCTGAATGAAAAGAATGAAGCGTTCCCAAACAGAGTTTGGGAACGAGAAGAAGAAAAAAGCCTGAAACAGCCGAATTATTTCGCCACATTTCATTTTTGTCCGCGCAGGGCGCGTTTCATTGAAAGGATCTGACATTTTGTTCGTGCAGCGTCCATCTTGAAGATATTACCTTCGATCTTATCGAGGTGAGCGGTTATTTTATCGATTCCACCGTTCATCTTACCGATGCAGCAGACATTCTATCGATGTCACCGTCCAACTTATCGATGTAAGCGATAATAGTATCGATGTCGCCTGACATCCTGCCTGTGCAGCATTCATCGTACCGATGCAGCAGACATTGCATCGATGCCAACCCTCTTTAAAATGACGTAAATAGTCATTATTTTGTTGTCACTTTCCATCCGGCGAAGTCGGCGCTGGTTTTTCTCGCTCCGGTTCTCTATTTTTTCTATTAAGCGTGCTAAATATCATAGCATCACCGTTGCTGCTTTATGTACTTTATATCTATTGATATTGAGTGATTTTTGATCCTTTCACAACACCCTTAGGAGCATTTTTAGGAATAGACCAGCGCTCATCCATGACTATTAAGCAGAATGAGCGCTCCCGTACGAACAGATTCTTAATTCATAATTCATAATTGTTTCCCCCGGGGGGAGATTGATGCTGGAATCTGATGTTCGATGGACCGATAAAAATGGCAGGATCGAAGAGAAAGCTCATCGTCACAGCGTTCGTTATTCTTCTTGCCTGTCCCCTCTGGGCCCAGCCCGGAAATTACTTCGATACTACGTACACTTCTAAGGCCACGTTTGTTACAGACCTTCAGAAGCTGATCAATCCGCATACGATCATCTCCTACGATCGCTATGACGAAACGAACGTCGCCAACTTTGCTTCGCGCGATACGACGAACGGGCAGAGAGTTGTGACGTGCGTTTATTCAGGCCTCAACTACGTTTATACGCCGCCGTTCAAATGGGTGGGCACTTCGGGCGTGAGCGAGGATTCGGGCTTCAGCCGCGAGCATTCGTGGTGTCAGAGCTGGATGCCGAGCGCACACGATTCCAGCTTTACAAGCTTGCCAGAATATTCCGACCAGCACCATCTTTTTCCCGTCAATCAAGTACATGCGAACGATGTGCGCAGTAATCACCCCGAAGGGGTCGTGGTTTCTCCGACTTCTACCTATCTGGCCTGCAAGGTCGGGACCGATGCGAACGGGCATATTGTCTTTGAGCCCCGTCCATCCCACAAAGGGGATTTTGCCCGTGCACTCTTGTATATGTCCGTTTGCTATAACGGTATCAACGGTTATGACTGGACGTTCAATCATCTGAACAGTTACACGCTGGACTCTCTTAACGAAGCCCCGCAAGACGTGAACCAGCTTCTGCAATGGAACAAGGACGACCCTCCCGACGCATGGGAAGTGTCGCGGAACAATTACATTCAATCGATCCAGCACAATCGCAATCCATTCGTCGATCATCCGGAGTGGGCTAACTATATCAACTTCAACGACCTCTCGAAA
>Ga0265338_10006404_pt1 | contig 15007 bp, 31 predicted proteins | sample 42126metaG_FD_193579 | JGI IMG/M metagenome (GOLD analysis project Ga0265338, IMG submission 193579) | Rhizosphere microbial communities from Carex aquatilis grown in University of Washington, Seatle, WA, United States - 4-21-26 metaG | ecosystem: Host-associated > Plants > Roots > Rhizosphere... | reverse complement strand
GTCTGGCTGGACGGGGAGCCGACCTGCGCCGGCGGCGCCGGCGGCGGCGGCGTCGTGTAACCGAAACTGTGCGGGCTCCCGGGTGTCGGGTCGTAGCCTGTCTGCGGGTTCCCGTTCGCGTCATACCAGACGTTCAGCGGGTTCCCGTTCGCGTCAAACCCAGGCCCGTAACGGCTGTGCAGGCTCCCCGGCGTCGGGTCATAGCCGGTCTGCGGGTTCCCGCTCGCGTCATACCAGACGTTCGGGCTGACAGCCGTGGGGTTCGCGACAGCCTGCGCCGCCGGCGACAACGCCGTCGTCAGATCCGGTGTCAGGAACGAGCTTGCACCCGTCCCCGACGTGTCAGCGCCGGCCGGTGACGTCCCGCCCGCGAAGATGTAGATCGGTGCCGGAGCGATCCCCGCGTTCGGATCCGTCGACGTGCCGCCGCCCGTCCCGCCACCCGTCGACCCGGTCGAATCCAACGGCGACCCGGTCGTCGACGCCGGCGCCGACGTGAGCGCCGTCGACGTCGACGCCATCCGGTTCTTGATATACCGGCCGACCAGGATCGCGGAGACCGCGACGATCGCCCAACCCCAGAGCGGCAGCGGACCAACCTTCTTCCCCAGCCCCTTCCCTACGGCCTTCGCCCCCGCTTTCGCCGGCGCCGCCATCAGCTACGGATCCCGGAGAGTAAACCGTAGCCGGGCAGGATCTGCGGCTGCGGCAACGGCAGAGACGGCGTCGGACGGGTCACACCGACGTTGAAGTACCAGCCCGGCGACGTGCCGAACGCCACCTTCGTCAACGGCCCCTGCACCGTCTCCGTCAACGAGTTCGGCCAACGCTGATCCACGTTGCCGAGACCCAAGATGTCCCAGAGCGCCGGAGGCGTCCAACGAGCGTCCCCGATCGAGGGGGCGCCCTGCAGCGGGACCGGCACCGAGAACTGGTAGGGGGACCAGAACGTCGGTGCGCTCGACGGCGCTCTAGGCTGTTCCCGCTCGACCGGATACTGACCCTGCGGCAGCAGGATCGGCGTCCCCAGATGGACGCTACGAACCCCGGCGGCGAGCGGAGCGGGACGCATGCGGTCTAGTTTCCGTCCAGGAGGTTCGAGACGACCTGGCTGTCGGTGTCGGGGAGGGTCGTGATCGTCGCGGACGCGACACTACATCCGGCCTCCCGGAGCTCCGCGAGGAACCGCTTCGCGATCGCGTCCGGCGCCCGGTCGCCGCCCGGACCGTAATCGACCGACGGGACACCGCCGGTCTCGACGACCCTCGTCTCGACCGTCGGACGGTCCAGCGCGGGGCCGCCGGTCGAGACGGTCGTCGAGCCGCCCGACGGGTACGGCGGTGTCACCGCCCTGGTCTCGGTCCTTGTGCCCGCCACCGTTGTCCCGGCGGGAGCGCCGGTCGAGCTGGCGTCAACAACGATACGGAACGCGCCCAATTACTGCCCGACCGGCGCGGTCGCCGACTTGAACAGGCTGTTCGTACCTGAGAAGAACGTCTGGACGAGCTTGTCGCCGTTGCTCGAGGCGAGCACCGACAGCGTCGCCAAGCCGACGAACGCGCCGATGATCGCGATCACAGTCTTACCCACCGCAAACCTCCTTGAGTTGACAGATCATTCTACTTGAGACCGCTGAACGCGCCCACGAACGTGGGTGCGTAGGCGCCCGTTGTTGGCGCCCGCGCCTGCACCTGGTCGACCGCAGCCGACGCCGTCCCGGCCACGCCCGCGGTCGCCGCCGTCGCGGGCGTCGTCGGCGACGCCCGCGACGAGCTCGACCCGAACGCGCCCAGCAAAGCCGAGACCGCACCCTGACGGGCAACCAGGAAGACGAGCAGCACGAACACCGCGACCGCCCCGCCCAGCTCCGGTGAGAACTCGCCCAACACGAAGATCAGGCCCCAGAGCAAAACGGTCGCGCCGAGGCCGTGCACGATCGCCGTCCGGTCAGCCGAGGCCTTCTTCAGGTCGTAGGCGACGATCCCGACACTGACGGCGGCCGAGACGACGGTCAGGTTGCGGCGGCCTGCGGCGCCGGAGCTGCCGCCCGAGATCCGTCCGCCCGTCTCCTGGATCCGCGACGCCATCAGCTCGTCTTCGGGGTCAGGTTGCCGGTCAGGAGGTCGGTGATCCGGACGTTCCAGATCGCCGCCGCGATCAACACGGCCCCGACGGCGAGCATCAACAGGGGGAGGACGCTCATGCGTGGAAGTAGTTGAGGGCGCCGGAGCCGAGCACCAGCGCGAGCAGCAGGTACAGCTGCCCGCTGACCCGCGAGAAACTTTTGTCGAGCGCGTCGAACCGTTTCTCGTCTTCCAGCTCGTGCAACCTGAGCTGGCGGGAAAGACCGGGGATCGTCTTCACGGAGATCGCTTCCCCCGTAGACCACCCGCCGGGAGCAGCGGCACACCGCCGGCGACAACCATGCCGCCATGCCGGAACAACACCACGTAGACGATCACCGCGACGAACGCGATGATCAAAGCCCAGACCAGCGAAGGCATGTTTCCCATCAGGTCATCTCCCCGTGCGTCTCGAACGTGGTTGCCTCGTTGGACGCGGCACCGTGCACCTCGGTCACCATATCCCCGACCGTCTTGTCGTTCCCCGTCACGAGATCCGCTTTCACGCTGTCCACCTGCTTCGACGAGCGCCGCGACCAGTAGGTCGCGAACACACCGGGGACACCGGCAGCGACCACAGTGGCGAGACCGAGCCAGGTGCCCTGCACCGCACCTAAGCCCCCGGTGTTCCCTGCTTCGCGATCCCCCTGGCGAGCGCATACGCGACCGTCGTGACCGCGGTCAGGATCGCCGCCCACCTGGGCGGAACCGACCCTTCCAAAGATGCGGCGACGATCCCCACGTCGGTGAGGACAGTCACCCAGAGCTCCGTCGTTTTCCGCCCCGGCTTCAACGAAGCCTCGCGGCGGCTACTTGCCGCCGACCTTCTTGAAGACGCCGCCGACGACGCTCTGCAGGACGGTCGCGCCGAGAATGATCCCGATCAGAAGAGTCCACCAGTGAATGCTCATCAGTACCCTCCCCCCATCATCCGACGGTGACCGAGAACCTGAACCCGGCCTTGTGCAGCAGTGCGAGCAGCACGACCGCGAGCAGGAACATCGCCGACACCGACATTTTGATCTTCGCGACCGACGTGCCTGTCCCGTTGCTTTGCTGAGCCATGTTCATGCTCGAGCCGCCGCCGGACGCGGACGCCGGGCCTGTCCCGTAGCTTGAGAAGAGTGCTGAGCCGACATTCTGGGCCACCGCCCTAGCTCCGGATCTGCCCGGGCGGGGAGGGCATCAGCAGACCGGCCGGCGTCGCGAAGCTGTACGGCTGACCCGCGACCGAGGTGGCGGTGATGTCGTCAACATAGATCTCGAGCGTGCCGGAGCCGACACCCGACTGGTAGTTCGCGCTCACCTGCAACGAGCTCGGCTGGGCGGTCTGGATCATCTCGTCCATGCCGCCGCTGAAAGCGTCGGTGTAGACCGCCATCCGGTGCGGCGTCGCATAGTCGAACAGCAACACGCCCGTCCCGTCCGTGGCGGAGTAGGTGTAGCCGCTGTCGCGTTGCCGCATCATCTTGTTGATCAGATGCTGCGCGTCGACCTGCAGCAGCGGGTTCGTGTCGAAGCTGAACCCGAGCGTCGTCCCGGTCGAGAGCCCCGACGCCACCCAGTCCGTCCTGGCCGCCGGGGAGGCGGAGTTCCGCAGAACGAGGATCAGCTGCCGCCAGATGTTGCCTTTCCGGTTGACAGGAATGTCCTGCTGCCCGCCACCGCTGTTGATCGAGTGGGATTCCTTGTGGTACTCGTTGATCAGCACGATCCCGCGTTCCGCGATCGGCGGCGGTGCCGGCACCTGCTGCTGACCGGTCACCTGCGACTGGTTCCCCGGCAGCGTCCACGCCTCGATACCCGCGTAGGCGGTCACGGCCGGCGTGGTGGTGGTCGGTGCGGTCGTCCAGACGGCGGCGCTCGTGTTCAGCTGCACATCCGTCTGATACGGCCCCGAGGCGTCCATGTTCGGGAGCGACCCGGAGCCGAGGCTGTTGAACTCGAAGTCGGCGTACAGCGTGTACTGGAAGTTGACGGAGGTGATGCTCGCGTTCGGCATCTTCTCCGGCTGGTTGAAGAAGTGGCGTGCGCCCCACTTGTTGCGGAGCCAGAGCCCGTACCCGTCGGTGTCGATGATCGCGTGCCCGTTCGGATCCTTGAACCTGTAAATGCTCAGGGCGTTCATGGGGCCGTCGGCAGCGTAGGTGCCGCCCGTCGACCCGGACGCGCCCGAGATCTTCAGGACGTGGCGTTGCAGGAACGGGTAGGTCTTGACGTCGCTCTTCGCGCCCTGGAACAGATTCGTCACCGAGCTGCCCGGTGTGGCGGAGTCCTGGGCGTAGCCGTCGAAGATGACCTGGTGCGCGGCGGCCCAGAACGGGACGACGCCGGCGCCACCCACGACCTGCGGCGATGCGAGTGAGCTCACGAGACTGTTCCCCTCCTAGTGTTGGCCGATGGCGTACTGCAGACCGCCGGCGAGGGCGGGGAAACGGTTGCGGGCAAGCAGATCAGCCGTCCTGAGGACCACCAGCGCGATAAACACGGCGAGGGTGGTGTGGAGGATCTCGACGACGACCTGGCCCATCTGCTGCTGCTTCTACACCCCCGGCCGCCGGTTGCGCTAATGTTGGGGGTATGGCTGCCCCGGAACGTAACCTCCATGTCGCCGAATCGGTACCCCGCACAGGCTGGGTCCCGTTCAAGATGTTCTGCCCACCCGACCTGCGCGACCGGATCATGCGCGAAGCAGCGATGTCGGGGCTGACCGGCGCCGCCTACGTCCGCTCGCTGGTCGTCGCACACTTGCGGGCCCAGGACTCGACTTGATCCCGTCCTGTGAGGGCTGTGGGAAACGCGCGAGCTTCCGGCTGTTCGTCCCGGACAAGGGCTGGGACTACCGCTGCGACCTCTGCACCCGCCGCAAGATGCAAGACGTCTTCGACCGCTTCGGCCTGGTGCTGAACTGTCATCCGTTGCGGTCCGAGACGGGCGGAGAATACCTTATATCCTGACAGCACGATCCTTTCCACGTGAAAACAGAGGAGTAGTCATGGCGACAGTTGCGGAGTTGGAAGCGTTCCAGAGGGCCGGTGTCCCCGACGATTTGACCGACCAGGTGCACGCCGCTTTGCGTGCCGCGGGTGGAGACAGCGAGAACCCGGACGATGTCGAGGCGGCATTGGACACGCTGACCGCGCCGACGGTCGGGCTGACCGCGGCTCAGGTCGACGCGCTCAAGCTGCACGGAGCTGTCGCGGGCTCGGTCCCGATCGAGCAGGCGATCCAGGGCCAGGCAGCCCCGGGGAGCACGGCCGGCGGTGGCTTCAACGTCGTGCTCGAGCAGCTGAAGCAGCTGAACGAATTCGTCGAGGGCAAGCTGGGCGAGCTCGAGCAGAAGGTCGCCGACCTCACGTCGAGGATCCAGGACAGGGTCGCGCAGATGCCCCAGTTCTCGGTGCCGTCCCAGGCTGCGCCGCCGCCGGCGGTGGACCCTACCCTGGTGCCGCCCACCGTTCCGGCGGCGCCTTTCTCGACATCGACGGCGTCCGGATCCCCTACTGACCCGGACGCCGACCCGGCCGACTGGTCAGGGGCGCAGTAGCCGTGAGCGGAACCGAGCCGGAGCAGCAGGTCTCGAAGGCCGACTTCGACAAGCTCGTCCGGCGGCTCGAGCAGCTCGTCGAGTCGCAGGAGGAGCTGAAGGCCGCGACGACCGACCGTGGACGCGCCGCCGCCCGCAGCGACGTCGTCGACCATGAGCGTGAGTTCCGGCGGCTCGCCCGGCAGCACGGCCTCGACGACGACGACATCGCGCAGGCCGTCCGTTCGAAACGGAAACGGGAGCTGCGGGAACTGCTCGACGAGATCCGCGACGAGGGCGGCGGCCACCCCCACCCCGAACCCGACGACCCCGACGACGACGACGACCAGGACGACGACCAGGACGACGGTGACGATCCCGACCCGGATACGGTTGTCAGCCTGAAGGACGCCGCCGCGAAACGCGGCAAGGGGCGGAGGGTGAAAGCGCCACCGCCGCCGCCGGAGGACGAGCCCCCCGGTGAGGGCGCCGGTGACAGCGGTGTGAAGACGTGGGCGTCCCGGGTGTTCGGCGGCTGAGGTGCCGATCGACCTGGCGGAGCTGAAGGCGTGGCGGCTCGAGCACGACCTGACGCACGAGGATATGGCGCGGACGCTCGGCTACGCGAACAAGAACAGCTATGAGCGGATCGAGAACGGCCGCAAGCCGTTCCCGAAGGCGAAAGAGAAGCTGTTGATCCAGATGATGCAGCGTTCGGGCGCCGCCGTCGACGACGGCATGGACGAAGAGCCGGTCGTCGACAACCTGTTCGACGAGCCGCGGCTGGGGGATGAACCGCCGATCGGGATCATCCCCGGCGACGACGAAAGCCCCACGACCGGGGTGAAACGCCTGAACGAGTACGAATCGCTCGAGGTGGAACTGCTCCGCCTGCTCGTCGGGCACCGCTACCAGTACGAGGATTTCGTCCAGGGCCGGCCGGTGATGCTGACCGGGAAGATCCCCGGTTTGGCCGACCTGCTCGAAGGGTTGGGCTGGGCCGGCGACGCGCAACTGATCCGCCAGCTCGCACCCCAGCTCGCGCACGGGTACGTCGAGTGGGGACGCCACAACCGCCGCGTGATGGCGATCCTCAGAACACTGACCGCGGGCGGTGCGGCGAAGGAGGCGTTGATCCCGACCGGGCAGCTGATCTTCGGTTTGTTGATGCTGCACGGTTTGATGCCGTCGCCGGCGCAGCTGATCGCGCAGATGCGATCTCAGGAGGACATGAGCGGTGGAACCGAACCTCCCGCCTGAGCCGATCCGTCTGCCGGCGCGGAACCTGACCCGCAGGCAGGAAGCCTCCCTGGTTCCGCGTGCGCCGGACCTGGACTGGCAGACGTTCTTGGCGTTGTTTCGGCGTGAGTTCCGGCAGGGGCAGCACGTGACGATCCTCGGCCCGACACAGTCGGGGAAAACGACGTTGGGGCTCGAGGTGTTGGACTGCCGCGACTACGTCCTGTTTTTGGCGACGAAACGGAAGGACCCGTTGATCGCCGGTTTGGCGTCGCGGGGCTACCGGATCTCGAACCAGCTCGACATCCGTGCCCGGGACGGGCAGATATTGGATCCGAAGTTCGTGTTCTGGCCCGTCCAGACCGAAATCTCGAAGGGGAAACGGATGGATATGCGCCAGTTCAAGGTCTACCAGGAGCGTGAGGTGCGACGCGCCCTGAATTACGTGTGGCATTCGATGGGCTGGGCCGTTTACGCCGACGAGACGATCTGGCTCGCCGACGACCTCAAACTCAGGGATGAGCTGGAAACCCTCTGGTTTCAGGGTGCGACCGCGAAGATCAGCCTGATCGCTTCGGCGCAACGGCCGGCCTGGGTCCCGCGCGGCGCGTATTCGAGCCCGGAGCATCTGTTCTTCTTCCACACCAGCGACAAGGAGGATTTGGACCGGTTGGCGGATATCGGGGCGGGGATCAACCGGATGGTTTTGTCGGAGGAGATCACGTCGTTGAAGCGGCATGAGTTCCTGTATCTGCAACCCAGGTCGCAGCCGCCGCTCAGGATCAGGTCGAAGGTCGAGCTCGGTGGACGCTGACCTCGACCTGTCGGTGCTGATCTGCACGACCGGCCGGCGGCAGGAGCTGCTCGAGCGGGTGGTCGAGGCGTACCGTGACACTGTCCCGTCCGGTGTCTGTTTCGAGGTCGACTGGCAGGCGGGCGACTCGACGATCGGGGAACGCGCGAACCAGCTCTACGCCCGGTCGCGCGGCGCCCTGGTGTTCTTCGCCTGCGACGACGCGGTTCCGCAGCCGGGCTGGTACGAGGCCTCGACGGCGACCCTGGCCGAGGGGAAGATCCCGGCCGTCAGGTTCATGCAGGACGGGAAGCCTTTGCATGAGCTCTACGACGCTCCGGCGGCGGCGGGGCAGCCGTTCGGGTTCACCCGGATGTTCCTGCTGCCGCGTGAGCTGAGGGAGCTGGTGGGGGATTCGTTGCCGATCGACTGGTACGGCGACATCGACTACTCGCAAAGGGTCGAGGCCGCCGGTTGGCCGATCGTGAGCTGCCCCGGGATGGTGTTCGAGCACCTGAACGGGCCGCGCGACTGGCAGAACGAGCAGCGCGACCATCAGCATTACGAGCTGTACCAGGCGTCGCGGGGTGTGCGGTGAGCGCTATCTACGGTCACCGGCTCGACGCGCTGCCGACTCTGGTCTGGGAGCGGCTGCGCCGTGACGTCGTGATGGTCGGGAACATGGAGGCGGACGAGCGGGCCGGTTTGCGGTCGGCCGAGATCACGCGGGCTCTGCCGGACGGGTTCAAGGCGCTGTTCCTGGGGAACGCCCGCGCCCTGCTCGAGCCGTTCGCGCCCGGGCTCGAGCTGCAGGACTTGCAGGTGACGTTGACGCGAGACGGCGGCTTCTTCGCCGAGCATCAGGACGCCAGGTTCCCGGGCGTCGAGGGGCGGATTGTGTCGTTCGTCTACTACCTCGGCGACCACGACAGCTTCAAGGGCGGCCTGTTGCGGTTCGCGACCGGGGAGACGGTCGGGCCGGTCGATAACAGCCTGGTCGTGTTCGACGGCCTCGTCGAGCATCAGGTCACACGGGTGCGGGGTGAGGGGGCGGTCAGGTTGACAGTGAACGGCTACTACGGGGAGAAACCATGAGCGTGAAGATCATCGACCTGTCGAACAACAATCAGGATCCGGACTGGCGTCAGGTCTACAACGCCGGCATCTCCTGTGTCTGGTTGAAGGTGACGGAGGGCACCTCGTTCGTCGACCAGACGTTCGCCTCGAGGGCTGTCAAGGCGAGGGCGGCGGGGCTGCGGGTCGGCGGCTACCACTTCGGCCGCCCGGGTAGCGATGCGGCGTCGCAATCGAGCTTTTTCGCGCATCACCTCGGCCCGGTCGGCCCGCATGATCTGCGCCCGGCGTTGGATTTGGAGACGGCGGACGGGCAGCCGGCGAGGACGATCGAGACGTTCGCCCGTAGCTTCAACCACGAGCTCGTCCGGCTGATCCATGTTGGGCCGCTCTTCTACAGCTACACCGGCTTCGTCGAGTCGCTCAGGTTGCAGGTCCCTGTCGGGTACGGGCTCTGGCTCGCCGACTACGGCGCCGACAACGGCAGCGAGCATCCGGTGACGGTGCCGGCACCGTGGCGCAAGGCGGTCGCGCATCAGTACAGCTCGCGCGGGACGGTGCCCGGCTGCCCGCACCCGGTCGACGTCAGCTCGGCCCCGGACCTGCGGCCCCTGCTGGCGCATCCCGGCCCGGTGTGACCGCATCCCCGATCCGGCTGGTCGCGCTGGTCTCCTGCTTCCGCGAGGGCCGGCTCGTCCGCTCGGCGATCGAGTCGGTGGCGCCGCACGTCGACCGGGTCTACGTGTTCGACGGGCCGTTCGGAACCGTGCCGGAGGGCGGGGAGGAGTCAGAGCTCGACGACCTGCCAGAGAACGTGACCGTTGCCCGGCAGGCGACGCCGGTCGCCGATGATGCGGCGAAACGGACAGCGCACGTCAAGTGGGTCAGGCAGCACGAGCACAAGCATTTGCGGTTCTGGCCGTTGTGGGCGTTGATCCTCGACGGGGACGAGATCCTCGTCAACGGGGAGCAGCTGCGGATCCACGCCGAACGGGCGAGGACACAGGACAGGTTGATTTCGTTGCGGATCGCGGAGTGGGACGGGACGGTGATGCGGACGTTTCACCGGCTCTTGCGGGCCGATCTGGTTTCCCGCTACGAGCTGGGGGCGCACCGTTTCTACTGGTCGGATGTCGAGGGGCTGCAGGTGCATCCGAACTACGTCGAGCTGTCGCCGGACCGCGGGGTGGCGGAGCTGGTCGAGGCGTCGCGGCAGGTGCTGCGGCCGCCGTGGCGGTGGCCGCTGCAGGGCGAGCCCCATATTCTGCATCGGCCGTATCTGCGCCCGGACGGGCGTTTCGATGAGCGGGCAAGCGATGCGGAGGCTGAGTGGGCGGCGGCGGAGGCCGTCCGGCTCGGGATCCCGGATCAGTAGAAACTACGGACTTGCGTTCTGCTAGCAGGGCGCTACAATGGGGGTGAGAATGACGAAGGTGGTTTACACAAGGGTTCCCGATCCGCTCCACCGCAAGCTGGTGGCGTTGGCGAAGGCGAACCGGAGAACGCTGTCGGCCGAGGCGCAGGTCGCGCTCGAAGGCCACGTCAGCGAACAGAAGAAGGAGCAGTCATGACCGAGATCAAGCACCGGATCACAGCAACGGTTCTCTTCACGTCCGAGAAGACGACCACGGCGGAGGCCGTCGTCGAGGCGGTTGCGCGCGGCGCGGACCTGCGCGGCGCGGACCTGCGCGGCGCGGACCTGCGCGACGCGGACCTGCGCGACGCGGACCTGCGCGACGCGGACCTGCGCGGCGCGAACCTGCGCGACGCGGACCTGCGCGACGCGGACCTGCGCGGCGCGAACCTGCGCGGCGCGAACCTGCGTTACGCGGACCTGCGCGGCGCGAACCTGGTCGGCGCGAAGATCACTGTTGCGCAGACAGAAGCGTTGCTCACGACGATCGGGGTCGTAGTTGTCGAAGAGATCGAGGAGGTGGCGTCGTGATGCGTTGGACGCACGCGCACACGGGCCTGGCTGGGGCGTTCGCCGGCCTCTGGTTCGCCCGTTCTCCTCTGCTGGTGCTGTTAGTCGTGGCCGCGGTCGCGTTCACCGCCGGGCTGCTCGCCGGCAGGTTCTGGCGTGGCGTCCGCGCCGCGAAAGCCGCTGTCACGGCTGAGATCGCGGCGAGGGCGGAGGCGTTGCGGCACACCCACGATATGCGTCGCGCCGGGCTGCGAGCAGCGAGGGCGAAGGCGCGGGTCGTGGAGGCGAAAGCGAGGGACGGGAAAGCGATCGCGGCCGAGGCGAAGCGCCGGGCTGAGCGGGCCCGGGGTGTGACGAACTCGGAGATCGCCCAGCTACAGATGGGTCGGCGATGACGAAATACGCGGTCACTTCAACCGTTTACGCGACGGTGACGATCAACGATCAGCGAGTGGTCGAACGGGCTATGACCCCTGAGTGGCAGTCGCAGTTTTACACCTTCGCCGATGAGGATGAGGTAGTCGAGCATTTCGCTTTCAACGCGATCAGCAACGGCATCCACGACATCCGGAGGCTTGACGGTTGGGCTGACTGCGACAAGACCGACGTCTTGATCGAGATCGACTACATCGACCATATGACAGAGAGGCTTTCATGAGCCCGTTCGCGGAACTGCTGGTCGGCGCGGGCTGCGGCCTGTTCGGTTTGCTGCTGCTGCTCGCCGGGTGGCGACCGTGAGGAGCCGTCCGCCGAAGCGTCAGTGTCCCAGGTGCGGCGGCGATCATCTCGCCTGGTCTGAGCTGCAGCCGTGTCACCGTTGCCGCGGTGCCGAGTTGGAGCATCGTAACCAGGTCGCGGTCGAGGCGAGGCAGCAGCGTGAGGGGCGCCGGCAGGAGACGCTCGAGAGGGTCGCCCCGTCGTCGTCGGTGCCGTACAACGAGTTTCCGGAAGGGTTCTGAACCATCAACCAAAAGGGGGAAGAGATGCTGATCGACGGCTATATCAGCAAGAACGTGTTTGTCAGGACAGTCACCCATCATTACACCGGCGTCCTTGTCTCTGCCGACGAGTCGTTCTTGGAGCTCGGCGAGGCGGCCTGGATCGCCGACGACGGCCGTTTCACGCAAGCGCTCGCAGACGGCGTCTTGAGCGAGGTCGAGCCGTTCCCCGGCTCGTGCCTCGTCTCCCGTGGCGCTCTGCTCGACATCTGCGAGTGGACGCACGACCTGCCGCGGACGCAGAAGTAGCCGTGAGCGCGGCGGTGCTCAGAGGCGGCTACGACGCGGCCGGGTCGGGGTCGTGGTCGCGGTCGGGGTCGGGGTCGTGGTCGCGGTCGGGGTCGGGGTCGTGGTCGGGGTCGTGGTCGCGGTCGCGGTCGGGGTCGGGGTCGCGGTCGCGGTCGTGGTCGTGGTCGCGGTCGCGGTCGGGGTCGCGGTCGCGGTCGGGGTCGGGGTCGCGGTCGGGGTCGGGGTCGCGGTCGCGGTCGGGGTCGTGAGCGCGGCGGTGCCTGCTCCGTGGAAGATGGCGGCGGCGGACGCTGTCGAGGCGCGTTGCGACACGATCGACCGGGCTGTCGCGGCGATTGACGAGCTTAACGGGATGTTGGACGGCCGGCCGGGGCCGTTGGGTCTGGTCGCGGCGGCGCGGTTGCTGCTCGCGGGTGAGTCGGAGAATCTGCGCCGTGAAGTGGAGAGGTTGCGGGGTGTGGCGCGGGAGCCGTCGGGGGTCTAAAGTGTTCGGCCCGGAGTTTCCTCCGGGCCGCGTCCGTCAATCAACCATCAACCGAAAGGAACCGTATCATAATGGGAGCCGATACCAAAACCGAGATCGCTGTCAGGTCGTCGTTGGATCTGGTGTCGTTGGATGAGTTCGACAAGATCCTGACGGGTCAGGTCGAGCCGCCGGAGGTCGTCGACGACCCGGACGAGATCAGCCGGCAGATCATCATGCAGCTGCTCGGAGCCGAGACCGAGGCGGAGCTCGAGAACTTCGGGCAGGCGCAGGGGTGGCGTGAGCTGCAGGACATCCCGATGGAGCTGCAGGGGTTCCGTTGGCGGCCGACGTCGTTCGACGAGGGCGGACCTGTTTACGTGATCGTGAACGCGACCAGGCTCGACACGGGTGAGGCGGTCGTGTTGACGACCGGGAGCGCGAACGTGTTGGCGCAGCTCAGTTGGCTTGCGCGGCATGGCCGGCTGCCGGGCGCAATCAAGATGTTGACGAGGGCGCACAAGGACACCGCGAGGGGTTTCAGGCCGTTGTGGTTGAAGACGCCTCCCGGGGTGACGAACCCCGACACGGACGCGGCGGCGGCGTAGCGGTCGACAGGATCGGCGTCGCCCCGGGCTTCTCGGCCCCTGGGGCGGCGCCGGTGACATCCGGTGGCCGCCAACAGGAAGCAGGGGAAGAGCCATGCCGCGTATGAGCGCAGGAACGAACGTGCCCGCGCCCTCGGCTACAAGAATTATTATGACTATAGGACGCACAACCACGGCCGGATCGCACCGTCGAGGCCTCGGCCGACAGGGGAGTCCAGGCAGCGGCTGCGGGGGCACAGGTCGGCGGCTGATCTCCGTTCGAGCGTCAGGGAGGGGTCGGTGGTGATGGTGCTCGACTATCAGCGTGACCCGAAGACGGGGGAGTTCAAGTGGGTTGATTTCCAGACGGTCGACACGGACGGCCGGGAGCGGGTGTTTCGGTTGCGGGGGAAGCAGCTGACGACGGCGCAGCTGCGCCGGCTGGTCGGCGATGTCGGGGCGGCCGGCGGCGTGATCTCGTTCTCAAGGTATTTCGACGGGCTGTATCCGGACGAGCCCGACGTGCAGGATCTGGTGGCGGCGTGATCGTCAGGCCGTATAAGCGGACACCGGCGCCGCCGACGGTCGCGCTGATGCTCGACACAGGCGCCGTGGTCGACGAGCACGGCGACCGGCTCGATTTCGACACCTGGCCGGCCGGCACCCGCGTCTGGGCGTCCTATGACACGGTCCGGAACCTCGTGAACGCCGGCCGGGGTGAGGCGGTCTGCTGGAACGGTGAGGAGATCCACTGGCGGCACGCCCGGTTGGACGAGGACGGTTGGACGCCCAGGGGGTCTGACGTGCACGTGTTGAAGCTGCCGTTCTCGGACGACCGGCACGAGCTCACCATCCGGGCGCTGGTGCGGTGGCGGGATTGGTTGGCGTCGTGGGGTGCGGCGCCGTCGGGGACGACCGGGTCGGCGGCCTGGTCGCTGTTGCGCGCGACCCTTGAGAGGGATCTGTTCACGTCGGAGCCGTTCAAGGGGTGTCCGCCGTTGCGGGCGACGATCGGGGGTCGGCAGGCGTTGGGGCCGGGCGGCAAGGGTGTGTTCGCGGGGAGGTTGGAGCAGTGGGATCTGCCGGCCGCGTATGCGTCGGAGCTGGGCGAGCTGCCGTACGGAGGGCATTGGGTTCGCTCCGGGGATCTGGCCGGGGTCGAGCGTGACCCGGATTGGTGGGCGGGTGAGAACCGTCCGGTGTTCGTGCGGGCGGTCGTGAGTGTGCCGGAGCTCGAGCTGGGCCCGTTGCCGCGCCGGCCGCGGTCGCGCCGGTCGCCGCAGCTGGTGCTCGGGTTGGGTTGCGAGTATCCGGTCGCGACGAGGCTTCAAGGGGTGTGGACGTGGCAGGAGGTCCTGGCCGCGGAGGCCGCCGGCGCGAGGGTGATCAAGCTGCTCGAGGTGTACGGGCATTTTTCCGGTGGTCGGCGGCCGTTCGAGCGGTGGTGGGAGGCGGTGCAGGAGGGCCGCCGTATGCCTGGGCTCGCCGGTGTTCTGGCGAAGATGACCGGGAACGCATTGTGGGGACGGTTCTGCATGGATTCGCGGGGCGGTCAGAGGACGATCCGTTCGCGGGGGTCGCGACGGATGTTGTCGCGGGCGATGGTGTTCCGGGGCGGTCAGCCGCCCGCGCATGATCTCGCGGAGACCGTCAGCGGCCGGGTGCGGGCGAGGCTGTACGGGGCGATGGCGGACGCGGGCGAGCAGCTGGTTTGCGCTCACACGGACGGGCTCTGGCTGCGTAAGTCGACCTTGTCTACCGGGTTGGTGGACAAGGGGTGGCGGTTGAAGCAGTCGGCGTCGCGGCTTGAGGTTCTGTCGCCGCAGGTGTTGCGGTATTGGCCGCGGCCGGCAAGGGAGGACGCCCCGTGGGTCGTGTTCGCGGGGGTGCCTGCGTCGGAGGCTTACGGGGCGTTTCGGGAGGCTTGGGGACGGGCCGGCATGGAGACGGTGGCGGCGTGAGCGCGAAATTCTGTTCGTATTGCGGCGCCGAGTTTTTTGGTCGTGGCAGGTGTTGCTGTCCGGAGCATTC
>Ga0265338_10006403_pt1 | contig 15007 bp, 12 predicted proteins | sample 42126metaG_FD_193579 | JGI IMG/M metagenome (GOLD analysis project Ga0265338, IMG submission 193579) | Rhizosphere microbial communities from Carex aquatilis grown in University of Washington, Seatle, WA, United States - 4-21-26 metaG | ecosystem: Host-associated > Plants > Roots > Rhizosphere... | reverse complement strand
CATGGTGAAGTGTATTGGGTGGATCTGGGACTCAAGGGCAAGCTTCGCCCGCTGCTGGTGGTTTCGCGCGAGGATGCGGAGGCGGAGCGCGCCCTGTGCGTGTGCGTGCCGTTGACGACGCAGATTCGCGGCGGTGATTATGAAGTGAAGCTGCCGCACGTGCGCTGGCTGCCAGGCACGGAAGCAGGCGTGGCAAATGTGCAAGGCTTGACCTCGGTTGAAAATCACCGGTTGGCGCGCCGGGCCGGACAGTTTGAACCACGCGTAACTTTGGGCGTGCGCAATAAAATTGCCTGGCTGCTGGAATTAAATTGATGGTTTTACGGACAATTGTCCCATCCGGTTTACATGGGTAATCCCGAATGGTTTTCCCCATTGTCTGTTACGGGCAACGGTTTGGACTCTTGATTTTCGACTTTCATCTCTTTGTGCCTTTGTGGTTAAATCAAGTTGCATGGCGTGTTCGTCTATCGGTTAGGACGCTGGATTCTCAATCCGGAAAGACGGGTTCGATTCCCGTACGCGCTACCAATCTTAAAAGTCGAAAGTCGACGGTCGAGGGCCGGATAGGGCAATATCAGCGCAGCAAACGTAATTGGCGAAGATCCAATGAAAACTAGATTCCGTTTTGAGAAACTGGAAGTGTGGCAGGAGGCGCGTGCCATCAATCGTGTCATTTATCGCCTGACGCGACAATTTCCCAGGCACGAGATGTTTGCCATGACCTCGCAAATCCGCCGCGCGGTGATTTCGGTTTCGTCCAATATTGCCGAAGGTTCGGGCCGGAATTCCGACAAGGATTTCGCCCATTTTTTGGAACAGGCCTACGGCTCTTTGATGGAAACCGCCTCAATTTTCTACCTGGCATTGGATGAGAAATATGTTTCCGAATCCGACCTGGACCCGCTATTTGATGGTCTGGAAAAGCTCGCCGGGCGAATCGTGGCCTTGAATCATTCGCTTGAGGTGGAAACTTCCAAAACCCCGTTCCAACGCAAAAATGGACATGCTCTCGTCCCTCGTCCCTCGACCCTCGACAAAATATGACTCCTTTCCAGATCATCTTCACCCCGGCCAGCGCCGCCGAACTGGCGCGCATGCCCGGCGAATTGCAATTGCAGATTCTCGGCGAATTCCGGGGGCTGCCCCAGCAGGCGGTCGGCACCGAACTGGATGCCTTCGGCAAATTGGAGTTGGATGGGCGGACGCTACACCGTTTTCGCGTGGGCGATTATCGCGTCTATTTTGAACGGCACGAACTCGGTGTGCTGGTGCACCGGATTCTCAGCCGCCATACGCTCAAGGATTTTCTGTTCCGGTCCGGCCTGAAAACCGGCGAGGACGCGGCGCTTCAGGAAAACCCCAAGTTTTGGGAACTGATCGAATCCGCCAAAACCTCGGCCCGTTAGCTCCGATAGTGGCCGCAGTGCTTCAGCCTGTGGAATGTTGGTGGGTTTTGGAGCGCGATAAAAGACGCGGCTACAAACCGAATAAGAGTAGCCGCAGGGCTTTAGCCTGCGGTCCCGTGGGGCGGAGCTGCTGCTCCGCTGGTTTCGCTCTTTGTTCCTTGGCTATTCAATTCAACCAGCAACCTTAACTTTCAACGCATTCCCCGTTGCGCACTTTGCTTTCTCTATGGTTTAAAATCAGATCAAGCCCGCAACCTACTCCGGCCTCGGCGGGCCGCCGTCTGTGCCGTCGCTTTTCGGTGCCAACGGCGTCAGCAAAGAGATGGCTGTCGGTAACTCTTGTTGCCGCCATTATTCACGTTGCAATCCAGTATCAACGCTTGTTGCTCATCCGTGATATATTGCTCCTGCTGGCTGGTTTAATCCGCTTGACCGGAAAAACCGCCTCCAGTCACGTTGCAGCTCAAGCCTAAAATTCTTTACGGCGAGGGTAACCCAGGCGTTGGCGGCATGGCGACATTAGAAGGAATTCCAGCTTCGCTGTCTAGTGGGGTAGGCGGAAAAATTGGAGCAGCGGGACTATTCTCCTGTACGGCTTTAAGATGCTGGGCTGCAATTATGATCATCGCCTCGTCAGGGGACAATGTGTTTTGCGGTTGTTGACTGGCTTGGCTCGTTTGGCTGGAATAGCCGCCGCCGACAGTGCCACCACCAAAGCCGCTATTCATGCCACTGCCTTGGCTGCGATTTTGTGCCGCAGCGGGGCCGCCGAAGGTGCCGAAGCCGCCGGGACGTCCGCCCAAACGGCCGGGGCCGCCAAACGGTCTGGGGAAATTCGGATTTGCTATCGGCGTGATCTGCGTTGGCGTCGAGGCCGGCGTACTGCTCGCCGGCGTGTTGACCAGGGCAATTTGCTGTTCGGTGCCGTGGTTGTTGAATGTCACCACCCCGGCCTTTTCGTCAATGTGAACGACCTCAATGTCGTCCTGCGCCTGGCCTTCGCTCAGAACGTAGGATTGCTCCTTGGCACCCTGTTCTCCTTGCTTGGGGGCGACTTTGAACAACACCTGCAGTTGACCGAAAATGGACATGATGCCGTTGGGCGTGATCTTGGGCGGCGGGTCCGCCGGCGGGGCTTCGTCAGCGGGCTTGGGCGGGTTCAGGCCGAACACATTGCGCACCACAATCGCGGTGTAAGGATTGGCGGGCAACATGGCGTCGTCCGCGCGCAGACTGGCGTTCAACACCAGCCCGCCCGCCAGGCAAACCGCCATTATTCCCAAGCGTTTCATGGTTTCCAAATATACCGTGTCCTGCGAAAGATTCAAACACCAACCACCGGCAGAAGTTGCGCGGCGGACGACAGAAAGCGGAAATCAGAAGGCAGACAATAACACGCCCAGACTGGGTCATTTCCGATTGGGTGCAAATTTTCCCGGCATGGACATCATTTTGCCAATTTCTTCAATGTCTGCTTGAATTTTCACATAGTTATCGTTGCTAACGTATTTGCAGGCCAAGGCAGTTAGCAGCCAATGTGAAGTTTCCTGCAATTCCCCATCTGCATCCGTCAATTTGCTGATAAAATGGGATGGGTAATTCCGTTTTGCCCATGATTCGGCAATATTCGCACCAACTGATCGAGATGACCGCCGCGCCTGGTCGGTCAGGGAAAATGTTTCGTCACGTGGCCAGATTTTGGATATTTGGAAAATTGTCTGTTGTCGTTCCGTGGCAGCTTGATAGACGCGTAATTCACGGAAGGAAAGAATTTGCTGTGCCATAACTTCTGACATCTGAATTCTGACTTCTAATCACTGCACATCCTCGCCCAGCTCGACGTTCCAATAGGCCAGGTCAATGAAATGCTTCCAGCTATCGTGCCGGTTCAGGCTGAAGTTGATCTGCACGAACGGCCGCCATTTCGGGCGCTTGGGCTTGCGCACCAGGTGGAGGCCGGCTTCCTGCGGCGTGCGGTTGGCCTTCTGCGTGTTGCACCCGATGCAGGAGCAAACAATGTTCTCCCAGGTCGTCGGCCCGCCACGGTCGCGCGGAATCACATGGTCCAGGTTCAAATCCTTCCGGTCAAAGATGCGTCCGCAGTATTGGCAGGTGTTCTTGTCGCGCTCAAAAATGTTGTGGCGCGTGAACTTCACCTCCTTCTTGGGCATCCGTTCGTAAATGAGCAGCAGAATGATGCGCGGCACGCGGATCCGGAAGGAAACGGCGCGAATGGATTCCTCCTGCGGCGTATTTTCGGAAATGTCGCGCCACTCCTGAAAATTGAACGTGTGAAACGAGCCGTCGTCGGCATTGACCACGACTTGTGCGTGGCCTTGAAACAGCAAAGTGAGGGCGCGGCGGGCGGTGCAGACGTTGACCGCCTGCCACAACCGGTTCAACACCAATACATGTTGATTTAGCGCGGTATTCATGGCGCTGACAGGTGGAACGCTAACAAAGCCGCCGGGACAGGTCAATGCCTTGACGAGGGCGAAGGTTGAGGTTTTAAATTTTAGCATTCGTCCTTATGTTTTACTTCGTCTCTCAACCCTCAACCATCCGTTACCACCGGAGCGTTGCCAAATTGAGCTTTGTATGGGTATTGTGTGACCATGAAATTTCCGTTTGCACTGCTGGCAATAATTTTGGTTGCGTGGTCGCCGTTGGCGCGCGCACAGCAGGGGCCTGACGACCAGTACATCATCATTTACAGTCTGATGCAGCAGGCGGACTCGATGAACGGCGCCGATCAGACGCAGCAGGCATTGGCCCAATACGTCCAGCTTCAGGGCGAACTGCAAACATTCCAGAAAATTTTCCCGGATTGGAACCCGAAAATCGTGAACTTCCGCCTCCGTTATCTCGCGGAAAAAATCGCCGAAACCACAGCCAGACTGCCCGTGACCAATCCGCCGCCGGCAATGGTTGTGGCGCCGCCGGCGCCGCCGGCTGCTCCGGCAGCGGCCGCCAATGATCTGGCGGCGCAGTTCGGCGCGCTACACGAGCAAATGCAGAAATTGCAGGCGGACAACACCACACTGCAGGCCAAGCTCCAGGAGGCGCTGGGAGCGCAACCGGCGGCGATTGATTCGCGAGAGCTGGACCGCGCGCGGGAAACCATCCGGTCATTGTTGAAGGAAAACGAACTGCTCAAGATCAGCCAGCCGCCGGGGAAAACCGGAATGGTGGCGGGCGCGATGCCGGCGGTGAATGCGAACGAACTGGCCCAGGCCCGGGAAACCATCCGTTCGCTGATGAAGGAAAATGACCTGCTCAAGGCCGGCCAGCCGCCGGCGAAGGTTGGGACGGCGGAAGCCGCGTCTTCGGCGGCCGCCGAGGCGTTGCGGCTGGCGCAACTGGCCCTGGCGGAGGCGAACCAAAAACTTGCGGAACAGACGGCGCGGGCCGACCAGCTGGCCCGGGAAAACCAGCAGTTGCAATCGCGCGTGCAGTCATTGCTGACCAGTCCCGAGGCGTTGCAGGCGTTGCAGGAGGAAAATGCGGTGCTCAAGAAGCAGATGGTCGCGTTGAAAGCCGCGGTTCCAAATTCAGCGGAAACGGCCCGGCTCAATTCCGAACTGGCCGAGGCGCAGAAACAGGTTGCCGCGCTGCAGGCGTCAGCCGAGGTGGGTTTTCTGGAAAAGGCGGCCCTGGAGAACCGTGTGCGCCAGTTGCAGATCGCAGCGGTGAATTCCGCGTCGCTCACGCCGCCGCCGAGCCAGGCGGAGAATGAGGCGCAAATCCGGGCATTGATCGAGGAGCGCGACAGTTTGCTGGCGAAACTCGGCGAGGCGAACAAGGCGCTTTACGGCAGCCGGAAACAGGCCGCCGCGGCGCGCATCAGCGAGCTGAGCGACGAGGTGTACTCGTTGCGCGCGCGGCTGGCGGTGGACGAAGCGCGCGCCGTCCCCTATACACCGGAGGAGCTGGCCTTGTTCAAATCGCCGGCGCCGCAACTGGCCGCCGCCCCGGTCGAGAAAAAGTCCATCCAGGAACTGCCTGCCGGCACGGCTTCGCTGGTGGCCGAGGCCCAGGCCTATTTTTCCGCCCGGCAATTCGACAAGGCCGGGGATGATTATCAGAAAATTTTGCAGCACGACGAAAACAACGGATTGGTGCTGGCCAACCTGGCGATGATTGAGATGGAGCAGGGCAAGCTCGACGACGCAGAAAAACACATCAAGGAGGCCGTGGCCCAAAGTCCGAACGACGCCTACAACCTGGCCACCCTGGGCCATCTGGAATTTCTCCGTGAAAAATATGACGAGGCGCTGGATGCATTGAGCCGGGCGGTAAAGCTCGATCCCCGGGACCCGGAAATCGAAAATTTTCTCGGGCTGGCGCTGGCCCACAAAGGCCTGCGCGCACAGGCGGAAACCGAGTTGCGCAAGGCAGTCCAGCTTGATCCCAATTACGCCGCGGCGCACAACAATCTGGCGGCGATCTACATCAGCGAGCAGCCTCCGCTCGTGGAGATGGCGCGCTGGCATTATCAGAAGGCGCTCGACCTTGGCCAGCCGCACAATCCGGAACTGGAAAAACTGCTGGACGCAAAAAGCGCGCCGACAACCCCCCAATAACACAGTCATGCGCCACCGGTTGCCATAAAATGTTGCGCCAGGCCTTTCATGAATTGACCCTGGCCACCCGCGGTCGCGGCCTCTGTGAATTTACGCGCGAGGTGGAAAAGTGGGTGGATCAAGCCGGGTTTCAGGACGGCCTGCTGACGATTCATTTGCAACACACCTCGGCCTCGCTGTTGATCCAGGAAAATGCCGACCCGGATGTGCGGCGCGACCTGGAGGCGTTTTTCAAACGGCTGGTTCCCGACGGCGACCCGCTTTTCGTGCATACAATGGAGGGCGACGACGACATGCCGGCGCATGTTCGCACGGCACTGACGGCGGTGAATCTGGGCATTCCAGTACGCGCTGGCCGGCTGGCGCTCGGCACCTGGCAGGGGATTTATTTGTGGGAACACCGAGTTCACGGTCACACGCGCCGCATCACACTGCACTTCATTGGCGAATAAACTGGCCAAGCGCCCCTTTGGATGGCAGGTTGCGGATGTTTATTGCAAACTATGAAATTGTCGCAATTTGCCATTTTCTTGTCGCTGTTTTTGATGTTTGCCGGTGCCCTGCGCGGCGACACCACCACGAATAATTTTGGTTTCACCGGCCCGGAATTTTATCCCATTGACGATCAAATCAGCCTGCTGCACGCGGCGGACCTGGACGGCGGCGGCTTGAACGACCTCATTGTCGCCAACAATCTGCGTTCGAAAATCAATCTGCTGTACAATCAGACGGGCAAAACCAATCCGGTGGCGGCCAACCCGCTGCGCAAACTTGAAATCAACGAACTCCCGCCGGATGCACGTTTCCGCATTGATTCCATCCCCACGGACGAGCGCATCGGCGCGATGGTGGTGACCGACCTCAACGGTGATGGTCGTCCGGACATCGCGTTTTACGGTGATGCCCGAGACCTGGAGGTCGTTTATAATCTGGGCACCAATGGCTGGAGCGAACCGAAGCACTGGCACATCCCGGACGGGCAGTTGAACGCGAACGCGCTGACTGAGGGTGATTTGAACGGCGACGGCCTTACGGACCTGGTTTTGCTTGGTGAAAACGGCTCGCTGTATTTTCTGCCCCAGTTGCCGGATCACACGCTCGGCGAACCGCAAAAAATTCCGTGCCTGGGCGCGCCCAAATCGGTGCAAATTGTGGATGTGGACGGCGACGGCCGGAACGATTTGTTGCTGGTGGACTGGGACAGTACAACACCAATACGTTTCCGGCTGCAAAACACCGCCGGCCAGCTGGGCCCGGAAATCTATTTCAAAGCACCGCCCATCCGCTCGTTCTGCATGGACACCCTGGAAGGCGGTGATAAAAATTATTTGGTGACCATTGCGCGAGATTCCGGGCGCGCGATGGTTTCGCAGTTCATGCGTCAGCCGGCCGAAATTTTGTCCGGCGCTTTCCGGCACGGGCAATTTCAAGTCCTGCCCCTGAACGGGACGGATGCGGCGCAACGCGGCCAGCTCTGGGCCGATGTCAACGGCGACGGGCGTCCCGATTTGCTCGTGGCGGAGCCGGCCAGCGGCCAGCTTTCGGTCTATTTGCAGCAACCCGACGGTTCGCTCGCCCCGCCCAACACCTTTCCCACCCTGGCCGGCGTCAGCCAGATCACGGCGGCGGACTGGAACGGCGACGGCCACCCGGACGTTTTTCTTCTGAGCCGCGATGAGAACGCCGTCGGCGTGACGCAGTTTGACAAGAACGGACGTCTGCCGTTTCCCACGCTCATCCCGCTGGACGGCAAGCCGCTGGTGATGGCCGTCGGCCCGTTGAAACCCGGCGCCAAGCCGACGCTGTGCGTGATTGTGGACCAGGAGGGCCGGCGCGCGCTCGTGACCCGCGGGGCAGACGGCAAGATGCGGACGCAAAAACTCAGCGAAAATTTCAAATCAAACCCCACGGCGCTCGCCATCCAGGACGTGAACCAGGACGGCCGGGCGGACCTGGTCGTGTTGATTCCTTATGAAAGAATCAAGGTGTTGCTGCAAAAGTCCGGCGGTGATTTTGATGAGGAGGATGTGGATCCGCCCGGCGGCGCGATGGAACAACCCTGGCTGGCATCGGCGGATGTGGACGGTGACGGCAAGCCGGAACTGTTGTTGCCGCAAAAAAATTTCGTGCGGGCGGTCGTGCTTGAACAGCAAACCAAGACGCCGGGCTCAACCAATCAACCGGACTGGCTGTTTCGCGTGAAGGATCAAATCAACGGCGCCGCGGACGATTCGCGCATTGTGGGCGCCACGGCGGTGCGGAACGGCACGAACGGGCCGCCGGCAATTTTCCTGCTCGACGCGGAGCACAAGCAGTTGACATTGTGCGAACGTGACGCGGCGGGTGTGTGGCGGGTGTCCCGCAACGTCGAGCTGCCGGTGACGGATTTCGCCAATTTGCAATCGGTCGCGCTGGGTGGCACCAACTTCCAGAGCGTGGTGTTCCTCGGCCAGAACAGCGTCGCGTGGCTGCCGCTGGCGGGCCAGGTCTGGGAACTGACCGCGCTCGACGGCTACGACACGCCGATCAAGGACGGCTTTTTGAATGACGTGGTGGCGGGGGACTTGAACCACACCGGGCGCAAGGACCTGGCGTTTCTGGAAACGGCCAAGAATTACATTGATCTCGTCACCTTTGATTCCCATCACAAGCTCGTGCCGGCCAACCGCTGGCAGGTCTTCGAGCAGCACACCTTCCGCGGCCACAGCGACGCCCTGCCGGAACCGCGCGAGGGGATCGTGGCGGATGTCACCGGGGACAAGAAAGAGGACCTGATCCTCCTGGTGCATGACCGCATTCTGGTGTACCCGCAGGAATGATTTGAAAAATCCGGTACAGGTATTTGGGGCGAGGCTACCGACGAGCCGGCTCGCGAGGACGCTCGCCCCACCAAAAAACGTCAGAAGGACCACTGCGGAAAATTCCAGGAGCGCCGGGAGCTCAACTTCCCCAGGTGTTAATTCAACTGGGGCGGACGCGGCGCAAACACCTTGAAGGACAGGCCATCGGCCGTGGTGCTGCCGCTGGTGACGGAAAAATTGAAGTATTTCGCAATTTTGTCGAAATCCGGCAGCAGTGTGAAATCCATCCAGCCGCTGAAAACTTTCCCCGGCGCGCCAAAAGGCAGGGCGCTGAAGGCACTGGCGCCGGCGGATGGCGAGCCGTTTGCGGAATTATTTTTCAAGGTGGCAAAGGCCGTGCGCAAGGTTTCCCGCTGATTTTCGTAGCTGAACAGGCCGCTGCCCGCGCCACCGACATGTTGGGCGGCATCGGCGAAACCGGCGATGTCCCGCAATGGCTTGGCCCGGCTGTCGGCGCTCCGCAGATACGCCTCAATCATGGAGACATCCGTCGTCAGGGCGACGTAACCGCCGCTGGCGGCGCAATACAACAATCGCGCCGCGGCGGCGCGCGAGGGCAGGGCAATTGTGTAAATGGTCCGGCCGGAAAACTGGCGCGGTTGCGGCGCGAGTTCCTGCGAGGAGACGAGCCCGGCAACATTTTTGATGGCCAGCACGGCTTGATCAGGATTCACCGCGGCAAACAGAAAAAGGGAAGGCGGCGAATTTAAATCCGCCGGCTGGCTGCCGGTCGGCGCCTTTTGATAACTGATCCAGTCGTCGCCCAGGTTGCCGATGAGGTTTTTGCGGACATCGAAGTTCGGATCCTTCATCTGGGCGGTCGCGTTGGCGATGTTGATCGCGGAATCGAGGCTGCTGCTCCAGACGGGTGAAATCTCGGAAAGCATTTGTTCGAGCGTGGCCCAGGATTTCTGGCCGTCCACCCGCCAGCGCAGGAACTTTACGGCGTCGGCGGGCACAAAGGCCGGCGGGTTCGCATCCTTTGGCGCGGCGGCGATGATTTTAAAGATGCCCTGCCGGGACGCTTCCGGCGCGGCCAGATGGAAATTCAACTGCGAGCCGTCCCGGGATTCGCGGTAGCTGAAGCTGGCGGATTTCAAGCCGGTCAAGCCGGAGGCGCCGAGAATCTTGTCCCACGGAACGGCCGGCATGGGACTGGGCGCATCGGGGTTCGGTTCCGGCGGGGTGATGTGCGCCAGCACGGTGAAAAGGGTTTTGGCGTTGAACCAGCCGTAATAAAGCGGCGCATCGCGGAATTGTTCGAGCCGGTCGGCCGCAAACTGCGGGTTGTCGTTCAATGGCGGCAACGCCCCGCCGGTCAGCCGGGTGACGATGGGTTCAACCGCCTTCACGGAACTGCCGACAATCAACAAGGATTCGAACTGGCCGATGACAATCACCCCGGGTGGCGAAGGTTTCTCCTCCTTGCCGAGTTCCTGAACGCGCTGGTGTTTGGGGAAGAAACTGGCGATGGAAGCTGGCACGCTGTTGCTCGAAAGCGGCACCACCGAGAAGGTGACGCCGCGAACCGTCTCATTGTGCATCGGCTTGCCTGCGTCCGTCCATTTCTTGCGAAGCAGGGCGAGGTTGGTTTTCAGCAGGTCGCTCTTGCCCCGGGCGTCGAGCAGCAACAGCACGCCGGGCGACGGGTTGTCGCCGCCGTTCCATCCGTTTTGGGTGACGGCAAAGGTCAACTGGCCCTGCGGCAAATCGGTGAAGTCGTTGAGATTGACGCCGAGGTCGCGTTCCAGCGGGGCGACCAGTTGTTCGTTCCACTTGGCCATGAACTTGTCGTGGAAGGGCCTCATGGCCGGGTCATTCCAGAACAGCCACTGCGGCGATTGTTTCCCGGCGGCGCGCAGCGTTGAAAAATCGGGCACGGTGATCAGCAGCAGGGTGTCCGACGGCAGGAGATACTCTGCGGGCGGAATGGCGGCGCGGCCGGACGTCGCGAGCATCAGCAGCGGGACGGACAGCGCGAAAACGATGGCTACCAGGCGCCGGGGAACCAGATGGAATACGTGTGAGTTCATGGTGAATGAAAGGTCACGGGTGCGGAAAAGTTGCACCCGGTTTGACGGAAAGTTTCAGATTCATTGAGCCGCCGGCTTGCTTTTGGTGCGGCTGGGCGGTTCGAGATAGCGAAACGGATTGTTCGGATTGTCGGCGGAGTAGGCGAAGGCATCGCGATGGTCCAGGAAACCTTTCACCAGTTCAACCGGGATGGCAAAACCGAGGCCCTCGCCAAACGTGATTTTCATGTTGGTCACGCCGACGACCTCGCCGCCGAGATTGAACAGCGGACCGCCGCTGTTGCCGGGATTGATTTGCGCGGTGGTCTGCAGGTACAGCTCGCCCTCCAGTTCGCGGGTTTTGGTGCTGAGGATGCCCGAGGTCACGGTGCGTTCCAAACCGAGGGGGCTGCCGATGGCAAATACCGAATCCCCGACGTTCAACACGTCCGAGCTGCCGAGCATCACGTACTTGAATTTGGGCGCATTCTTGTCCTCGATTTTCAGGAGGGCGAGGTCGTGGAATTTATTGATGGCGATGATTTTCACCTGTTTGTAGGTCTCGCGGTCCAGCTGGCCGTCGTGTTGATGATAGACTTCCACGGAAATTTCCGTCTCGCCTTCGATGACGTGAAAGTTCGTGATCAGGTAGCCGTCGGCGTTGATGAAAAATCCCGAGCCCAGGCCTTCGGGCGTGCGGACCTGGACGACGGCTTCGCCGATCTGCTTGACGAGATCCTGCACGTCATGGGTGGCGGCGGGCGGACGGTTGTCGGAATAAAAAAATTGCGGAATGGTGCTGAGGCCGGCAACCAGGTTGGACGCGGCGGATGCGAGCGCGGGTGCGGCGTTGCCGGATTTGGAGATGCCGGCAATGACGTTGCGCGGCACGACGAGCACGGTGTAGCCGACGTCCACGACCACGGAATCGGGTTTCTCCGTGAGAATTTTACCGGTGACGGCGGCTTGATCCTTCAATTGAATCACGTCGGCGCAAACGAGGTTCAGGCCGCAGAAGATCAGGGCCAGCAGTGTAAAATCTCTCTTAAACGACATTGGCAGACAATAATGCAGGCAGTAACCTTTGACAAGTCGTCCGGCATGAAAAAAACCATTCGCCGGGCTGAATTCCGGCGGTCAGGCGCCATTGCCGACGGTTCCAATGTAACGCCAGACGGCCCAGACGTGGCATTTGGCGTCTTCACGGTCCGGGTAGCGCTGGCGCAGGGTGTCGCGGATGATGAAGGCCCGTTTCCGCGACATCAGGAGCCCGGATTCGCGCGCAAGTTCCGACACCTTGAACACGCCGGGAAACCGATGGCCGTTGAGCAGTGCGCTGGCGATGAATTGGGTGTCCATCACGTCAAAGCCCGCGAACTCGAAATCGGAATTCTGGAAACCGGAGATGTCATCTGCCGACGGGTCGCGGCTGACGGCCAACACCACCGAGGGGCGATGGCCAGCCACCCGTTTCAGGACAAAATCGAGGTTGTTGTAAAAATCGAGCATGAATTCCTCCTGCGCGACGAATTGCCAGTCGTTGCTGGATTCAACATGGACGACCGGAGGGCAGAGGACATTGTCGAGGGTGATGATGCGGGTGAGGTCGGTGCGTCCCAACCATCGGGTATAACCCACCCATCGCTCACCGTTGTCGCTGTCAAATCGCTCAATGGCCGTATAATAATACATGGTTGAACGCAGGTGGATGCGCCTCCAGATTGAGCCGTGCCTGACCGGCGATGCAAGAACAAACCACGATTTCCCGGTCACCTATCGTTTTCGGCCCGGTTTTCCTATGAGAACGATGTTGGTTCGCGCCCAAGCCGGGTTAAAATTACTATTGCCAGCGCGGGTTTGTTTGATATTCTGGGGAGCCTTTTCGCCGGAAACGGTGGAGGGCAAAACGGTCTGATTCGCATCGGGTTGATGCGGGCTGGTTGTGCCTCTCAAGGCGACTGGTGGACCATAACAACATTGAAATCAATCCCGTGTTCCGCGGGATGCCTCGAGAATCATCGAGGTCTCAACCAAAGGAAAATTGTGTTAAGCATTGGCGTAAAAGAACTGTTGGAATCCGGCGTCCATTTCGGACACCAAACAAAGCGTTGGAACCCCAAGATGAAGCCGTTCATCTTCGACGCGCGCAACGGCATTCACATCATTGACCTCAGCAAGACGCTCGTGCAGCTTGAGGCGGCGTGCAACTTTCTGGCCCAAACCGTCCGCAAGGGTGGCAAGGTTGTGTTTGTCGGCACCAAGAAGCAGGCGCAGATCTGCGTCAAGGACACCGCAAAGGAATGCGGCCAGTTTTTTGTCACCGAGCGCTGGCTTGGCGGCACCCTGACGAATTACAACACCATCAAGACCTCCATCAAGCGGCTGAAGGAAATTGAGAAGATGGACGCAGATGGCACCCTGGCCAACTACGTCAAACAGGAGCAGGCGGTCATCCGCCGCGAGGCCGGACGGCTCCAGAAGTATTTCGACGGCATCCGCGCCATGGACAAGATTCCGGCCGCGATGTTCGTGGTGGACATCAAACGCGAACACAACGCCGTCGCCGAGGCGCGCAAGCTCAAGATCCCCATCGTGGCCATCGTGGACACGAATTCGGATCCCGATTTGGTGGATTACCCCATTGCCGCGAACGACGACGCGATCCGCTCCGTCCGCACGATCCTGGCCACCATCGGCCAGACCATCACGCTGGCGCAGGCGGAATTTGAATCCAAGCGCTCCCGCCGCGCCGCGGAGGAAGCCGCGCCGGCTGAAGCGCAACCCGCCGCCGCCGCACCGGTGGAAGCGGCTCCGGCCGAGCCCGTCCCGCAAGCAACGGCCTGATAGACGCCGGGCAGATGGGTGCACTCGGAATCATTTCCGGCCACCCTCAACCCTCAACTCCCAACAAATTACAGGTTTTATATGGCTGAAATAACTGCTGCTAACGTTGCCAAACTTCGTGAAATGACGAACGTGGGCATGATGGATTGCAAAAAGGCGCTCACCGAGGCGAAAGGCGACCTCAACGCCGCCGTGGACATTCTCCGCAAAAAGGGCCAGGCCACCGCCGCCGTGAAATCCGCGCGCGACGCGAAAGAAGGCTCGATTGTCCAGTACATCGTGCCGGGCGGAAAACTTGGCGTGCTCGTGGAAGTGAACAGCGAGACGGATTTTGTAGCCCGCAACGAGCTGTTCAAGGCGTTTTGCGAGGAAGCGGCAAAACGTCTGGCCGCCGACGCCAATGCCAACCTGGATGCCGAACGCGAGGCGCTCGTCACCAAAATCCGCGAGAACATCAAGATCGCGCGCCACGCGCGGATGGAGGTCACCGGCAACGGGCTCATCGCCGGTTACATTCATACCGGCGCGAAAGTCGGTGTGCTGGTCGAGGTTGGCGCAGGCAAGCCGGAAACGGTGGCCAAGGAGGAATTCAAGCAGCTCGTCAAGGACATCACGCTGCAGATTGCGGCGGGACATCCGCACGCGGTTTCGCGCGACCAGGTCGCGCCCGAGGTGATCGCGAAGGAACGCGAGATTGCCGCGCAATCCGACCGGCTCAAGGGCAAGCCGCCGCAGGCGATGGAAAAAATCCTTGCGGGCGTGCTGGACAAGTTTTTCCAGACCTACTGCCTCGTGGACCAGGGTTTTGTGAAGCGGAATTCCGAGGTCAGCCTGAAGGAGCACGTGGCGCAGATTGCCAAGCAGCTCGGCGACGAGATCGTCATCCGCCGCTTTGTGCGGTTTCAGGTTGGCGAAAGCGCGTAACCGGAAAAACCAAGATTACCAAAGGCGTCCACAAGGACGCCTTTTTTGTTTGCCGCACCGGCAATATCGGCGCGTTCGCGACACCGGAATCCGTCAGTTTGCGGGACCGGATGGCGCAGATCCTGGAGGTGACAGCCGACCGGCGGCTGACCGACTGGATCTGCGCGCAGCAGAACGGATACTTCGTGGAAAACCCTCCGGCCGAAACTGCGGGCGCGGAACTGCCGGCGGCGGGGCTGACGGCATTGAGAGATTTGAACCAGATGGAGGCGGCATTGCTGGACAGCCTGGCCGGGCCGGGAACGCCGGCGCGGGCGGAAAAGCTGCGCCAGTTGTGGGAACTGGCGAAGTCGAACACAAAACGGGTGGTGCGG
>Ga0265338_10006402_pt1 | contig 15013 bp, 9 predicted proteins | sample 42126metaG_FD_193579 | JGI IMG/M metagenome (GOLD analysis project Ga0265338, IMG submission 193579) | Rhizosphere microbial communities from Carex aquatilis grown in University of Washington, Seatle, WA, United States - 4-21-26 metaG | ecosystem: Host-associated > Plants > Roots > Rhizosphere >... | reverse complement strand
CCTGTTTGAACGAGGTGTTCTAGCTGGAGAAGGCGTCGTTTACCTGCTTGATCGCGCCGTAAATCTTGTTTAACAGCGGGACTTTGAGCATGGCGAGGTCAATCATGCCGATCAACTGCTTGCCGACGTAGTTGCGCGCCAGCCGCCCAACCAGGCCGATGAGCAGGATCGCCAACGCCAACGCGCAAACGCTCCAGTACCAGTACATCTTCCCGTCGCCGTCGCGCTGATGGGTCCATTCCTTGGGCAGAAAAATGAGGAGCGTGTCGGTCAGGTTGGAGACGTTCCGGAAGAGCCAGACCACGACCGCAATGGAAATTACCGCCGGCAAAACGACCGCCAGACCCGCCAGGAAGTTGGCGCGCCAGCGGGCGAAGAGACTTTTTCTCACCGGGAAAGCTTAGCGGCCCGGCGGAGTTGGCTCAAGGCAAACCGACCCGCCAAGGCGCGCAGGAGCCGATTCTCTTCCCGCTTCATCACGCGCCGGCGGGCCGCGTCGAGATCGTCGAAGCCGCGGAGGTGGAGGACGCCGTGGACCAGGTAACGCGCCAGTTCGGATTGCCAGGAGGCTCCGAACCGCCGCGCCTGCGCGACGGCTTCATCCACCGAAATGAAAATTTCGCCGTGGAGCGCGTTGCCGTTGGCCCGGTCGGAGTAGTCGAACGTGATCACGTCGGTGGGACTGAAGTCCTGCAGGTAGGTTCCGTGGAGAGCGACGATGTCAGCGCGGGTCACGAAGTGAACGCCCAACTCGTAGCGCGCGAAGCCGAGCAATTCTTCCAGCAGGGCGCGCGTCAACGTCCGCGCGAAACGGAGATTAACCGGGCGTCCGCGGCTCCGGTTACTCAGGGAGAGTTCGTTCATGCGGCTTTGCCGCGATGTTCCTCGTAGGCCGCGATGATGCGTTGGACCAGTGGATGGCGCACGACGTCCCGCTTCGAGAATTCGACGATCGAAATCCCCTCGATGCCGTTGAGGACGCGGCGGGCCTCGACGAGGCCCGAGCGCTTCGGCGCCGGCAAATCGATTTGCGTAGGATCACCAGTGATGACCGCCTTCGAATTGTGGCCGAGTCGAGTGAGGAACATGAACATCTGTTCGGCGGTGGAGTTTTGCGCTTCGTCGAGAATGATGAACGCGTTATTGAGCGTGCGACCGCGCATGTACGCGAGCGGGGCGATCTCGATGCCGCCGCGCTCCATCTGTTTCTGGATCTCGTCCAGGGGCAGCATATCGTGCAGCGCGTCATGCAGCGGGCGCAGATACGGCGCCAGTTTTTCATAGAGGTCCCCGGGCAGGAAGCCGAGGGCCTCGCCGGCTTCGACCGCCGGCCGGGTGAGAATGATGCGCGAGACCTTGCCTTCGCGAAGCGCGGCGACCGCCGTCGCCATCGCCAGATAGGTTTTGCCCGTGCCCGCCGGACCCACGCCGAAGACGACGTCGTGGTGGCGGATGGCTTCGACGTATTTTCGCTGGCCGATGGTCTTGGGCGTGACGGAGGCCTTTTGGGGCGAGGTGTGAATGCGCTCACTAAAGAGGCTTTGGAGCGCCTCGGCGCCGTCCACCTTGACGACGTTCAGGGCGTGGGCGAAATCGCGATTGCGCACGGGGCTGCCGGACTTGGTCGAGTTTTCCAGGTATTGGAAAAGCTTCTTGGCCCGTTCGACCGCCTCATCGGGGCCATCCAATTTGATCCAGCCTTCACGCGAGGTGGCGGCGACGCCCAATTGCTCTTGGAGCGCCAGCAGGTTGCGGGGCTCGCTGTTGAACAGCTGCTGAGCGAAACGGGCGTTTTCAAAATGGAGGGTTTCGGTGGGCATAAGAGGGAGCTAGGAGTGGGACGGCGCGCTCACTCGGCGAGCGCCGCGCGCAGGCGGGCGGCGACCTCGGCCAGCGCTTGGGGCAGGACGGTGGTTCCGGCCAGGACCGGCATGAAATTGGTGTCGCCGATCCAGCGCGGCACAATGTGCAGATGAAGGTGCTCCGCGATGCCCGCGCCGGCCGCCTTGCCGAGGTTAACGCCCAGATTGAAACCGTCCGGTTTCATCACGGTGGTCAGGGCCGCCTGACACCGTCGCGCCAATTTGAACAGGCCGAGCAATTCTTCGTCGTTCAACCCGGAGAAATCCGCGACCTGTTTGTAGGGCGCCACCAGCAAATGGCCGCCGGTGTACGGGTACGTGTTGAGGAGCGCGAAGCAGGCGCGGTCCCGCGCCACGACGTAGTGGGCGACATCATCGTTGGACTGAGCGACGCGGGTGAAGAGCGAAGCGCCATCCGCCGGCGGCGGAAGCTTGGGAGCAAGGATGTAATCGATGCGCCAGGGGGCGTGCAGACTTTCCATCGGGTTCAATTCGCGCGTACTGGACGGGTGGTAAAACGCCAGGGATTACTTGGCGCCGGGCGGCGTCGCGCCGGAGGAGAGCCGTTCATTCTCCGCCTGGAGGGCTTCCAATTGCGGCACGATGTGCTCGGAGTAGCATTTGGGACAGATGCTGTGGCTGAAATCGGAGCCGGTGTGGTCGTGGATGTAGGTTTCGATTTGGTGCCAGTAATCCTTGTCATCGCGAATCTTCTTGCAGTAACTGCAGATCGGCAACAGGCGCTTGAGTTCACGGACTTGGTTCATGAAGCCGAGCAGCCGTTCCGCGACGCGGACGCGGTTGAGGAGTTCATCGGCGTTGAGGGGCTTCGTCAGGAAATCGTCCACGCCGGCGTTCATGGCGGCTTGGTAATTCTCGCGGCCGACCCGGGCGGTCAAAAGGATGAAATAGGTGTATTCGCGCCGGCGGCGCGCGCGGACCTTGCGGCAAAACTCCAGCCCGTCCATCTCCGGCATCATCCAGTCGCTGACGATGATCTGGCAGGATTTTGTCAGGCACATTTCCCAAGCCTGCGCCCCGGTTTCGGTGAGGAGCAATTCGTGGCCGGCATTCTGCAAGGTAAGCTGGAGGACGCGCCGCGAGAGCGGATCGTCCTCCGCGACGAGGATCTTCATGGCGATGAAAATTGCGGGGCCGGACGAGAGGCGCGTTGCGCCGCCGCCAGGGCGGCCTCCAGCTCGAGGGGCCGGAAAGGTTTGGCCACGCAGGCGTCAACGCCCGCCGCGCGGTATTCGTCGCTCCCGGCGGGTTGGGTCTGAGACTTCATCGCGATGATGTAGGGCGGCGTCGCTCCCGGGCCGCGGTCGCGAATCCGCCGCACGGTTTTCAAACCTTCGCCTTCGTGGGCGCCAAGATCGATGAGGATCACGTCGTAGGGAATATGCGCCAAAGCCTGCGCGACTTCAACTCCATTGGCGACGGCATCGGCCTTGTAACCGAGCTTTCTTAGCTGGAGAAGGGCGACCTTTTGATTTACCATGTTCTCCTCCGCCAGCAGAATACGGAGGGATTTGAGGGGCGTGGACGCGGCATCAACGTGAGCGGCCGCCAGGCTGCGGCCTTCAATCAAGGCTCCGAGTGAGCGGACAGCCATAATTTTATTGAGGCAGTCAAGAAGTCGGGAGGGCTTGACCGGTTTGGGCAGACAGGCGTCGATGGCGGCGGCTTGCAATGCCTCCGCGCCGAGGCGCTGGCGGTTCGAGGCGAGCGCCACGACGCGAACGTCCGCGCCGCCGGGCGCCAGCCGGAGCGCGTGCGCAAAGTCGAGACCGTCAACCCCGGGCAATTGCAAATCAAGGACGATTGCGGAGTAGGGTGCGCCGAGCTCCGCCGCCTGGCGGAGGGCCGCGAGCGCGTCCTCGTGGCTGGCGACGGAGTCGGAGGGGATCGCCCAGGAAAGCAACTGCTGCTGGAGGATGTGCCGGCTGGTGGAGTTGGCGTCCACGATGAGCAGGCGCGCGCCGGTCCAATCGTGTTGGCGGATGAGCGGATGCGCGGGCGAGGAGGTATCCTTGCCAAGGGCGACGGTGAACCAAAACGTCGAGCCGGACCCGACGCGGCTCTCGACGCCGATCTCGCCCCGCATCAATTCCACCAATTGTTTGGAGATCGCGAGGCCTAGTCCGGTTCCGCCGTAGCGGCGCGTTACGGAGCCGTCCGCCTGCATGAACGCCTCAAAGATACGCGACTGGTCTTCGGGTGGAATCCCGATGCCGGTGTCGCTTACCCCAAAGCGGACGGTCACGGTTTGCTCCGTTTCCGCCTGTTTCGTAACGCCGACGACGACTTCGCCTCGCTCGGTGAATTTCACCGCGTTGCTGACCAAATTGATCAGCACCTGCCGCAGCCGCCCGGGATCGCCGCGCAGCCGCTGGGGCACGTCGGCCGGGATGAAGCAGGCCAGTTCCACGCTTTTGGCCGCCGCCCGGCCGGCGAGCAATTCAACCGCGCCTTCGATCGTTTCGCGCAAATCAAAGGGAATCGTTTCGACCGCCATCTTGCGCGCTTCAATCTTGGAGAAGTCCAGGACATCGTTGACGATGGTCAGGAGGGCGTCGGCGCTGGAACGCACGGCTTCCACGAATTCCCGTTGGTCGTGCGAAAGTGGAGACTCCAGCAACAGGCCGGTCATGCCGACGATGCCGTTCATCGGCGTCCGAATCTCATGGCTGATGTTGGCGAGAAATTCTGATTTCAGGCGGGTTGATTCGAGCGCGGCGTCGCGGGCCGCGGCGAGCTGATCCTCCGCTACTTTGAGGTAGGTGACGTCTTTGGAAATGCCGAACGTGCCGATCACGTTTCCCTTCTGATCGCGATAGGCGGTCTTGGTGGTCAACGCCCATTTCTCCTGGCCGTCCTTCCAGGTTTCCTTTTCGATCTTGCCGATGATCGGCTCGCCGGTGCGAATGATCGTTTGCTCGTCCTCGTACGCCGGGAGGGCGTGTTCCTCGGTGAAGAAATCAAAGTCGGTCTTACCGACCGCAGCCGCCGGATCGTCGAGGCCGAACGCGGTGGCGAGGGCGCGGCCGATGCGCAGGAACCGGGATTCGCGATCCTTAAAATAGATGTTATCCGAGACCCCCGCCATGAGCGCGGTCAGGAGGTCGCGTTCGTAGGCGAGGGTCTCCTCGATTTTTTGGCGTTCGGTGACGTCCCAGAATATGCCCTGGATACCCATGGGCGTTCCCTGCGGGTCCAGAAGGCGGGTCTTGACCACTTGCACGTAAAGCTTGCCGCCGTCGGCGGTTTGATGGGCCTCGACGCTTTCGATTGGCAGGCCGGTCGCGATCACTTGCAGGTCATCCTGCCGGTATTTGGCGGCCAGCTCGGGGGGAAACAAATCGAAATCGGTCTGGCCGACGATCTCCGCGAGCGGTCGTTTCAACATCTGGCAAAACCGCTGGTTGGCGAACGTGAACCGGCCGGCGAGATCTTTGCGCAGAATATTCTGCGGCAGGTTCTCGACCAACGAGTGATAGAGCATTTCGGACTGGCGCAAGGCGTTGATGGCCCAGCCGGACGCGATTGCGTCGCCGGCGCCCGGCCCAGGTTCGGCGTGGCTCGGTTTCCCGGGGAGCTCGCCGGTCAATCGAGCCTCACCCGGCGGCTCCGCCAAGTCCGCGAGTCGGACGGCCAGACGCGCGACGCGAAGCAATCCCGCGATCTGATCCACGTTCAGGCTGAGCGGGGACTCGTTCAGCGCGGCGAGAATGCCAATCACCTCCCCGGCTGGCCTCCGCAACGGGACGCCGGCGTAGAAGAAATTTGGCGCCGACCCCGCGGCCAGCTCGCTGGCCCGGTATCGTGAGTCCTCGCGGGTGTCTCCGATGAGAAGGATTTCGGGAGCCTCAAGCGTCGCGCTGGCCAGCGCGTCGCTGGCCGGAATTTCGTCAAGCGGGATTCCTAGGGAGGCCGCGAAACGGATTGTATCACCGGTCAGCCGACCGATGAGGGCGACCCGCACGCCGGCAATCTGCGCCGCGAGCCGTGCCAGATCGTCGAAGGCGCCGGCCGAGCCGGGGCTTGATGCGGCACGCGGGCGCGACGGGTCTGGCTCGCGAGCGTCATGCGATGGAGTTGGGCTGGGTTTCACTCGAGCGTCTGTAACGCTCGTACTACCGGTAATCCCGCCGACCGTCAAGCTGGCGCCGCGATCCAGCGATCCCTCCGGACCCGCCCGACGAGAGGCAAGTCTCGCGCGGGGTCGAGAATCCCGCCTGTTTTTACCCGGTATTGGAGGCGCGGACGCCGTCTTTGGGGCGCTCGACCGCGAAGCGGACGAGGCGTGGGCGGCGGCTGCCGCTCGAGTGGCGGAACTATTTGGGGCGAGGGCGGGAATTTCGCTTGGAGGCGTGCGTCGGGAACGCTACTTTGGAAGCATCGTGAAAACCTTGTCCCAGGCGTTGAAAACCTTGGCGTGGACGGTCCTTTTCGGGCTGTCTTGGTGGGCACGACCGGCGTTGGGCGAAACACCGGCCGCGCCCAAGGATTTTGTGGCGGCGCGTCGTCATTGGGCCTATCAGCCGATTCATCGGCCAGCGCCGCCACCGGTACGGAATGGCTCGCTGGTCAAATCACCGATCGACGCGTTTGTACTGGCGCAGTTGGAGGGCAAAGGATTGACGCTCTCCCCGCCGGCGGATCGGCGAGCGCTGATCCGTCGGGTCTATTACGACCTGATCGGCTTGCCGCCCGCGTACGAAGTCGTTGAGGCGTTCGCGCGCGACCATTCGCCGGAGGCTTACGCCCGGTTGGTGGATGAATTACTCGCTTCACCGCGTTACGGCGAGCGGTGGGGACGGCACTGGCTGGACGTGGCGCGCTACGCGGAGACAAAAGACCTGGTGTTGCTTTTTGGCAAGGACCGGCTGCGGCCGTACGCGTACACGTACCGCGACTACGTGATACGGGCGTTCAACCTTGATCTCCCGTTTGACCAATTTGTCCGTGAGCAGTTGGCGGCCGACCAAGTGGTGCCGCAAAGCGAACCGTGGCGGCAGGCGGCGCTTGGTTTTCTGACGTTGGGCCGGCTTTACGACAATAATCCGCATGACCAGATCGACGACCAGATCGACACGGTGTCGCGGGCGTTCCTCGGTTTAACCGTCGCGTGCGCTCGCTGTCATGACCACAAGTACGACGCGATCACGAGCGAGGATTATTATGGTCTGTACGGCGTGTTTGCGAATTCCGAGCGGCCTTACGACCTGCCGCTGATCGAGGCGCCGGAGCGCGTTCCGGGCGGCGAAGCGTTCGAGAAGAAGTTGGCGGAGTCCCGGCGGAAACTGCAGGAGTTGATCGACGCCGAGTACGAAAAGCTGAGCGGAATCGCCCGCGACCGGGTGGCTGATTATCTGGTTCGCATTGCGACCTCGACGCCTGATATTTCAGAGAATTCGAGCTTCTTCCTTTCGCTGGCGCCGGACGATTTGCGCCCCGGCCTGGTGCATCGCTGGCGGCTTTACGTTGAACAGCGAGCCCGTCCGGACGATCATGTTTTCGGGCTGTGGGCCAAGCTGATGGCTCTGCCGGACGAAGGATTCGCCGCCCGGGCGCGCGAGGTGGTCCGCGAAGCGTCGCGGGAAGGCGCGGGCGACGCTTCCACGGGAGGCGTTCGGTTGAATCCACTGGTCGTTAAGGCGTTCACGGCCGCGTCGCCAACCAACAAGGGCGACGCCGCGCGGATTTACGGTGAGTTGCTCCATCGGACCTACCTGGATTCGAAGGCTTCGTCGGCGTCCGCGACTCCGCGGACGCCCGGCCCGGACGAGCGCGAGTTGCTGGCGTTGGTCTCGGGTCCGGAAAGCCCGGGGTTCTTTGAGAAGCGACAGACCGCGCAGCACATGTCGCGGGTGGAGGCGGATAAATTTGGCGGATTGGTCGCGGAACTGGACAAAATCGCGGCGTATTCGACGAACGCGCCACCGGCCCGAGCCATGGTGGTGGCGGACACGCCCGAGATTCACGAGCCGCATATTTTTATCCGCGGCAGTCCGGCGCGCCCGGGGGCGTTGGCGCCGCGGGCGTTCCTGCGGGTTCTGGCGGGCGACGATCGCAAACCGTTCTCGCACGGGAGCGGCCGTCTCGACCTCGCCCGCGCGATCACGGCGCCGGACAACCCGTTGACGGCGCGGGTCATCGTCAACCGCGTCTGGATGGAACATTTTGGCGAACCCCTCGTTAGCTCGCCCAACGATTTCGGGACGCGGAGCGAACCGCCCGCGCAGCCCGAGTTGCTCGATTATCTGGCGGCTACGCTTATTGAAGACGGCTGGTCGCTTAAGAGGCTTCACCGGCGAATTATGCTGTCGGCGACCTATCAACAGTCGGTCCAAACGCCAGAGCCGGCGAAGGCGCTGGGCGAGCGGGTCGATCCCAACAATAGATTGTTCTGGCATTTCGGCCGGCGCCGTCTGGATCTCGAGGCGATGCGCGATACGTTGCTGGTGGTATCCGGTCGGCTGGATCCCACGTTCGGCGGCCGTTCGGTCGATGTGGCGGGCGATCCGTTCAATCGGCGTCGAACGGTGTACGGTTTAGTCGATCGGCAGGATTTGCCGGCGTTCTTCCGCGCCTTTGATTTCGCGGTGCCCGACCAATGCGTGGACCGGCGATCCCGGACGAGCGTGCCGCAACAAGCGCTCTTCGCGATGAATTCGCCGTTCATCATGGAGCAGGCCCGGGCGCTGGCCGAGCGAACTGGGGGCGAAGCGACGCCGGCGGATCGAATCCGGGCGCTGTACCGGCTGGCGCTGGGACGGCTGCCGGATTTACGCGAGGTCGAGTTGGGCGCACGGTTCGTGCATGAAAACGATACGCTCCCCGCGGTGGGTGAAGAGGGGCAGTTGGGCGCCTGGGAGCGGTTCGCCCAAGTGCTGCTGATGTCGAACGAAATGATATTTGTTGAATAAGTCCCGGTGACGCTGGATCGAAGTACAGAGAATCGTTCATACAAAAACATGAATCCCGCAGAACACCGACCTATCTACGGCTCATCCTTCCTGAATCGGCGCGAGATGCTGCGCCGCATGGGAACCGGCCTGGGCTGGCTCGGGCTTTCGTTGTTGGCGCAGGAGTCGGGCCTGCTGATTCCCCGGGCGTCGGCTAGCGACGGCGCGCCCAATCCGCTCGCGCCGCGGCCGCCTCACTTTCCCGGCAAGGCCAAACACCTGATCCACATCTACCTCAATGGCGGGCCGTCGCACGTGGACACGTTTGACCCGAAGCCGCTGCTCGACAAATACGCCGGCAAAACGTTGCCCGCGGGCAATTTGACGACCGAGCGGCGGACCGGCGCGGCGCTGCCGTCGCCGTTCAAGTTTCACCGGTACGGTCAGAGCGGCATCGAAGTGAGCGAGCTTTTCGCGAAAACGGCCAAACACATTGACGACATCTGCGTCATTCGTTCGATGCAGGCGAACACGCCGAATCACGAGCAGTCGATGCGCCTGATGAATTGCGGCGACGAGCGGCTTTCGCGCCCGAGTTATGGGGCGTGGCTGACCTACGGCATGGGGACGGATAACGTGAATTTACCGGGCTTTATCGCGATGTGCCCCGGCATGCCGGTCGCGGACGTCTCGAACTGGCGGTCGGCGTTTTTGCCGGGCATTTATCAAGGGACCCATATCAACACGAAGAAGACCAAGCCCGAGGAGTTGATCGAGAATATCGTCAACCAGCGCGTGAGCCTGGCGGCGCAGCGACGGCAGCTGGATCTTTTGGCGGAGTTGAATCGTGACTACGAACGCGGACGGGAAGACGATCCGGCGCTTGAGGCGCGGGTCCAATCGTTTGAACTGGCCTACCGAATGCAGATCGCGGCGACCGACGCGTTCGATCTTTCCAAGGAGCCGCAATACATCCGCGAGGCCTACGGCGACCATGTCCAAGGGCGGCAATTGTTGATCGCCCGGCGATTGATCGAACGCGGCGTGCGGGTGGTTCAATGCTACCACGGCGACGTCCAACCGTGGGACAGCCACGATATGATCGAGCAGAACCATCGCAATCTTGCGCGTGAAATCGATCAGCCGGCGGCGGCCTTACTTTACGATTTGAAGGAGCGGGGTCTCCTGGACGAGACCCTGGTATTGTGCGGCGGGGAATTCGGCCGAACCCCGGCCGCCGAGATGCCGGCGCCGGGCACTCCCGGAAACGGTCGTGGGCGTGACCATAATCATTGGGGCTTCAGCGTCTGGCTGGCCGGCGGCGGCGTCAAAGGTGGCGTCGTTCATGGCGCCACCGATGAGTTCGGCTACCGCGCGGTCGAGAAGCCGGTGCATGTTCACGACCTCCATGCCACGATGCTTCATCTGCTCGGGTTCAACCACGAGAAGCTGACCTACCGCTACGCGGGGCGCGACTTTCGCCTGACGGACGTGGCGGGGCGAATTGTCCATGAGATCGTGGCATAGGGTGGCGCGAGCGAGTTGAAGCGAATGCAGGGCGTGGTTAGGTGAGCTTGGCGGTCGGAGCCCGCGCCTCCGGACTGAAGAACCAATTAACCTTAAGGCCGTCTGGAGTGAGAACCAGCGCTTGTAGGCTTCTTACGGATGCTCGCTCCAATGAGCCAGTAGCTCCCGCCCCTTCACAAGACCAACGGCTCCTCGATGAAGTCACCACAAGCGGCGCTACGGGCGTCTTCTCGATTAAACGCGATCGCTTCGCGCAGGGCTTCCCGCAGGGAATCCAACAACTCTTCCTTTGTGTGCTCCTGTACGTTGACGCCCGGCATTTCCTCAACCCATCCGATCCACCAATCGCCGTCTTGTTTCACGAGAGCCGTGTAATCGCTCTTCATGGCAAAACGATAGGCTGGTGAAAACAAATCGGCAACTTGTCTTCCGCCGTCGAACAGGTGATAGACAACCACGTGCCGCCGGGGTCCAGGGCTTGGTGCGCCGACGCTTGGCGGTCGAGCGGGGATCGCGACCAAAGCGGGGTCGTGCTTCGCGTGCCCCCGCACTCCAAAGTGTCGCGACCTTCGGCATCGACACGGCGAAGCTTCAAGGTGGAGTTAATAAAACCTCAATTGGCGCTAGGAACTCGGCGTTGAAGTTGGCCGAGTCCGGGCGTACGTGTGGGGCGGATGAGCGTTATTGCTGAACATCGATTTGAAGACTCAAGGCGGGTGTCCGGCGGATTCTTTGCCGGTGGTCAAAGTTCGTTCGACCCTCAGAGTTTGAGGCGGGGGAGGGCGGGCTTCGCCGTCTCGACTGCGGCCAGAATCGGTCGTCGCCGATGCGAGCGGCAGGCTCAAACAGTCGCAGAAGGAACAAGGGAGAGCCGTTTTTCTGCTTGGGGAATATCGATAAAGTTGTCCATTAGTTGTGTTGTTCGAAAGACCTACCCACAGCAGGTTGTGGTTTTTGCTTTACTTGCGTTTCTGGGTATGCTTTGATTTTCACGTCTAATGCACCTGAAGAATTTAACAGTTTTGGGCTTCAAGTCCTTCGCGGACAAGACTTCACTCAATTTCCAACCGGGCGTCACCGCGATCGTCGGGCCGAACGGCTGTGGCAAGTCGAACGTATCGGACGCCATCCGGTGGGTTTTGGGTGAACAATCGGCCAAAGCGCTGCGCGGCGGCGAGATGGCCGATGTCATTTTTAACGGAACCGATCGCCGCAAGGGATTGGGGATGGCCGAGGTTTCGCTGACCATCGACGGGGTGGATCAGGAAGACTTGCGGGCGGCTGGAGTGGCGGTCGCGTACCATGAGGTGACCTTGACCCGGCGGGTTTTTCGGGATGGCGGGAGCGAGTACTTTATCAATCGGACGCCGTGCCGGTTGAAGGACATCCAGCAGTTGTTCATGGGAACCGGCGTCGGCCGGACGAGCTACAGCATCATGGCGCAGGGGAACATCACCCAGATTCTTTCGAGCAAGCCGGAGGATCGCCGCATGATTTTTGAAGAAGCGGCAGGTATCACGCGGTTCAAAGCGCAAAAAAAGGAGACGCTGCGGCGCCTCGAGTACACGGAGCAGAATTTGGTGCGCATTTCGGACCTGCTCCGGGAGGTCAAACGCCAGATCGGGTCGCTCCAGCGGCAAGCCGGCAAAGCGCGCCGCTACAAGCAAATCATGCTCGAGCTTCAGCATCTCGAGACCCAATTGGCCCGGCATCAGTACGACCAATTGCAGGCCGAAATCGCCGCGCGCGAAGAGGCGGTTAATAAACTTCGGACCGCGATTGAGACCGGCTCGGAAAGCATTTTACGGCGCGAGAACGAACTGGCCCAACTCCGTCAACGTCTTTCGGAGCTTGAACATCAGGTTCACCAATTGCAGCAAGAGGGGCTTGAGTTGAAGAATCGGATCGACCGCCATGAGGGCCGCATCCAATTCAATGAAGAACGTCTGCGGGAGTTGGAGACGCAGAACGCCACGGCGCTGGCCGAGATCAACCAGGCTGAGGAACGCCGCCAGGGCGCGGAGTCGGAGTTGGCGGTGGTGACCGAGCGCTTGAACGCCTCGAATCTCACCTTGGAGAGCCACCGCGAGTCGCTCGCGGTCAAGACGGCGGCGTTGCGCGAGGTGGAAGACCGCCTGCGCGGCAAACAGGAGGCGCTGCGCCAGGCGCAATCGCAGTCTTTTGCGGCCGCCCAGCAGCTTTCGCGCGCGCGCAATGAGATCAACGCCCTCGACCTGCAAAAGCAGGGCAACCAGATTCGACTGGAAAAGCTCTCGGCCGAAAAAATCCAGCTCGAGGAGGAACGCGTCCGCCTCGAGGCGCGCTTGCAGGAATTCGCGGCCAATGTCGCGGCGCAAAGCCAAAACGTCTTGACGCAGCGCGGCACGCTGGCGGAACGGCAGCAACGTCTGCAGGAAATTCAACAGGAGTTGAGCCGCGCGGCGGCGGAGTTGGAGCGGGTCTTGCGCCAACAGGCGGAGAAGCGCTCCCACCTGAATGTGCTGCAACAACTGCAGGCCGAGCACCATGGTTTCAGCGCCGGCACGCTGGCCGCGCTCAAAAACACGCAAAACGTGCTCGGCTCGCTCGCGGACCAGATCCGCGTGCCGGATCAATACATCACCGCGATCGAGACCGCGCTCGGGCACCATCTGCAATTGGTGCTCACCGAGCGGCCGGACGCGGCCCAACAAATTCTGGCCGATCTGCGCGCCGCCAAGAAAGGCCGCGCCGGCATCGCGGCGCTTTCTTTGTGGTCGGAGGCTCCGACGCCGGTCGCCTCTTCGACCGGCGGACTCCCAGCCGCGGAGGTAGCGTCGTCGGGGGTGTGCGTCGAACCGGTCGCGAACGCGAGCGATGTTCCGCCCGCCGTTGACACGCCGGTCGCGCCCGAAAAGGCGGCCGCGGGGCCGGAGACGGCCCCGTGCGACGTGGCGTCCGAACCGCTCATCGCGTCGCCCGAGGTGACCCCAGCCACGAGCGACAGCGCCGTCACGCCCGCGCCTACCGAAGCAATACCGATCGTTCCCGAGCCGGCGCCAGGCGTCGCCGCCGTGAGCGTGGTTTCGGCGGAGCCGGCGGTCAGGAATTTGCTGGAAAGGTTGCTTGGATCAACGTGGATCGTCGCTGACTTGGCCGCGGCGACCGAGGCTTGGCGCCGGAAGCCGGGCGCGGGCGATTTTGTGACCACGACTGGCGAACTATTGACGCGGCACGGCGTCTATTTCGGCGGCGCGGGCAATGGCTCGGGTCAGACGCCTGATTCGATCCTCGGACGGAAGAACCAGGTGGCGGCCTTGGCGGAGCAACTAGAGGAGTTGCAGCGGCAAATTGGCGAACGAGGGCGGCAAAAGGGCGCCTTGCAAGGCGAGCAGACGTTGCTGCAGGCCAGTCTCCAGCAAGCGCAGACGGAATTGCGCGCGCAGGAGGTCGCCGTGGCCACCCGCCAGGGCGAGTTCAACGCGCTCCAGAATTCCCAGCGCATCCTCAATCAGAAGATTGAGACGGTCGTCTATGAGGTCCAAAGCCTGGCGGCGCAGGAGCGGGAAGGCGCGGGCAAGCGTGACGCCCTGAGCGCGCGCGCCCAGGAATGGGAGGCAACGGATCAAACGCTGCAACAACAGGTGGCCGAATTCTCCGCGGGTCTCGACGAACTGCGCCAGGGCCGCGACGGCGCCAACGCGGCGTTGACGGAGGCCAAGATCGCCCTGGCGACCGAGGAGCAATTATCCGCTTCGTTCCGGCGGCAGCGTGAGCCGCTGGCGCAGCGGATTCGTGAGCTTAGCCAGTTGGCGGAGCGGCGGCGGGGCGAAATTGGCTCCTTCTTGCAGCGGAAGAATCAGGCGGAGTCGGAGATCACCGAGGCGCGCGGCGCGATCGAGAGTTTGCGGCATCAGCGCGAACAACTCAACGCGCAGACCGCGGAATTGCTTACCCAGACGGAAACCGAGGAAGCGGAGATCGCCTCGCGCGAGGAGGGATTACGCGACCAGCGCCGGATTCTCGCGGAAGAGCAGCATAAGCGGGGCAACCTGGAAATCGAGTTGGCGCAGAAAAACATGGCGGTGCAGAATTTGCGTGACCGGGTTTTGCAAAAGTATCAATTGACCCTGGAGAATATTCGCAGCGAGTGCATCACGATCACCATCGCGGATGAAGGCCCGGCGAAGGTCCAGACTTTGTCGCCCGAGGAGATGGCGGCCTCGGGCGCGGCGACCGATTGGAACGCGGTCGGGCAACAGGTCTCGGCGTTGCAAGCGCGGATTGACGAGATGGGGCCGGTCAACCTCGTGGCGATCGAAGAATACGAGGAGACGGAGCAACGCCACAATTTTCTGGCGGCGCAGTACGAGGACTTGGTAAAGGCCAAGGCCCAATTGGTCGAGGTGCTGAGCAAGATCAATGTCCAAACGAAGGAGATGTTCACGGAGACGTTCCACAAAATCCGCGACAATTTCCGCATGCTGTTCACCGAGATTTTCGGCGGCGGCAAAGCGGACCTGATCCTTGTGGAGGAAGGGGACGTTTTGGAGAGCGGAATCGAAATCGTCGCGCGCCCTCCGGGGAAACAGTTGCAGACGATTTCATTGCTCTCTGGCGGTGAACAGACGATGACCGCGGTGGCGCTCTTGTTCTCGATCTATCAGGTCAAACCGAGTCCCTTCTGCGTATTGGACGAATTGGACGCGCCGCTGGATGAGTCGAACATCAATA